>Ga0315336_1003823_pt1 | contig 19240 bp, 16 predicted proteins | sample ASW5metaG_FD_204512 | JGI IMG/M metagenome (GOLD analysis project Ga0315336, IMG submission 204512) | Ammonia-oxidizing marine archaeal communities from Monterey Bay, California, United States - ASW #5 | ecosystem: Environmental > Aquatic > Marine > Intertidal zone | place: USA: California... | reverse complement strand
ACTGATCTGTGCGGTCAGCGGCTGCGAGGATGATAGTGGCTCGCGGCAGACATACGCCATAGCCACGGGTGGTCCGGCAGGTCTGTACTACCCCTTTGGCGGAGGTATGGCTTCTATCTGGTCCAAGACATTGCCGCACGTTAACGTCAAGGCAGAGGTTACCGGCGGGTCCGTGACCAACGTCATTCAGGTGGCCCGGCGCGAAAGTGAAATTGGTATAGCGATGGCGGATGTGGTTACCAACGCGTATCTCGGGCGCGGTCGGTTTCCGGAGGCTCTGCCGCTGCGCGTGTTGCTCAATGCATATCCCAATATCGTACATATCCTCACCCTGGACGACAGCGGCATTCGCTCCGTCGCTGATATGCGCGGTAAACGCATATCGTTGGGGGCGGCGGGTTCGGGCACCGCGGTAGCGGCCGAGAATGTGCTCACAGGTCTGGGCGTAGGCGTAACGGAGATCGCGCCGGCGTATTTGAGCTTTGCGGAGACCACCTCGGCGTTGAAGGACGGCACCATCGACGCCGGATTTGTGGTTGGCGGGCTGGGACTTGCCGCGGTGACTGAGCTGGCCGTTACCCGCGCGCTGTATCTCGTGGCTTTGAGCGACACAGAATTGCAGGCGCTCAGTGCAGGCTACCCGGCATATGCGGGCTACGAGATACCTGCCGGCACCTACAATCGCATCGATCACAGCGTACAGGCGCTTGGCATCTGGAGTGCGGTGGTAGTGCACGAGACGCTGCCGGCGTCGCTGGCGTATCAACTGACCTGCACGCTTTTCGAACACAAGGCGGCATTGCTCAAAGTATCGCAAGTGGCGCGCGATATGACAGTGGACAACATGGAGATCCTCGCGGCGGTACCTCTGCACGCCGGGAGCGCTCGCTACCTGCACGCTGCAAGGCGCGCAGCCGCCGAGGGGTCCGCCGCGCCGGAGTGTTTAATTACCGATGAATGAGGAGGCACGCAACGAACACTGGTTTGCCCCCACGGGGCGTCTGGCGATCGTGCTGGCGGTCATGCTCTCAGTGTTCCAGTTGTGGCAGCCATTGGTGGGATTTTTCCCGCCCGGGGTGGTGCCGTTTGAATCCATCTTTGGTCTGCTGCCTGCGACCTATTTTCGTCCTACGCATCTGGCGTGGGTGCTGGTGATCGGCTTCGTGGTGTACCCGTTAGGGGAGGGCGTGGTGCGTCGCGCTGTGGACGGATTGTCTTTGGTTTGCGTGCTGTGGGCGTCCTACCGGGTGCTCTCGTTCGACTATCAGGGTCTACAGCATCTGCTGCATGGTCTGGCCGCCGCTGATTTTGCTGCGGGATTGATTCTCATCGCGGCAACGCTTGAGATGGCGAGGCGCTCCGTGGGCACGGTGATGATGGTGGTCGGGTTGGTCTTTGTCCTGTATGCCGCGTTCGGCAATCTGCTGCCGGACGTGCTGGCGACCCGGGGATTCAGCTTCGAGCGCATTGTGCGCTTCCAGGTCTTTACCAATGCAGGTTTGTTTGGCGCGCCGATCGGCATTGCGGCGGGAGCGGTATTCAGCTTCGTGCTGTTCGGGGCATTCCTGCAGGCAACCGGAGCGGGAAAGTTTCTGATCGATCTGTCTTTCGCGGCGGCCGGTAGATATCGCGGCGGGCCGGCCAAAGCAAGCGTTCTGGCCTCCGCTGCGATGGGCTCGATTTCCGGCAGCGCTATCGCCAATACGGTGACTACCGGTGCTCTCACCATCCCCATGATGAAGCAACTTGGATATCGGCCGCATCAGGCTGCGGGCATCGAGGCGGCCGCGTCTACCGGTGGGCAGATCATGCCACCGATCATGGGCGCGGGCGCGTTTGTGATGGCGGAGCTGACCAAGACGTCCTATTCAGATATTGTGTGGATGTCTTTGTTACCCGCGATCCTGTATTTCACATCAGTACTGCTGTATGTGCACATCATGGCCGTAAAGGCGGGCTTCGAGGGTATGCAGGGCACCCACCCAGCGCGTGACGTTATGCGCGATGGCATGCATTTTCTGTTGCCGCTGGTGCTAATCACCTTACTGCTGTTGGCAAACTACTCACCGGTGCTGGTGGGCGTTTCAGGCTGTTTTGCCGTGCTCGTTGCGAGCTTCCTGCGCAGGCACACCGCGGTAAATCTGTATGCGGTAGTCGACGCCCTGCGCAATGGCGCGGTTATGGCGGTGCCTATATCGATCGCTTGTGCGGTCGCGGGCATTGTGGTGGGCACCATCGGACAAACCGGCGTGGGTCTGCAATTCACTGAATCCGTAGTGGGCCTGAGCGGAGGCCGGCTGTGGGCGGCGCTACTTCTGGTCGCCATTGCCGCATTGGTATTGGGCATGGGCCTGCCGGCCACGGCTGCCTACATTGTGCTTGCCGTGATGACGGGACCTGCCTTGCAGGAATTGGGATTGGCGTTGATCAGCGCTCACATGATAATTTTCTGGCTATCGCAGACCTCCAACGTCACACCACCCATTGCATTGGCGGCTTTTGCGGGTGCCGGCGTAGCTGGCGCACCGCCGATGCGCTCGGCGGTAGCTGCGTTTAAGCTGGCCACGGCCCTGTTTGTGATTCCACTGATGATGGCGTACTCGCCATTGTTGCTGATGGGCGAGCGCGCCTGGTCCGATGTGCTGGTGGCCGGAGTAGTCTGTATGGGGTTGGTAGTCGCCATCGCGATGAGTGTGGAGCGCTTCTTGTTTGCGCGTACAGGCCGGTTACTCACAGCCTTGAGCGTCGTTGCGGCCGGGTTATTGATGTATCCGTCCAGCTGGTCCAGGGGGCTGGGTCTGTGCGCCGTGGCGGGTGCGGCGATGGCAAACTTTATCGCCAGCCGGCGCGCTCAAAGCACGTAGTAGTCTGGCAGTGCCCCGCGCTCGATAGGTTCCAGTGTAGTCATGGGATCGGCGCCGAAATAGATGTCTTCTCCCACCAGTTTGGCGTCCGGATCGGCCGGCCACACCGTAATGAGCTGTGCATTGCTGATCCAAAGCTCGTGGTCTTCAATGGGTTGGCCACCTGCCTCGGCCACGCCCAGCTGCTTTAAGTCTGCGGACTTATACACCTGCCTGACCTGGCCTTCGGTGATGACGCCGCCGTCATCCACCACGATTCGATCCAGCACAACGTGAAACTGTTGGCCACCAGTGGTGAACATGCCGTTATAGAATCCGGCCACGGCGTCATAGCCTTGCAACACCATGTTTTCGGGGCCTACGCGCCAGAAATGGTAGACGGGTTCGGCGGTCAGGGTCGCCATCAAGGGCTCCAGACGACCATTGATCTCTGCTTCCATATGATTGGCGACTTCCTCCAGCAGTTTGCGGTGTCGAGGGTTCTCCTCTCGCGCTGCGCGTTCTCGTAGTGGCCCCCAACTGGCGTGAGGATCGAATGGTATGGACATTATCGCTCCTGGGTAGCGCTCAACAAAAAACTGAAGGCGAAAAATAGCCGTGAAACTGGTGTGGCAGGTGATGTGGCAAGCGCAGGCAACATACCTGGTCGCGTACGTTGTCGGCGCGGTATACCTGAAGCTCGCTTTTGTGCGAGTAGCCGTCGTACACGACTTCCAACAGATACCCGTCGTCTTCCCGGGTTGCGCCCTTGGCCGGAACAAATAGTGGTTCTGAGCCGTAGTAACCTGGCGGCAAGGTCAATAGGGTAGCTTCGCCGTCGAAGTCGACGCGTTGCAGGGCATTGAAAAATCCGTTGGACCCGTTGTCGATAGAACAGGCGGTGTAACACACGCTTGATTCGCTGCCGGTGAGTTTGGTGTTGAACGTGGGAAATTCAGATTCCACGTCGCTAACGCGCTCCGTGCGCAGGCTGCCGTCGGCCATGTTCAGGAAGTAGCGATTGTAGTACCCGCCGCTGAAGCGTCCATTTGGGTTGAACACGTTAACTAGAGTGGCGTTGGCTTCAAACCCGGTCTGGAACATACCATCCACAATAAGCTCGTCACCGCGCTGAAAGGCGTTGCCGAAATGGATGATGGCGCCATGATCGGTCTCAAATGTGCGCGCAACTTCGAAGGTGTCGAGATCAACGACCAGAATCTTCATGCTGATGCTTGGGTCATATCGAATCACGTCGGATATCGACTTCAGACCGAGCATCACGCTGCCCATGCCACCGAAAACGATGGAACCAACAAAGAAGATTGCGTAGCGATCGGTAATCGCGAAATCGTGACAGAAAGGAAAATGATCCAGGGGGACCTGGGCCTTGGCTTTCATGTTTCCGGCTGGGTCAATGCGATACATGTTAAGACAGGGTTGCGGCCCTTTCAGGGTCATGCCCGAAACACCGGCGCCAAAGTTAATGTAGTCGCCACTGCCTGGGTGTACGCGGCCGTGGGCGCTGAACACCTGGCTTTTCGCCAGCGCGCCGTCGAAATCGTACTCGCCTACGGTGCTGAGGTCTTCAGGGTGCAGCTCCCAGGGATGCCCACCTTCGTTCAAGGCAAACAGCTTGCCGCCGTGATAAACGGTGTTGGTGTTCGCCGGGTTGGCCGGCATCTTGCCGATATTGGAGAGGAATCCGCCCGGGACCTGGGTACCGAATCCACGGTACTTCACGGCCTGCGCCGCGGTTTCTTCGACGTATTTTGGGGTGCGCACGTAGGCATTCTTAAAATGGGATTTGCCGTCGCGGAAGGTAAATGCGCACAGCATGCCATCGCCGTCGAACCAGTGCCCGTAGGCACTGTCACCGATGCGTTGGCGTCCTGGACCATTGCGAAAAAACGTGCCTTCGAGGTCCGCAGGTATCTGCCCTTCAATCTGGTCAATCCAGTAGCTGTACTCAGTGTCAAGATTTTCCAATCCGCCAACGTGGCTTGGCGGTTCATTCTGCCCGTCTCGCAGGCCCGGTGCTGATCCGGATGCGGCTTGCTTTGCGTTGGTGCTCATTGCGGGTATCCCATCCACTCGCCACTCATATCTACTGGCCCTCGGTATAGCACACCCAGTCGCCTCACGGCGAATTTCCATGCACCGTTTTCTTTGATCAACTCATCGTTGTACACGCCGGCCATCCTGAAGCTTTCGCCTTGCGCGTCGCGTATGTTTTCCTGGATGTAGAAGCGCGCGGTAGCGGTATCGCCTTGCACCTCGATGATGCCTGGCTGCACCCAATGCAGGACATTGGGATAGCCCGCCATTACATTGCTCCAGAACGCTTTCAAATTGTCGCGGCCTTTGACCGGATCCGCGCCGGGGCTCAGATGCCATTCACCATCTTCGGCAAACGTATCGCCCCAGATGTCTGCATCGCGCTGCATCACGCCGTCGCCGTACAGTGCTGCCAGGTGTTGGATTTCCAGGATGTCGTTGTTCATCAGGCAGTGCCTCCCGCGGCGATTTGGCTGGCTTCCGGGGCCAACTGATAAGGTGCAGCTTCTTCGACCTGGCAGTACAAGCTGGTGATTTGCCAGTGACCGTTGATACGCGCGTACTCTTCCTTGTACCAGCCGATGATTCGCGAAAAGTGGTTAGAACCGTCGGGATAAATGCCCGTGTAGAGCATGATCAGGCGCCAGTGCCCGGTAGCGGTGTCGCCGTCTACTTCAATAACAGGGTTGATCGCGTTGTGCGCAGAGTTGCGAATGGTGCCACTGCTGCCGATGCCGCCCAGTAGCGTCTGGATCGCCTCGCGGCCCTCGGCACGGCCGACGCTGGATGCTTCCCATGTGGCGTCCTGAGCGAACAACTCGCCCAGCTTTTGTGGATTGTGGTCATCGTCGCAAGCTGCGCAATACAGCGCTTTGAGCTTGCGGATCGATTCGATGTCTTCCAGCACCTGCACCCGCCGGGTGAGATCCGTTGACATGGTTAATCGCCTCCAGTGTGTTGGCTTGATGGGCTGAGCACCAGCAACAGATTGCCGGCCATGTGATTGTAGATGCCGTAGCCTGAACTCAGCGCCAACTTGCCGTTGAACGCAACCGGGCCAGCGCCGCCGGAAAACGAACCACCACGGGTGGTTTGCCCGAGGACAGTGTCAAATTCCTGGGTGCTGTCGATTTGCCAGAGGATTTCGCCGGAAGCTACGTCGTAGGCTCGAGCGATACCATCCATCGCACCTGCGAACACCACATCACCTACGACCGTCGGTACCTGTGAGATGCCGGGGTGACAGAAGTTGCGGCCTTCACAGCGGTCGTCGTGAATGGTCGACCACAGAATTTTGCCCGTGTTGATGTCGAGTGCGTGCATGCCCGGGCGATCCGGATTGTCGTAAGTGCGGCCATCGGCCATGTCACTGATGGGTACGAACAAGCGGTCGCCGGACGCGGCCATGCCGAAGTGCACTCCACCCTGAATACCGCCGCGGCCAACTCTCGTCTGCCACACCAGGTCACCGTTGTCCGGATTGACCGCATGCACCATGCCAGACTTCTGGCCGCCGATGACCAACTCACCCGCGCTCGACCCGGACACTAAGAGGGTGGCGCCGCCAAAGTCGAAATCGGGTCCGTCTTCTTCGGGACAGTTTGCCGGGGTGTCTGTATCGCAAGCGACGTTCCAGGCATCGTTCGCGGTGGCTTGAAAGACCCAATTGACCTTGCCCGTGGTCAGGTCCATCGCAAACAACGCATCCGACGTTGTGGTGGCGGGTGAGGACATGTTTTCGCCGGTGCCGATGTAGAGTTGGTTACGGCGGTGATCTATCGAGGGGCTGTTCCAAACCGTGGCGCCGGAAGGACCGATTACGTCGGTGCCCGCTGAGGTCTGTTTAACCACGCCCGGCGTTTCCTCGATGGTGTATGTTTTCCATTCCTGCTCCCCGGTGGCAGTATCCAGTGCAAGAACGGAGCCTCTGAAGGTACAGCACGCGTAAGCTGGATCGATGGCCAGGCTGACTTCAAGCGAAGAGATAGGCACATACAGGGAGTCGCCCACCAACGACGGCGTGCCGGTGATCGTAGCGTTGGGATGCTCGTCTGCACGCATGCGCCAGATCTGTTTGCCACTCGCAGCATCCAGAGCATAAACATTGCCCAGCACATCGCCGAAGAATATCTGCGGCGCAGGATCGCTCTGGCCCCAGGGGCTGATCACGATGCCGGTGCGCACCTCACCCGCTGCCTGATATGACCATACCTGGCAGCCCGTGTCTTGATCCAATGCGTATACCTGGCCCGGGTGAGAGCCCACAAACAGCAAACCACCCGCAAATGCGGGTTGGCCTCTGGTTCTGTTCGCGCCGGGAAATCGCACCGCCCAGCTGGGTTGCATAGCGGCCAGATCTTGCCGCTGCAAACCGGCGCGTTGCGTGCTGATGAAGCGTGCGTTGCCGTTGCCCAGCCCCCAGTTAGAAGCCAGTGCGGGTGCCAGTGGGTCGAAGTGCGTCTGCGGGCCGCACATTGGGATGTCGTCGATGTCTTCACCCAGCGCGCGCCCGGCGAGATACTCTGCTACCAGGGCTTTTTCCGCGTCGCTCAAGCTGCTGGCTTCGGCTTGCATGACGCCGGCAGTCAGGGCTTTGAGAATCGCTTCCGGCGTCATCAGACCGATCATGTCTTTGTGCGGTGCTTTCTGCACCGCGCCGCCGTGGCAGCTTGCACAGGTTTCCTCGAAATGCGCTTTGCCAGGTAGCTGTTCGCGCTGCTTTATCTCGTCCTGCAGGGCCTGCATGCTGTTTGGATCGAGATCGATCTCCGCGCTCGTTTGCAGCGTCGGTTGCAGCTCGTCTTCTGCGCTAGCGTCATTGCTATTCTGTTCCGAGTTGCATCCAGCGAGTATGCATAATCCGATGACCAGCCACGTATAGCGCATCGTCTCTCCCGTTGTTGTCCTGAGTGCTTCGGTTATCCTAGCAACAATAAGTTTGAAAATGGGGATAGACATGGGCAACGAAGCGATCTGGCTGGCGATTGCCGCCGGCTGTATCTGGCACGGTGCGCAGATCATCTGGGTGGCGCCGCGGCCGCCAAGCCAACTGCGCAAGGATAAGCCGGTGGTCGAGAAGGGCAGCGCTGACGCATTTAATCTGTTCTGGATGGATCAGTACGCGTGGCTGGGGATTTCCCTTTGTCTGCTGGGTGCGTGCATCGGCTTGTGGGGGGTATTGCTATGATCCCGGTTACTTTGACGTATGCTGGGCTGCTGGGGCTGTTGAGCGTCCTGTTAGCGAACTACGTTCTATTTGTTCGCTTGCGCGCGAGCACGGCCGCTGCCTGGCAGCCGCCTGCTGCTGAACGGGTACAGGGCAACTTCGTGGAAAACGTGCCCATCGCCATTGTGCTGCTGTTTCTCGTTGAGATGGCAGGGGCGCCAGCAGGTTTCATACACGTTTGCGGTTCTGCTCTTGTGCTAATGCGATGCCTGCATGCCTGGGGATTGGGGCGAAATGAAGGAGCCAACTACCCGCGCTTGATAGGTGCTCAGGGCAGCTTTGTTATTATTTCGGTATTGGCTATGACTGCGGTGGTGTTAGGAATACGTGGATAGGAGATGGTATGAATCGATTTGCAGGTAAAAGAGTGATCGTGACAGGCGCCGGCTCAGGTTTTGGCACGGCCATCGCTGAGCGGTTTGCTGCGGAAGGCGCTCGGGTGATGTTGAGCGACATTAACGCCGAGGGCCTGGAGCGGGTGGCTGCCGGCATCGCAGAGTCGGGCGCGGAGTGTATGAGCCAGGTGTGCGATGTTGCCTCGGAGGCACAAGTGGAACAGCTCGTGTCCGCCACGATGGAAGGCATGGGAGGGATCGATGTGCTGGTCAACAATGCAGGCTACTCGCACCATCAACGTCTTATGTGGAAAATCAGCGTGGAGGAATTTGATGCGGTGTTTGCCGTCAACGTAAGGGGCGTATTTCTCGGCTGCAAACATGTAATCCCGCACATGATCGAAGGCGGTGGCGGCGTGATTGTGAACATTGCGTCCGTCGGCGCCATTGCGCCGCGCCCGGGAGTGACGCCGTACAACGGCACCAAGGGAGCGGTGCTTACCATGACCAAAGGTCTGGCCATGGAAACCTCGCGCCACAATATCCGCGTAAACGCGGTGAACCCCGTGGCGGCAGACACCGGCTTCATGAAGGGCGCCATGGGCGTCGACGGCTTGGATGAGGAAGCTACTTCGCGGCTCGTGGCTACGATTCCCCGGGGCCGGCTGTGCGAACCAAAAGACGTGGCCGCGGCAGTGACCTATCTGGCGTCCGAGGATGGCGACTTTCTGACCGGAACGGCGATCAATGTGGACGGTGGACGCAGTGTGTAAGGGTTGCGAGGGCGTAGAAACACTCCCACAAGCTTGCGTATCGTGATAAATTTCCGGGGATTACTATTTTGATTTTACTTTTGCGATTTCCTTCAGGAGGACTAGATGGCTGAAGCCGTTGAATACAAGCAAATTGGCACCACGCCGGTGCGGCCGGATGGTGTTGACAAGGTAACCGGCCGGGCGCGGTTTGGTGCGGATCTGATATTGCCGAATATGATTCACGGCAAGGTTCTGCGCAGTCCTCATGCCCACGCACGCATCAAGAGTGTCGACGTAAGCGGTGCGCTGGCCATGGACGGTGTGTTTTCTGCTATCAGTGGAGCAGATTTCCCGGGGATGACCGATGGTGGCGAAGTTGGTGGCGAAGGTGGCGGCACAGTGAGTGACGTGGCCAAGAATGTCATGGCGCGCGACAAGGTTCTTTATCACGGCCACGCGGTAGCAGCAGTTGCTGCCTCCTCACCGGAACTCGCTGAAGCGGCGCTGGATGCCATCAAGGTGGAATATGAACCGTTGCCTCCAGTTCTCGACGTGGTTGCCGCCATGGCCGAAGATTCCGTACTGGTCGATGAAAACAACTACACCAAATTGCCGGAAAAGCCCGAGAATCCGAGCAACGTTGCAAACATTGGCAAATTGGTGCGTGGTGACCTGGACGAAGGATTTGCTGCCGCCGACGTTGTCGTCGAGCGCGAGTACAAAATTCCCATGGCCCATCAGGGTTACATAGAACCTCACGCATGCGTTGCGAATATCGATGAGACCGGGCGCGGCTCTGTCTGGTGTTGCACTCAGGGCCACTTCGAGTTTCGTGGTCTAACGGCCAAGATCCTGGGCAAGGACATGGCGGATCTGAAATTTATCGCCAGCGAAATTGGCGGTGGCTTCGGTGGCAAGACCGTGGTCTATCTTGAGCCGCTGGCGGTCATGATGTCGGAACGATCCGGGCGTCCGGTGAAGATGGCCATGTCCCGGGAAGAGGTATTCCGTGCCACGGGCCCAACTTCCGGAACCGTCGCGCGCATCAAGCTGGGCGTGACCAACGAAGGTAAGATCACCGCGGCAGACGCATGGATTGCGTTCGAGGCTGGCGCATTTGCCGGCGCTCCGCACATGCCGGGAATCATGACCATCTTTGCGCCCTATGAAATCGAAAACTTCTCGGTGGAAGGTTTTGATGTGCTTGTTACCAAGCCCAAGGTTGCCGCCTACAGAGCACCCGGCGCGCCTCAGGCGATGCACGCCATGGAGTGTGCACTGGACGAAGCCGCGTTAGCATTGGACATGGATCCGCTGGATTTGCGTATGGCGAATGCAGCCGACGAAGGTACCCAGGCGCCTTATGGACCGAAGTTTCCACCCATCGGCTTCAAGGCATGCCTTGAAGCAGCCAAAAATCACCCGAACTATACCAAACCCGTACCTGAAGGAGCCGGGCGTGGCGTCGCGGCCGGATTCTGGTTCAACGTCGGCATGCAGTCTTCCGCCGAAATCAACATCAATGAAAATGGCACAGTCATGGTGATCGAGGGCAGCCCGGACATCGGTGGTTCTCGAGCATCCATGTGTCTGATGGCGGCAGAGACCCTCGGGGTTGAATACGACGATGTGCGGGCTCAAGTGGGAGATACCGAAAGTACCGGTTTCTGCAATGTTACTGGCGGCTCGCGAACTACGTTTGCCACCGGTATGGCAGTGATTCAGGCCTGTGAAGACGTTATAGCGGAATGTAAGAAGCGCGCCTCGATGACCTGGGGCGTGGACGAAGATCAGGTGGAGTGGCAGGACGGGCAAGTCGTCCCAGCGCCCGGCGTTAACGCCGATGTGTCGCCACTGACCCTCGCGGACGTCGCCGCCAGCGCAGCGAAGACCGGCGGGCCGATCCAGGGTCGCGCGTCGGTGAACGCACAAGGCGCGGGTCCGAGCTTCTCTGTGAACATTGCCGACCTCGCGATTGACTCGGAAACGGGCAAGGTCGATGTGCTCGCTTTCACAGCGATTCAGGATGCCGGTACCGCAATTCACCCAGCGTATGTCGAAGGACAGATGCAGGGTGGCGCGTCTCAAGGACTTGGTTGGGCTCTGAACGAAGAGTACATTTTTGATGACAATGGCATTATGGAAAATGCCGGGTTCCTCGACTATCGGATCCCAGTGGCTTCCGACCTGCCGATGATCGACACGCAGATCATCGAAGTGCCAAACCCGAGCCATCCTTACGGTGTGCGTGGGGTGGGTGAAACACCTATCGTTGCGCCGCTGGCGGCAGCATCCAACGCGGCATCGCGGGCAGCGGGCAAGCGGATCTGTGATCTGCCGCTGTCGCCACCGAATGTGCTGGCAGCGTTGGACGAATAATTCGGGCGCCGCGCGCGCAGCGTATGGCTAAAGTTGTTTTTCCTGACAGCTTCGTCGCTATAACGGGTGGCGAGCGGGAATTTGAAACCGCTGCGCGCACGTATCGGGATCTGGTCGTGGAGGTTAGGGCGCGCTGGCCCGAGTTGACTGACATGTTGGAGCGCACGGCCGTCGCGATTGACGGCCAGATATATCAGGATGCGTTCATTGAGCCCATTGGTACCACCTCGGAAGTATTCTTCATGGCCAGAATTGAAGGGGGCTAACCAGGTCATTCGCGCGTATGCCATTGTCATTATCCTCCATACCAGCCAAAGCCGGTAGAAGATCTGACTGATGCTGGTATTGCTCGTAGTGATCGGGTTCCTCGTCGTCACTAACGTTGCCCACCACTACATTAATACCGACGGCTTGCTACGGCCGAAGGACGAGCGGGTCGCATGGTCAATCACGTGGCGAAACGTGGCCATTCAATTGGCGGTGGTAGCTGGCATAGCCATGCTGGCGCTGATGGCAACCGCGGATGTTCAGGCCAGTGAGCTATGCCCCGTTGCTGATGAGCGTCTCAATAGAGCTGTCAATTATCGTGGTGAATTGCTCACAGCGCTTGCGCGGCAAGAGGAGGCTCGTGTTGCGGTGGCTAGCCTTAAGAGTGCGAACGGTGATGCGCGCACGGCTGCAATCATGCGGCTGGCGATGGCGGGGAATCTGCAAGCGTTCCATCATCTGTATCAGACGCGTGATACTAACGGACTCTTTACGTATGCCCTCAGATACCTTAACCGCGATGACACCGTCTGTGTAGATCCGGAAATAGAGTCTGCCATGCTGGATGGGTTGCGGGATCCTGAGATGGGTAGCGCCTTGATCGGTTTTCTGGGCAACAATACTTACCGCGATATCCGTCTGCTGCAGATGTTGTTGCAGGTACCCTTTCCAGCAACACCTGGCAACGCGGACAAATATCTGCCTTTCGGTCGCGGTATCACGTCGACCCATCTGCCAGACATAGAGCCGTTGGTGCTCGCTCACGCGCGTACTCTGTTGAACTTTGACACGCCGGTAAAAAAGCGGGTCCTGCCCGGTTTGCATCAGCACTACGTGGAGTTCTTTGCTGATCGTGGCTATGCACCGGCGCTACCCTATTTTACAGCGTTGTTGAGAGTCGCAGAGCGTGACGAACCGATACAGAGTTTCCAGATTGCTAACGGCATGCTTCGAGGGGTCGTTCAGTGGGGATTGTCGCGGCTCGATAGCGTGGAAGCTAACGCAATACTGATCGAGCAGCTCGAGGAGATAGCCAGCAAACCGCTGGATGCCTTCACCGCAGCGGAACTGCAGACCCTGAGCCGACTGATTCGCTCGCCCACTCAGCCGGATAAATTTCGTGCCGTGGTGGCCGCATACCAGCTGTTGCTCGCCACAGAGCAGGTGCGACCGTACCAGTATTCCATGCGTCGAACTGTCTATCCGGCGCTGGTGGATCTGAACGCGCCCTCGAGCAGCGCGCTGTTAATCGCCGAGCTTGAACGGTTTGTTGCCGCCGAACCACCGCCGGACAAGAGCGCGGTTGTCGCGATCCTTTTCGAAGCCCTGGCTGATGCCCAGGCTCTGGATATAAATGCGTTGCGGGCGCTAATCAGCGAAAATCTGGCGGCGTCCGATCGCCGCGGGATATGGCATGTGTCCGCCATGCACCCGAGCGAGCAGAGCGTCGACTTGCTACTTGCGGAATTAGCGATTGCGGGATCCACCGACGGTCCGCGCTTATTGGGTAGCGATGCCGCAGAGGTGCTCATTGATGCGTTGTTATCGTTTGAGTCACCACCCTTGCTGAGGCGCGTTCGCAGTGGCATTGATGACTTGTTCGAGGCGGGTGGGTTTGACGAAAGCCATTACGTCAACGCCGCCTCGCGACTGAACGCGTCACTTGGCGATGAATCTCCGCGCTATGTTGCATTCCAAGCCGAGCGAGCTCGTCAGCGCGCGGCTGAAGAGCAGGCGCAGTACACCGCAGCGATAGAACAAGGCCGGCGAGAAAGTCATGCCACCTATCGCCGCGAACTCGCCAGTCATGTCAGCAAGGAGGGGATCGCTCGTGATGTTGCCGCAGTATCCGCTGGGGTTGGCCAGGAACGCCAGGCCTTTCAGTGGCTTGTCATCGTTGGCCGTGTCGCGCTGCCCGAATTACACGCCGCCCTGGGCGCGGCGAGAACGAGTGATGCGGGGCGGTTTCAGATCATGAACGCACTTGGCGAGATCGGCAGTCCCAGTTCAATCGAGCCGCTCATTGCTGCGGCCGAAAGCTCCGCCGAAGATGCTTTGTATCGCGCGGCGCTGTTTGCGCTGGCGCTGATACTGCCCACGGATGAAGCCCTTGGGTTTGCACGCGCTCAGCTAGCTACAGGTGTTCCGGAACGAAGACAAATCGCCGTGCTCGTATACTTGGCACAGATACGTTCCGAATTGCCGGCGGATGTAGTTGCGCAGTACGTCAATCCTGCGCAATCCGCGAGATTGCGCACTGCGGCGATCTACTTCAAAGCCCGCCTGGGTCATGAGGATGCACTGGCGGGAATACGTGCGGCCTTGCAACAAACACCCGACCGATCTGAGCTTGAAACCTTACTCGTCAGCTTGGCCGAAGTGGTGTCGAGCCCGGAGGAGTTTGCTCGGGTCGCAAGCCTGACTGGGGCGACGAGCGCATCGTCGAGCTATCGCGAGGCCCTTGCGTATTGTGACTTTCGTACTGCCTCGGGTGATGACAAGGTCGCCTTGGCATTTAAGCTATTGGAGAATGGTGGCATGTGGCAGCGGCGGGCGGCAATTCGCTATCTCATATCTGCCGACCCGCAAGGTACGCTGGACAGAATGACTGGCGGCTATGGCCAAATGCTTCCGCTCAACAAGCTGATGACGTCATCCAGTGGGATGCAACTCCTGTTCAGTGAAAGCAGGCGCATGGGCTACATACTTGAACAAACGGCCGCGGGCTATGCGTTAACCAAGAACTAGCGGTTTCACCCGCATTTCTCGCTCCCCCGCAGGCTATACGTGAGAAGATTGACACCTAGACGTCGGTTTTTTGAGTGGCTCGTGGCTGGTTTGGGTAGATGATGGAATTCGCGTGGGTTGCCCTTGGGATTGAAGACGTCGCCTGGATATCGCTTGCGTTTGTACTGGGCGTGCTGGCGCGGCTGGTAGGCCTGCCTCCCCTGGTCGGATTTCTCGCGACCGGGTTCCTGCTCAACGCCCAAGGCATAGCTAACGATGCTCTGTTGCAGAAACTGGCTGATCTTGGCATCACCCTGTTGCTGTTCACGGTTGGGCTGAAACTCAACCTGCGCACGCTGGCGCGTCCCCAGGTCTGGGCCGTGACGGGTATCCACATGTCCATCGTCGTCGCGGTGTTTGGCATGGCAATCTATGCGTTGGCTATGCTCGGTGCTTCGATGTTCGCCAGCCTGGATCTGCGGCAATCGCTGCTGATCGCGTTTGCCCTCAGCTTTTCCAGCACCGTGTTCGTAGTCAAGGCGCTGGAAGAGCGCGGCGAAGTATCTTCGCTACATGGCCGCATCGCCGTAGGCATCCTAATCATGCAGGACGTCGCAGCCGTGGCATTCATTGCCCTGTCATCTGGCGCGATGCCGTCAATCTGGGTGTTACTGTTGTTACTGCTTTTTCCGCTCAGGATGGTGCTGCATCAACTCCTGCAGCGTATCGGTCACGGCGAGCTGTTGGTGCTATACGGATTTCTGTTGGCCATGGGTGGTGCTGAGGTATTTGACCTGGTGGGGCTGAAGGGCGATCTAGGTGCACTTATCTTTGGTCTGCTCATTGCTAATCATGCCAAAGCTGAAGAAATGGCCAAAGCCATGCTGGGTTTTAAGGATCTGTTTCTGCTGGGCTTTTTCTTGTCCGTTGGGCTTGCTGGTGAATTGTCGCTGGACGCGTTCTGGATCGCGGCCATGATCACGCCGTTGGTTTTCTTCAAGTCTGCCCTGTTTTATATCGCCCTGACGCGTTTCAAACTGAGAGCACGTACCTCGCTCCTGGCGACGGTGAATCTCACAAACTACAGCGAGTTCGGTCTGATTGTCGGCGTTATTGGAGTTGCCAACGGCTGGATAGATGGCCAGTGGCTGATCGTCATTGCCATCGCCCTGGCTTTATCCTTCGTGATCGCCGCGGCACTTAATTCTGTGTCCCACCGGCTGTATGTGCGACACCGACGTTTATGGATGTGCCTGCAGCGCGACGAGCTCATTGCCGACGACCAGTTGTTCGATCTTGGGGGCGCGACCATCGCCGTCATCGGCATGGGCGGGGTTGGCACGGGCGCATACGATTCCATGCGCAGTCTGTACGGCGAGACAGTGGTTGGTGTGGACATTGATCCGCTCACGGTAAGGAATCAGCAGGGCATGGGTCGGACGGTACTGCATGGGGACCCGAGTGATGCGGATTTCTGGGACCGCGTTCAAGCCTCACACACGTTGGAGGTGGTCATGCTCACGCTACCCAAAAACAATACGACCATTGCGGTCCTGGATCGTTTGCGGGATTCCTCCTTCAGTGGGCAAGTTGCGGCAATTGCCAGATTTCCAGACGAGGTCGAAGCCCTGACCGAGGCTGGGGCGACGACGGTTTTCAATGTTTACACTGAGGCCGGGGCAGGGTTCGCATCGCACGTGACTCGTGAACTGCCTTTCCTACGTCAGCCGGGTAATATGGGGCTCGCTGAGTAAGCCGATGAATGACGGTGTGGAGGTTGTCAATGCCGGGACGATATAGCCAGGTGCTAATGGTCAGTATTGCGCTGTGTGCATCCAGCGCGGTGGCGGATAATCCCATCGAATGCGTTGATCCCGACATCGTGAATACGTTGCTGGGTATGCCCGGACAAGGGCAAGTCGATATCAGCCGAAGCCTCCCCGAGAGTTTTCCCGCGATAGATGTCCCTGCTGAAATGTTGTCGTTTTTCAATCAGCAGCTCGCAGACCAGGAATGGAACCAGGAGGGGTCTTGGGTCGGACTGATCACATCTGGCTCGGCATGGCATTCGGCAGACGAAGAGCGGAGCGGGCTGCTGAGCATAATTGATCAGGGTGAAGGCAGCTTTAAGCTCGTATTTCAAACAACCGAACGCGCCCGCAGTAGCTCAACGACGGCTATAGGCATTGGGTCCAGGTGAATTGCCTGCGTCGTCACGCGTGAATTCGGTACCTTAAGGAAACACACTAATCGATCCGACGCCGTACTTCGGTTTACAGGACCCAGTAGCCTCTCTCACGCACCTGTCTGGGGCGCTGGCGTTTGCGGCGCTTGGGTTCGGATTGATTCAGCGCGGACACGGTGACAAATTGCGTGTCGCGGCCCTGATCGTTTACGTCATTGGCGTGGTACTGACGCTACTTGCCAGCGGCTTACTACACATGGCGACCCGGGAAAGCGCTATGCGTGACGTCATGTTACGGGTTGACCATGCCGCCATTTTCTTTCTGATCGCGGCCACGTACACACCTATTCACATTGTCCAGTTTCGGGGCTTGATGCGCTGGGGCGTACTTAGTGTGATCTGGACCGCGGCGGCAGCGGGCATGGTGTTGAAAATAGCCTTCATCGATGTGGTAGCCGAGTGGGTTTCCCTGACTCTTTATCTTGCCTTGGGGTGGGCGGGGTTGCTTACGGTCTACGCGCTACATCGAGTAGTGGGATTTACGCCGCTCATTCCCCTGATGGTGGGCGCCGTGGCATACACCACCGGAGCGCTGCTTGATGTGTCCAGTTTGCCGGACCTGGTGCCGGGGGTGATCCGGGCCCACGAGGTATTTCACTTCCTGGTACTGATTGGCGTCGCTGCCCATTGGGCCTACATCCGCAGCATGATCGCCTACACACCCATTACCGATCTCTACTGGTTGCCGTAACTTTGCCTATCGCGCTCGGAACCCGAACAGGCTGACCTTGTAGGTATCCGGGTCGCCGTGGTACGCAACGCCGGTGTCGCCATTTCGAAGCACGAGCACAGCTTGCCGGTCTCCGGCGAGGTTTACTGCATCGGCGCATTGCCAGCCTTGGGTGTGGATGTGCTGGGTTAGCGTCTCGCCCAGCGTGCGCAGGTGGGTAGGCGCGAGACTGATACCAGCGAGCCAGCGAGCCTCGCATACTGCGATGAAGCTGCGGAAGTACTGTGGCCGTTGCAGGTCTCTTTCACTTATGTCGAGGGCGCCATCCTCGATGATGCCGGGACCTGCCTGCAGAGCACTGTGGAACAGGTCACGGTGATAGGCTTCCTTGTGGACGACGCCCATGCCGTGGTCACTGATGCCCAAAATCCGGGTGTAGCCATGGCCTTGTACGGGATTCAAGGTTTGCCCGTCCACCTGCAGTAGGCCCACCGGTTGCAGGCTGTGCAGCTCGCTTACGAAACCGCTGCCGACAACGACATCCAGCTCGTATGTCTGCAGAGCATCGTGGGCCGACATACCCTTTTCGGGTTTGCCCACAAGTAGAGCCTGCGTGGTGCCCGGATTGAATTCCAATAACAACAGTTTCTTCCCGGGCGGCCCGACCATCTCTGCATTGATGCCCCGACGTTGGGCCGCGGTAACCAGCTCGTGTAACTCGAGGCCAGGTTTTGCCGGCTTTGCACCTACCGGCAATGCAGTAGCGGGTCCGTTCGGCTTCGAGGTTGTGTTGCTGGCCTCCCCGCAACCTGCGGCGCTGGCTGCCAGCAACAGACTGCCCATGACCCATCGAGCAAGGCGCATATCAGGCCTGGGGCGCCACCGACAGGGTGATGGTTGGATGCTTGCCTGGGGCAATGAGTGCGTTGCGCACGCTGAATTTGAGTTGCAGGGCTTCGACGGTCTTGCCTGGCTTTATCGTCAAGTTGGTAGTGCCGTTGGGTTCAATGGTGACGGTATCGGCATTGCCCATGAACGTAACCTTCGACCTGTTTTCCAACTCGAAACGCGCATCTGATGAATTGCTTACGGTGAAGTCGAGGACTTGCGTGCCTTCGCGATAGGCAGCACTCGTCACCTGGATCGAGGCCGCCAGCATGGCGTCCATTTCCGGCTCGCGCGCAATCAACAGGTTCTTGAACCAGACCAGGGTACGCTTTGCGAACAGGGCCTGCTTGAGACCTTCCGCGGTTTTGTCTTCCACCAGCACCAGATTAACCGGGCGGTGGCCGCCTTCATTGGGAGCATAGTCCCAGTCGATCAGGTCATGCACGTCGGACACTCCGATCAGGGCCAGATCGTGCTTCAGGGCGATGGCGAATGCTTCGTCGGAGTAGTCGTGGGTGTTAGCAATCTCGATACCATGGAGCTTTCCGGCTCTAATATTCGCTTTGTGAAAGTCGTTCATGCGCGCAATCGCGTCGGCTTTCTGTGTGGACCAATAGGGATGGTTCCAGAAGACGAAGCCGTTCTGTTCACTAGCGGCGTCCACGGCATTTTGTGCCGGCCACGCGCTGGCGGCGTCGTAGTAGCCGCGCATGTCAGCGGGATCGGCAGGTGGATTGTTCACCTGCAACAGCGCGTTCGCATCGCTGATGAAGATTGCGTTCATATGTCCGGCTGGAGCGTCGCGGGTAATTTCGGCGCCGGGAATCACGATCAGAGATGACCCTTG
>Ga0315336_1003822_pt1 | contig 19247 bp, 11 predicted proteins | sample ASW5metaG_FD_204512 | JGI IMG/M metagenome (GOLD analysis project Ga0315336, IMG submission 204512) | Ammonia-oxidizing marine archaeal communities from Monterey Bay, California, United States - ASW #5 | ecosystem: Environmental > Aquatic > Marine > Intertidal zone | place: USA: California... | reverse complement strand
TCGCTGTCAGTGTTTGCCGTCGCAACATCCGGATGACCGTCGGCGTCGAAGTCGGCCACAGCAACGCTAGCACTGAAACTGCCCCCGGTCGGAAAAGCACGCTTCATGTGAAACGTCCCGTCGCCAACTCCGAGAGCGGAGTGAACCATTCCAGGCTGGAAACCGGAAGGTCCGACCCCGACGAGGTCGATGATGCCGTCGTGATTGATGTCGGCCACGACGGTGGACACGACCTGTGCCACCGAAAATGTTCGCGCAGATCGCATCAAGAAAACAGCATCCAGGTCACACGTGTCGAGAATGCCGTTGCCGTTACAGTCGAGAGCCGGGTCCATTCCCATCTCGAAGCTGTCCGGAAGTCCGTTGAGATCACAGTCTCGTTCGCACGAATCGGGAATATCGTCGCCGTTGACGTCTTGACTCAGCCCGCTCGCGATGTCGCAGCCGTCGGGGACGTCGTTGCCGTTACAATCCTGCGATGCTCCCGTCGAAACTTCGAACCCGTCGGGCACATCGTTGCTATCGCAATCCGGCTGACATTCGTCCGGAACGCCGTTTTCATCGACGTCCACGCTTGTCCCCACGGCAATATCTTGAACGTCAAAGACTCCGTTGCCATTGCAGTCGAGGATCACCGGCTGTGCCCCCTCGCAATGGTCAGGAATGGAGTTCCCATCAAGATCCGGAGATGCCCCATGGGCGATGTCGCAGTCGTCTGGGATTCCGTTACCGTTACAGTCTGGAGAGATCGGTTCCGGAGCCAGATTGAGGAGCACGGCAATGTCGTCGCTCTCGTCGTTTGCCGTCGCGATGTCCGGAGTTCCGTCCCCGTCAAAATTGCCTGCGCAGAGCGCTTCCGTGCACTCTCCCACCGCAAGCCTTGTCTGCGCATTGAACGACCCGTCCCCTCTCCCGGGAAAGATACAGACGCTATTTCCAAAGGCCGTGGCAACATCGACAACGCCATCGCGGTCGAAATCCGCAACGACAAGCCTTCGGGCGCTAGGCGCCAGGATCGTTTCCCGGCTATGAAACGTCAAGCCCTCCTGTCCCACGAGAACGGCGTAGAGCCCTACGCCAATTTCTCCGGCGATCATATCGACAAGGCCGTCGCCGTTGAGGTCATCTACCAGAAGCCGATTCGCGAAGTCGGGTCCCAGAGCCGCATGACGGCTGTGCGTGGTGAAAGTGCCATCGCCGTTGCCGTTGAGAATCTCGACCTCCTGCTCGAGCGGGTGAAGCAGCGCGAGGTCCATCACGTCATTCTTGTCGAAGTCAGCAACAGCGAGGTCCGTCACACGCCCGAACTCCGAAGAAAACTGCGCCTCCATGAAGGTGCCGTCTCTGAGCGACAAAAGGATGGCAAAGTTTTCATCGCCACTCGGAAAGAGAAAATCCGAGGCGCCATCTCCGTCCAGGTCTGCGGTGGTCAAAAGACCCGCGCGGCGTGCTGAAATTTCTCCGCCGACTTCGAAATCGTGCTGCCCGAGATTCCTGAGAACCCGGATTGTGTTGAAGCTCGACGAAGCGATGTCAACCAGCAGGTCTCCGTCGAAATCACCGACCACGAGCTGGCCGTGGGAGCGCCCGGTCGGAATGTCGATTCGATTGCGGAAGGTCCCATCTCCGTTTCCCATGAGGACCGAGACGTTATCGCCGTCAAAATTAACTGTGGCGAGGTCGTTGACAGTGTCCCCGTCGAAATCCGCGCTGACAATACCGACAGGTTCCTCGTCGACGGAAAAGCGAAATTCCGAAAGAAACGTTCCGCCGCCGAGCCCCCGGATGATGGAAAGCGAGGTACGGTTCGCGACTGCCAGGTCCAGGATGCCGTCGCCGTCCAAATCAGCGGCACCCGCGGCTCGCGGCAGGTTTCCCGCTCCAAAGCTTTCACCGCGGCTAAAAGTCCCGTCGCCGTTTCCGATCAGCAAAGTCGCGGTGTTTATGAACCCGACAGCGACGATATCGACGACTCCATCTCGGGTGAAATCACCGGACACAATCGTCCCGATGTCTTCCAATCCAGCGAAGGCCTCCACCGATGAGCCGAAACCACCGCTGCCGTCGCCGAAGAAGGTCGTGAACACGCCTGTCTCGAAGCTGAAGACAAGGATATCTGGAAAGTTATCGTTATCAACGTCCTCGATGACAAGCTTGAAAGCTCCGTCCATTGGAATGGTCTGCACCGTCCGCTCGCTGTCTTCGGTGACATTGAGAATGATCGAGATCACATCGAACGTCGCCGTGACGAGGTCGTCACTCCCATCACCGTCGAGGTCACGAGCTCTGACGTCTCGTGCTCCTGCCGCGAGCGCGACGGTCACGAGGTCCTGAAAAGTCCCGTCGCCATTTCCCAGGTGAATGGAAAGACTGCTGTTACGGCGACCCAGCGTCCCGACGTCGGCGTGGCCGTCGCCATTCAAGTCGGCAGAAACGATGAGAATCACGTCCGACCCCGTACCGATCGATTCGCTTTCCTGCAGGCTTCCGTCCTCTGTGTCGAGAAGGATGATGACCGATTCCGGACCAGCAGTGGTATCCAGTACGGCCAGGTCCGGGTACCCATTCTCGTCGAAGTCAGCCACTGTTACTGGTCCAATGCCAGGACTCGGAATGCTGCGCCCGCCGTGAAACGTGGCGTCTCCTCTGCCGTAGAACACCACGACTTCTCGATCGGTGGTGACGATGACGTCGGGACGCCCATCCTTGTCCATATCTGCCGGCGCGAGACCAATCAATGTGCGCTGCGATGATGGCTCGAATTTCGCAGAAACCCGAAACTGCAGCGCCGGTATCTCTTGCACGTCGACAACGCCGTTCGCGTTGCAATCCTCTCCAGGAACGGCGCCTTGCCCGAACAACGATCGAGTACTGACGAAAATGAGGAGCAGTACCAACATGCACCCGTGCGCTGTCATGCGGTACCACTCAGTTTCAAGTTCACGGAGGTCCTCGCGCCTTCGATCAGCTGCCATGTCTACTCGCTGCAATCGGATCCGGGAGGGGCACTCACGGAAGAATGTGTATCTCCTGGCGGCCACATAGGTGCGACGGTCCGCTCAGAGCAAACTGTCGATCATTGAGGCGATCCCTCGAAAGGGTACGCCAACTGGAGAACTTCGACGCTCAGATAGTTTACGCTGCTGTTTCTCACACCATTCGGGACTCCAGCGTACGGACTTCCGCCATCGTACTCCATGGCAGACGTTTGCGAAATCAGAATCGGCGCGACGACCGGCGTGCCGGCTAAATGTTTGGAATTGAGCGCGGCGAGCCGGACCATCACGGCATGGATAGCACTCGAAAACGTCGGCAATACGACCACCGTCTCAAACGTCTGATCCGCGACACGGGGAACTTCCAGCTCGCTGTCGCGAACGGCGTACCCCGTTCGACCGCACGCGACTGGTCGCGGCCCCCCACCTCAAACGTGATCAGTCTTGACGTTTTGTCGATGTCCGAAGACACCTTGCGGCAGGAGGTCCTCACGCTACGCCGACAGAATGCACGGCTGTTCGCGATCCTGCGGCTGCTCGTCGTGCTCGTCAAAGTCGCTGGAGCCTCGCTCGCTCGTCGTCGCGTCGCAACCTGTGCCAAAAAGAAACTTCTTCTGCGCGCCGTGGCCCGATCTCGCGACGCGCTCTCACTCCGCACGGCGCTTCGACTCCTTGGACTTTCCTCGTCCCGCTACCACACCTGGAAACGTGAGGAGCGTTGCAAGCTGGACGACGTCTCATCCTGTCCACGCACGTTTCCCCATCAGTTGACGATCAGCGAAATCGCGATCGTGAAGGACATGGTTACCTCGGACAAGTACAGGCACGTCCCGACCGGAACCCTCTCCCTCCTGGCCCAACGCCTCGGCTACGTCTTCGCCTCCCCGTCGACCTGGTATCGACTCGTCCGTTTGCACCATTGGCGCCGACCACGCAGGCGGGTCCACCCGCCCAAGCCGAAGCTCGGAATCCGCGCGACGAAGCCCGACGAAGTTTGGCACGTCGACACGAGCGTGATTCGGCTGCTCGACGGCACGCGGGCGTATCTCTATGCCGTAATTGACAACTTCTCAAGGCGAATCCTGTCGTGGCGAGTCTCGGAGTTCTTCGAACCGGGGAATACCGTCGCCATCCTCGCCGAAGCCTCGCAACTCACAGCGCGGGCCGATGCTCCGCCCACCTTGCTTGCTGATCAAGGCGTCGAGAACGTCAATTCGTGCGTCGACAGGCTCATCGACGACGGCATCCTCCGACGCGTGTTGGCTCAAACGGAGATCGCCTGCTCCAACTCTTTAATCGAGTCGTGGTGGCGGTCACTCAAGCATCAGTGGCTCTACTTGAATACACTCGACAGCGTCGCTTCAGTCCGTCGATTGGTGGGATTCTATGTCACGGAACACAACACGTGCGTCCCCCACTCGGCATTCCAAGGTCAGACGCCGGACGAGATGTACTTTGGGACAGGCAAGGCCATCCCAGACGAACTTGCAGCCAAACGGAAAGCGGCACGCGCTGCTCGGTTGGAGAAGAATCGCGCAGTGACTTGCCGCACCTGTGAGCCCACCCGACATGCAAGCTGAAGGAGTTCGACAGAGGACCACAACCAGACACTCGCCAGGTCACCGCAGGGCATCAGCAGCCCGAGCCAGGGCCGGGATTGAATCACGGGAATGGCAGCCACCTACGCCGTAGGATGGCGTAAGTTCGCACATCAAACTCCCAGAGGCTGTGATAAATAGCACGGTCTCTCGCAACAGCTGCTGGTTCATTCCTCAAGCCGTTCAGCATGTGTCTCTTGCTCAGGATCGCCGGAAGTGGTCCATCGAGTTTTCAACGCCCATGGACGCGCCACTTCCACTGCCTACGCAGCAATCGATGGCCTCTCGGGAGGACCCAATAACCGCGCCACACAGCTCGACGTCGAGCAGGATCGTGATCTCCGTCTCTTCTGTTCTGTCTGTTCTGAAATGCCGCTTACGGACAAGCCGGATTCGGCGGACAATCGACAATGGTGATACAAGCCTGTCCCTGATCCGGCGGGGGGCCTCCCTGAAAAAGGAAGGCGAGCAAGAAGATCCCATCGGAGAGGTCGATCGCAGTGTCCGTGTTGACATCCATGAAGGCCAGGTTGGCCGCGTCGGTGCTGCAAGGCAGAGACGCGGGCCTGCCCTGGAAGAGGAAGCCCAGGAGTGTGACCACGTCCGACAGGTCGAGCGACGTATCCTGGTTGGAGTTGCCCGGCAGCTGGCTGCCCCCCGGACAGTCGCTCCCATTTCCACCGTAGGTTCCGCCCTGAGCGTCACATTGCGCAGCCGAGAGCTTCTCACAGGTTCCGCCACCGGCTCCCCCGGGGATTTCACAGGCGCCTATCGGACGTATGTAGCCGGCGTCCTGGCCCAGGTCCCCGTGGCCAATAGCGGGCGAGCCCGCCTGCAACTCGTAGCCGTCCATCAGGTCCAGGGGGTCCCGGTTATTAGCCGGTCCCGTGACGCCCTCAGCATCTACGAGCATGGGCTCTGCGTGAAGGACATTCGCACCTAGCGCGATGACTCCGTGTCGGTCGGTCTGATTGAACCAATCGTACTCGTTGCCGGTGTCGATCGGGTCGTCCGGGTCCCACCGGGCGATTGAGTTGAAAATCGTTCCGGTCATCAGCGTCCCAAGGACGTCGGGCGCCCAGGCCACGTTCAGCGTCGCGCCCGTTCCCACTCCGGTCTCCGCGGTCGTGGTCACCGGGTTCGCCGGCCTCCCATCCTGGTCATAGACGCCCGAGACCACACCAATTGGCCTGGTGGTCGGATCCGAAATCAGTACAGTGCCACACTTTTCACCAGGATCTGCTGGACGGAGCTCTAGCCCTGTCCACTCCACCTTGGTAACCGCCCCGCCCGACACCTCCACGACCCGGAAAACCGCCGGCCGCGGGTTGCCATAGTTATCACAATCGGGGTTCCCGTCCGGGCGGAGAATATTCTGGGTGCCGCCCAGCACGGTCAGCCGGTCGTCCACCGCGTATCCCGTTCCGCCGTTAGCCACGGTTGTTGCGACCACGGGGGGCATTGCGGTCGGATCATCAATCCCCCCGGCCGGAAAATCAAACGTATGGCAAGCGCCGGCGTTTGTCCCGAAGAACGACCGCGCGAACCGACCGTGTTCCGCGAACGCTTGCCCCCAAGCTCTGGACTTACTGGGCCAGATGATCGAGTTCGTGACGTTGATGACCGTATCTCGCTTTCGCGTGTGAATGAAGTTGTGGTAGATATTGAATATGGATTTATCAACGATCGAGCACTGATTGATGTTGATTTCCAGCCCGTTAGACAAGCGATACGCCGTTAGGAAAGCACCCGTACAATGGCCGCGGATACCACCCGCATTCCAAGGAATGATGCAGTTGTCGAAGTTGAGGGTGGTGTCCTCGACGGCGTGCCAGAGCAAGATGAGAATGCCACTGACATTGGGCCAGACAGTACCTCCATCTACGTCCTCGAAGATACAGTCGTTGAAACTCACCGTATAGTTCTTGACCGGGTGCCTCAGGTGGATGTCGCCGAGCTGAACGAACTGACATTGCTGAAGCTGACCGCCGGTAGCACAACTTTCGAAGAAGATACCGTTGAAGGTGACCGAGCCACCATCGAGCGGTACAGGCGGCAGGCCGGGGTTGTCGTCGGCATCCTGCCCCGCTCCCGGCACCCAATCCGGATCCGGGAGACGGTTCCCACCCTGCATGTGGACGATTGCATACACGAGCCTCTCTTCGTTGATCACGGTCGACGGATCATCGTCCGTCCCGCCGCAGACAGCGGCCGTCCCGCCATGCACACAGTCCGGATTCGGCTTCAACGTGGGCGGATCCAGCGGATTGCCCTCAAAGACGATGTCCACAGGAAGCGTAATCGCGTTACTCCCCTGGTAGAAGCCATTGTCGAGGATCGTGATCTTTCCCCCGCCACCGTCATGCACGGCACTCACCGCGGCTTCAAGATCGGTATGATCTCCACCCGGGCCCAGAGTCACATCCAACCCGTAAGCAGTTCCCGCACGGAGAACTGAAAGTAGGCTTGCCGCAAAAAGTAACGACTTGGTCATAGAGACCCCCTTTCCGATTCCGACAGACCCTGTGCCGGCAAAGGCCCTCAAGTCGTTTTCGACCTCCTTGCACCTCGACAGGCACACCCTGACAAAAGACCAACTGCCTCGCCTGCCATGATGACCGCCAATTCGTCGACGGACAAGACAAAAATCGGGGCAGGATGGAAGCCGCCGACGAAAGCAAGCGTCGCGGTGGCGCGCCTGGAACGCTCGCAGGAACCCTCGACGCAATTCTCGCTGGTCCCGAGGTTTGAGCGACAGAGCGGGATCGCTATCAAGCTACCGAGACTCGAGTGAACCCTGTCTTTCAACACGGCAAAAGAAACGGTGATCGTTCCCACCCCCGCCTCCTATCCGCGAGGAGCGCCGCCGAGCTACCCCATCCCGTTTGATCACTACCTTGATCCTCTCAGGCTCCTACGTCCACCCGCAGGCGAGCCAGCTCGATGTGCGAATTGCCGTCCACGAACGTGGTGTAGTACGCCGCTAGAACATGGTGACCACCATCGACGATCATGCTCGGATACGCGCAGTCTACCGAGTCCGTCGGTGAAACGTAGAGCGGTTCGACCTCCCGCCAGGTTTGCCCATCGTCGGGCGACACCGCCAGCCCGATCCCCACGTGCACCGTGGGACGCACCTGGCGGTAGCCGAAGAGAATGTGACCTGAGGGCAGCATGAGCAAGCTGGGGCATTGACCAAAGAGATCGAGTTTCTCAGCGGGGCTCCACGTCTTGCCGTGGTCGTTGGAGTAGCTGCGGTACGTCGCCCTCGAAGACGGTTCTTTGCCGCTGCGGATCATGCTGAGCAGTCGACCGTCGGCGAGCTCCAAAAGGTCGTTCTCGTCTTGCAGGTGCGTCGCGATCGTACGCCACTCCGGCCAGGTCTCGCCGTTGTCATGCGAGACGAAGTAACCGGTGCGCCAGAAGTCATCACCCTTTTTTGCGCCGCCGCCGCCTTGAAAGAGCATGCCGTCGATTTCCTTGATGCGGCCGTACTGGTTTTGCCACACCCAGCCGGGTTGCGGTCCGATTTCTTTCCTCTGCCACGTGCGTCCGTTATCGTGGCTCCGCAGATTGAATACACGGAACTCGAAAGGACCGCGCTGACCGTTCTCCACGTGGCGAATTGCCACCGCGGGCGCCATGACACTGCCGTCGGCCAGTTGTTTCGGTCCGTGGTGCGAGCTACAGCCCCAGCCCTCCTCCTGGTGAATCGTTTCCGGCTCCGACCACGTCGCGCCGTCATCCGATGAGCGCGTCACCTTGGCGACGGCGTCGTCCGTCCGCCAGTGGTCGCTCCCCTCGCGGTACAGGACTAGCAGCGTTCCGTCTTTCAGGCGAGTCAAACCGGGAAACGCGCGGTGGTGGGTCGGTCCCTGGGTGACGGGAGTGCGCGTTTCGATGGAGATCGAGAAATTGGAGGCTAGGCGCTGCTCGACAGTGAGCGACGGCTTTCCAACTACGTAGCGACGCCGCGCACTGCGACATGCTCCGAGGCCGGCGGTCACAGTTAAACCGACGGCTGCGGTTCGTAAGAACTCTCGACGGCTACTGCGGGGAAGCTGCGGTTGTGAAGGGTAGTACATATCGCCTCCAGGCTCTGCTTGGGAAACTTCGTTGTGATGGTTGGCCTTCAGCCACTGCATTGGATCAATTCGCTTGTTGTTCCGCCACTCCTTGGCTACTCTCAGGAGTGTTCCGTCGGCCTCGGAGGGGTGCCGTCGGGCCGTTGTCCTGTGCAAGTCTGGTCGAGAAGCGGCGCACATGACAGGAGAATTGCCGGCCCAACTATAGCAGGTACAGTTTCCCTTCTCCAATATCCCCATCACGACCCCATCACGACCAGTCCGGGCCACAACGCTCACTCTCAACGCTCAAGGGAAATCTCCGGGACAGGTCGAGGCTCCTATCTCGTCTTAAACGAAAGGCTTCCGACTCCTACTCGACCTCGGCTGACACCCGCGGTAAGCTCTCTCTGCCCCTGCCTCGCGCTCGACCCTGCCGGCACCTTCCGCCACCCACCCCCGCTGCCCGAGATTTCATCGAGGGCGGCGGTCACGCCCCGCCTTGCCCGCAGTTCCCGCCCCGGGCTATCGCCCACGCAGCTCAACCCGCCCGACGACCTCTCCGGCGCCGACTACGGAGCGAAGATCCACGTCGTGGTTGCGCCGGTCTACTACCACAACTATATGCTCGGGGATCTGTTCGCGAGCCAGGTGCACCACTACGCCGCAGCGCTCATTGGCGTCGACGATCCGCTCACGACGTTTTTCTACGGCAAGAAGAAGGCCGCGCAGTATCTGCGCCGCGAGGTGTTCGAGCCAGGCAATCTCTATGACTGGCGGGAGCTGACGCGTCGCTCGACGGGCGAGGAGCTGACGGCGAAGTACTACGCAGAGTTGTACGTGGACTGAAGGAATGCCGGACGAACGGTCACGGCCCGTTGGGCGAGCTACTGCGAGTCGCCGTCACGGTCCCGCGGCGAACCGAGCCACTCGACGCAAACGAGGCCGACAATCAAGCCCACACTGGCACCTATAGGCATGCCGAACACCAACGCGACAATGCCAGCCCCCCAACCAGATTCATCTTGCGCCGCGAAATGAAGCGGCAAATAAAACCCGATGCCCGCGCCGGACGCAACGAACAGAAGGACGATGACGAGCTTCATTCGGCCTGCCATAGCCGGAATTGTACTCCTGACGAAAGAGCGATATCCAACCAGATCTATACCCCACGGAAACGCAAAGTGGGAATTCGCCTGAGCGGCTCACTTGAACGTCAAATCAGGATTCTCGATCCTCGCCGAGACCGTGTGCCGAACCGTGGACGTGGGTGCGGTGACGCGTAGGCGAAGATTCCTCCCGCCCTCTTGGAGGGCGCTCGGCTTGAAGGAGCGCGAGACCCTATTGGAGGAGGCGCTCCAGCCGACCGGTTCGAGCTTCTTCTTGCCAGCGAAGAGCTTCACGGACTGGACCGGGATCTGTCCACCGTGGACCTCGAGCTCGACCCGAAACGACTCCGCGTATCCAGTCTTCGTCTTGCGCGCCTCGACGACGCGGATCGACAGACCGCCGATCTCGACGAGCTTGCTGACGTATTTTTCGGTGAGCTTCAGCGGTTTTGATTTCTTGTTGCCGAGCGCGAGGCGGCACTTCGCCAGCGACGCCGCCAGCTCGGCGGGGAACTCGAGCTGTATGGACTGGCTGACCTCCTTGTTCACGGTGAAGGTGGAGGATCCTTGTTGCGTCGGCTGGATCTTCTTTCCACCCGCGTCGATCAGGCGGATCTTCGAGGCTTCTACCTCATCGCCCAGGACAGTCAGCCGGACGACGAGCCGGCCTTCACTCCCCTTGTCCACGGGATCCACCGCGGCCTGCACCACACTGAAGATCGCCTTGCCCCGCTTCTGCGGCCTGGCGACCAGCTCGCCGAGCGCACCGAGGTCAACCTCCTTCCTCTCGAGCGGCACGAGGAGTGTCGCCTCGAAGTCGATCTGCTGGACCTTCTTCGGCTCCTTCTTCTTTCTGTGGTCCTTTTTCTCGAAGTGGATTTCCAGCGCCCCCGTGTGCACGTCGCGCCCCGAAAACGGTGAGACTTCGAGTCGAACCTCGCTGCCGTCACTCATCCGCGCCGAGGCCGTTGCTGTGTCAAGCGCGGTGCCGTCGAAGCGGGGCTCGGAGAGGACGCTGACGAAAAAACGGTCGAAAAAGGTTTCCTCACTCGGCGTCAGCTGAAACGCTCCGAGGGTCACGGCTGGGGCCACCGGCCTCTTGTTGCGCTGTCCTAAGGTCGATCCCTCCTCGGTCGTCAAGATCAGCTGCCCATTCTCCTGTTTCGAGAATTGCGCGCTGGCTTCCTTCTGGATTGCCGCGAGCGCCTCCCAGAAAGTCTTCTTGCGGAAATCGAAACGCACCTTCGTCGAGAGAGCCTTCTCATCCGGATCACCGAAGTCATCGTGAATCGCGATGGTGTTCCCCGTCTTCTTCGCTATGTGCTCGAGGACTTTGGAGAGAGACTGCGGTTTCTTGGTACGAAAGTTGAGCCGCGTTCCACGTTCGAGAAGCTTGGCGTCTTTCGACTTGTCGGCCCCTGAGGCCGAAGTGGCAAGCGCCGAGACCGTCCAGAGGAGCGTTAGCAGGAGGGGGGTTCGAGAGGAGTCTCGGATTCTCATCGGAGTCTTCATGGCTTCCGATTGAAAGCGTCATATGCCTATTGAAGTTCAGTATAGGTTTGTTGATGTTTCTTGGATAGAAAAACCCGGCCAGGTCGAGAGAGTGAGTCACAGCCTGAATTCCTTGCGCCTCTCGTGGAACTTGTTGACCCAAACGCTACGACTAATGAGAATTCATACGTTAGGTAGTTATCGAGGCTTGTTTGAGGTGCAGTCCGAATCCTTCAACCGTTCTTCTTGCCGAACCTCCTATTAGAAAGACCGCTGAGGAAGCCAGGAAAAGAAAAGTTGCCCTCTTCTCTTTTCCTGGCTTCCTGGCTTCCTGGCTTCCTCAGAGTTTTTTCTTCTTGGTGTGAAAGAAGGGCTTAAGAAGGTCGGCTGGATCGACGAGCCGCCGGTGAAGGAACCGCCTCCAGAGAGTACTTCGCTGGTCGGATCCCTCCCCGGCCCCGAGCCCGCGGCCGAGGTGTCGCCTTCGCTGCCGGAGGACCCGGAGGTTCGGACCCCAGCCACGATCTGGGGTCGAGCAAGCCGAAGACGACGAATTTCAGCGCACACGAAGGCGTAACTGGGCAAAGTTAATCGCCAAGGTTTACCTGGAGGATCCGCAGGTTTTCCGTACGTGCGGAAAACCTATGCGCATCATCGCGGCGATCACCTCGCCGGGGCAGGACGATGTCATAGAGAGGATCTTGCGACACCTCCAGCTTTGGGATCCCCCGTGGCAGCGCCAACGCGCCCCGAGAGGACGAGCACCACCTGAGCCCTCCGAGTTCGACGACGCCGCAACCCCGAGCGAGCCCGAGTTCATCGACCCTCCCGTCGACGACGAGCAGTACATCGTCGACCCGCCCTCCGGCGATGACTGGCCGGGCTGACAAGGGAAGCTCAGTCGCCCGACTGCGCTTGCGAACGGGCCACGTTTCTGCCCGCATGTTCTCCGTTCCTCTTGAGATGTTGATACCGCAGCGATCCCCAGGCGCCATCACCACCACACGAACACCCCCTCCGAGGGCTGCGGGTCGTTGACCGAAGCCTCGGGACCAGCGAGAATTGCGTCGAGGGTTCCTATCTGCTTACCGATCTTTGTCCGAGACGACCAGGCTATCATTGGGAAGGTCAATCAGCCGCCGATTCCCATCTTCTGTGATCAAGATCGGATCCTCCACGTGATAGCCCTCGCGGCCTGGAAAGTCCAAAACAATCTCAACGGCAAAGACCATTCCCGGCTCTAAAGGATCGGCCATAGCCGGCCCAAGGTAGGGTGGTTCGTGGATCTCCAGTCCATAGCCGTGAGCGACCCACTCCATTGGAAATGTCGCAAAATAATCTGCCATGCCCCGGCGGTAGATTTCGTAAATGTCGCGCCCCGCGACCCCGGGCTTCATCGCTTCGATGACCCGCCGATAGGTGTCAAAGATCCCGGCATATATCTTTGTTTGCTCCAAGGAGGGTTGCCCACACGCAAAGGTCCTACCTATGTCCGAATGGTAGCCGCGGCAGCGTACTCCCATGTCGAACCTGATCAGCTCTCCGCGGCGAGCGGCGTAATCAGAGGGCGGAAGATGCTCGATGCTCGATCGTATGCCTGCACCACAGTTCATGAATGCGACCGGGGGCGAGCCCTCACGCCAAAAGACCTCATGTGCGGCGGAGGCCAACTGCTGCTCAGTTACTCCTTCTTCCAGCACTGCCCACATGGCCTCGTAGGCCTGTTGCACAATTCGGGCCGACTCGGCTAATCGCCCAACTTCTTCGGGGGTCTTTACCTGCCGGAGTCGATCAAATACATGGCTGGCCGAAACCCAATCTGAGTCAGGCAGCGCCATTTGTAGCAGTTCGAAAACACTTACGGGTGTATACTTCTGATCGTAGCCGACCCGCCCACGCTCCAGTCCGATCTGCGAGATCTTCTTGGCCAGCTCAGCCTCGGCAGAACCGCCGCGCCCCATATCGCTGTCGGCGTCAACAGAAGCATTGGCAAATTGTCGAAAAGACGCGATGTCTGTGACCCAGGTCTCTTCTTGAACAGTCTCTAGCTCGAAGAACGGCACGATCAAGGCGGCATGCCCTTCCCGGGTGAACAAGGCATACGTGGTATGTTCGCGGACGAACCGATGCTCCAGGTTTCGGGTCACTCCACTGATGTAGCTGAAGTTCTCTGGTCGGCATGCAATGAGGACATCGATGCCTTCCGCTTTCAGAATTGAGCGGGCCCGGTCAATATCAAATAGACACTCTTTCATTGACCACAAGCTCTTGCTTACATAAGAGATTCTTGCCGGGTATCCTTCGAGAATGGGTGCTCGTCTGATTCTGCGATCGACTCCCGACAAGAGCAGAGCTTACACGATCACTCTCCCCCGGACAACGGGTTACAAGGGCGGGGCGGGCACGACAGATCTCTGCCAAAAAGCCCTTGAGCGATCCTCAGAACAACTCGTGGATGACCTCGCCGGATTCCACGATAGGGATGGGTCGTCCGGAGCGGTTGAGGAAGCTGAGACTCGGGTCGACGCCGAGCACGTCGTAAATGGTCGCGTGGAGGTCACCGGGCCGCAGAGGCCGTTCCGTGGGGTACGCGCCTCGGCTGTCCGTCGCGCCGAGGACCCGTCCCCCCTGGACTCCGCCGCCGCTGAGCAGGCAGAACATGGCGCCTGGCCAGTGGTTCCGGCCAGGAGGCTGTCCCTTGGCGTGAACGCTTATTTGCGGTGTGCGGCCAAACTCTCCGCAGACCACGACCAGGACCTTTTCACGCAGGCCGCGGTCCTCGAGGTCCTCCAGCAACGCAGAGAGGGCGGCGTCGACACGAGGCAACTTGTTCGTCATCTGGCTTTCCAGGTACGAGTGGTGGTCCCAGGCAGGGAAGAGCACGGTGACGAACGTCGAGCCGGCTTCCACCAGCCTTCGAGCCAGCAGCGCGCTCTGACCCGAGTTGTTGCGGCCGTAACGGTCGCGGACTTTCGGACTCTCGGAGCCGATGTCGAACGCCCGGCGCGCGGCGGGCCCGGCAACGAGCTCGTACGCTTGCCGTTGAAAGCTGCTGACGGAGTCCAGGGCGCCGGAAGCGTCGACGCGCCGCCGGAAATCGTCGAGTCGCGTCAGAAGGCTCCGCCGATCCTCCAACCGCTGGAGCGTCATGTCCGGCAGAAGATTCAAGTTCCGGACTTTGAAGTCCGGGTGGTTCGGATCACCGTCCGTCTCGAAAGGGTTGTACTGGACGCCGAGGTAGTTCGCTGCGAAGTAGCCCGGACGCATGCCGAAGGTATAGGCGATGGGAACCGACGCGTACGCAGGCATGCCCTGTCGGCGCGGTCCGAGGGTCTTCGATACGATCGATCCGACCGACGGATTCCTACCGGGCTTGTTGAGGCCGCGTTCGCCGGGGTGTCCCGTCACCATCCAATGCGCGGCCGAGAAGTGGTCGGGGGTGTCGTGATGGAGCGACCGGATTATCGAGAACTTGTCGGCTACCTTCGCCTGTCTCGGAAACAGCTCGTTGATCTCGGTACCCGGTACATTGGTCTTGATAGGTCGCCAGATGCTCCGGTACTCGGACGGCGCCTCCGGTTTCATATCGTACATGTCCAGGTGGCTTGGACCACCGTCGAGCCAGATGAGGATGACCGAGGTGTCTTTTCTCTCGACACCCAGACGGACCGACTCCTCTCTCGCCTGCAGGACGTCGGAAAGCGCAACGCTGGCCATGCCGGCGACGCCGAGCTGGACAAAGCTGCGCCGCGTCATCCCGTCGCAGTATTTGGAGCGCTCTTCTCCCGCGTCGAGTCGAAACACGTCATTCCCCTTTGTCGTGATAAGGTCGCGACCTGACACGGTTCATGGTAGCCCAAAAGGGGGCCAATATCCAACGGATCCCGGAACCGCACGAAGAAAAACCGAGAGATTGTGGCACTTCTGTGGGCTGGCCGCGATATGTGAGGGCTCTGGGAGCGTCCTGCGCTGTGGTGATACGTGCAGATTCTGGAGTGTCATGACCCTGGTTGGCGCTAGTACAGCGCCACGAAAGTTAGTGTCCATTCGAATCCGCTCCTGCGGCGCTGTAGGTGCTTTCTTCGCCAAGAGGGCCTCCGGGTGAGTTTGGCTGGAAGGATCAGAAGAGCTCAGATAACCTCCAATCACGATACCTCTTACGGAGCGCCTCGGCATACGACGAAAACGTTGGACCAGCGTCCCCCAAATCCACTTGTCCACCCCTCGGAAAACCCTGATACTAAGTGCACCGTTTCAGAAATTCTTGTAGGGTTTGAGCGGCGCTTCTGACAACGAGAGCACGGATCATGACGATTTCTTCCTTCGGGTGCCGGTCCCACCTTTCGCCGTGGCTTTTGACTCTCCTCTTCACGTTGCCGTTCCAAGCGCACGCGGAGGACGGCAATCGTCTGACCTACCTCGATGACTTCGTCGAACCGTACTGGGTCAGCCGCGACACGCCCAAGTTGACGACGCCGCAGTGGTTTGGCGAAGAGGACGTCGACGCCGTCGTGATTCTGTCGATCGACGACATGCAAGAGTCCGCAGCATACGAGAGCTACTTGAGACCCATTCTCGAGAGGCTCAAGAAGATCGACGGACGCGCCCCCGTCAGCATCATGACCTGCAAGACCGATCCGAATCACCCGCATCTCCAGGCCTGGCTCGAAGAAGGCTTGAATCTCGAGGCGCATACGATTCACCACCCCTGCCCCTGCCTGCAAGCGAGTGACTTCGAAACGGCGAAGGCGAACTACGAAGACTCCGTGGATCTGATGGCGGCGATTCCGAACAATCGCCCCGTCGCCTTTCGAATGCCCTGCTGCGACTCGATGAACTCGCTCAGCCCGCGCTTCTTCGCGGAGATGTTCCACCGGCGAACCGCGGCCGGCAACTTCCTCACGATCGATTCGTCCGTCTTCAACATCACCACGCCACGCGACCCCGTACTTCCTCGTTCGCTCGTTCTCGACGATGATGGAGGCGAGAAGTTCCGGAAGTACATCCCGAAAGACCGCGGGACGTACGTGAACTCCATCGAAGACTACCCGTATCCGTACGTCATCGGGAAACTCGCCTGGGAATTGCCGAGCATGGTGCCGAGCGACTGGGCCGCGCAGCACTTCCAGGGGAAGAACCATCCAAGGACGATTCGCGACTGGAAGGCGGCGCTGGATGTGACCGTCCTCAAGCAGGGGGTATTCGCGGTCACCTTCCACCCATACGGCTGGATCCAAAGCCAGCAGGTCGTCCGCTTCATCGACTACGCGGTCGAAACGTACGGGTCGCGGGTCCGATTCCTCAACTTCAGGGAAGTCGATCAACGACTGACGACGCATCTGCTCGCGGGACATCCGCTTCGCGCCGCGAACGGTGAAGACAACGGAGTTCGCATCCTCGACGTCAACGCTGACGGTTATATGGACGTCGTCATCGCGAACGAGGCCACGCAGACCACGCGGATCTGGGAGCCCGAGGAGAGGCGCTGGGTCGACACCGGGTTTCCCGAGCTGACGGTTACGGTCGACGGGGACGGGCACCGGCGCGATGCCGGAGTGCGGTTCGGAGTGCTGCAACCCAACGGCTACGCAAGCTTCGTCGTTCGCAACGAAGCGGCCAGCCGGGTTTGGCACTTTTCGGGCACGAGCTGGTACGAACAGCCTCGAGGCGTGAAAGGCCTCCCCCCGGCCACAGATTTGCGCACGAGCTGGTCTGGCCGAGACGGGGGCGTGCGACTTCGCGACCTCGACGGCGACGGGGCGTGCGAGTTGCTGTTCGCAGGCGAAAGCCAGAGCGGTACCTTCCGCTGGAATGCCTCGATGGGCGAATGGACGCGCTTGCCGTTTGAGTTTCCCGGGCAGACGAGGATCGTGAATTCGTACGGCCACGACGCCGGGCTTCGCTTTGTCGACTTCAACGAAGACGGGCACGACGACATCGTGTTTTCGAGTCCGGAACGATACTCGGCCCATCTGTTCGGCGATCTCGCGACCGGGTGGGATCGTGAAGTCGTCGCCGCGCGACGGGGCGACGCTACGCAGGACGGGAGACAGACGCCCGTGATCCCGGAGTTCGTGCGGGCCGACGGCAGCAACAACGGCGTTTGGACGAGCTATCGCCAGATCCGCGTCCAGAACGAGGACAACGGAGCCGACGTGCACAAGAGCGCCGTCTCCTTCACCGGTTTGCTGTGGAACTCCGAACCGCTACCGCGTACGCCTGCCGGGTCGATGCGGTCGATCCAGGTGCGCGCCGGCTTCAAAGTCGAGCTGATGGTCGCCGAGCCGCTCGTCATGGATCCGATCAACATGGAGTGGGGTCCGGACGGCAAGCTCTGGGTGGTGGAAATGGCCGACTACCCGTTGGGTATGGACAACAGAGGAAAGCCCGGTGGCCGCGTGCGGTTCCTCGAGGACCGCGACGGCGATGGCCGTTACGAACGTTCGACGCTCTTTCTGGACGAGATCCCGTTTCCGACGAGTGTGCTCCCGTGGGGGAAGGGCGTCCTCGTCACGGCCGCTCCGGACCTCTTCTACGCCGAGGACACCGATGGGGATGGCAGAGCCGATCGCCGCGAGACCCTCTATAGCGGGTTCGGGACCTCGAATCAACAACACCAGGTCAACGGCCTTCGGTGGGGCCTCGACAACTGGGTCTACCTCGCCAACGGAGTCAGTGGCGGAACGGTCGAGTCGGTCAAAACCGGCGAGAGCGTCGACATCGGCGGTCGAGATCTACGCGTCCGTCCCGATGAGGGGCTCCTCGACGCGCAGGCGGGTCGAACCCAATACAGTCGCGATCGCGACGACTGGGGCAACTGGTTCGGCTGCATCAACCCGATCCAGGGTTGGCACTTCGCCCTCGCGGACCATTACACGCGCCGCAATCCGCACACCCCGCCGCCCGACGGACGCGTCGAGCTCGCTGGCGATAACAACGTCTATCCGATCGGCCGAGTGTTAACTCATAAGTCCCACTACGAGAGTCCGGGAGCCGAGAAGCCCGGTTCCTTCACCTCCGCCTGCGGCATCATCGTCTACGGCGACGATCTCTTCGGGCCGCACTTTCGCGACAACACGTTCACGAGCGAACCGACCCACAACGCGATTCACCGGCGAGTTCTCGAGCCGGAAGGCGTCACGTTCACAAGCCACCGCGCACCCGGAGAAGAGCGCGCCGAGTTTTTGGCGTCGAGCGATCCGTGGTGTCGTCCGACGACATTGCGCACCGGTCCGGACGGGGCCCTGTGGTTCGCCGACATGTATCGGTTGGTGCTCGAGCATCCGCAGTGGATCAGGGACGAGGATGAGAAGAACCTGTTCCTGCGCGCGGGTCACGACAAGGGACGCATCTATCGCATCCGTCCGGTCAACCAGGAGCCGCGTCCCATCCCGAAACTCGATCGCCTGAGCGCGGAGGAGCTGGTCGCGGCTCTTGACACCCCGAGCCGGTGGCAGCGGGATACGGCCCATCGCATGCTCGTGCGACGGGCCGACTCGTCCGCCGTGCCGGCGCTGCGGACGTTGCTCCGGACGAAGAATCCAGCCCTGGCCAAGGCGCGTCTCCACGCCTTGTGCATTCTCGACGGTCTCGGCGCCGTGACACCGGACCTCGTCGTCCGCGCTCTTCGCGACGAGCATCCGGGCGTCCGTCGGCACGCCATCCGCGTCGGCGAAGGCATGCTGGGCCGTGCACCGGCCATCTCCGAGGCCGTCCTCGGTCTTCTCGACGACCCGGATCCACACGTCCAGATGCAGCTCGCGTATAGCTTGGGCGAATGGGACGATCCGCGCGCTGGCAAGGCGCTCGCGCAGTTAGCCATTCGCCATCACGACGACCGATTCATCACCGCCGCCGTGATGAGTTCCGTTATCGGCGAGCTCGGTTCGATGTTGAGAGCGGTGAAACTCGCTCCGGAGAACGAAGCAACGCAGGAAGTGCTGGTGCGGATCTTGCCGCTCGCCGTAGCTACCGCGAGTCGAGGCGGCA
>Ga0315336_1003821_pt1 | contig 19247 bp, 14 predicted proteins | sample ASW5metaG_FD_204512 | JGI IMG/M metagenome (GOLD analysis project Ga0315336, IMG submission 204512) | Ammonia-oxidizing marine archaeal communities from Monterey Bay, California, United States - ASW #5 | ecosystem: Environmental > Aquatic > Marine > Intertidal zone | place: USA: California... | reverse complement strand
TCTCGCAAGACCCCACTGGCCGCCGGCAGCAAGCCCCTGCCCAGCCAGGGGATGCGTCATCCTGCCACGTCTTGCAAAACCAACTAGTGGCCGAGGGGGGACTCGAACCCCCACGCCGGTTACCCGGCACCGGATTTTAAGTCCGGAGCGTCTGCCAATTCCGCCACTCGGCCGAGCGGATGATATTCTTTGCTGATTCGCAACTTGCTGGGATTGGGGATTATCGCATTGCAAGACGTGACGTCGTGTCATGGTTTGCTGCCGGCGGTCGTTCCGCAAGTGGGTACCGATTGGTCTGGTCCATGACGCTTGGTCCGGCTGTTCTTGACAGGCTTTTTTCCTCAACCGAGTTGCGGTGTGGTGCCAGCGACCGGGGCCGACCCTAGGCGGTTTGCTCTGAGCTTTGTGTACCGGCAACCACCCGATTAATCGCATTGAGGAACGCCAGCGCACTGGCTTCGACAGTATCGGTCGACACGCCCCGCCCACGATAGATACGACCCTGGTATTCGACTTCTACGGTGGATTCTCCTTGAGCGTCTTTTCCTCGTGTTACGCTATGGACGCGAAAATCACGGACGACCACGGGTGTATCGGTGATCTTTTCGATTGCCAGGAAGATAGCGTCGAGCGGGCCGTCGCCAATGGTGAGGGTTATGGTCTTTTCTTCTTCGCTCCGTTTCAGCGTGACCGAGACCGACGGGGTTTGCCCGCCAGTTGCATTCACGGCATAGGAGACCAATTGCCACTGGTCATCGACGATGTTCATGCGTTTTTCGATCAGGGCAGCAATGTCTGCGTCGTAGACTTCTTTCTTTTTGTCGGCGAGCAGCTTGAACTCTTCGAAGACCTCTTGCAAGTATTCGCCGCTGAGATGGTATCCGAGTGCGGTAGCTCGATTCGCCAGGGCAGCCCGCCCACTGTGCTTGCCAAGTACCAGGTCGGTTTTGGTGAACCCGACATCCTCCGGGCGCATGATCTCATAGGTCGTGCGTTCCTTAAGCATCCCATCCTGGTGGATCCCGGCTTCGTGAGCAAATGCGTTACGTCCGACAATTGCTTTGTTGCGTTGGACGTGGAGCCCGGTGATATTCGAAACGAGTCGGCTGGTGGGGACAAGTCTTGGCGATTGAATCCGGGTGTCGGCCTGGTAATGGTCGCCGCGGACGCGCAAGGCCATGACGACCTCTTCGAGCGAGCAGTTGCCAGCCCGCTCACCGATGCCGTTAATCGTGCATTCAATCTGACCGGCACCATTTTCGACAGCGGTCAGGCTATTGGCGACGGCCAGGCCCAGATCGTTGTGGCAATGCACGCTGATGACTGCCTGATCGATATTGGGAACCCGGTTGACCAGATTCGTAATCACTTTTCCGAAATGAGCTGGCGTGGCGTAACCGACCGTATCGGGAATATTGACGGTCGTCGCTCCAGCGCTGATGGCCGCCTCGACAACGCGACAGAGGAAGTCGCTTTCGGTGCGGGCGGCGTCTTCGGGGGAAAACTCAATATCATCGCAATACCCTTTAGCTCGTTTCACTCCCTCGACAGCCCGCTTGATGATTTCATCTTTATCCATCCGCAATTTGAATTCACGGTGAATGGCACTGGTTGCCAGGAAAACGTGAATCCGCGTATCGGAGCTGATCTTGAGGGCCTCCCATGCCCGATCGATATCCTTGGGATGGCAGCGGGCAAGGCCACAGATGGTCGCGCCATGGACAGTTCGACTGATTTCCCGAACCGCTTCGAAATCGCCAACCGATGTGATTGGAAATCCCGCTTCAATCACGTCGACTCCCAAGTCAACAAGCGCCTGGGCGACTTCGATTTTTTCATCCAGATTCATGCTGCAGCCAGGAGATTGCTCGCCGTCACGCAGCGTGGTATCAAAAATGACGATATGTCGTGAATCGGTTGAGGGCGACATGACAGTAGGTTCCCCAGGAAGTCAGGGGCGATGCATCTTGCGTGGGTCGGTAATGAATGGTCGGTTGAAAAAGTCTCGTGCGCCAAATTGGGGGACAAAAAAACCCTGAGGCGGTCGACCTCAGGGTTATATGGTGACAACAAGCAGCCTGTCTACACAAACCCGAAGGCCCTCACGGGGTAGGCAATAGTAACAACAGGTGGTTCAGGGTGCTGTTGAACATGGTTGGACGTGGTTGCCGATAAGCGGGAAACTCTCTGCTTCTCTCTCCAACTTTAGGTGACATGCTAGCATGCGTCAAGGTTCGGTTTCGGCGGCAACTTCGTGAGTGACCGCCAGGAGGGGTTCTTTTTACCTGCTGCCAAGGTCTATGTGCGGAACCATCCGAATCGCAGCGAAACTGCCGATCAGGGCCATTGTCCGAAGTGTGGCAAGGGGTAAGCGGTGGTTGATCGATCGTGCTGGTACAAGCGGTCGATTTTTCAGTGCAGGCTAGCAATGCTGGCGACGATTTAGATTTCACCTTCGCTGCAGGCGACGGGTCTCCAAGTGACCAGCGATTTACAGGGGGTCGGTGTCAAATGTGTTGTCCCACGGCGGTGATTCTTCTATCATCCCTGCCCTCGATTTGCTCTGTTGCTGCTTGGAACGGTTCTCAGATCTTTGCCTCCTGCAGGTCGGCTGATGCTACTTGACTTCGAAGTGCAACGCTGCACGCGTCGGTGTGTGACCAGCGGGCGAAAACTCGACCCGGGGGAAACGTTCTATTCGGTGTTGCAAATCGACGGGGCCCAGGTGGTGCGCACCGACTACGCAGTCGAGGTATGGCGAGACCCGCCCGATGAGGCCTTTGCCTGGTGGAAATCGCGTGTTCCTGAGTCGGACTCCACGAAGCCGAAACTGGCTCCCAATGAAGTTTTGTTGGAATTGTTCGACCAACTCGAGCAGCAACCCGATGCAACGGACATGCGGTATATTCTGGCGTTGCTCTTAATCCGGCGTCGCCTGTTACGTCACGATGAGCAGGTCTGTGGTTCGGACGAGGATGGCGGCAGGAACCTGGTGCTTTATTGTCCCAGTCGCGAGGAAACCTACCGGGTGCCGGAAGTCGAGCTGGATAAGGCAAGGGTCGAGCGGATCCAGGTGGAATTGGGCGAGCTTTTATACGCCGACACAAGCTGAGGATAAGGGATGCTCAATTCGCTTCGTTCCCGACAGCAGAGCCTGTTTCGCCTTTGTACCACCGTAGGGCTGGTATGTGCCTCTGGTGCAACGTGCCAAAGGAATTGGCCTGATCCGTTTGGTGCGACAATTCCAGCCGCCCCTGAAGTGTTGGCTCAAGGCGCACAACTTCAGCAGGTTGTTGGGGCGATCAACCAAAACACGGCTCGAGTTCATTCACTGATGGCACCGAATGCCTTGATCACGATACCCCACTCGACCCTCTTGCCACCCTTGCGGGGCAACCTGGCCCTGGAAAAGCCACAGCGGTTTCGACTGACTGCCGGGACAGGATTGACAGGGCAGGAAGTCGATTTGGGCATCAATGATGAGCGCTTCTGGTTGTGGATACGACGCAGCGAACCCCCCGGCGTTTATTTCTGTCGACATGACCAGTTTGCAGGCAGCGCTGCCTGTCGGGTGATGCCCATCGAACCGCGGTGGCTTCAATCGGCACTTGGACTCGTCGAACTTGATTCGTCGCAGGTCTACAGTGGGCCGATTCCGCGGGGCGATGGCACGATCGAATTGCGCACGTATCTGCCGTCGGCCAACGGAACGTTGCAGCGTGTGTTGGTGATTGATGCCAAACGGGCCTGGGTAAAAGAGCAGCATGTTTATGATCCGACGGGTACTACACTTATCGCCAGCACGGTTGCTACGTCACATCGTTACTACCCTATCGAGCAGGTTTCTCTACCCGAACGAGTTGCCATTCGTTTACCCCCCTCGCAACTGGCATTCACGATCGACCTCGGACAGCTACAAATCAACCGCTTGCCGGCTAATGCAGCACAGCTCTGGACGATGCCTGCATTTGATGGCTACCAGCAATTCGATTTGGGGACTACTTCGCTAAACATGCCTTTACCCATGGGGCGTTTATCTGCGACTGGGCGTTCTTCGCTGACAGCCAACTCGCCTGCTGGCAAAGCGTATGGACAGCTTGCGGTCCCAGTCCATGCGTCGCTACCCCAGCGCCGACCGTTGGCGCGCTTGTTCGGAAGGCAAAGTGTGAATGCGCCCCAGCAACGCGTACCAATTTGGCAGCGTTGGAAGAACCCCGAAGCAGTGGCGGCATCGAACATTCAGCCGGCCAGTTTCCTGACTCCGGCCGGGCCCAATCAGCAGGGCAACCGACCTTGAGAATCGGTCCGAACTGGCTGCCGGGAGTCGCCCGACCGGTGTAACGCAAGTTCAAGCATTGCCAGGGGTTTCGGCCTGATGCCCCATCTTCGCTCGTGCCCGGCTGAGTAATGGTCCCACACTATTGATAGGCATCCCAACCGATCGGCTGATGTCTTGATAGCTGAGTCCTTCCAGGTGATACATCCGTACGACTTTTGCCTCGTCCCCCTCGAGTCGATTCATTAATTGTTCCACCTGTTCCCGGTCACTTATCCGCTGCTCAAATTCGTCATTTTCGACAGCTTCACGTACCAATTCGGCCAAAGGTGTTACTGAGTGCCCATCGACCAGTTTCCGCACGACAACTCGGCGGGCAATGACTGTCAAATAGGTTGCTAACGAACTCTCCTGCCGAAAGTGCCTGAGGACAGCCAATTTATTGTCGATGATTGTCAGGAAGACTTCGGCGGCAAGGTCTTCACGATCTGCTGCCGATAGCCGAATCGAACGACACTGGGCCGTGTGATTGATCACATGGACTACCAGACCCATAAAGCGATCGACGAAGTCTTCCCAAGCCCCTGGTTTGCTTCCCAGGCACCGGTCGAGCAGGTTGCGATCGAGGTCTGAAAGAGCCACTTAAACTTGTTTCCTTTTTGACGAGGCCACCGGCCAGCCTTGAATTTTCAAGGTGAAACAGGGGAATGCTGTCGTATCGGGGTTTTGCAGTCCGCACTGGCCCATCCAACCGCGATCCTTCCCGGAAGCGGTGTTTCAAGTCCAAATTTAGATGGAGATCACCTTCTTTGATCCACGGTGCGGAGCTAAACCACAATCTGGTCGTGTTCCCCTGATTTTAGATACGCAAACCGAGGCGAGCAAGGTTGAGTCTTCGGGCAAATACCTTGTAAAAACTGGAAAACACCGCGACTTGACACTCTTTGCGAGCGATACTAACATTTAGCGAAACGTGGCAGTTCAGCTCTTCTACTAAGTGCTTCTGCTGCAACAACTTGACCCGATTATGTGGAGTGAACTACTGGCCGTTGTGACGAACGGTCATTCGGTGCCCTGGTAAGGCGTGGTTGCTCCCCAAAAAAATTTTAACGACCGATGGTGCAAAAGGAGAAGTTATGACCCACGTGGTTTGTGAACCCTGCTTTGGCTGCAAGTATACGGACTGCGTGGTCGTTTGTCCGGTCGAGTGTTTCTACGAAGGTGAAAAAATTCTTTACATTCATCCAGATGAGTGCATCGACTGCGAAGCCTGTGTACCCGAGTGCCCGGTCGAGGCGATTTTCCACGAGGACAATGTTCCTGAAGAGTGGGCCGCCTTTACCGAATTGAACGCCGAAATGGCGTCACAGTGTGAAGTGATCACGGAGAAACAAGATCCGCTGGTTGACTCCTAGCCTGCCTGTCAGTTTGGTCTTTCACAGCGGGTTTTCTCTTTTTAGCGGGTTTGGTTCGCGCCCTCGTGTTGTTCCTCTTGTGTCGGTATCTGCCGTTGCGTACTTGAGGTGGTGCCGGGCGGGTATGCCACCCCAAGTGAGCTGTCTCCAACGCGCCCGCAGAGGACATGTTCAGGCCACCAACGAGCGTGGTTCACTTCAGATCAACCGACCAGTAAACGGAGTCTATGAAACTCTTCCAGCTGGCATATTTCGGATTGCCGAGCTTGATCGTCAAGAGGGGGCTTCGCTTGGGGCGGACTGGTTTGCAGACCAGTTTCAGTCCTGCTTCACTTGGCGTGTGCCCACCTTTGCGCACGTTGCACTTTACGCATGAACAAACCAGATTTTCCCAGCGAGTTTCTCCCCCTCGGCAAGTCGGAATAACGTGGTCGAGACTCAATTCACTCGTTGGAAAACGCTTTCCGCAATACTGGCACCGGTTGGCATCGCGGGCAAAAATGTTTCGACGGTTCAAGCGGACTCGTTGCCTGGGAACGCGGTCATATTGAAGGAGGCGCAACACACGAGGTACTTGGATCTCAAAACTAACACTACGAATCCAGTCTTCATGAGGCTCTTTGAAGTCGGATTTTAACTCACTGATTTCGCGCCATGATTGGAAGTTGTAGTTTGCATATTGACCATCTTCGATGTGAATTACCTCGGCCAAATCGCGGACGAGCAAGCCAAACGCCCGCCGCACGTCAGCGACATGGATTGCCATATAGTGACGATTCAGAATGAGAACACTTGCACTTAATGCCGGGCTAAACGTAGCGGTCATCCGGTGGAACCTCTCTGGATGTGGGAATTTCAGGGCCGCTAACCCTAATCTTTTCTTTGCAGGTTTGTTTCCGACGCCTTGCTTCCATTTCTCTGCACGGGCCATCTGTCACGGTGAACACGCCTGTTCGCCGGGCGGGTTCGTCGATACAGGCCGCGGATAGGAGGTGGGAGGGGAGAATTCCTGGGGCGCGGGTTGACCACACCCTGTTTACAAAGGTTTATCCAAATGGAAGTCGTGCCATCGCCTGCTGACCACAAATTAAACGCACTCTCCACCTGTAGCTGATTATAACTGAGGGGGCTGGTCGCAACCACCCACCCACCCGTTTTATCGAAACACCCTGGTCAAAACTTCCAATGGTACTTGTGGTTGTGTCGATGTGCTTGCTAACTCGACCCGCTTTCGCGTTTTTTATTTTGGCTAGCAGTGGCACTCGTAATACGGGTGATCCGCAATTCGTGTGCCACTTTTGTGCGGAAGGGCTGCCTTGGGGAGGCTGACACGGTGGGCGAGGTCCAGGCAGGCGTCGAAGATGCTGGTAGCCCCCAGAAATAAATTGATCAGAAAATAGGTTACCCTGGGTTGCCCAGCGTGCGCTATTGTCATTACTATGAAGTGTGCTGGAGTTGTAACTGCGTGATGGGTACTTGTGATCGTACCATTTTTTTGAGGTTGAGGAGAACGTAGCAAGTCTTCGTTCAGTGAGACGCCCGTAGAATCCGTCAAGTAAGGAGAGCTATGATTCATTACACTTGCGATTACTGTAAGCGGCAACTCGACTCGGAGAATGATTTACGATACGTGGTTCGCATGGAAGTCTACACAGCGATCGATGAATTGGATGATATGAGCGATGCAGACCGCGACCACTTGCAAGAGATTCAGGATATCCTGGAAGGCATTGAAGTCGATGGTAACGAGCAAATCAGTGAAGACTTGTATCAGCAACTCCGCTTTGATCTTTGTTGCGAATGTCGCAAGCGATTTCTGCGCGACCCGATCGGTCGTCGCCTTACTGCACATTTCAATTTCAGTGAGAATTGATTGCGGTTCGGCTTCATGGCTTTGTTGGTCTGCGGGAGGTACCTCGCGGCACGGCGCGGTGGTGACTGGCGGGTAAGACAGGAGGGTCTCCAACTGGCCAACGTGCGGTTTTTTCCAACCGACTAGAGAGCACCGCCCGGTATGCTTCTCCCGCCACGACTGTCGTCAAAGCAACTTGCCGAATTGAGTCACCGACTCAGTATTGAACTCGCTGCCGGTATCGACATCCGTCGGATTTGGACCCGCGAGGCAGAGCGTGTCCCATCCAGGATGCGGGCCCAGTTCGCTAGCGTTCAGGCCGCGGTCGCCACGGGTGAGAGTCTCTCGGTTGGGCTGGCACATACCGGCCACCTCTTTCCTCCAATGTTCCTGGAAATGGTTCATGTCGGTGAGCAGACAGGCACGTTGGCGGAGGTGTTTCAGCGGTTAGCCCACCACTATCGGCACCAGGTTCAGATGCGTCGAACGTTTCTGAGTTTGATCTCGTGGCCAATGGCCCAGCTGGGCATCACGATCTGCGTCATTGGCATCGTGATTTGGATTCTGGGAATCATCGCGGGACAGAACCGGGGACAGCCGATAGACATTCTCGGGTTTGGGCTGATTGGTTCCCGGGGCTTGCTCATTTACACCAACTTCATTGTTTCGGTCGGTTTATGTTTAGCTGGCCTCGTGGTAGCGGTCCGTCGAGGTATGTTATGGACCCGGCCGCTGCAGCGCTGGGCGCTGAAAATTCCTGGCATTGGCCTGGCTCTCGAAAAGATTTGCCTGGCTCGCCTGACGTGGGCCATGCATCTAACGCTCAACGTGGAGATGGATCTTCGCCGCCTGATTCCGCTTGTTTTGCACATTGCCGGTAACGACCGCTACGTCCAGCAAACGGATACGATTGTCGCGGCCATTGTCGCTGGTGACTCGATGCATGGGGCATTTCGCAGCACCGGTATTTTTCCCCGGCGATTTCTCGACGCACTTGAGGTTGGTGAAGAAAGTGGTCAAATCGTTGAAACCATGGAGCGACTCTCGACCCAGTATCAAGAGGAAGCAGAGTCGGCCATGAAGACGATCAGCGTCATGCTGGGAACCGGTATCTGGATGTTGGTTGCCGCACTCATCATCATGATCATTTTTCGCATCTTTGGGTTTTACATCGGTGCCATCAACGATGCCCTCAAGATGTAATCGTGATCGCTACCCCCCCGCGTGCAGTATGGCAGACCCTGGTAGATCGGGTTGGCAGCGGCTGTTGAGCGAGGTACCCCTGGTAGTTGGGCTACTACCGTGCTAGCAGGGTGTGGCCGGTTTCGGCGAAAAAATTGCAGAGGTTCATCGGCCGTCATGGAAGTGCCTGGCGTTTTACGGGGTCGGTGAACCGATCAACTCGGGATCGTTGTCATCTCAGCGTGCCGCATGAAATTCAAACATCACAGCTCGTAGACGATTTGACCATGGCGTTGGCTGCGACTGATTTGATCGGTGGCATAAAGGCCGGCGAGCACAAACTCAACACACGATGCCCGCACCGCTTCGTCTTTGCTTGCGTTGACTTCAAATGCCTTGTCCCAGACAGGGGGTACGCGCTTGAGCAGCTTTGCATAATGTGACGACGGGAGCATGTCACTGACTTCAATCTTCACACCCTGGGAAAAAATTTCGGCAATTTCAGCCAGCCCATGCCGATCGACGTATTCTCCAAACACGATGGCGATCGCTTCGGCCATGACGGCATCGAGCACCTGACGCTCGCTCATTTGGTGCGATCCCATCATGTCGAGTTCCAGCTTTCCGAGCGACGAGGCGTAAAAATGCCCCAGGTCACTTATCCGCGGGACAGCCGGTGTTTCGCCCAGTACCGCAGCCCGTTGTCTGGCCGACGCAATCACTGTGCGGTAATTGGCAATCGAAAGCCGCGCGCTTACTCCCGACTGCTGGTCAATGTACTTGCTGCGGCGGGCCGCTCGGCTGATTTCTTCGATCAACTCTTTCATGAAGTAAGGGACCACAACCGATAGCTCGCCACATGAGGCGCTTTGTGAGGAGTTCCCCTCGTCGCTGTTGGATGTCTGAGCACGGCTTCTGAATCGGTCTTGGCTGCCATCGACTTCCTGCTCCAGGATTGCAATGCCGAGTTCGCGATCGCGCGCGTAGTGGGTATGGATAATCGATCCAATCCGGTCTTTGAGCTGTGGAATAACTTTGCCACTTCGATTGTAAGTGGCGGGGTTCGCGCTAAAGAGAATCAGAACATCGATGTCGAACTTAATAGGATAGCCACGGATCTGGACGTCCCGTTCCTCCAGGATATTGAACAGGCCAACCTGAACGAGTTCGTCAAGTTCCGGAAGCTCATTCATGGCAAAAATGCCACGATGAAGGCGAGGAATCAGCCCGAAGTGAAGGGCGTCTTCGGCACCCATACTGACACCCCCCGCCAACTTCGCCGGATCGATCTCGCCAATGATGTCGGCGAACTTGGTGCCCGGGGAGAGCCGTTCCGCATACCGCTGTTCACGATGCCACCAGGAGATGGGTACTTCGTCGGCTGGTACGCTGTTGACGATTTGCCGGCCACGCTTGGTGATCGGAAAGTAGGGGTCATCGTGGACCGGGATTTGTGCATCGTCGATGTAGGGAACGGCTTCGTCCAAAAGGTTTACCAATTGCCGCATCAACCGGCTTTTCGCTTGCCCCTTTTCACCCAGAAAAAGCATGTCGTGCTGGGCCAGGATCGCGATATTGATTTCCGGCAAAACCGTGTCCTGGTAACCGATGATTCTCGAGAACAGCTCTTCCCCGGCCTGCAGTTTGGTGAGCAAGTTGTCGTGGATTTCTTGTTTGACCGATTTCGATTGCCAGCCGCTGACACGTAGTTCGGCCAGATTGGTACAGGGGGACGACGTGACGAATGACATAAGTGGGTAATACTCGTGTGGTGGTCAGAAGCTCAATCGAGACACGTCGATTATAGCGCCGTTACGGCCAGTGCCAAGCGCGCAAAGCAACTTGCTGGAGCCGCCCGGGTTATTCATCAGTAACGCAACCTTCCGAGGCACTCTTTACGTTTTTTATGTACTTGTAGAGTGTCCCTCGCTTGGCTTTAAAGGGAGGCACAGTCCACGCCTCCCGCCGCTGCTGCCATTGTTCGGGTGTGATGTTAACATCGATGGTGTTGGTTTCAGCATCGATGGTAATGGGATCGCCATTCTGCACGAGGGCAATGGGGCCACCCAATTGTGCTTCCGGGGTGACGTGCCCGACGATGAATCCGTGCGAGCCACCCGAAAACCGGCCATCGGTGATCATCGCCACGTCCTTGCCTAAACCGGCTCCCATAATTGCGCCGGTTGGGTTGAGCATTTCTGGCATTCCGGGACCCCCTTGCGGGCCTTCGAAGCGAATGATGATTACATCGCCTTTGTTGATCTTGCCTGCCGGGAGCGCGGCGAGCATGTCTTCTTCGGAGTCGAAACAGTTTGCAGGCCCGGAAAACTGAAGACCTTCCTTTCCAGTAATCTTTGCCACGGCGCCATCGGGAGAGAGGTTTCCGCGCATGATCTGCAAATGCCCGGTCGACTTGATGGGGTTGGTGAGCGGGCGAATCACGTCTTGACCTTCTTCAAGCTCCGGAAGCTCAGCGAGGTTTTCAGCCACTGTTTTTCCGGTGACGGTCAAGCAGTCTCCGTGTAGCAGGCCTTCGCTCAGCAGCATCTTCATTACGCCTGGGGTGCCGCCAACCACGTGCAGATCTTCCTGCACGTATTTTCCACTCGGCTTCAAGTCCGCCAGGTAGGGTACGCGGTCACTCGTTTGCTGGAAGTCATCGATGGTCAGCGGTACATCAACGCTCCGCGCCATGGCAATGAGGTGTAGTACCGCATTGGTGGAGCCGCCGACGGCCATGACATAAACGAGAGCATTCTCAAAAGCCTCGCGGACCATGATGTCGCGCGGTTTGATGTCTCGCTCGAGTAATCGTTCGATCTGTTCACCTGCCTCACGGCACTCCTGCAGCTTGGCCGGGTCTTCGGCGGGAATCGACGAACTGTAGGGTAGAGACATTCCCATGACTTCGATCGCCGAAGCCATCGTATTGGCCGTGTACATTCCGCCACAGGCGCCAGCTCCGGGGCAAGCTCGCTGCACTACGTCACTACGTTCTTGGGCGGTCATCTTGCCGGCAACCAGCGCACCGTAGCATTGAAGCGCTGAAATAATGTCGATTTTTTCCCCTGTGGAAGACTTGCCTGCTCGAATCGTACCCCCGTAGACCATCAGTCCAGGCCGGTTGAGTCGCCCCAGCGCCATCAGGCAACCAGGCATGTTTTTGTCGCAGCCGGGCAGCGTGATGCAGGCGTCGTAAAACTGGGCTCCCATCACCGTCTCGATCGAGTCGGCAATCAGGTCACGCGACTGGAGAGAGAAGCTCATACCATCGGTTCCCATGGAGATGCCGTCCGAAACGCCAACGGTGTTGAATCGCATCGCCACCAACCCGGCGGATTGGACCCCGGCCTTGATGTGCTGGGAAAGATCCAGCAAATGCATATTGCAGGGATTTCCCTCGTACCACACGCTGGCAATTCCAACCTGTGGTTTGTTCATATCTTCGGGTGTCATGCCCGTGGCGTAGAGCATCGCCTGAGAAGAACCCTGATAATCGGGTTGGGTGATACGTTGGCTGATTTTGTTAAGTGATTTGGTCATCGAGAACTCAAAAGAAAGTGTACGAAAATGATCAAAAACGACTGGCTCGCATTATATCTGGATTGGTGATGGTTGCCACTGGTCCAACTTCACGGGAAAACCGATACCAGAAGGAATTGCCTCGTTTGAGGTGAGGTGGTCCGGACGAACGAGACAACTTGTTGGCGAGTCATAGTTCCATTTGCACGTCGCTGGCTGGTTCGCTCGATTTGACAACTTCCAGGATTGCCCCAGCGGGAGGATGCTGCAGCCGGTCCTCACGTTGTTTGCAACGGCTTGTTTGCAACCTGACAGCAGTACCCGCAGGTGATGCGACCTCGGGAATGAACGTAGTCAGTTGGGGGCGGCGGTCAGATCGATCGCAAGGGACTCGAGCCGGGCAAACGTTATGGCAGCCAGGATCGCCGGGGGGTAGCCATGTATGGCTTAATTCGCCAAATCCCCCAGATTTCCCGCAGGTGTTGGGTTGAGCGACGCCTACCCTGCTTTTCGGTAGTTCCCAGTGGCACAACGGATTGGGCTGCGGTTGTGATACATCTGGCTCAATTCTATAGTCGCCAGTTGCACGATCCGATTGTGCCTAAATTTAAAGGTTCCCTCGTGAAGCTCGGCGTTTTTGTTCCGAATTGGATTGGGGATGTGGTGATGGCCACTCCGGCGGTGCGAGCCCTGCGCAAATATGTGGGAGACTCGGGCACGATGATCGGTGTGATGCGTCCCTATGTAGCCGAGGTATTGAATGGCACGCGATGGTTCGATGAATCGCTCCACTACGAAAAACTGCCTGCGCAGCCTGGGTGGCGTTGGTCTGTCTTAAGAAGGCGCCTCCGTGAAATCGACCTTGATGTGATCGTGCTGTTGACCAATTCGCTACGCACAGGTTGGATGGCGCGGCAGAGTGGCGCGAGGCAACGAATTGGCTATGCGGGAAACCTGCGAAGTTGGATGCTCACGACCCAACTGTACACACCTCGCAGGCAGTGGACCAAAATCGGGCTGCCCCCAATCGATTCTTATCTGAATTTGGCCTATGCCACTGGTTGTGAGTGGGAGCCACCGACGTTGGAATTGTCAACGACCGATGCCGATGAGCAAGCCGCGGATGCGACCTGGCACCAGTTGGGACTTCCGCATCCCGATCAGGTTATTGTGCTGAACTCGGGTGGTGCATTTGGTGGATCGAAACACTGGCCAGCCGAACACTTTGCGGCGTTGGCCCGTCGACTGGCGATTGAAGACGGGTATTCGGTACTCGTAAATTGTGGACCGGGTGAACGGGAGATTGCCAGCCGGATCGTGAAACTTGCCGATTTCCCACGGATTTTCGGCCTGGCCGGTCTGGAAACGCTCCCCATTGGTTTGACTAAAGCACTTATTCGCCGTGGGCGGATGCTGGTCACCACCGACAGCGGGCCGCGCTATTTTGGGATCGCTTTTTCCCGTCCCGTGGTGACTATTTTCGGTCCGACCGATCCGCATACAACCCGCAACTACTACGGCAAGGAAACGACCCTGACACTGGATCTTCCCTGCCAGCCCTGTTGGCAGGCGACTTGTCCTCTCGGTCACGGTCGGTGCATGAGTGAGCTATCGGTCGATATGGTTTACCGGGCGACAAGAGAATTGCTTTCGGATGAACCCGGAGTCAATCGGGTGGCATAGGTTCTACCCAGAGGGATACGCTTGTTGTTGCTTGCTGGTACTTCAACCAGGTGGTTTGGATGGACGAATCGCCTGTCTGTCAGGTCTTGTCGCTGCGGGCGTTTTTCTTGAGGTTTGGTCACATCAACAACCGCAGGGCGTAGTGGCCGGATGACACGTCCCAGCACAATGATATGGTTTTCTCCCTCGCACAAACGTCGTTCGGAGCAGACGGAGGTGATTTCTTCCCAAGCGAAGGGGAGTGTACCCGGGGTTGATTCGACGCAACGCCCGCGGCCTGATTTCCGCCGCCTTGGGGTATCGCCCGGGGTGCGGTTGAAGCAAAAGTACTCGACCGAGGCGGGTAGACTTTTGCTGGTTGTGGGCCAGTCGAGTTGTTCAATCGAGTCCTGGTAGTAATAGGCAAAGGTGTGGCGGATTGGTCCAAAACTGACCAGTGTTTTGTGGACTGGAATCTGGTCCTTGAACTCGGAAACGGCCACGGTGGGGTCGTTCCAGCGGGCCACGTGGACGTTCATCATCAGGCCTGTGTAGGCCAGACCGGCAAAGCATGCAACTGCGGTTACCGCGGTGAAACGCGAGGATGATGTGCCACGATGATAACAGACCCATAACGTGGTCGCAGTCAACAGGCCAGCCATCCCAAACAGCATGCTGAAGGTAAACGGTTGATAGAGCCGTGATAAAGAATCGTTTGCAAAGAAGGCGGTCCCGTGGACAACCAAGGCAGCAGACGCACTCACAACCATCATCACCACCAGGAACTGGTGCCATGCTCGGCGGGGATAGGTTCCCGTGCTTGCCGTAGAGCACCGTTCGATAACCAGACCAATCAAAACGGCCACCAGCGGATAGAGCGGCATGAAGTACCGGCCACGAGCACCGACGGCAAACCAAACCGACGGATATGTCACGCAGAGTGAGGTCACCAGGAACGTACACATCGCCGACTGGTCCTGCAATAACTCGCGGGTCTTGCGGTTCAGTAGTGCAACCAGCAGTGGTGACCAGGGGAGCCAGCAGGTCACGGTTTCCAGTGGGAACATTGTCATGTGTTCCAACAGCCCGGCGAAGCCGAATCGATCGCTGGCTAGCCCGGTCCAGGTTGCCATGACGCTGGCCGCATCGGTTTTGAGGTAATACGGGATTTGCCAGGCGGCAACAATCGCCGTAAATATTCCGGCTCCCACCAGGGATGACCTGGTGAAAAGTTGACGCCAGTCTTTCCGGAGGGACAAATACACCGCCGTAATGGCAACAAAGTAGACCGGTGCCTGTGGTCCTTTGACCAAAGCCGCCAGGGCGGAAAATCCAAAACCAAGCGACCACATCACGGTTCTGTTCCAACCCCGCTCGTAAGCCAGGTGCCACAACAGAAGCGACGACGCGAAAAGCAACGTGAATAGTGATTCCGATTCACCCATCCTGCCGATTTGCAGGACCTGACCCATCGTCGCGAAGACAAGCGCGGCGGCAAAAGCACCCAGCTGGGAAATGAACCCGCGGGCATATCCATAAACCAGCAGGCAAGTCAGCACAATTGCCAGAACGCTGGGCAGCCGCACGGCCATGGCATTGACCTCTCCTCGAACAAGGCCAGCCACGGCAATTCCCCACACACTCATCGGAGGACGTTCGGGAAAAATCTGGCCCTGTTGACGTACCGTGATCCAGTCGCCCGTCTCAATCATTTGGACAGCTCCACGGGCCCAGCGACACTCTTCGCGAACGACCGGCAAGGCCGAGAGCCGAGAAAAATAAATGCTCGACACAATCAGCAACAACAGAATTACGAGCCGTGCATCTGACCACCTCGATTGACCAGGCGAACGTTGTGAGTTGGCTTCGACTTTCGTGCCCACGTGTTGGAATCCTTCGTCGTCGAGAGGCAGTAATTGCCAGGGATAGCAACGTTGCCGAACAGCCTTCCGCTTCACCACTTTCTGTGACCAGGGCGATTCAGCTGCGGAGGGGGGTCAGATGGTAGGGGTGAGCTGCCCCCCCGGCCAAGATCAATGTGGACCACAGATCACCTGAGAGTTCCTATTGTTGGAATTCGGCGGTTGACGTATCCTGCCCAGCATCGCTGGCTTCCCATTTTCGTGCGGGACAAAGGATTGTCCGATGTCGCTAGCCTCGTTTCCCGAGAATACCGTGAAGACCGTTGTTGTGGTTCCCTGCTACAACGAGGCCAAACGGCTCGACGTCGCCAGATTTCGTTCGTTTCTGGCCAGTACGAGCGACATTGACTTACTGCTGGTCGACGATGGCAGTACCGATCAAACCGGGTCGCTGCTGACCTCGCTGGCACAGAACTCCGGCGGTCGAGCCACGGTTTGCAGGCTGGAGAGGAATGTCGGGAAAGCGGAGGCGGTCCGTCAAGGCGTTCAAAAAGCATTGCTCGGCTCACCCGACTTCGTGGGCTATTGGGACGCTGACCTGGCCACTCCTCTGGAAACGGTAGTCCAGTTTCGCTCGGTTTTTCTGCAGCACAAAGAAGTCCAGCTTGTACTCGGTAGCCGTGTGCCGTTGTTGGGCCACAGCATTCACCGCCGAACCATGCGCCAGTTGTTGGGTCGCGGTTTTGCGACCGCAGCTTCTCTGGTGCTACGACTTCCCGTGTACGACACGCAGTGCGGCGCGAAGCTGTTTCGTGTCACGCCAGCGACCACCTGCCTGTTCGCCGAGCCTTTCCGCTCGCGCTGGATTTTCGATGTTGAGATTCTGGCTCGCTTGTCCCACACGGCAGGTTGGGGCGTCCAGGGAACGCGGCGCCGCTTGTTCGAGTATCCGCTTGACCGCTGGGACGAAATTGCGGGATCCAAACTCAAGCCCCGCGATTTTTTGGTAGCTGCGATTGAGTTGGCAGGTATTTGCTGGCGGTATACGTTCCGGCGCAAACAGCCAGGAACCGTGGCGATTCCCCAGGTCAGCAAAAACGCGCCAAGCCGGCCTCGTCGAGTTGCCTGAGGGGAACGAACCCAAGATGGCGCACCCTGGCCGGTTGCTTCACCGGCCCGACAGGGCATTTTGACTTCTTACAAGTATTGATTAATCAAATTTTCAATCAATTCTTGCCGGCCGCTTTGGTTGGGAGTCACGTCCCCTTGTTCGAGCATACGTTTTTCGAGCGATGCGAAATCATGCCGGTCGTTTTCGATTTCTTCACCCAGCCCCACATCCCAGCTCTTGTAACGTTCCTGCAGCAGCGTTTCGAGTCGCCCATCGGCATGCATCGCTGCTGCGATTTTCAGGCCATGAGCGAATGCGTCCATCCCTCCGATATGGGCGTAAAACAAGTCCAGCGGTTCGAAACTCTCGCGGCGGACTTTCGCATCGAAATTCATCCCTCCGGTCGTTAGTCCACCATACTTGAGGAGGGTGTACATCACCGTGCTGGTCAGATAGATGTCGGTGGGAAACTGGTCGGTATCCCAGCCGAGTAACATGTCACCGGTATTCGCGTCGATCGAGCCAAGTGCATTTGCGCTGCCGGCAACTTCCAGGTCGTGCTGCATGGTATGGCCGGCCAAAGTGACGTGATTCGTCTCGATATTGAGTTTGAGGTGATCCATCAGATCATACTGCCTCAAGAAATTCAGGCAGGCCGCCGCATCAGAATCATATTGATGTTTGGTTGGCTCCTTTGGCTTGGGTTCGATGTAGAACTGACCCCGAAATCCAATCTTCCTGGCGTAGTCAACAGCCATGTGCAGGAAGCGGGCAAGATGGTCCAGTTCTCGTTTCATGTCGGTATTCCACAGATTCTGGTACCCTTCCCGGCCGCCCCAGAACACGTATCCATGGCCGCCCAGTTCCAGCGTCACCTCGAGTGCTTTCTTGACTTGAGCGGCTGCAAATGCGTAGGCGTCGGCATTGCAACTCGTTGCTGCGCCATGCATGTAGCGGGGGTGGCTGAAGAGGTTTGCCGTACCCCATAAGAGCTGGATACCGGTACGTTCTTGTTCTTCCTTCAAAACCTTGACCACCGCATCAAGATTGTGATTGGTTTCGGCCAGGGAACCACCCTCCGGAGCAATATCGCGATCATGAAATGCGTAAAAAGGTGCCCCCAGTTTTTCAATGAACTCAAAGGCCACACGTGCACGGTTGCAAGCATTCTCGACCGATTCGCTCCCATCATCCCAGGGCCGGACCGCCGTACCTGCACCAAAGGGGTCACTGAGCGGATTGCGAAAAGTGTGCCAATAAACCACGCTAAATCGCAAGTGGTCCTTCATCGTGCGCCCAGCCACCAATTCCGCCTCATCGTAATGCCGGAAAGCAAGCGGGTTTCGCGAACCAGGCCCTTCGAAGGGAATCTGGTTGATTTCGGGGAAGGCGGTCATGCTAAATCTCCAGGCCAAGCCATACAGGGGGTAATGAATAGACGGATTCTAAGGCGCCTTATCGCTTTCTGGCAGGGGCCAATTTGTGGACGGTTTTTCCGCCTTCAAGTACGCTAAAAGTACCGGGTTGCTCCCCGCTTTTCACCCGAAGTTTTGAAATTCCCCAGGCCGATGGTTCCGGAACCTGATTGCCATCTTTGTTTGAGCCGAATCTTCTCGCCACACCGCCTATTTGCCATGATTGCACCTTCTCCCTCTCGCAGTTTCACTTGTGCTCTTGGAAAACTAATGCTGGTCGTTCTCGCGGTCCTGCTGACGACTCAAAATGCGCAGGCGACGATTGTACGGTTCAATATGGAGGGGAATTCAACCAGCCTCGGACAGATTGACGTGCGGTTCTACGATACGGCAACGCCATTTTCTGTTGCGAACTTCCTCAATTATCAGGGAGCGGGGAAGTACAATGGCTCGTTCATTCACCGGTCGGTGCCGGGGTTCGTGATTCAAGGGGGAGGATTTTCCTACGATCCCGACCAGTATCCTCCTTCCATCGAGACCGATCCACCGGTCGTCAACGAGTTTGGGATTAGCAACCTCCGTGGCACGGTTGCTTACGCCAAGAATGCCGGGTCCGTTGACAGTGCGACCAGCCAGTTCTTTTTTAGCCTTGCCGACAACAGTCAAAATCTTGACAACCAGAATGGTGGATTTACGGTGTTTGGTCGTGTGCTTGGCGATGGTATGGAAACGGTTGACGCAATTGCCGCTTTGCCGATTGCCAACTTGGATGGCGGAGGCGTTTTTGGCGCTGTACCCGTGATGAACGTTTCGGGTGGGCTGGCCGAGAACCTGGTTTTTGTTTCCAGTGTCGAAGTGTTGGACTTCTCCGAGGGGGATTACAACTTCGATGGCAAAGTCGACGCAATCGACTATACCGTTTGGCGTGACGCGGTGGGATCGACACTTGT
>Ga0315336_1003820_pt1 | contig 19254 bp, 18 predicted proteins | sample ASW5metaG_FD_204512 | JGI IMG/M metagenome (GOLD analysis project Ga0315336, IMG submission 204512) | Ammonia-oxidizing marine archaeal communities from Monterey Bay, California, United States - ASW #5 | ecosystem: Environmental > Aquatic > Marine > Intertidal zone | place: USA: California... | reverse complement strand
CAAATTCAGGGACTTGGTGCCCCAAATGTGGCGGCAGAATGCGCAAGACAATCGAAGATATGCAAGCGATTGCAAAGAAATATAACGGTAGATGTCTTTCGAAGAGATATAAAAATCAAGATTCGATACTTCTCTGGGAATGTGCAGAGGGCCATAGATGGAGGGCAACATCTGGCAATATCCTTAATAGCAACGCATGGTGCCCTCGGTGTGCGGGTAAGAATAGAACTATTCAAGATATGCGAAGGCTTGCAAGGTCTCGTGGCGGGAAGTGCTTGTCAAAGGAGTATGTCACTAATCCTAAGAAGTTAAGTTGGGAATGTAAGAACGGTCATCGTTTTGAGAATAATTCAGCATCGATTAACAGCGGTCAATGGTGTCCAGAGTGTTCCACTGGCGTCTCTGAGCGTATATGTCGATCGTATTTCCAACAGATTTTTGGTCATCGTTTTCCAAATGTGAGGCCAAAGTGGCTTAGGAATGAAGCAGGAAATTTGATGGAATTAGATGGCTATTGCAAAGGGTTGAGACTTGCTTTTGAGCATCAAGGTTCACAGCATTATGAAACGGGATTCTATTCGCCTACGAAGAAGGGCTTGAGCAAGCGAATAAGAGATGATCAAGAGAAGGCTAGACTTTGCGATATGAATGGGGTTCGGCTTATTGCTATTCCTGAACTTTTTTCAAAGACTAAACTGGTAGATTTGCAGCAATTCATTTATGAAGAATGTAAGCGTCTAAAAGTCCGAAGGCCTAAAGGTTTTTTGTCAAAAAAAATTAATCTTGCTTCTGCATATTCAACACCAGGAAGCATTGCGGAACTTCATTTGATTCAGAAGATTGCAAAGAGTAAGGGTGGAAGGCTTGTCTCCAAGCATTATGTTCATGCACTTCATCCACACAAGTGGGAATGTGAGCATGGCCATCGTTGGGAAGCGACTCCTGCTCAAATTAAACATGCAGACACATGGTGCGCAGTTTGTGCAGGAAATGTTCCTTTGACTATTAAGGACATGCAAGCAATCGCCAAGAAGCATGGCGGTAAATGTCTGTCAAAGAAATATAAGAACGCCTCCGCCCAATTACGGTGGGAATGTAAAGAAGGACATAAGTGGAGCGCGTCTGCAGGTGGCGTAAGGCATGCAGGCTCATGGTGCCCTAAATGTTCTCGTAAAAAAGCAGGACTCAGTAGAAGGCTAGGCATAGATCACCTACATTCATTAGCAAAAAAATTCGGTGGGAAGTGTCTATCTGAAGAGTATGATTCTGTGTATACAAAATATCTTTGGGAATGTAAAAAAGGTCACCAGTGGCATGCTCGTATTGGAGATATGAAACGCAAGAAAATTTGTTGTCCTGAATGTCGTCCTCACAAACGCGAGAGTAGCCCCAATAGATTAACGATTGAAGAGATGCAGAAAATCGCAAAGAAGCATTGTGGTAAATGTTTGTCAACTGAGTATGTAAATAGTAAAGAAAAACTACATTGGGAATGTTCAGAGGGGCATAAGTGGTTATCAACTCCAGGAAATATTAAAAGTGGTAAGTGGTGTCCAAAGTGTGCTCAAAAAAGGGCTGGAAAAAGTCGCTCTCTAGGTATTGAAGCAATGCATCAATTGGCTAAATCTCGCGGAGGCAAGTGCCTTTCAAAGACATATGTCAATGGACATACGAAACTCAAATGGCAATGCGAGCAAGGGCACAAGTGGGAATCAACTCCACTTGCAGTCAAGCACAATGGAAGTTGGTGTCCTGAATGCGCAAAAGAGCGGGCAGGAAAATCGCAAAGACTAACAATCGAAGAGATGCAAAAAATTGCAAAAGATCGCAAAGGTAAGTGTGTGTCAGAAGAATACACCAACTCTAATACGCATCTCATTTGGGAGTGTCAGAAAGGCCATCAGTGGAAGGCTAAGCCAGGTAATATTAAAACGGGCAAATGGTGTCCAAAGTGTGCGATTGAAAAGAATGCTGCAAAGCGACGGCTTGGTATTGACGAGATGCATGAAATAGCAATGGATAACGGAGGCAAATGTCTTTCAAATAAATACATCAATTCTGAGTCACCGCTGAAGTGGGAATGTTCCAAAGGTCATCAATGGATGGCGCCACCACAAAATGTTAAGAATGCAGGATCTTGGTGCTCTATTTGTGCGGGCAATAAGAAGGGGACAATCGAAGAGATGAATATATTTGCTGAAGATAGAGGGGGCAAATGTCTTTCAAAGATATATGTCGATGGACATAAAAAACTGAAATGGGAATGTGCAAATGGTCATCAGTGGCTTGCAAACCCAATTGGAATGAGAAGCAAGGATTTATGGTGTCAGCAGTGTAAGTCAGAAGAAACAAGTCTTCGCGCAATAGAAGAAATGCAAAAGTTGGCTAGTTCTCATCAGGGTAGATGTCTCTCGGAAACATATACGCGAGCAGATAGAAAATTACAGTGGGAGTGTTCTAAGGGTCATAAGTGGCTTGCTAATAGAAGGACTGTTGAAAAGGGCATCTGGTGTAAAACATGTTTGAAAGAATCAAAACTTCACGAGTTGCAGGTAATTGCAAAGAGCAAGAAGGGCAAATGCCTTTCAAAGAAATATGCCACTAGCCATACAAAGATGAAGTGGGAATGTTCCAAAGGTCATCAGTGGCAGGCTTCTGCCAATTTAATACAAAATAGAGGCAATTGGTGTCGCATTTGCTCGACTAAGTCCGGAGGTCTTCGGCGTCGCAAAAAATCGAAATAACTGAGTTCGATTTCTAATAAACTCGATTTTCTTTTTTAGGAGCACACGATAATAGTATGAGGGGTATGCAATGTGCTTACCCAGTGTATGTAACGCTATGTGATGCTAGGAGTATGTATGGGATTGTCGAATATTGAGAACAAGTACGGTTTAACCGTGAACGAAGTCGTTGAAGCGATAGGGATCAGTGAGCGCAAGGTCAGGGATTTAATTGCTAAAGGGGAGATACAGCACTTTAGAATTGGGCGTGCTGTACGCGTCCCTTGGGAGCCCTTAAAGCAGTGGCTTGATAATGGGGGAACTAATCAAAAACTTCATTGTGACTTTACAGAAGAGGCAGAAGAAACACAAGATACTGAAAGAAATAGAAGACAATGAAGAAATATAAGATTATAGATGATGTCAGAAGAGACGATTTGGAAATGACATGATATCCATAAACCCTTCAGAATCCCAAATAGAAAAAATTAGTGAAGCAATTGCGCAAACAATTGTGACAAGTCCTGACCCAGCACATGTGCGTAAGCAACTCTTCCAATTAGCAAGAGAAGTTAAAACTATCATTGGGTTCGATGAAACATTTGACAATCGATGTAAGAGTGTTGTTATTGAATGGCATAGGCTGTCAGGTAAACATCTTAAAGATGAATCAATTGACATTCTTTGGGCACAGTTCAAGACAAGTTGGGACAAGATTAAGTATCCGACAGGTGATGCTATTTTTTTAACACTAATCAGAAAAGCAGAGAGTTCTAAATACCCGCCAATATGCAATGACTATGAAGATGTAGGCAAGGAGTTAATTCGTTTATGCGCTGTATTGGATACTCACTGGTCACCTGGGCCTTTCTACTTATCATGCAGGTTGGCAGAGGAAATGTATGGTTTTTCGCATGCAAAGATGGCAAAACTCTTAGAACTGCTTGTGTTGGACGGTGTGCTCGAACTTGTTAAGAAGGGTTCAATGGGTAGGGCAAGCCGTTACAAGTTCTTAGCAGATAAGGGTACGATAGACTTGAGTTCATATGAGGGTAACACTTAACAAGGAGGCTCATTGATGTTGCATCAATATGTTTGGATTGTGGATAAAGAGGATTATGTTTTTGACAATGGTGAGTATAAATATATGCCTAGCCTGACTGGTGAAGATATGGATGTTAGATATGTTCTTGATGGCAATACACATTTTGATCATTGGGGTAACACAGAGCCATTTTCTCCACTTCCGCAAACATTTTGGGGAGTGGATGAAGACCAGGAAAAAGCATACTCTGATTGTAGGCAACTCTGCGCATTTATAAATGAGCGCATGGGACATACTGAGGCTTGGACGATGGATAGGGCTTCACACTGGGCTGGATTAACAGGGAAGAAGAAGTGATTTTCTCGCAACAATAGAAAATGAATTGCAGCAAGGAGGCTGAATAATGGCATGCATTACACAAAATAAAAAAAATGGTCGTAAGCGAATTGATTTTCAATTTGCAGATAAGCGGCATTATGTTTCACTAGGCAAGATGTCTATGAAACTTGCAAATGAAGTGAAAACAAAAATTGAGGACATCATCGCTTCAAAAATTGCAGGGCATGCTCCAATTACTTCTACATTAGAGTGGATTGCTCAGCAACAAAATCAAAGCAGCAAACTGTTTCAAAAGTTAGCAGAATTAGATTTAGTGCATCGTGAGCATCGACCTGATGCAAAAGATACGCTCGATGCATTCATTGATTCGTATATTGATAGCAGGACGGATGTGAAAGGGGGGACGATTGTTACGTATCGTCAAGTAAGGAAGCGTCTTGTTGATTACTTTGGGGCAAATCGTCGTCTTGAAGATATCACTGTTGGAGAGGCAAAGCAATGGCGTAGGCACTTGCTTAAAAATGAGATAAGCGAAGCCACAGCAAACCGTTCTGCAAGTACAGCAAGTCAATTTTTTAATGCAGCAATTGATTTGAAAGTCATCATTGATAACCCTTTTAGCAGTTTGCCAAAAGTAGTCCGAGGCAATCATGATAAATACCACTTTATTGACAGACCAACTATCGAGAGAGTGATTGAAGCATGCCCAAGTGCAGAGTGGAGATTACTTGTTGGGCTTGCTCGATATGCTGGACTTCGTATACCCTCAGAAGCGGTTTTACTGAAGTGGGACGATATCTCGCTTGATGGCAATACGATGACTATCACAAGCCCCAAGACAGCGCACCACGGTAAAGGAACAAGGGTCTGCCCAGTCTTCCCAGAGTTGCTTCCGCTACTTGAAGATGCTAGAGAAGCAGCACCAGCGGATTCTGTATTCGTACTTCAACATTACAGGAATCCAACGCAGAACCTTCGAACGCATTTTCAACGAATCATCAAAAAGGCTGGCGTTGAGCCATGGGTAAAGTTATGGCAGAACCTGCGGTCGTCCTGCGCTACTGAGTTGGCAGACAAGTATCCAGAACATGTCTTAACCAAGTGGTTGGGGAATACTCCAAAGATTGCAAAAGAACATTACTTACAAGTAACAGACGAGCATTGGAGACGCGCTGCTACTGGAGAAACAACGCACGAACAATGTGCATCAAAATCCGCATCAGTACCCAGCGGTTTGGGCATGAATCGTCCTGCACAGAGTTTTCGTAGTAAATCTGTAACTGTAGATGGTGCAATGAGAAACACCCACATGCATGAACAGGTAGGTGTTACTCGATGGGCGAGACAGGATTCGAACCTGTGAAGGCGTACGCCAGCAGATTTACAGTCTGCCCCCTTTGTCCACTTGGGTACTCGCCCTATTCACTTGAATTTGGTATCCTACCCGCCTTGTGGACGTCGGGCAACCGACTCAAATTCACATTGCCGCCGTAGCTCAACTGGTAGAGCGCTAGATTTGTAATCTTGAGGTTGCGGGTTCAAGTCCCACCGGCGGCTTTGTAAAAACATCTGTGCAAAAGCGCGGATGTTTTTTCTGTTATAAAGAAGCAATGTCCAAGAAGAAAACGAACGATACGAACGTTAGCTTGAAATCGTCTGGGTCTCCATATTGGAGTTTTGATTGGCTCTATCACCGGAGATGTAGGATTATGAATTGCAACCGGAGCTGCGTATTCAACTTCCTCTAAAGAAAAGAGTGGCGTGGAAGAAGTGAACCGAAAGACGAGTAACGCTTAATTCCGAAACAAGGAATGACAACGAATACAGGATTGCTCAACTCGTTGCATATACATATCAAGTTCCGTAGTAGAGAGGTTTTGCAAAAAGGCTTCTTCAAGCCCATTCGCTTGATGCAGGGCATTCACCAATAGCGTTTCAAAATCTGCAGGGTATGCATTAACTTCATTCCCAAGTTGAATTTTTCGGAGTATGTCTGCAACGATTCCCGCTTCCGCAACGGCGACAAGATCAGGATGTTCCTTTGGCGCTGTCCAGTTTTCATCTTGAAGACGGTTCAAGTGATCTATCGCGTCATCCATTGCGATCATCTGGCTTATCATTCCCTCGGGTTCAACTCGCGAATTATAAACTTTTTCGTTCCGTAAAAGATCGAACACTTTAATCACTTTTGCTTGATCTACTGCGGCCCAAAGTCCAATGTATTCTTCCGATGTTTGGGAAACGTGCATCCGTGCTATCACTTCTTCGATTGACATACTGCCTAATGCAACGGAAACAATCGCGGCAGCAGTTGCTGAGCGGTGTTTCCCTTGGTGGCAATGAATGTACACCTTGCCTCTGTTCCTTCTAGAAACAACGGTTGTCAAATCCAATATTTGTGTTTGGGTAGGCGCTTCGTACTTCAGGGGAATGTGAATTGTTTTGATTCCTAACGATGTTGCTGTTTGAACATCTGGAGTAACTCCATCAACACAAATGATTGTCTTTACACCCATCTTCATCAGCGATTCAAAACCAGCATTACCCTCGGGCTTTGAGCCTGAGATAATGTAATCTTGAAATGCAACAACTTGTTGTAAGCCAGGGTAATGCATGGGCACCCCTTCTTTTGCAGAGAGTTCGATTCGATCGATTGCGGGATATGAACGCATCGTTTGGGGTGTTTCGCAACCAACGAGGAAGAAGTTGCTAAATAAGAGGATGGCCATTAAATAGTGCATAAATGCTCCCTTATACTACCTTATCCCAACATGAATCAAACTGAACCAAAAAGAAAAACACGTGTCACTTGCGCCCCCAGTTTGTCGCCTTACCTGAAGGAAGAGCTTGACACACTCGGATTCGATGCTCTTTCAATGGACAAGACTGGTGTAGAAATTGAAGCGACCACGACCGAAGCAATGATGTTGAACTTACGGTTACGTACGGCTTTTCATGTCCTCCAGCGTTTTGCTGATATCAATTGTCGAAATGCCGATGAACTCTACAGCGAAGCAAAGCGGTTGCCATGGGACAGGGTCATTGATCCGAACGGTTTTTTGTCGGTAACATCAAATGTACGCAATGAGACAATCACGAATTCCATGTTTCCAAATATGCGATTGAAAGATGCAATTTGCGACAAGCTGACTGCGACTGTTGGGAAGCGACCTGATGCAGGCTCAAGTACAGACGGCATGGTTGTGAACTTGCACTGGGTGGATAATAAAGCTCGAATCTATTTAAACATGACAGGTCGAAAACTCTCAGACCGTGGATATCGCAAGATGCCATTCATGGCTCCAATGCGGGAAACAATCGCGGCGGCGGTGTTAATGGAAATGAAATACGACGGCACTCGTCCATTGGTTGTCCCGATGTGCGGAAGTGGTACGGTTGCAATTGAAGCTGCTCTCATGGCGAAACAACGCGCCCCCGGATTATTGCGGAGCAATTACGGTTGTACGAAATGGCTTGGCGCGGATATAGATGCTTGGAGCCAGTTGCGAGCAGATTCAAAAAAATTGCAAGTAAAAAATGACCCTGCGCCAATCATTGCGACTGATATCGAAAAAGAAGCGGTGGAGGCCTCACGAAAAAATGCGGTCACTGCCGGCGTTGAACATTTGATTGAATTTCACGTATGTGATTTTGCAAAAACACCAATGCCTGAGGCAACTGGCGATGTTGTATTGCACGGCGAATACGGTATGCGTCTTGGCGAAGACGATGACTTAGTGTCGACGTACAAGCGTATTGGAGATTTTTTGAAAACAGATTGTGCTGGCTGGGATGGGTACGTCTTTACTTCGGGTAAGCCACTCATCGGCGCAATTCGATTGAAAGTTTCCAAACGAACGCCATTTATCAACGCGGAAATTGATTGTCGGTTATTGCGATATGAGTTGTACAAGGGGTCAAGAGTTACTGAAGCATCAAGTAACTGACAGGGTTGTCTGGGCATTGCCCAATTCCACATTCAAGGAACGTGGTAATCACGTTGCACCCTGCAATTGCAAACGCAATCCAAAATGCGATGCTTGCGAGAACTGGTACGGACCTTGGAGTCGCAGTCGATTCTTTCGATTCAAATTGGCTATCGAATAACATCAGTACACCGAGAATAAGAATAGTTGCAGCAAAAATGAGTAATGCCCAAGTGTAAAGGTGCATGCCCATGACGGGCGAACCGTACCCATGATTGTCAGGTGCTTTAACGATATGCAAGAGAATTTGGCGAATCGAAACACTTGCGCCAAACATTGCGCTGATAATACACATGGCATAGTGCATTGGCCTGATGCCATATCGAATATTCATAATAGCTCCGCAGGAAATTCCAAGCATCGCAAGGCGTTGGAGTAAACAGAGTGGGCAGGGAAATTCTCCTTGAACGAATTGAATGAAATAGGCACCGATGAGTGGTGTGCAAATCATGAAGACGAAAAGGATATTGAATTTACGTGCGAGGGATGGTGTCATATTTAAAAGTAAAGATTAGGTAGGGGGTCGGTGGCGTGGTGCTTGAACCAAAAGAGACATAGCACGATATTTATGAGAAAGAGCACAACAGCTGGTTTCTTCTTCCCAAACCAAGCGAGAAGCATCACCACCGCAAAAATCAAGAATAACATCATCATCATGGTGCTCTTCTATCGGAAAGAAATCGAAAAATAGTGTAATTTGCTTGGAATAGGATAAGAATTGTGGCATAATTTCTTCGTGCGGAACTTCGTTTTATCAACATTATTCTTGTGCTGCCCAGCACTTGCTCAATGGCCCGATTTACCAGAAGCCAATCTTGCGATTTGTACTGAAAATGGAGAGCAAGTACAAGCAAAGATTGTCACCACACCAAACGGCGGATCGTATGTAAGTTGGCTCGATAGTCGTACGGGAGGGTACGACGTCTATATGCAACATCTTAATGCAGAGGGGATTCCTTTATGGCAAGAAGGTGGCATCCTCATCGCTGACCGAAATTATTCATCGACAATGGATTATGATTTGGATATTGATTCTGATGGCAATGCAGTTGTGGTGTATCGAAAAAGTGTTTCAGGGGGCGATGGAATCGTCGTGTCATCAGTGAATTCAGATGGCGTCATCCGATGGAACGAGACAGTGCAACTTGGAGGCACGTTCGTAGCATCACCGGTCATTTGTGCAGTTGAGGAGTTTGTATTTGTTGGGTGGATTACAGACAACGACTCAAAATTTCAAAAACTCAATTCGCTTGGTGACCCTCAGTGGAAATCGCCAACAACACTTGTAGATCCTCAGGGCGGAACAATTATGGTTTCAGATATACATCCTTCAAACGAAGGGAGTGTCATAATCTCTGCAGTGCAGTACATTACTTTTACTGGGACAAAAAGACTAAAGGCTCAACGAATTTTAAGTGATGGGTCATTTGCGTGGCTTCCTCTCGCAGATGTGATGACAAGTAATTCATTACAGTTCGGAAACTTTCCAGATTTTAATCCAGACGGTGAAGGAGGAGGATTCTTTACGTGGTATGGCGTGAGTCCCTTGCAATGTTATGCGACGAGAATATCTAGTCAAGGGTACCCATGGTTTGCTGGTGAAGTACAACTTGCAACAAGCTTTGGTTCCACTCAACGCGTTTCTCCCGTTGGTATTCGTGATGGCGAAGAATTCGTTGTATTTTTTCGAACGCTCGACAATAATCAGAGCAATGATGGCATAAGTGCGCAGCGACTTTCTGCAAACGGAGGTGTTTTATGGGGAAATACTGGGGTAACCTTAGAGCCAACATCAAGCATTCCGCAGTACGGAAGTTTTGCAGTGGAAATGACGAATGCGGGTGCACTCCTTTGTTTTGCTGAAGCGCCTTCGTGGGGAAGCGATGTGATAAACGCGATCTGTATAAATAGTAAGGGGATTTCTTCCTGGGCAACAGGAGTTGTATCGGTTGCCTCTACACCTTCAAGTAAAAGCCGAATTGCGATGGTTGCAACAGGGGATGGAATGATTCTGGCTTGGCAAGATGAACGAACAGGAGATTACAACATTTATGGGCAACGAATCAATAGCGATGGGTCGCTTGGCAATGTACCGAGTTGTCTTGCGGACATAGATGCCGATGGCTGGGTTGGAGTAAGCGATCTACTTTATCTCATCGATGCGTGGGGTGCTTGTATGTGCCAAGAAGATTTAAATGATGACGGATATGTCGGCGTGAGTGATTTGCTTATCATCATTGATGCGTGGGGTCCTTGCATCTAAAGCACTTGACCTGCTTTTGGATATGACCCCAAGATTTCAATTGATTTACAGTATTCGCCTGCAGTTTTGACAGCAGTTTGCAACTCATCAGTGTCTCGGTGTGAATCAGCATCGATGTAAAATGTGTAATTCCAATTCTCCCTTCCACTTGGTCGTTTATCAATATGACTTAAATTAATTCCGTTGTCGCGAAATGCAGCAAGGACATCAACAAGCGCGCCTGTTTCATGTTTCGTCATAAACATAATCGTTGATTTGTCATCGCCACTTTGCATGGCTGCTTCCTTTGCGAGGATGAGGAATCGAGTGATATTTTCAGCGCGATCCTGAACATTTTCTATTGCGATATCAACGCCATATTCGCGTGCGGCAACAGTCGATCCAATCGCTCCGACACTTGTGTCTTCAGCAGCGAGTTTGACAGCATTCGCACTGCTGGCAGTTTCAATCAGTTTCACTTTTGGATACATCGCTGTAATCCATTTACTACATTGTGAGATGACTTCAGGTTTAGAAGCAATCGATGTGATTACTTTCGGATCTCCGTTGCATAGCAAATTATGCCTAACATCAATAAGTGCTTCCGCATAAATTGTCACATCATGTGCATGAAATGCATCGAGCGTATCAGTAACACCGCCACTCGTCGAATTCTCATACGGCACAAGACCGTAAGTGCAATGCCCAGCGGCGACTTCTCGAAAAACGCACTCAATGCTTGGAACTCCGATACACTCAACGCTCGACCCAAAATGGCGAATCGCGGCAATATGACTAAAGGATCCGGTAGGTGCGAGATGTGCAATTGCAAGTGGTTTTTCGAGTTGGAAACTCCCCGACATTAACTCACGGTAAATCGCTTCGATTGTTTTATCAGACAGTGGCCCATTGTTTGCCTTAAGCACTTTGTCAAGAATGGCACGTTCGCGATGCGGGGCGTAGATTGGGGTTTCAGTATCTCGTTTAAATTTCCCAACTTCAACAACTACGTTCGCTCGTGTTGAAAGAAGTTCGATGAGCTTGGCGTCAAGGTCATCAATTTGTGTACGGAGTTGATCTAGGTTTACTTCTGGCATAAGTTCAGGATACCTGATGAAGGATTTGCTAGGGTCAGGTCCTTTCGCAAAACTTCGTTTTGCTCTTGAAGACCAGACCCGTCACAAAAAGCCACACAGAGGCGTTGATGGGAGTCGCTGCCTCTGTGCGGACGGGTGGATGGTTATGTTGCCAGGGAAGTAAAGTCCAAATCAATTATGCGCTTTGTTTTGTTTCCTTCGCTATTGCGTGAGCTTTGAGTTTATTTACACCGCGGTACTTCCAGTTGTTCACAGTTGAAACGGGAACACCAAGTGATGCCGAAGCTTCTTCATAACTGAGTCCTTCGCAGATGACGAGTCGAACGGCGTCTCGTTCATGGGAGGGTAGGCTTGAAAGAGCATCAGTGATTTCTTCGCTAGACCACTGGGGTTGTTCGCTTCGAAGATTTCGTAAATCACGGATGGCTTCATCTCGTTGCGAGTCGATATATTTATTTTTACGTTGATCTTTGTTGTAGCGACGCTTGATAAGGTTGTCAGCAATTTTGATCAAATAACTTGATGAAATCGTTTTTTCCTCGAGTGCTTTCACTTGGAGAAGGCGTGTGAATACTTCTTGAGCGATATCTTCTGCGGCACATGGTGCAAGGGATTTTCGGGTGAAACAATAGACTCGTTTGTAATACGAATCGAAAAGTTCAAGAACTAGATTGGCTCGGGTAGGTGTAACTGGCACGACACTTTCTCCTTGTGTAAGCGGCTTGCGACGATTCATGGTCACATAGTCCACGGCTTGTACAAGACTCAAAATGCAAACATTGCAATTTGAGGACCCCTTGGATCCAGAAGTAACCTTCTGGGGGGTCGATGCCTCGGTCTAGGGGGCACCTTCATGGTTCCAAATTGTCAAAACTGAGAATAGGTTTCTGTTCACAGTTACTCCTTCTATGCTCAGTATTCGAATTTGTGAACGTATTTGTTCAAAAAATGACGAAAAGTTTCTCCACAATGTAGACTGTGTGAGACAAACCACGATTTTTTGAAGTTAAAGGCATAAAAATGACACAATCAAACAACAGAAAACACGAAAAAAACAACGCTCACCACTCCTCAAATCCACACAAACCAAGATCAGGAAACCACGTGATGCGTGTTTTCATGATGTATTTTGTTGTTTTTGGAACAATTTTGGCTTTTATTGGGTTGATGGGTGACGATGGATTACCGGGTTCAGGGTGGTTTGTATGGCTCCTCTTGGCACTCAACTTTGTAATCTCCACCGTTGCAACCGTTTCCCACACTAGAAGTGGGCAGAAATCGAAGATTGACGAAATGGCTGAAAAGTGGTGAACCCATGACAATGCATGCTGTCGTTTTTGGTGCTGGCATGGTGGGGTCTGTTATTGCCGAGGATTTAATGAAGAGTGGCTTTGCAGTCACCATCGCCGATCGATCAGGCGATGCGCTCGCGAGAGTTTCAGAACGGTCAAATGGGGATATTACAATACAGCAGGTTGATTGCAGTAACCAAAACGAAGTGGGATTACTCGCAGAAAAAGCAGACATTGTCTTTGGTGCATTGCCAAGTTGGCTTGGTCTTCAAGCACTAGAAACTGTTATAAAAAGTGGCAAGTCATATTGCGATGTTTCATTTATGGCAGAAGACCCTCGGAATTTCGACCAACTTGCAAGGGAGCGAGGGGTGACCTGCATCGTCGACTTTGGTGTAGCACCCGGGATGAGCCATTTGCTCTGCTCTCACGCTGTTCATCTGCTTGACTTTTGTGAACGGCTTGAAATCATTGTTGGCGGTCTACCTGTTGAACGAACTTGGCCTTTTGAATATAAAGCGCCATTTAGCCCAAGGGATGTGATTGAAGAATACCTCCGCCCAGCGAGACTCGTTGAACAGGGCACAATTGTCACGAGGTCCGCACTTTCAGACTGTGTACGAGTTAATCTTCCTGGAGTTGGAACTCTGGAGGCATTTAACTCCGATGGTTTGCGGACTCTTTGCGATACGCTTTCCGTTCCAAATATGCGAGAACGAACCCTTCGGTATCCCGGTCATGTTGAAAAAATACTTTGCTTACGAGATGCAGGATTTTTTAGTGAGCAACCCATTCAAATTGATGGTGAATCCATTCGCCCACTTGATATGACCGCCGCTGTTTTGATTGAGAGTTGGAGATTCGAACAAGGCGAAACAGATTTAACTGTGATGCAAGTAAAAGCCGAAGGCACGCTCGGAGAGGAATACGTTAGCCTTCGTTGGGATCTTCTCGATTATTATGATTCTAAAGCGGACCAATCAAGTATGGCGAGAACTACAGGATTCCCAGCAGCAGCAATGGGCAGAATGATTGCAGATGGCACGATAGATATGCCTGGGGTACATCCCCCCGAAACATTTGGCGACAATGATGCAATTGTGAACCGACTACTCGCGGAGTTAGAAGAGAGAAGTGTGAAATTTACTAAAACATTGGAATCAGTGCGATGACATCGATCGGAATTCTTGGAGCTGGTATGATCGCAAACGTGCACGCAGAAGCAGCCCGTGCCGTTGGTACAACCGTTGTCGCTGTGCGAGATCCACGTAAAGCAAAGACAGACGAATTCAGCACAAAACACAATTGCGAAGCGGAAGAAAGTGTAGAGGCGCTTCTTTCACGAACGGATATTGATGGAGTGATTATTGCAGTCCCAAACGACCAGCACGCTTCGCTTGCTATTCAAGCCTTACAATCAGGGCACCATGTATTACTTGAAAAACCAATGGCGATGTCAATAGAGCAGTGTGATGAAATTATTTCAACGAGAGATTCATCCGGCAAAGTTTTACAAATGGGATTTGTATGTCGCTACTCACCTGCAGCGATGAAAGCGAAGGAACTCGTTGAATCAGGGAAGATCGGAGAAGTTCTCCATGTGCAGGCAACGCTTCTGCGTCAGCGAGGCATTCCCGGAATTGGTGGGTGGTTTACGACGAAAGAGCGTAGTGGAGGAGGGTGCCTCATAGATATTGGAGTACACCTCATTGATGTAGCAATGCATGTTACTTCCTGCACTTCACCCGTTCGAGTTTCTGGTACTTGCAATCAAGCATTTACAATCGATTCATATGCGTATGAAGAAATGTGGTCGACCCCAAATCTTGATGGTACTTTTGATGTCGAAGATCGTATTCGCGCAAGTGTTCGCGACGAAAGCGGAGTGACTTTTCAATATGACGTTTCGTGGGCAACCCACCTACCCGAAAGTACGATGAAAGACGGGTTGGTGATTGAAGGAAGTGAAGGTGCGTTAGTGATTGATTTATGGACGGATAAGTTAACGATGGGTTTCTCTGAACATGGAACACCAAAAGAAGAAACTATTTCATTTGATGTCACAGATGCCTGGGATGATGCATTCCAAGCAGAACACTTTGCATTTGCAAACGCGATAAGGAACGGAAAACTCGAAATCAATGCTGGGTCTGGGGAAGATGGACGTTTAGTCCAATCGATCGTCGAAGCGATTTATACATCCAATGCAGTTAGCAAAGAAATAGCGGTCGCCAATTGACGACCGCTATTCATGTGTTTCATTTAAGTGAAATGTTACTCGTCGACATTTGCAAGCGTTGCTTGATATTCATCAAGCGTTGCGCGGATTGAATCTGTCATTGAATTTTCTTCTGCATTTTCTACAGCTTTTTCTTGCCATGCAATTGCTTTGTATCGATCACCCATCTCCCAATAACAACGAGCGAGGGTGTCAAGAATCATTGCGTCTTTGTAATCGGTGAGTACGCATGCCCTGTCAGCAACTTTCAATGCAAAATCTAAATTTTGTTGTTCGGCAGGCATTTCATCCACGATGCCCCACGCCATCGCATTTAGTGCACTTGGATTGTCCCAGTCCTTCTTCACCATTTCTTCTGCCCAAACATATGCTCCAATCTTGTCGTTCTTGCCTTCGAGTAGCGCATTGAATTTCATATCTGCTAGAGCAGCGTTATATCCATTCGCAGAAGTGTAAGAATCAACCGCTTCGATGTATCCGTTCCAGTCTTCAGCAATTTGCGCTTTGCGTAGAGTCATTCGGAATGCACGCATTGCTTCCATTTGTTCTTTTTCTTTACGGTTTGCTTCAATTGCTGCAGCCATATCCCACGTGCCATTGACAACTTCGGAGAGGGGTTCATCCATACTCATAGGGTGACCAATCCAAGCAACTTTTCCATTCGCGTCGATAATGAATGCAGTTGGGATACCATTTTGTCCCGCGGCTTTCATGAAAGCGTCGCTTGTTGATCGATCTGGGTCAACGGCAACGGTGTATCGCATGCGATTATCATTTAACGTGTCATCGCGTTTGTTGACCTCTGCTAAAAAACCTGTCACAGTTTCAAGTTCTTTTTCGCTTGAGACGCCAATGATTTTTACATTGTCGCCGTACTCTTCTTGAAGACTACTAAGGTGTGGCATCGATGTGATGCAAGGACCACACCACGTCGCCCAGAATTCCATCACATAGACTTGCCCATCTTCGAATCCGTCGATTGCGCCTCCCTTGACCCAGTGGTCAATAGAAATTGCAGGTGCGGAGTCGCCAATACCTAGCGCTTTAATCGCCGGAGTTTCTGCAGAAGTCTCTGCTGGGGCTTCGGCAACTGCGGGGGGAGTTTCAATTGGAGTCATCGGAATGACTTCCGTTTTTTGTCTTGAGTTACATGCGACTACTGAGAGGCAAGCAAGACTAGTAAGTCCGAGAGTGATTTTGTTGTGCATTGAATTCTCCTTTTCTTCTTACACGTTTCTTAGAGTGTACCTTTTTTATTGTGCCAATGAGACCAGTAAAGTGGTTGCAACAACGTCATACGCTGCATGGGTTGCTGCTGCGATGCCAAAACCACGTATTACGTATAAAAACCCAAGGTAAATGCCCGCGGTAAAAAAGAAAAATAGGATAAGCGCTGATAAAGAACCAGCATCAGGAAGGTCGTGATACAAGGCAAACAAAACAGCAGAGAAAAAGACTCCAATTCCTAGCCCTGCCAATTCACTTCTCTTAAACACATTGCAAACAATCGTGTGGATTCCTGCGATGAGAATCATCCTAAACAGAAGTTCTTCATAAAGTCCCGCGCCGATACTCACCGCAATTTTTTCAAAAATCCCAAGGGAGTTAATTGGTGATTCAGTTGCACTTGCTACGTAGCCTCCAAGGACAGCCCCAAAGAGTAAGAGTGGAATGGAGAACACCACGGATTCTACAGCCATCAATGCGATGATTTTGAGTTTGACTGTCCACTTGTTTTCTACGAAAATGTGCCAAATGAAAAGCGTTGCGATAATTGCGATACCACCGAGCCAAAGTCCTTGTGTTGGTGGCATGTCAAGCTGTTCAAAGAATCGAACAAGGTGATCGTGCGCCTTTATTTGAATATTGCTGTTGGAAGAGTACAGCGCAATCTCATAAAAAATAATGAGGGGGAGTAAGAATACCAGCATGTACAATGGCTGTTTCGAAAGTTCACTGTATTTTACATATCTAGTAGGCCCACGATTTGCGAAATGAAGTGGCTGCGCCATAGTTGCAATGATACCCTAGCTCGCCCGAACACCGCCCAGAATCGATTATGCTTGCTTTAACTCTTTGAGCCTGCGAGAAAATCGGCTTTTTCGCCGTGCTGCAGTATTTTTGTGCAATGTACTTGTGCAAGAAATTTTATCGACGAGCCCACAATACTTACTGAACTCAGTTTCAGCCAATGCGACATCCTTCGATGCGATGGCATCTAACAAGGATTTTGATTGATCTTTGATGCGTCGTTTTCGCCAGTGATTTACAGCACGGCGTTTTGCATTTTGTCGAACATCTTTTTTAGCTGAACGTGATTGTGGCACAATGTGTCTCCAATTTCTATCTCTATGACCCACCGTTGGGTCGAACATGGAATTATCCCAAATTCCAGCAGGAAGTCAACCCTCCAGGCGATATTTGAAGTGGCGATATAGGCGTTGCTGTGGTATTCTGCCGTATTCTTGGCATAGCGGGTGTAGCTCAACTGGATAGAGCGTCGGTCTACGAAACCGAAGGTTACAGGTTCGAGTCCTGTCATCCGCGTTTTGAGGTATACGCAATAGTATTTTGTGGTGTGATATAATGGTCTAACTCGACGATTGGTTTTCGCTTTATGAAAAACACCGATATTGAACCTGCAAAGCACCCTGAATACCTCGAACACGCCCAACAAGCCAAAGCGGGTGAACCCGTTTACCATTTATCCACCGTCTCTGTACCAGATAAGGGAATATTGTTGAGTTGGCTTCGCCAGATGCTGCTGATTCGAGAATTTGAGGTTCGGACGATGCAGGCATACCAAAATCGTCTCATCGGTGGTTTTTGTCATATTTATATTGGTCAAGAAGCAGTTGCAGTGGGTTCCATTGCAGCAGTGCGACCAGATGATCCCATCGTGCTTGCATACCGAGACCATGGACACGCACTCGCTCGTGGCATGGATCCAAAGTATTGCATGGCTGAGATGTTTGGTCGTATTGGGGGATGCGCGAAGGGGAAGGGTGGATCGATGCACATGTTTGATGCAGACCATTATTTATATGGCGGGCATGGAATTGTGAGTGCTCAAACACCACTTGGAACTGGCTTAGCATTTGCAACCAAATACGAAGACGAAGTCATTAATGGTGGTAAATCAGATCACGTCACCCTTTGTTATATGGGTGATGGGGCCTTAAATCAGGGGTGCTTTTTTGAGGCGATGAATTTAGCAAGTCTGCAAGACTTGCCTGTGATTTACGTTGTCGAAAATAACAGATACTCGATGGGGACGGCAATCGAACGAGGCACATCAATGGCCCATGAATTGCACGTAAAAGCAGAAGCATTTGGAATTGAACATGCTGTTGTGAATGGCAAAAATGTTATTGATGTATATCGAGATTTCAAATCAATTTCGGATTGGTGTCGAGAGGAATCGAGACCCTTCTTCGTCGATGTTCAAACATATCGGTACAAAGGCCATTCGATGTCAGACCCAAGGAAATATCGAACAAAAGAAGAAGAAAAACAAGAAGAATCTTACGACTGCATTGAATCGCTGACTCAAGTTCTCATCGAAGAGCACGACCTTACGCCTGACGCCGTTAAGCAGATGTCTCGGCAAGTTAAAGCGCAAGTAAGGCAAGCGGTGGAATGGGCGAAGCAATCGCCCGAGGCGCCACTCGAAGAGTTATATACAGATGTTTACACTGATTTTTGGGGACCATACAAAGGGACTTCCAAACCTGAAATGCTTCAAGAGGAGGAAGACGCATGAAGGTTGCAACACGTGAAAGAGTGATTGAATATCGGGAAGCATTGCGTGAAGCGATGTCTGAAGAAATGCGTAAAGATAACCGCGTGTTCCTTATTGGCGAAGAAGTTGCGCAATACAACGGCGCGTACAAAGTGAGCAAAGGCATGCTTGATGAATTTGGACCACGGCGGGTGATTGATACTCCGATTAGTGAAAGCGGTTTTTCTGGCATGTCGATTGGCGCTGCGATGCGAGGGCTTCGACCAATTGTGGAATTCATGAGTTGGTCGTTTAGTCTAGTTGCAGCAGATCCCATACTAAATAATGCGGCGAAGATGCTGTATATGTCTGGTGGGCAGTTTGGTTGCCCGATAGTGTTTCGTGGAAATGATGGTGCGGGTGGGCAACTTGCTTCGACTCATTCGTGGTGCGTGGAATCGCTCTACGCAAATGTGCCTGGGTTGAAAATGGCAATCCCGTACGATGCATACGACGCCAAAGGATTATTAAAAACATCAATCCAAGATGATAATCCCGTGTTCTTTCTAG
>Ga0315336_1003819_pt1 | contig 19257 bp, 12 predicted proteins | sample ASW5metaG_FD_204512 | JGI IMG/M metagenome (GOLD analysis project Ga0315336, IMG submission 204512) | Ammonia-oxidizing marine archaeal communities from Monterey Bay, California, United States - ASW #5 | ecosystem: Environmental > Aquatic > Marine > Intertidal zone | place: USA: California... | reverse complement strand
TAAGTGGCCAATCGACTCGGTAGTATCGAGCAGGTTTTGGGCAGCGACGGCACCCAGGCAGCAGATAAATTCAGGTTCGATCAGTTCCAGCTGGCGATTGAGGAATCTCCGGCAGTTTTGCGATTCGGTCGGCGTTGGATTGCGGTTTCCCGGGGGGCGACACTTGAGCACGTTGAGGATGTACACGTCCTCCCGGCACATTCCGCAGGCCGCGATGATCTTGTCTAACAGCTTGCCGGCACGACCCACAAATGGTTCTCCCTGCTGATCTTCGCTGGCACCGGGAGCTTCCCCCATAAAACAAAGATGCGCAGCAGGATTGCCAACACCAAAAACCGTTTGCTTGCGAGTTGTGGCAAGTTCCGTACAGAGGGTGCAGCCCGCGACTTCCTGGGCCAGGATCTCCAGCGAAGAAGCTGATGAAATGATGCCACTTGATGGTTCATGGGCATCGAAAAGAGGTTGTGACAGATCAGCCTGTTTTTTGGTGGATGTCATCGTCGGGGATGCTTCCTGTTTGGTGTTGGCTGACAGTTCTGGTCGACTCGTCTGGGACAGGCCACTGGCCATTGACAGGGGTGGTTGTGGCCATTTCGGCTTGGGCAACTGCTGCATGCCGGCTCGCTGTAGACTTTCGAGCTGTTGAGCTGCCATACTGCGGAGTCGAGCTAGAGAATCATCCACGGCACATTTCCAGTCATGATTCGGCCCACCGGTGAGTTGGGCCCTGGACGCTCGGCATGGCCTCGTGACAACCGGAGCCCAGCCGATTGCCCCGGAGCCCAGCCGATTATCTAAGTGTAGGGAAGTCTTGGCCGGACAACAGGGGTCTTCAACGAGAACCCCCCATCGGGCGGCTGATTTGTGACAACTTTTCCTACCCGACTTCCCCCCAATTGGCTATGATAGGGGGGTGCTGTTTTCCGACTGGGATACGGCCTCCTCCTCTTCGGGCAGGCTTCGGCGTTCGCTCTGGACTTGAATAGACGGGCGCCGGTCACAGGTGACGTAACTGATTTTCGGTTGTGCATCGCGGGTCGATGTGCGCCAACGGAGTTTGCAGGCAATGGGCGTTCCTCAAGTCGTTATCGTGGGTCGGCCGAATGTCGGCAAGAGTAGCCTTTTGAATTGGATGGCCGGCCGGCGAATTGCCATTGTCGATGACAAGCCTGGCGTGACGCGTGACCGGATTACCTACTTGATGTGCCACGAAGACCGTTTCTTCGAACTAGTCGATACTGGCGGAATTGGCTTCTCGGATACAGATAACCTTAAACAGCACATTGACGATCAAATCGATCTGGCCATTGATTCGGCTAACCTCATTCTGCTGGTTGTCGACACGCGTGACGGCATGGTTCCGCTCGATCAAGAGGTAGCCCACCGCCTGCGGCATGTGAAAGTTCCCGTCAAACTTATTGCCAATAAAGCCGATAACGAGAAACTCGATTCTCAGGCAGATGAATTCTACCGTATTGGTCGAGGTACACCGATGCGTGTGAGCACCCGGGAAAACCGCAATCGGGCTGTCCTGCTCAACCAGATCATTGCTTCACTTTCGGTTGTCCCCGCGGACAACGATGGGCAACAAGAAATCGCGATGAAGGTAGCCATCGTTGGCCGACGGAATGTTGGCAAAAGCACCTTTGTGAATACGCTCGTGCGGGCTGAAAGGATGATTGTCAGCGAAATCCCTGGTACCACACGCGACAGCGTCGATGTCCGATTTGAACTCGACGGAAAGGCATTCGTTGCCATCGATACCGCCGGTTTGAAGCGGACTCGAAGCCGGCGGAACGATATCGATTTTCTTGGTACCCACCGGGCACAACGCAGCATTCGCCGCGCCGACGTCGTCTTTTTGTTTCTCGATGCCAGTGAGCGGATTAGCAAAGTTGATAAACAACTTGCTGATTATATTTGCCAGCAGTACAAACCATGTATTCTTGTTGTCAATAAGTGGGACAAGCTGGTTGGCTCCATGCCCACCGAAAAATGGGTCAACTACCTGCATGACAATTTTGGTACGATGCGCTACGCCCCAATTGCATTTATAACCGGAGAAACCGGCAAAAATGTGAAGGCGTTGCTAAATCACGGGCAGATGCTCTTCAAGCAATCGTGCGCAAGGGTTCCCACTGGCCAGCTCAATCGTATGGTGCGAAATGCGATTCAACGAAATCCCCCACCAGTTTGTCGAAATCGTCGACCCAAGATCTATTACGCAACACAAGTCGGAACGCAGCCTCCCACGATTGTCCTTTTTTGCAATAATCCCAAGGCGATATCCAAGCCATACCAGCGCTACCTGCTAAATGCCTTTCGTGATGAGCTCAGTTTCGAAGAAGTTCCGATCAAACTCTACTTGCGCAAACGCGAAAAATCGGATGTGCGAAATGATCTCGGTACCGACAGTTTGGGCAATGACCAGTCAAGTTCGCATGTGGTACCGGTCGAAGAAGCCACCTCGTAGCAAGGACCCGTTCCAAGCCGTTCGTACGCGTTCTGCTAGTCCAACGCAGCACGGATTTGTGGGAGGTTTTGCGATGTGGCCAGCGATTCAGTTGTCGCCGGCGATGATGCTGGAGGAAGCCCTGCCATCATGGCCCACAAGCTTACAATCCATGTGGCAGCAAAGCAGGCCACTTCACCATACGAAAACAGCTTTGACCAGTGGATTCGAAAAGAGAACATAAGAGTTGATGACCTGGTTCGGTTATCGTTTCCGGTCGGTTTGGCCGCTAAAGTTTGGCTGATTCGGAGGGCCCAAGTGAGTGGACTTGCTTCGCAAGAGGGGGTTCTCAATACAGGCCGGAGGGCCAATTACAACCAAACCAAGGCGGACGGGCAAGAGCGTTCCTAGCAGAAACCCCTTATGAGGTAACGATTTCGATGGATCTTCGAAAAGTTGGGGAAGTTGGGAAGGCTGGCAGGACGCTAGCTGCTGTTTGAGACAACACCTATGGTGGTTGCGATTCGTGATTTCACTTATTACGCCGGTTCAGAGCGGTAGGTTCATGGGGACTAGCTTTGGGTTCAGGCTGTGTTTATATTGCGAAGACGATGTTTTTGCGGAGGCTTCGGATTGCCCCGTTACCTTCACGATTCGTCGCTTCGGGCGCGTAGCTCAGTTGGTTAGAGCGCTTGCTTGACATGCAAGAGGTCACAGATTCGAGTTCTGTCGTGCCCACTTCATAAGTCTTTTCCGGCGGCGTGGACATCAACTTTTCATGGGCCTCGGCGTTGTTGCGGTTTACGCTTTGGTGCTCTTTCTCGTACTCGCCACTGTCTGAATCATCCGATCCCCCCGCCCAATTTCATCATGCGACCTTCTCAATGGATGCCAAAAGCAGAGGCATCGCATAAATCGACGCTCTGTGCGGATCGAAGACGAAGCCCACGAGCAATTAGAGATCAGCATTGACATGAAGAAAATTTTCGTCGTCGCGGGCATATTTCTCGGAAGCGCTTTCTTCGGGTTCCTCGGCTACAACTACTTTTTGGAACCCCTTTTGGCGCGGAAAAGGACTCTCGAAAAAATCGAAAAACTCGATGCTGCTTCAGAAAATATTGAAATCGATATCCTGGATCAACATCTCGTCAGTTTCCTCATCCGGCACATCAACCACGAAGAACCGAGCAACTCAAATCTTCTTGTTTTTATCCATGGGTACAATGGTCACCCTTTTGCAACCTGGGGGCAGACAATCGAGGGTTTGTGCCAGGGGCCGTATGAAAGGGAAGACCTCGCCTGGCTGCGGCAATTCGACATAATGTCGCTGTCCTATCCGACCGGGCTTGGCCACGGCCGCTCGATCAAAGGCGCTGCGAGCCGCTTCAAACAGCCTTTTAAGAACGAGGCGATCGGTCGCGGTTATCAAAATATTTACATAATCGCTCACAGCATGGGGGGACTCGTTGTCCAACGAGCCCTCCTGGATGAAATCCTGGGCCTCGACAAACATTCTCAGCACAATGAGCTTCCGCGACTAAAAGCGATCATTTACATCGATACCCCCCACGATGACCTGACACTCAAAGACGAAAACAAAACGGTAAAGTGGTTTCTTGCGCTGGAGTCTGAAACCTCTGAACTCAAGGCAGGTAGTGCATTTCGCCAGAAGCTACATGAAGATTGGACCCGGGCGTTCGCCGAGTATCCGGAACACGCTCGTCGGTATTTCCAGGAACGGGCTTGGATTTTCGAGTCGGATGAAACAGCACAGAACCTGGTCGTCGTCAAAGGACAAAAGTATCGCCATTTTCCCGATGCTAAAGAGCAGACTGTTTCAGGCACTACACATTCGGGAATTTGCAAAACAAGTATGGAGGAATTTCTCAACGGTAAGGGCTATTTTCACAAGTTCATTGTTTCCCTGTTAGGACGTCACGAATTCCTTACGGGATTTGAGAAAAAGCCGTTCGGAGTTTCGCATTCGAGGGACCGAAAGTGGATATATATTATCTCCCAAAATGACAAAGACGAAGAATTCAGTACCATTCGGCGGATCAACGCGAAAACGGGAAAACGCGATCCAACATGGGAGTCTAAGGTCGGAGCAGGTGCCCACGATTTTGTTGAAGTAGAATCGAAGGATGGTCTCATTGGAATCGCGACCGATGAAGGAGACGTTGCTGAAGAGGATGATTCCGGTTTGACCCTTGTCGACTTGGAAACGGGTAAGGTCATCAGGAGAGTTCAACTTGGAAATTCGCGACCGGACGACATGGATGTCCATGCCGATCGTTTTGTGGCGGTCAGTGATACTGAAACTGGTCACATTTGGATTTACGACGCGGTCGAAGACATTTATTCGACTTATAGCGAAGTCACAGGAGATGGCACGCCCTATCAGATTCGAGGACTCCAGTTTATCCGAAACGGCACACAGCTCATCGCGTGCGGAGATCGCGGTTTCGGATCTCCGATTGCTCGATTGTTCCTCTATAAGCTGAACGGTCTGTCTCTTGAAAAGCTCTCCGAGGTTCGCACGGGAAATACCCCGGCGCAGGTCGTCTTCATCGGGGGAAAAAATTGCGCCTGCGTCGTCTCTCACAAAGGCGACACCATTCTAATTCACCCGGTGAAACCAGATAAAATTTCGCACATCAGCGACCTCATAAGACTCCCGGCCTCGACACGTCCCGCCGACATCGCAACCCTTGAAATAGGTGATGAAGTTTTATGCCTCATCGCCTGTCACGACGGAACAGCCAAGAAGATGCTCTGGGAAAATGGAGATCCTGTCATTTTTTCATACGAGCATGGAGCCAGGCAGAGCTACGGCATCGGCGGCGATGCTGAATTCAACCGAGTTTACGTAGCCAATGATAGAGACGGGATCGTTACATCGATCGATCTTTTGTCCCGTCAGTGGGTACGACAGCCTCCTTCGACGTCGCTGATCATCGATACGGATCCGGCACTCGGGCTTGTTATCGACGAAAATCCGCAAGATGTTGATGATAGTCTTGCCATCGTTGAGGCAATCAATTCACCAAAACTCAACTTGATCGGTATTACAACCGTATTCGGAAATTCTCTGCCAGAGAAAGGCGCCGAGATTGCCAGGAAATTGGTAGGACTCAAAAAGAAGGCGGTTGAGGTCGTCGCGGGTGCGGCAGAAAAGGCTCCACCAGAGGGAAAAATTCCGACCAATCCTGCGGTCGACTTGATGGCAAAAAAACTGCGGACCCGGAGAATTACCATAGCAGCTATTGGGCCGCTTACGAATATCGCAAGTCTTATTCAGAATTACCCGGATCGGTGTGAAAACATTCAGCAAATTGTCGCAGTCATGGGGCGCAGCCCGGGCCAGGAGTTCTATCTGGGCGATCGCGGGCCTGTACGAGATTTCAATTTCGCCATGGATCCTCGCGCCGCAGAAATCGTCTTGGCTTCGGGTATTCCCGTCGTGCTTGTTCCATTCGAGTTGACCAGCACGGTTACCATTTCCCAGTCTGATCTAGACCTTATTCGGGATGCTGAAACTGAATCGTCGCAGTACGTGTTCGAGGGCTGTAAAAAATGGATGACTTTTTGGCGCGAAAATTTTCCTTCTGACGACGGTTTCCATCCCTGGGACTCGGCGACCATTGCTTACCTTACATCCCGGGAGCTTTTTGTGCCGGAGGTCAGGGGGTTCCGCATCCGTTCTGTAGACGGCATGGCCCACGGCGTTGGCAACGCGAAAACTGGGAAGCTGAGCGAATCCCAGCGTTGGCTCGAACTGTCGCCCGACTTCCCAAACGGACAGATCGAATATATCACTCGCTTTCGGAATGGCGGCGGGAAAAAATTTGTCCGCCAGATTGTCGAGAGTGTCTACTGAGCCACCATTGGGCCAAGAGTTGGTTGTTACCCGGAGCAAGAGAAAAGAAAGCCGAAAAGGGGTCGGGAAGAAGGGTCGCCACCAAAGATTGGGGGTGGCCGTTTTTTTTCGTTAGCCGCCGTGAACGCAGGCCATCGTGCCCGGGACAAAGAGGGCGACAAGGATGGTTGTCATCAATCGAATCACAGAGAGCCGGTTCATGGCGTCTCTTTCTCAACGAGGTCGTTAAACTGGCAACAGCTCCGGGGCTGTTACCAGGCTGCGATCGTAAAGGTTCAAGGTTCCTGCACCACGCCCCAACTCGACGTTCAGTGTCCTGTTGCCCCCGTCTCCCCTTGACTCATTCGGCCAGGTCCGCCCAGCCCTGTCACCAGTTCCGCGTGCTGGCCTTTGCACGACACGTCACCATGCGGGCCAGAATTTGACCAGAATTTTCGAGGAGTTTATACTTAGTCCAGCGGGTCAAGAATAGGTGAAGGCTCGTGTCAAAACGCCTATTAGCAGTCGTTGGCCCAATCGCTGCAGATTCGGTCAGACCCCCAGGTCTGCTGAATCGGTCCCGCCGCTGATAGTGCCGTTGGCGGACGAGGACAGATCGTCCTGCTGAAACACGAGCGGCACATCGAGGTCTCAACCAGACCCCGGGTTCCCGGAACGAGTGGGAATGGTAACTCCCCATCGCTGGGAGAGGGGGCGTTTATGTGGGCTGAGGTCCTTTGGTGATGCGGGCGACGAACCCGCCACTCACAGTAGAGGTTGTGGTAATGAAAATTATTTGGGGGGTCTTTGTAGGGACGCTAGGACTGGGGTGCACAGCTCTGACTCTGATCGACTCGAACACATACGCGGGTGTTCCCGAGTTCACCATCAGCCGGCTTGGCGAAGTCTACCCACTGCACACCACTGACCGCGGTCGAGGGGTCTTTGCCGACGTCATGCTGATCGGAAGCGATCGAGTGGTTGCCACCTATCAGCTCGCTGATCAGCTTGGTGGCCCTAACTCCTTTTGCGAAGGGAAATCGCTCTTTTCCCAGGAGTTTGACCGCGATCTCTCTCTGGAATGGATCGAGCACGAGGTCATCGACGTCACCGCCGAAGACAGCATCTTCCGACAGAGCGGCGAAATGTCCGGAGATCTTGGTGACCACAAGTTTACCGTCATGGGGGATGCCATCGTCATGCTCACCACAATCCCCGGAAGCCCCCGGGGGCGGTTGATCCGCTTCGACTCAAACTTCGCTCCGATCGACGACATCACCAAGGACGGCATCCTCACACTTATCGGCGACGAGACCCAGGAAGACCGGCTCCTTGACATGGGTTTTGCCAACGACGGAAGTCACGTCTACGCCCAGTTCTACAACCAACCAACAAACAGTCCCCCTTCAGCCTGGGGAGCCCAACTGTACAAGTATGAACTGAACGTAAATTTCCAACCGGTAGCCGAGTTAGTCGTTAAACCGGAGGAAGGAATCTTCCTCACGGGGACCTCTCTGGTGTACGTGCCCGAAGGCATGATGGGCGCAACCGAAGATCGACTTCAGAACTTTAGTCCCAACAGGGCTCCCGACAGCAGCGAGCCCTCGGGCATCCACACCTTCGCCGTTCGGGCGTCGAACCTTTCCCTGATCGAAGGTTCTACCCGAACCATCGCCGAATCAGAACTGGACCTCTATTTCCCGACCGGAGCGGATTGGAATGAGAGACATCAGCTCTGGGTTGTAGGTTACACCCAGGAAATCGCCGCGGGGATCCATGGTTTGCAGGTCCCAGAAGCCAGCGCCTGTCTTGGGGGAGCGCAGCCCGATGGTGAAACATACAGGGAGTTGGGTCCCAGCTTCATTAGCATCTACGATGCGGAGTGGAATGAGATTGAGACCATCGCACTCAACGACGGTGATTACGCCTTCCGAGTGATGTTGGAGACCGAAGGGGACGACATTTACGTAGCCTACGATGAAATGGATTTGTATGCATGGAATCCAACCTCCCAAGCCAAGTTAGAACACTTTCGGATTACCGCCCAAAGCCCGGGAGTGCCTGGTGACTACAACGAAGATGGAACTGTCAATGCGGCGGATTACAACGTTTGGCGAGACAAACTGGGAAGTAACATTTTGCTGCCCAATGAAGATCCGAGCACGACTCCTGGGATCGTAACCGAGGAAGATTATCTCTTCTGGAAGTCACATTTTGGCGACACTTCCGGAAGTGAATCGTCGACTACCGTGCCAGAGCCAGCTACCGCGTTGCTGGTGTTGTTGGCTGCTGTGGGGGCGCTGCCAAGGCGCGTCTCGGCGCGGGGTTAAAGCAACCCGCGACCTTTACCCACGGCCAGGGGCCGTGGAAGAACCCCAGGTCTCTCAGAAAAAGCCGGTACAATTTTCTGGTAGTTCAAAAGTCTCGGGTATCGTTTTGCTCGTGCCTTCTTGCCGGCCTGACCCGTCAGGGCACAACTTCGGCTGTTGGCGCGTAAAGGAACAGCCGCCCCTGAAAGCCGTCGGGTGCCTGGGTTCGATTCATCCCGGTGCTGACGCGCACCGCGACGATGTTGCGGGTTCCCGGACGAATCGAATCAGTGACATCAAAGTGCAGCGGCGCGGGGCGCCAGTAGGCATCCAAGTATTTGCGGTGGCCGATGTATTGGCCGTTGACCCACACCCAGGCCTCTGTGTTGACGATCGGTGCGTAGACGTGCACTGGGCCGCCTGATGCGGTTTCCGGCACATCCAGCTCAAAGACGTACCACATCAGCCCCTGGTAAGGCACGCCGCGCTCGTCCATGTAGCCCTGGGTGTAATAGGGCTGGGTCACATCGATCGTGCGCCACTGGCTCCGGTCGTACGCTGGCGCATGCCACTGCAGGATCTTGCCCATGTTCGCCTCATCGAGGCTGAACTTTACCTTTTTGGGCGCCATGGCAACGAGTTGGCCGGTCTTGCCGGCGGTCATACCATGCAGCTTTTGATAGTGGGCCCTCCGCAGAGCCAGATTCCAGAAATACGCCACGGACAGATTCACCTTGTCCGGGTCGGTGCTTTCAGGCGTGGTGAAAAAGGGACTGATTTCGTGCAGGGCCACACGGTGTTCGGCCATGGTGTCCGCGTGCCGCATGGCTTCTTCATACTGGGCGGCGAACTCCGCATCGTGCATGGTCATGTATGCCTTTAGATGCTCGAGGATGTGCCGATCGACGCGGACGTGCAGGCGGGTCCGCTCGGTGTGGGCCAGGCGCTCGGCATCAGCCACATGGCGCTCGAGTGTTTCCAGGAGCGACGGAGTATAGACGTAAGGGAGAATGCGATCCTCGTGGCCTAATATCGGCGTGTTTTCGATACAGTCGTCAAGCGCCTCCCAGAACGCTTGGGCGGGCGCCGCCGCCTTGCCATACCACTTCTGGAAGTAGTCCCCCAGCAAGGCGTTCACATCCAGGTTTGCGTCCCAGTAGATCCGGGCACGCGTGTACCGTGTGGTAATACCGTGCTCCATGTAGGCGTTGCGCGCTTCATCCATGAAGCCCATCAAGCCCCACTTCTTCAACAGCGGAAGATTATGGGCAAGTTTGCGTACCGTCGGCACCGGCGTTTGAAGCGACACGAGATTCACCTCGTTGTAGTTGTAGATGAACACCCGCTTGTTCAACTCGCACCAGCGCTCAATGATGTGGCCCTGCAGGGCCCCGTGCCAACTCCGGGGATTGTCGAACGCGTGCAGCGTATCGGCCCAGATCGCCGCGTACATCACGCTCAAATTCGGATGGAGGCTGATACCTTCGGGGGGCAGGTCGCGGTTGGCGTAGCCATTCGTCGAGATGATCACGTCGGGATAGTCTTTGGTTACCTCCTGGGCGACCTTGTTGATGAACTGAAACCATTCCTCACTGATGGACAATTCCTTGGGGACGCCCGCGCGGCCGAGGATGCCGGCAAAGCCCCGGTTGAGCTTCATCGTTTCGGGGCTGAAGTCCACGGGAAGTCCGTCGCTCGGCGCAAGGCCGATGGACAGGTGTTGCCCTGCCGGCCCGGAACGCATGATCGAACCCGATAGCGGGGCCAGATCGTCACGCTCCAGTCGTTCAGCAAGCCGCTTCTTCATGGCCTTGGCGACGAGAGCGGGTACGTCCGGGTGACTCAGGCTCGGCATGCTTTTGATTGGCGTGCTGTCGGCGTTCATCGCGAACCACTCTGGGTGCTCGTCGAATTGGTCATGAGGCAGGTATTGGTTGATCGATCCATCGCCCGGGATTTTTACCGAAGAAACCGGGCCGGCTTTGTTGCGCAGCTTCCATAAATGCTCCTCCGCATACATCTTGGGCGTAGCGTGCAGCCACCAGTTACGTATGGCAAAATCAGGCTTGTCACGGAAATCGATTTCATCGACGCGAATCGTCTTGAGGCTGGGGACCACCTCGCCGAAGTCGCTGGGCATGAACCAGCGAACTCCCAGACGGTTCAGGAACTCGTAGACGGCGTAAGGCGTGCCGTGGTAGTGTGCCAGATCGTTGCCTGCGAGGACCAGCGTGTTGTCGCGGCAGAGGATCATGTACTCCTCCTCGCGGCGATCGGCGGTAAAACCGTCCGGGATCTTCACCCCTAGTCGCTCGGTCTGTTCGCTTGCCCCCACCAGGATCGCCGGCCGGTGAAATTCCTCCTTGTCCGACACGATAGGCAGCTTCGCGCCGGTGATCTTCTCCACGTAGTGTTGCAGATCAAAAGCGGCGAGGTGGACCTTCTGCTCCGGCGAGCCGGCGTCGTAACGGTCGGGCCTGTAGGGGGCGGATTCCAGCACAGCCTCCCGCACGACAATCGTCGCGCGGGGCTCGCCATCTTGCACAATCGTTACTGCCACGATGTTCCGGGTGGCTGCCACCACCACAAATCCGAGCACAAATGCGAGCAGAAGTCGCTGGGACATGGATCCGTCTCCGTAATTGAAGAATGTCAGCCGATAACGTGCACAGCTGCCTAGACGGTTCAGGATACCATAAAATGACGGGGACCTTAGCGGGGTGGTCACAACGATTCAGAAGCCACTGGCCAAGGGGCCAGCAGTCGTGATCAGGCGTTTTCAACCACGCTGCGAAGAGCTTCTGCTGGAATTTCGAGACCCTCGTGCCGGATGTCGCGGATCGACTCTAAGCGCTGCTCAATCATGCGGTCTCGATTTGCCGCGCCCATCCGACGGGTGTCACGGCTCGTCAGGTCACGGCGGTCCCTTCGCATTCCGGGTGGTGCGTGACCTGACGAGCCGAGCCGTCACGCGACGAGCCGCACTAGTTCGACAGCATTACATTTACCGTAATCTGCTTTCTCGCCGCCGGGTAGAAGCGAATGATGGCCTCTTTATTTGGCGGGATCGTGGCTTCCAACGTGGTTTCCCGGGAATTCTCGCGGCTGGCTATAACGTGTTCCGGCGGTTTTCCCAAGGTAATGCTCCGCTCGATTTGTGCCTCGTGCTCCTGGGGATAGATGTGCACATCAAAAGGACCGTCTGGGGAACTTGCCACGACCTTGATCGTTTGCTCCACATCCAACGGGTCGAGCGCCAGGGTACGAATTTCGCCGATTTCGAGCGTGAGGGAACGCTCATCCGATAGTCGTGGTGCGCCACAACCCAGCAGCGTAGTCAAGGCGCAAATCAGGGGAAAACGTAGATTCATCGTGAGTCTCCTTTGTCCCAGTATGCCACAAAGTCTCAGTATGTCACGATCTAGCGATTTGGGTTAGCGGGGGCAATTTTCTGGAAGAGTGTGGTCTCACTTAGTGACACATACGCACACATGACAAAGGGGGCAAAACGAGTACAATTTGACAAGCGATTTCAGCGCGTTGCCGCATCAATTCGACACGAAGTTTTTCCGCACGCGGTTGATAAACCCCCAAAAATTGGCCCCTGGACCGTTGATAGCTCGCCCAGCGGGAATTAAAATCCTATCGTTCTTTTGCCTGCGCCGTCAGTCCAAGGGGGGGGATTTTCGTTCCGTAGAAGAAAAACGACAGGAAAACACCGTCGACGATGGTCTTGTTCGGCGGCACGACTTTTCTCAGACTATGCATGTGCAAGATGAATTTTTCGGCCACGTGACCCTGCTCCGCGTTTTCCGGAGACGCGGTATTTGTACGGTGCCCAGGTGCCCGATGTGAGCCGTTCCCGGAGAGGATTCCGATGGACGTGATGAAAAACCATACCGATTCGAAGATTGAAGCTGCTGCATCGATTCTGGAGCGAATCTTTGGCGCTGTACAACCTGGGATCCGTTACCGGCTCTGGGATGGTACCGAAGGCCGGGTCGGTAATCCTGACGGCTCTTTCACCATCGTCATTCGTGACCGCAACACGTTCCGGCGGGCGTTCTCGTCGCAGAACTCGAAGCTCCTTGCTGAGGCATTCGTCGAGAACCGGCTCGACATCGAGGGCAGTCTTTTCGCGTGCCTGCGAATCGCGAATCAACTTGAGAAGTTCCGTTTGAGCTGGGTCGACAAGCTCGGCGTGTGGTTTGACTTGAGGCGCATATGAGCGGGATCCGCACCCAGAACTGCGATGCGATTATCATTGGCGGTGGCCCCGCAGGCTCGACGGCGGCCTGGCGGCTCGCCCAGGGTGGCGCGCGCGTGGTGGTGCTCGAGGCTGCCCACTTCCCTCGCGTCAAGCTCTGCGCGGGCTGGGTTACGCCAACGGTGTGGCGTACCCTCGAGCTTGAGCCTGCAAGCTACCCGCTTACCATCCAGCCGTTCTCCGAGGCGACTCTGGAGCTCGGCGGTGAGGTGCACGAGACCCGCTGGGCCCGTACGGCGAGCTATGGGATCATCCGGCGCGAGTTCGATGACTACCTGTTGCGGCGGGCGGAAACTGCCGGAGCGGAGGTTTTCGAAGGTGTTCGCGTCCAGGCTGTCGAGCGGGATGGAGACACCATGTGCGTGTCCACCGGCGACAAGAGCTACCACGCCCCGATGGTGATCGGGGCCGGTGGGCATCACTGCCCGGTGTCGCGCGCCTTCGGCGAGGTGTCGGCCGAGGAAACCGTTGTGGTCACGCGCGAGAGCGAGACCCACCTCGGCGCGAAGCGCCTGCGTGGCCTGACCATGCGTCACGGTACGCCCGAGCTCTTTGCCGAGCCCGACTTCCGAGGCTACGGCTGGTACTTCACCAAGGGGGATTTTCTCAACCTTGGCATCGGCTGCCTCGGGACCGGCAAGGACCTGCATCGACGTTGCACGGCAATGGTGGAGCGGCTCCGCGCCGACGGGCGACTGCCCGAGGAGCTCAAGCTCGATCCGTTTCGCGGTCATGCCTATGCGATCCACCTAAGCCGTCCGCGGCGACCCGCCGGGGATGGCTTCCTCCTGAGCGGCGATGCCGCCGGTTTGGCGCGGGGCGTGAGTGGTGAGGGGATCGGCCCGGCGGTCCAGAGCGGCAAGCTCGCCGCCGAGACCGTGCTGGCAGGTACGGCAGAGAGGTATGAACAGAAACTGCGCAAGATGTTCGGCAGTGGCGAGTCGGGGGTTCTTGGGCGGCTCGCGCACGCTTTGCCCCGCTGGGTGATGGAGGGCGCGGCCCGCGCCGTCTGTCGGACCCCTGCCCTGCGGCGTAGACTTATCTTCGAGGGCGCCTTTGGCATGGGCTGACCCCCACAGAAAAAAAGCTAAGACAAGGAGATTGCAGATGGCTCAGGACCGTTGCACACTCGACAAGGAGGCAATTCAGCACCACTACGACCTCTCGAACGACTTCTACCAACTTTTCCTGGATCCGCTGATGGTCTACACGTGTGCGTACTATCGCACCCCGGATGGTTCGCTCGAGCAGGCCCAGCAGGACAAGCTCGACCTGGTTTGCCGCAAGCTCCGTCTCCAGCCCGGCGACCGTCTACTCGACATTGGCTGCGGCTGGGGGAGCCTTGTCATCTGGGCCGCCAAGCATTACGGTGTCGAGGCCCTTGGCGTCACGCTCTCGGGCGAGCAGGTGGCCTATGCAAAAGATTGGATCGCCCAGGAAGGTCTCAGCGACGTCTGCCGGGTGGAGCATCGCGATTACCGCGATCTGGTTGGTGAGGATCCCTACGATAAGATCTCAGCCATCGGACTCATCGAGCACGTTGGCACCGCCAACTATACGGCGTACTTCTCCGAGATCCATGGACTCCTCCAGCCCGATGGTATCTTCCTGAACCACGGCATCACCCGCCACCGGCATTGGAAGTGGACCCCGCAGTGGGATTTCCTGATCGAGAACGTGTTCCCGAACGGCGAACTCATCCACGTGAGCCACATCACCGCCACGATGGAGGAGCAGAACTTTGAGATCCTCGACGTCGAGAGTCTGCGACCCCATTACGCGCGGACGTGCCGGCAGTGGGTAGAGCGGCTACGGGCGAACGAGAAGCGCGCAATCGAGCTGGTGGGTCAGCGCAAGTATCGAACCTGGCTCCTCTATCTCGCATCCTCCTCGGTTGGTTTTGAGCAGAACTCGATCAATCTGCACCAGGTGCTCGCGGCCCGGGCCAACCCGTCCGCGGCCGTGGTGCCGACGACGCGCGAGGAGATCTATGGAGTGGAGTCCCACTCTGGGCGGGGGTTGCAGCCCGCTACGGGTTGAGTCGAGTTGGCGCAAACTCACCTTTTCGGCCGGCCGGCAGCGAGGAAGCGGTGGCAGTGGCTGCAGGTGACGACAGGCCACAGCCGACTGCGGGATCAGCAGAGGTAGTTGGACAGACAGGTGGGCGTGGTCTTGCTCTGAAGCTCGTCAATGAGGATCACCGACGAAGCGGTAGCATCCAGGCGGTGGTCACTCTCGCTCGCCCTGCTCTGGCCCGACACGGCCAGGAGGCCCTTCTCGACCAGCGCGATCGCGTAGTCCTCAAGGTTCCGCGCGCGGATGGTGTCCCAGTCGAGCTTCCCCGTCGCGGCGCTCTCGAGCAGACTCTGCATCACCAGGTCAATGGTGTACTGCGTGTGCCAGGAGCTCCCTCGGACGACGGCGGTGCGCTCTACATGCGAGCAACCCGGTGCCTGCTCGGAGCGGATTGTCAGGCCGGGGGCCGCGTGGACCTGCAGCCCGGAGAGGTTGCCGGTTCCCCGCAACTCCTGGAAGTCCAGGAGCCCCGATGCGAACTCGTGAATCGGCTCCAGGGGACTTTCCACGACCCGCTGGACGATGTCGTTCCGATCCAGCTGGGACGACTTCCGCATCAGGATGTAGCCGAAGTTGACGGCTTTCAGCCCGGCAGTGCGGTAGCTGCGAATCCAGCTGGAGAGTTCGTCTGCGTAGTCCTCGAAGGTCTGCCCGAAGGGCGCGTGCGCGTGGGGAACGGAGAAGAGCGCTTCATCCCGGTTGGCCGTCGTCAGTATTTGTGCGCATACCGGGGGACCTTGCCACCAACCGGTCAGCTTCTCCGGGTAGACGTCGGGGTCTACGAGGTCGGTGACGATCGAGATGCGTCCCCCCCTCTTCAGATGTAGATGCGCGTCGCCGATGATGCGGCGGAGGACCTCTTCGCCATCCGCACCACCATCTCTGAACGCAATCGTGTCTGTCGGACTTGGAACGAAAGGGGGATTCGCGGTGATGGACTGAAATCGCTGCCCACGTACGGGTTCGTAAAGATTTCCGCAGCGGAAGGTCGCGTTCGTGACCCCATTGAGGGCGGCGTTGAACCGCGAAAAACGGAGGGCACGGGGGTTCAGGTCGACCCCGACCACTCGGTCTGCATACCTGGCTGCAACCAAGGCCTGCACGCCGCTTCCGGTGCACAGATCGAGGTGGGATTCAGAGTGCTCACGGGAGGCGGTCTTGACCAGTCCGATGCTGTCGCAGCCAAGGTACATGACCGGTTCCTCCGTCAGCGAGTCGCCCTCAAGTACCTGGTAGCGATGGTCGGTTGCGATTACGAGGTCCTCGACCGGGAAGAGATCGACCTTGGCCCTGCAGAGCCCGTCGGCGATGCCGATCGCAGCCATTTCCAGGAGGAAGTCGAAGTTCTCCGATCCCAGCAGGGAGCGGGCCCGGTCCTCACCCAGGGCCCCGCGGAGGAGGAAAAGACGAATGAGATCGTCGAGCGGTTCCCGGCGGAGGTGAAAGCCGTCCAGGTACGGGAGATCCGTGGGTTCGATTTCCTGGGGTGCCTTGCCGAGGCGTTTGGAGACGTTCTGCTCGTCGTAGCCCAATGCCCGGAGCCGTGCGCCGAGGGCGATCAACGCGTCGTTCGGTGGATCTTGAAGATCCCCGAACGGGCTGAAGGTCGTTTGGGCTTCGGAGTTTGCGGCGGTGGGGGTCGTGTCGAACTGCAGGTTTCTCGCCCGGGTCGCCTGCGAAATTGTCGACTTGGGCTCGGGGGCGGCGTTGACCGCAGCCTCTTGGGAATACTTGCGGCTCGTGCCCCGGTACGGGAGAAGGCGGGTCTGCAATTCCTCAAGCTCATCCGGGCTCCACGGTGATTCGGTGACGTCGCCCTGGAGGGCGGCGTGCAGCTGGTTCGTCAGGTCCGAGAGGTCTGGGGTGTCGGCTGCGAGTCCCTGCGGCAGGGGTGCCTCCGGCAGGCCGAGCGTGTGTTCAGCGTACTTCTTGGGGGCAACGCGTTTCTTGCAGATCCAGTATTCCTCCAGGGCCAGGTGATCGATGTCGGTCGCCATGAAGGTGCGCAGCGCGTCCTCGGCACTCTCAACGATCGGCTCACCCGCGAGGTTGTAGCTGGTGTTCAGGACAACTGGGGGACCGCCACGAAGGTCACTGAGGTGCGTGCAGACACTATGGAGGAACCGGTTCTCTTGGGCGACGACCGTCTGAACCCGACCCGTTCCGTCGTGGTGGGTGATCGAGGGAAGGACCTCCCGGAGCTCGGTACGCACTGGCGCGACCAGCAGCATGTGGGGGGATTCTGCGCCCAGTTCGAACACCTGCTCTGCCGCCTCGAGGGGGACCACCGGCGCGAAGGGGCGGTAAGCTTCCCTGTGCTTGACACGAAGGTTCAAAACGTCCCGCATCTGACCGAAGGTGGGGTCTGCGAGGATGGAGCGGTGCCCGAGTGCACGGGGACCATACTCGGAGCCGCCTTCGAAGCGGGCGACGATACGTCCCATTGCCAGGGCCTCTGCCGTCCGCTTGATCATTTCGGCCGGCGCCAGGGTTTCCAGCTCCAGCTCGTCGCCCTTCGCCTGCACAGCGGCTTCGACCTCGGCCCGGGTCGAGCAACGACCAAGCGTTGCCCGGGTCATGGGAACGCGCGTGACGGGGTAGCCAGCGTGCTTGTGGTTGGCCCACAGCGCGCAACCGGCGGCGATGCCCGAGTCTCCGGCCGCGGGGAAGGCAAAGAAGCCGTCCAGTTCCAGTTCACGCACGATTCGGTGGTTGGCCACGGAGTTGAGGGCAACCCCGCCGGCGAGGCAGAGGTGGTTCAGCCCGGTTTCGCGTTTGGCCTCTCGCACGAGATGAAGCAGGGCGTCTTCGATTTCCTGTTGGACCTTGGCGGCGAGCTCCACCAGGTGGGACCGCATCCACGGCTTACCCTCGACCTGTCCATGGGCTTTCTCAAGGGCCTCAATCTCAAGGAGGATGTCGTAACCAGGGATCTCCAACGAGTAGGATCCCTTCCGTGCGTGGATCCACTGGCTGAACACGCCCGATTCCCCACCGTAGGGCGCCAGGCCCATTGTTTTGCCAGCCTCGGCGTGGCTGAGGCCGTTCTCGAGGCGGGTGACGAAACCGATCCTGCGGGTGACTTCCTCGTAGAGCATCCCGAGCGTGCCGACTCCCGTGAGGGTCGCATCGACCTTTTCCGCGTGAATCAATTCGAGTTCGTCCGCGCCACCCCGATACAGGGTGTACGATTCGGTGAGGCCATTTCCGTCCGTACTGCCGGTGGCGTCGACGACTAGTACGATCGAGTCTTTGAGCCCGCTGGGCCACCAGGCCGAGTACGCATGACCCAGGTGGTGGCTTGGCAGCTGGAGGACTGGTACCCGCCCAAAGCAGCGTGCGGCAAGTTGCGGACCAAAGTCACGTCCGGGGGAGTTGGCTGTGACCGAAGCCAGCTCGTGCAGGTCGATACCGACAGCGTCCAGACAGTAGCGGATGGCGTTCCACGGTAGGTCCAGTTGCACCTTGCCGTTGGCCCTTTGGATACCGGGGCTGTGCTTCTGTCGGTCCAGTCGCTCCTGCTCGATCGCTACGAGGAGACATCCCCCGGAGGTGATTGCAGCAGCGCGGTCATGGCCAAGGTTAATACCGAGATGGTACCGATCTTCAAACGGGTACAGGGCGGGCGAAATCATAATGGCAAACCTCCGGTAACCCCTGTTGGCCCGACCGCTTGCCCCACAAAAGAAACTTGGCTCGACGCGCGGGTAACTTCATCCAGCAATTTAGCCGTGGATAGAAGGAGCGCATAGAAACCAGTTCATTAAGTGAATGTGCTTAGTTAACTTCCCGTGTTGTCAATCTCCGGAACAATTCAAGAATCGTCCCTGGACAGACAAATACTATTTCCCGTCTTCCGATCAGAATACACTGTTGATGTATTCCAACCGTGAACCAACCCAGAGGTGAAGCCCAAAGAATGAATTGTCCTCTGAATTGAGCAAATCCTATTTCTGAAAACGTCCCCGGTCTTCGTACATTGCCTGGTCAGAAGGTTGTTTTGAGACGTCTCGTACCATTGCCCATGCCCGCTGCTCCGGTACCGTTGTCCGCCAGATGCGGAGTTCGATTACAGGATCTCAGAGTGGCAATTCGCGTGCCAGTTGACGTGACAAAAATTTGTTGCCGGGCTAAGCTTTTTTACACAAGCAAGTTAAGGTGGAATTTGAAGAACCGGGTTGCCTCGTAACCGGAGAGACTCTTGTTTCAATGTGAAACGATTGTTTCGATGTGAAACAGCTATCTTTACCCAACACAACTCTGCTGGCCCGCAAAACTGGCCGGCCCGAAAGGC
>Ga0315336_1003818_pt1 | contig 19258 bp, 19 predicted proteins | sample ASW5metaG_FD_204512 | JGI IMG/M metagenome (GOLD analysis project Ga0315336, IMG submission 204512) | Ammonia-oxidizing marine archaeal communities from Monterey Bay, California, United States - ASW #5 | ecosystem: Environmental > Aquatic > Marine > Intertidal zone | place: USA: California... | reverse complement strand
CGCGCAGCACAAAGCCGGCGGGGAGCGATTGGGAGCGAGCGATCTCCTCGAGCTCGGAACATTGCCGGGAGTTCAATCGAACCAGGCTACCTTCAAAGGGCATATAGAGAAGACGTCTTCCCTATATACAAGGTTACTTTGAGACAGTCCACTAGTTCGCCCGCATGCCCAGCCACCGTACCCACCGGCCAGTGCGGTATCTCCCGATAGCCGAGCCGCTCACTCACATCGAAGCGCTGCAGAACGTCCGAAAGCCCGCTCCCCAGAACAACCGCGACCTTGACCGACGTCCCCACACGGGACTCGATGAAGTCCCGCGCCTCGCGCATGCCGTCATAGTCGCTCGCCACAGTAGAGACCTCAACCCGGGAGAACTCAGTGCGTCAGCAGGCCCGCCAGCGAGGCCGTCATGAAGTTCGCCATCGTCCCGGCGAGCATGGCGCGGAAACCCAACTTCGCCAAGTCATGCCGACGGCTTGGAATCAAGCTCGCGATGCCGCCGACCTGTATCCCGATCGAGCCGAAGTTTGCGAACCCGCAAAGCGCATAACCCGCAATCAGGAACGACTGCGGCTGCAACGTTTCCCTCATCTGCCCCAACTGCGCGTAAGCCACGAACTCGTTGATCACCATCCGCGTTCCCAACAGATCGCCGATCGTCCGCGCGTCCGCCCACGGCACACCCATGACCCATGCCACCGGCGCGAACACCCACGCAAACACATCCTGTAACGCTTCCGGCACCCAGCCCATGTAAGGCAGCCCGTGCATCCACGACATCAGGCCATTCAGCACCGCGATCAAGGCGACGAAGGCAATCAGCACTGCCCCTACGTTCAGCGCCAAGTAGAGCCCCTCACTCGCACCCCGAGCCGCCGCGTCGATCACGTTCACATCGTCCGCATGCGACTCACGCGGCACCGTCCCGAATGTCTCCGGCGTCTCCGTTTCCGGCTCGATCATCTTTGCCATCAGGATCGCGGCCGGCGCCGTCATGATCACCGCCGTCAGCATATGCTCCACCGCTACGCCTCCGATGCGAACATAGGCCACCAGCAATGCGCCCGAGATCGTCGCCATCCCGCCGGTCATCACCGTCATCAGTTCCGAACGAGTCAGCTTTTCGAGATAGGGCCGGATCGTCAGCGGCGCTTCCGACTGCCCCATGAAGATATTCGCCGCCAAGTTCAGCGACTCTGCCCCGCTCGCCCCCATTACACGCTGCATCACCAGCGCGATCCCGCGGACAATGTGCTGCATCACACCCAAGTAGTAGAGCACCGCGAACAGCGACGAAACGAAAACGATCAGCGGCAGGATCTGAAACGCGAGGACGATCCCCATCGGCCCCTCAGAGCTACCCAGGTCGCCGAAAACGAACTGCGAGCCCTCTTCCGCCAACAGCATCATGCGGTTGACGGCGTTGCCGATTACGTGAAAGATCTTTCCAAACGGGGTCCTCAGGACGAGGATCGCGAGGGTGAGCTGAAGCCCCAGCCCCCACAGCACCATCGAGAGCCGGATTGCCCGGCGGTCCCTCGACAGCCCGTAGGCCACAGCTAAGAAGAGAACGAGACCCAGTAGCCCCATGAGGAAGACGGCCCCTGCATGCATTGCAGGGCCGCGAACGGACTACTGTACCAAGTCGAGAACTAAATCGCGTGTTTCCGGCGGGTTCGCCGACAGACGGAACGCGTCTTCCACGAGTTGGATCGCTTCCGGCAAGCTGGCATCGTCGGTGTAGTACAGGGCGCAAAGCTGCTGGCCCGCAACTACTTGATCGCCCACCTTCGACTGCAGGATCACGCCCACCGCCGGGTCGATCGGATCTTCCATGTTGTCCCGACCGGCACCCAACATCGAGGCGGCCCGTCCAATGTCGTCCGCGTTGATGCGGCTGATATAGCCGTCGCGCGGTGACGAAACAACCTGCTCACCCGACGCGTTCGGGAGCAGATCGAACCGATACACGACCTCCGGATCTCCGCCCTGCGCCGCGATCACGTCACGCAGCTTCTGGATGGCGCTGCCGTCGGCCAACAACTGCTGCGCCTGGTCGCGCGCGCTTTCGATCGACCGCGACGAATCGCCCAGATAGATCATCCGCGCCGCCAATTCCGTCGAAAGGCTCGTTAAATCCGGCGGCCCCTGTCCCTGCAAGGTCTGTGACGCTTCCATCACTTCCAATGCGTTACCGACCGTGAAACCAAGCGGCTGATCCATGTCGGTAAGCAGCGCCTGCACCTTGACGTTCATGCGCCGGCCAATCGAGATCATCAACTGCGCCAGCCTGCGAGCTTCCGTGCGCCCCTTGATAAGCGCGCCACGGCCAACCTTCACGTCGAGCAGCAAGCCGTCGAGTCCCTCGGCCAGCTTCTTCGACATGATCGACGCGGCGATCAGCGCCAGCGATTCCACGGTTCCCGTTACATCACGCAACGCATAGAGCCGCTTGTCCGCGGGAGAAATTTCGTCGGTCTGTCCAGTGAACGCAAGACCTAACTCTTTGACTTGCGTCTGGAACTCACCCATCTTGAGTTGCGAACGGAAGCCGGGGATGGATTGTAGCTTGTCGAGCGTGCCGCCCGTATGACCCAAACCCCGCCCGGTGATGGCCGGTACGTAAATGCCGGCAGCGGCGGCAATGGGGGCGGCGATCAAGGTGACCTTGTCGCCTACGCCTCCGGTAGAGTGCTTATCGACGCGCGGGTGCGGGACATCGCTCATGTCCAGGCGCTGCCCACAATTCAGCATCGCGGTGGTCAGCGCGGTCGCTTCGGTATCGTCGAAGCCCCTGCAGTATCCGGCCATCAGGAACGCGGACATCTGATAGTCCGGGATTTCGTTCCGCGTGTATCCGTTCACAAGCCGCTCGAAGTCTTCCTGCGTCAACTCTTCGCCGTCGCGCTTGGCGCGGATCAGATCCACGATTCGGTCCATAAATGTGCACACCTTCCCCGCTGTCACTCCGAAGGAGAAACCATCGGCAACAGCCAAACCACACAGATTAGCATCCACCCAAGGGTGGCGCAAGGCGCTAACACACTGTAAGGAAAGCGGTTTTACTGCGAAGACAATAAATAAAGGGAATGGCCCCGTGCGTGCTACGCGGATACCGGAACGATCGGAATACGATACCGCCCCTGGTAGATTTCGCCGAAAAGATCCATCAACTCCGCGTGCACCAGGCCGTTTGTCGCCAACAGCTCCACTCCGCCCAGCTCGTACGGGCCCCCGTGCATATCGCCGTATTTGCCCCCGGCTTCTTCGACAATCAGCAGCCCGGCCGCCACATCCCAGGAGTTCAGACCAATCTCCCAGAACCCCTCCAGCCGACCCGATGCGACCGAGCACAGGTCGAGCGCCGCCGAGCCGGCCCGCCGAATTCCGTGGCTCGCCATCGACACCTGGTAGAAGAAATGAATATTCATCTCTTTGTGCCGCCGCCCACTCGGGAAGCCGGTCGCGAACAGCCCCTCGCTCATCCGCGGCGCGGTCGAGACCTTGAGCCGCTGATTATTCAGGTAGGCGCCCGAGCCCTTTTCCGCGCTGAACATCTCGTCCCGCAGCGGGTTATATACCACTCCGGCGATGGGCTGACCACGGTAGGCGAGCCCGATACTTGTCGCAAACGCGGGAAAGGTGTGCGCAAAGTTCGTCGTCCCGTCCAGCGGATCAACGTGCCACACATAGTCCGGGTCGTTGTCGGACCCACCACCTTCTTCCGCGATGATCGAGTGTGTCGGAAAGCGGTTGTGTAGCCGCTCGATGATCAGCGCTTCCGCCGCCCGGTCGGCCGCCGTCACCAGATTGAACTCGCCTTTGTACTCAATCTCGACGCGCTGGTAGTGTTTCAACAGCAGCGCGCCTGCCTCGCGAGCGATATCGACCGCTACGGATAAGTAGTCCACGTTGTCCATCGGATGTCCCTGGGGAGAGCCAAGCACCCGATAGAGCAGTTAGGAAAGCGTATCCGGCTGCTCGCTCAGGTACTTGATCTCGTGCTTGAAGATGAAGAGGTTCGGCTCCTGCTTGCGCGTTAGCCGAATGAAGTTCGCGTCGTAGTATTCCAGAATGCCTGCAAACTCCTCATTATTGCGCAGGTGCACCACGATCGGCGTCTTATCCTGCACGAGCCGTTTCAAGTAGTTGGCCTCGACGAACGTTTCGGCCGGAGGCGTCCCGGAAAGCTTCGGGGCTCCGCCTGCCCCTTGCGGTCTTCCGCCACCAGATCGGGCCGGGCGTCGTTTTGGCGGCTCGCGTTTCATGGTTGAGCCGACTCCTCGGGCTTCGGAAGCTCCTCCGGTGGACGCGGCTTTTCGCGAATGCTGATCCGTGCCTTGGAGGTCCGCCGACGAGGGAGCGGCACCGACAGGTAGTAGCCATTCCGCGAAATTACCGAAGCCTCATCACGGTTCACCGATACCTCGATCTTCCGAAATTGCTCCGTGTCTGAATCCCTCTCCGGTGGGTAGTAGCCGAGCAGATACTGCGTGCGTAGGTTCTCGAGGATCTGATTGAACGCCTCGTCGAGATTCTCATCGGCATACTGCACAAACGTCTCGCCACCCGTGTTGGCCGCCAACGTCTTCAGTGCGTTCTCACCGCCCGTGTTGCGGCCCGCATCGCTACGAATCGGGATCACAATGATGCCGTAGATCACCGCGTCAATATCATGCACAGACCGTAGCGCTTCGGCGAACGGCGTGTAGCTCGTGGTATCACCGCCATCGGTGATCACCACCATCACGCGCCGGCCTGCGCGGCCTTTGAGTTGCCGCGCCGCCAAGTACAGCGAGTCATACATCGATGTGCCGCCGCCGCGTTTCACCAGGCTCATCGCTTTCCGGATCCGCTTCTCAGAGCGTGTGAAACTTGTCAGGATCTCCACGTAATCAGAGAACTGCAAGACCGCCGCGCGATCCTCTGGGTTCGAGCCCGGCCCCAGCAGTTTTTCGAAGAACCGCTCCGCCGATTCCCGTTCGAACTGGAGTTCCTTGGCCGTACTCAGACTCGTATCAAGCATCAGCACGACCGACAAAGGCCGGTCGGTGCGCTTCTCGAAAACCGCAATCAGCCGTTCTTGTCCGCCATCGACGATCGTGAAATCCTCGATGCTCAAGCCTGTGATCGGACCGCCGTTGGCATCCTTAACGGTGACCAGCAGATTGACGAGGTTGACGTCCGCCGCGAACGTCGTTTCCGGTGGTTCCTCCGCCCGAAGCCCCATAAGCATCCCGGCCGAAAGCACCACAACGACCAGCGATCCCAATCTCACGTCACCGCCCCGGCGGGACGCGGCACAGCCTCTTCCCAGGCACCCTCAACCCACACTTCCCCGTCCTCGAAGTATTCCTTCTTCCAAACTGGTACGATCTTCTTCAGTCGGTTGATCGCTTCGAGACTCGCCTCATAGGACGCTTGCCGATGCGCCGACACCACAACGATCGACACACTGGCCTCACCGATCTCAAGCCGTCCCAGCCGATGCACGATCGCGACGCGGTGGACATCGTGGCGCTCCACAATCTCACCGCCAAGCTGTCGCATCGTTTTCAAAGCCATTGGGGTATAGCACTCGTAGTCGAGATACTTCGTCGTCCGTCCCTTGCTGTTGTTGCGAACCACACCTTCGAACGTAATTACCGCCCCGTCAGCGCCGGTTGTAATCCGCCCGGCCAACGCCAGACTGTCGATCGGCTCTCGGGTAAGCGCATAGAAGCTGCCGTTCTCATCCGCCGTTTCGGCAAGCCAACCCGAAGCCCCATTCGAGCCGCCGCTGACGGGCGGCATCAGCGCCACTTCATCGCCGTCGCTGAGAACCACATCCAACCCGGTGAACTCGTGATTTCGCGCCAGCGCGATACTGTCGGCCATTTCGCGAAGCCTCGGATATTGAGACGCATAGCGCTCAAACAGCGTTCCCATCGTCGCGCCATCAGGCAGCTCAGCCGCATCCTCCGACCGCCCCACCACATCCTTCAAGAGCCCGAAAAACAGTACTTTGACCGTCATCCCCAAAACTGAATCGATTGTATCGTGTCGGGCGATTTCAACGCCCCGGAAGGGGTGCAGTTAGGTGTACCATTGCAACCAGCGTAGCAGCCTGGATCCGAAACGTCGATGCCGCAGACCGTCGAGCAAACCTAGAGCGTGTAGTTGCGAATCCGAACCAACTTCCGATCAATATCCGCAATACTCGCCACGCCGGACATACCCATATCCAAGGCCAACTCCGTCCGAAGCAACTCAATCACACGCGCAACACCCTGCTGTCCGAACGTAGTGAGACCCCACAGATAGGGCCGCGCAACCCCTACCGCCGTCGCTCCCAAGGCCAGCGCCTTTAGGACATCCGACCCGCGCCGGAAGCCGCCGTCAATCAGCACCGGAATCCTGCCGCCGGCCGCCTGGACGCACTCCGGTAGCGCCTCGATCGTCCCGCCGACATGATCCATCTGCCGCGCTCCGTGGCTCGACACAATGACGCCCGACATGCCTGTCCGCACCGCCATCTCGGTATCCTCAGCGGTTAGAATACCCTTGATGATGATCGGCAGATCCGTCAAATCACGGAGCTTCTTCACCGTCTCCCAGGTCGGCGTTGGAAAAGGCCTTGACGGAAAGCCGCCGGTTCGCCAGGGTTCGTCACCTTCTTTGTAGATCAAGTTCCCCTGCGCGTCGCGGGGCACACCCGTGTTGCACCACGTGCGGACGAACTTGTTGTGAATACTGCGCTCGCGATGCGACACATGCATGATGTCCACCGTGAACGAGATAGCGCTCGCGCCCGAGTCCTCGACGCGCTCGACGAAGTTCAGCATCGAGTTCTCCGTGCGGAACTCGCCTCCGGTCGTGAACTGCCACCAGTTCTTCGGCCCCTTGCCCGACTTCACCACTGCATCGATCCCACCATTGCTGATCATCAGCGAGTCGGTTTCACCGGCGGCTTTCGCGACTTCGTTCTCGCCGTCGGGATAGAAGCAGTTTTTTCCGCCGGCCGGATCGATGAAGATGGGATGCCGTAGGGTCTTCCCAAACAACTTCGTCTCGATGTTGATCTTGTGCACATCGGTCAGAAAGCGCGGCCGAATGATGATTTGGTCGAAGGCTTTCCGTGCATCCCGCAGTGCCGCTTCGTCACTGGCACCCTCGGCCATGTAATCCCATGCCACCGGGTCGAGTTTGGCCTTCGCCAACGCGGCGAAATCCAGGATATTCGCCGGCTCCAGCACGGGGTCGATCGCCGGTGGTCCCTGCGATCGGAGTAACTGCTGTTGCAAAAGAGGTGAGGCGAGAAAAAGCTGTGCCAAGCTGCGCAACGCTCGGCGGCGATCTACTTTCATGTTTTGTTTCCTTAACCTTCTCCGGTGAGGATCTGTGTCGACGCCGGGTGCTCCCGCACTTCAGAGTAATGGAGCACTCGCGCCAACTCACGGCCTGCCTCGTCGGCAATCGGCGTTGGCCGCCGCAGAATCAACTCCGCGCGGTCCAACCGATTGTATGCAATGTGGGCCATGTCGAGACGATCGATTGACTTCGCTTCGGCGCTCTCAAGGTCCGGCGCCAACAACGGCCCCGTATCCACCTGGAATGACGAGTTCTCCGGGCAGAAATTCATCGTCCAAATCGGGTACTCGAGCACCCACGTCCGGCCCTGCCCTCGAATCTCCGTCCGGCCTATGAGTGGGACATTGTTCTCGGTAGCCTCGTTGATAGCGGCCGGGGTCTCGAGTGCCCGTGACACCCCAAAGCGCACTACATCGATCTCCACCGACCGGAAAGTGTCGCTCACGGACTTTCCGCGTGTGACCTCACCATCATGCGAGATTCCGCTGCCCATCGATCGCTCTTCCGTCAGTGAATAGATGTTTCTGTACTCCCGGCTCGGAAGCTGGAACAAGCCGCTTTCCGCATAAACCCACTCCGAGCGACAGGCGGCAATCAGCACGAACTGCTCGCGGCTGCCGTCCCTCTCGTCAATCACGTCAACGATCGCGTCCAGTTGAATGCGAGCTTTGTTACCGAGAGGGATATTGTGCCTTGCGTGCGGACGGGAGTCCGGCCGCGGCGGCAGATCCCATGTCATGTACGACGATTGAAAATTGCACGCCCGCGTCGTTGCCATTGATGACGCATCCGGAGCGGTGCCCACCGTCGACTCAGAATACCCGCAGGCCATTGCAACCAACGAAGTGCCTGCCGCCAGCCATTTGACCGACTCAACGGACATCTGTCTGCGTGTGAAGAGATCTTGCCCTTGCCGCCTCACGAACTCAGATGCTCCAGTTCCGAATCCGCACAAGCTTGCGGTCGATATCTCTAATCTTCGCCACCCCGGACATCCCCATATCGAGCGCCAACTCAACCCTCAGCAGTTCGAGAACGCGCGCCACACCCTTGCTCCCGAACGCTGTCAAACCCCACAGATAAGGCCGTGCGATCCCGACCGCCATTGCGCCCAAAGCCAGCGCCTTCAATACATCCGTACCCCGTCGGAAGCCCCCATCGACCAGCACCGGCATTTTGCCGCCCGCCGCCTGCACACACTCAGGCAACGCCTCGATCGTGGAGCCGGTATGATCCATCTGCCTCGCGCCATGGTTAGAAACAACCGCGGCCGACATCCCGTGTCGAACGCACATCTCCGTGTCCTCGCCGGTAAGCACGCCCTTGATGATGATCGGTAGATCGGTCATGTCGCGCAGCTTTTTCAGGTCATCCCACGTGGGCGTTGAGAAGGGACGTGAAGGGTACACATCGCTGCGCCAAATCATGTCCGTATCGCCTTCTTAGAATAGGACCTGCCCCTGATCATTGCGCGGCACACCGCCCTCGTTGCACCACGTGCGGGCGAACTTGTTACGGATACTGCGTTCGTGATGCGAGACGAGCATGTTGTCGACAGTCCAGCAGATGCCCGTATAACCGGCTTCCTCGACGCGCTCGACGAAGTTCAGCATGGCGCTCTCGCGGCTAAACTGACCACCGATCGTGTAGTGCCAGCACGTCTTCGGGCCGTTGCCGCTTTTCACTAGTTCGTCGATGCCCCGTTGGTAATCATGTGCGACCCGGCCTCGACAGCGCCCTTCGCTGTCTCGAGTTCACCATCGGGATAGAAGCAGTTCTTCCCACCGGCCGGGCAGACGTAAATCAGGAAGTTCATCTTCTTGCCCAGCAGTTCCGTCGACAGGTCAATGTCGTGAATGTCCGTCAGCCAGCGTGGCCGCAGGATGATCCGGTCGAACGCTTTGCGGTTCTCACGCAGCGACACTTCGTCCTTGCCACCCTCAGCCATGTAGTCCCAAGCGATCGGGTCCAGTTTTTCCTGAGCCAACTTCTTGAAGTCCCACACATTGATGGGATCGAGAAGCGGATCTTGCGGCGGCAGCCCGACCTGCCCGGAAAGCAGCGGAGAGGAAAGGAAAAAGCTAGTGAGACTCTTAAGCGCGGCGCGGCGATCGATTGTCATCGTGTGACAACTCCGAACGCGAAGCTACCATGCTGCCCCCAGCCTGTCAAACAAAGTCGGGCTCGTGTCTTTCGTGTCTCTTCATATTCGATCCTCGTATCTGCGAGAGTCGAGGCGTTCGAAGCGGATCTGATCAGGACTCGCTAGCCCCCCAAGCACCGACTCAGCCGACAACTCCCCGAACCCGTTGTTCGCCGGGGCCTTGATCCATCGAAACCGACGGCTCATACGAGCACAGACGATTGCGCACCCCCAGCGTAGTTATCACGGATCAGCCACCTTTGAGGAGCCACTGAATACTTCATCGATCAGGCGGCGATAGTCGGCTTGAGCTCGGCGCAGGTCATAATTCTGCTCGACAAGCGAACGCCCGAACCGACCCATTTGTGCACGCCGCTCGTTGTCCGCCAGAAGCTCACGAATCGCCGCGGCGAACATCTCCGCCTCGAGGCCATCGTTGTCCACAAGCATGCCGCAATCAGGCGGCACCGCTTCATCGACCGCGCCCACACGGGAACTGATAACAGGGGTTTCCATCGCAAGAGCTTCGACGATGACCAACGGCAAGCCTTCTTCCGTGGACGGCACGATCAGCAGAGACGCATTGGCCAGCACGCGCGCCACCTCGTCAACGCGGCCCAGCAGGGTAAACCGATCCCCCCGGCCCTGTGATTGAATCCTCGAACGCAAGGTCGACAGAAGCGGACCGCCCCCAGCGATAACAAACTCATACGGTTGGTCCGGCGGGTCGCGCTGTAGTTCTCGATCGATATCAAGCAGAAGTAGGGGCCGCTTTCGATCGATGAGGTGCCCGGCGAACAGGATTCCAAGTGGGCCGGCTGCTCGCGCTCGCTCAGGCGGCGTGAACCGCTCAAGATCGACGCCATTGCGAATCAGGCGGACACTGCTCTCATCAACGGCCATATCGATCAGCCGTTGCCGCCCCGCATCGCTGATCACAATCCGCCGATCAATCCAATCGGTGACATCGAGAGTCGCGGAGAAGAAGTCCCAGTCCTCGTCAATATTGTGGAGAACATCGATGACCTGTAGACCAGGCAGCTTCTCCTTGAGGGCTGGGAGCGGGCTGTAGGCAAGCGGCGTGTTCTGCACAACCAAGCCATCCCACTGCCAGTTGACAGCCATGGAATAGAGCGCGCCGACGGCTTGCTCGACGGGCAGCATCTGACGCAGATCGTAAACATGGTCAACCGTTTCGAGCCACTCGGGAAGAAGGCGGTCATCCGTCGATTGCGTGGCGACGAGGAACAGCTCAAAACGTGAGCGGTCGAACTGGCGGGCAATCTCGAGCAGCACGTTCTCCGCTCCGCCGAACCCCAGATGCGGTGTGCAAAGCGCAATGCGGCGGCGTCCGTCCGAGAGCGGGACAGCGTAGTCAAGGTGCTCGATCATGCCACCGTCAATGAGCACGCTACGCGGCTGGAACTGCAGATAGAAGGTGAGGTCGAAGACGGCGCGTCCTGCCCATCGGTTGATTCGCTCTTTGAGACGCAGCGGTAGCAGACGTGCGGCGGAGCGAATAGGATGGCGCAACCAGGCTCGGGGCGAGAGCAGACCGGCATTCCTCAGATTCTGGTGGATCCCGCTGTCGTCAGCCGAAGGGAGGTCCTCCTGCGGTTCCACCGCCTTGTCGGAAACTGGCCCGGCCTCGATATACGCGGACGAAATCGCCCGATCCATGACCGGCGCGGCCCCAACGCGGCACCGCCAGGGAAAGCCGCACACCGCACCCGTACGCCGCGCTTCGTTCGTCGCCAGCGTCGAGCGGGTCACGCCCAACGGACCGGCAGCTTGCCGAATCGAGGGCGGAGGAGCCGCACCCGTGTCGGCCCACGTCACCCATTCGTTCACTTGCAGGCCCCAGACGCATTCCTCGAATGCCTGCGGACGTAGCTCCCGCCCGCCGGTCAGCCAGAGAAAGTAGTCAGCTTCGGATTGTTCGAGGGCCTGCTCTTCGCTGACATCACGAAGAACCTTGAAACTGCGCAAGGTCTGGTTCTCGAACGAAGGGGTTTGTGTGCCCTGAACAACGATGCAGATGGTTGGCGTCAAGAGGATACAAACCGGCGAAATACCAAACCGTTCAGGGCTCTCTACGTTTTATCAATCGCATGATCTAATATGTGCTACGTGGAACATAATAAATCACTTAGCTTCACCAACTCAACCTCACTAGCAACATCCATTTCAGTCGAGACGTCACATCTTGAATGACTAACCCGAACGAACACCACATGTAGCACTCAGCCGATATCCGGGCACGGCATGCCGCGGACATCGACTTCCCTGCAAGCCACGCCTAGAACCGAACGCCCTTCCGCAACAGCACCATCGCGTAAAACAGCAACTCACCGTCGAGGGCTCGCTTGATGTTCTCCGCCGCCCGAAACCCGTGCTGCTCACCCTCAAACAAGACGTATGCCGTCGGAATGCCTTTCGCGCGCAATCCCGCCATCATGCTCTCCGCCTGACTCGGCGGGACGACCTTATCTTCGCTGCCTTGGAAGAAGATTACCGGCGCCGAGAGAGCATCGATGTGATGGATCGGCGAACGGTCACGGTAGACCTGCTTCTGCTCGGGATATGCGCCTACAACCGAATCCAGGTAGCGCGACTCGAACTTGTGCGTTTCAAGCGCAAGCGCTTCCAGATCGCTAACGCCATAGTGGCTGGCTCCGGCCTTGAACACGTCGCGAAACGTGAGGACGGCCAGGGTGGTGTACCCACCGGCACTGCCTCCTTTGATAATCAGGCGGTCCCCATCGACGCGGCCCGCCTGAACCAGCGATTGGGCCCCGTTCACGCAATCGTCAACATCCACCACACCCCACTGTCCAAGCAACCGTTCGCGGTACGCTCTTCCGTAGCCGGTGCTACCGCCGTAGTTCACATCAAGCACCGCGAAGCCGCGCGAGGTCCAGTACTGCGTCCGCAAGTCGAGTGTATTGGAAGTCGCGCCGGTCGGCCCGCCGTGACACTCAACAATCAGCGGCGGCAACTCATCGGCCGGCGCTTCGTAATCGGGGTTCTTCGGCGGATAAAAGAAGGCGTGGGCGGTTTGATCGTTCTCCGTATCAAACTCGATGGGCTCGGGAACCGAGTAGTACGCGCTCAGCTCCGGCGCCACGTCGAACGAACGGCGTAAAACGGCGAACTGGCGGGAGTCGAGGTCCAGCGTGACGATCCCTGGAGGCTCCGTCGGCGAACCGGCACTGAACACAACGCGGTTCCCATCAGCATGGAGACTTGCAATGTCGGCGAAGGGAGTTTCGATCTTCTGCAGATTGCGCGCCGGCAGATCGATCGTTGCCAAAGACCAGACTCCGTGCTGGGTATACGCACAGACAATACGGTCAGCCGAGGCGAAATCATACGTCGAGACGCCGAAGATCCATTGCGGAAGGCCGAACTCGGCCTCCATCTCGATGACCGGCTCACTCTCCGTCCCGTCCGATCGATGGAGGTTCCACCAGTCGCTTCGGTCTGAGACAAAGTAGAGCGTTCCATCGGGCGACCAACGCGGCTGGAAGATCGACTCACGCGGCCCGCCGGCAACTTGCCGTGCGTGGGCGATGGAACCATCACCGTCGAGGTCGCCGACCCACAACTCCGTCCCGTCCCACGGCATGTTCGGGTGGTTCCAACTCATCCAAGCGAGCTTACTTCCGTCGGGACTCAGCCTTGGATTCGAGTAGAAGTCGTTCCCCGATACCAGAATCGCTTGCTTACGCTGCCCGCTCAGGTCGACCGAGACGATCGTGTTGACCGCTTCCTTCCCCGTTTCAGAGTGGTCTTCACGAACCGCGATCAGCACGTTTCTTGCGCTATCTACGGTGGCGTCGGCGTACCGCCACAGACCCTCCTTCGTGATCGGAGCCGGCAGCCTGTCGCCACCAACGGCATAGAGCCGTTGGTCTTCATTGTGGGAAAAATAGGCGCGGCCGTCTTTAACAACGTAAGCGCCGCCACCGTACTCGTGAACCCTCGTCCGCACGTTGAAAGGCGCCGGCGTGAGCTCAGCCGCCGCGCCGTTGCCGCGCTTACGCATCAGGACGTAGCGTCCGCGCTCGGCCGGACGCCCTTCTACCCAATAGACATCCTCCCCCTCAAGAAAGGGTCCGGCGAGCCGGACCGCCTCGCGGACGATCAGGTCTGAGGTAATAGGAGATTTCCAGAAACCGTATTCAGCAAGTTGAGACATCCGTTGGGGATACCAAGTGTACCCTAAGCAGAGCGTGATCTTAGATAACAGCCAGCTTCAGATCAATATCTTAAAGAGTATCAGGGCAATCACACCGAACAGAAAAGCTCCGGCGGCGATGGCCGCGTAAGTCTGCCAGTCCAGGTCGTCACCGGCCTCAGCAGAAACCTGCGGACTAACCGGCAGTGGGGGCAGCGGGCCCCGGCCATGCCCCACGAAAGCTGAGGACTTCTTCCGAACACGCAGGTGAGGGACGGGCTGTTGTGCCACAGGCGGCTGATTGCTTAACTCGTCAATATCGTAGTCCGCGCCGGGCGCCGGCATCGGTGCCGCCCCCGCACGCTGGTAGAGCGCGGTGTCAAGCTGCTCACGAAACCCCGCCGCGGACTGTGGCCGTTCCTCGGGCCGTTTCGCAAGCGCCCGCATCACAACCCTGGCGACGGGTTCGGAAATAGTGGGGACAACCTTCCGCAGCGGCGTGGGCACCTTTTCCAGGTGCGCCTTCATCAGGTCGTATTCGCTCCGAGCCCGGAAGGGGCTGTGCCCGGAGAGCATCTCATAGAGAACCATCCCCAGCGAGTAGACGTCGGAACGGGCATCCGCCGGAATGCCCTTAATCCGCTCCGGAGTAATATATTCAATCGTGCCGATCATGTTGCCCGCGCGGGTGAGCCCGGCTTCCCCCAGGATGCGTGCAATACCGAAGTCGGTCACCTTCGCCACGCCAGCGTCGGACACAATGATGTTCGCGGGCTTGATATCGCGATGAAGAATTCCCGATCGATGCGCGTGTTCGATTGCATCGAGCACCTGCCGGAAGATCCCAATGGCTCGCTCAACCGACAACGCTCGTTGCAGGTGAAGCAGCATGTCGAGCGGCTTGCCTTCGACGAACTCCATCGCCATGTAGTGATCGTCTTGGTGGCGGAAGAAGGCATAGAGCGTCGCGATCCCGGGGTGATTGAGCTTCGCCAGAGCGGAAACCTCATTGCGGAACCGCTCCAGCAGTTGAGGGTTCCCGCCCACATCCGGGCGCAGGCACTTGATCGCGGCCGGGCGGTCAAGCATCACGTCCACGCCCCGGTAGACGGCGCCCATACCACCCTCGCCGATCTGCTCGACGATTTTGTAGTTCCCGACGACTCCGCCAATCATGAATCTTTGTCGAACGAAGCGGACCGCTGGTCGTGAACAGCGAGCAGGCACACGCTTACGTTGTCCGGCGCCCCCCCCGATCCCTCGCGAGTTCGATCAACCGGCCGTAGCCTTCCCGGCTCGAGTGCCCAGGCACAATCGAGGCGATCTCATCGTCCGAAACTAAATCATAGAGCCCGTCCGAACACAACAGAAAGCGATCCCCGTCGTTCACCGGCAGCGGCTGCTCCCAGCAGGACACCTCGACCTCGGGTTGCCGGCCGAGTGCGCGAAGGATGACCTTGCGCTCGGGATGCTCACGAGCCTCATCCACGGTGAGCACTCCGTCGCGCACCATCTGCATCACCAGGGAGTGATCTTCGCTGAGTTGGTAGGTTCGCCCGGAGCGAATCAAATACAAGCGGCTGTCGCCGACATGGGCGTACACAGCGCTGTGATCCACGATGGCAACCGCGGTACAAGTTGTACCCATCCCACGCAACTCACCATTGTGGAGCGCGGCTTCGTGAATCGCGCGATTCGCTTCGCGCACGCCTTCGGCGAGAGCCGTCCCCGGCTCCGCCTCGCTCGCGTAATAGAAGTGCCCGAGCACATCCGTAGCGATCCGGCTTGCGACTTCACCCGCCGTGTGGCCCCCCATGCCGTCCGCGACAACCGCCAGGGGGCCCTTCGTTCGCCGCAGGCCGTCATCGGAAGGGCTAACGATAGCGGCCGAATCTTCATTGCTCTTGCGCAAGCATCCGATATCGCTCTGGAAACCGGCATCCAGCACGTGCGTATCGGGGAACTCCGTCATCGTTTTGAGCTCGTGGGACAGGTAGTGGTTCCCTAGTTGAGGCCGACGGATGCGGCCGTTGATTCCCGGTTTGCACTCCCATCAGGGCCCTCCCGACGCGAATCGGAATACTGAGCGACGCCGTGACCTCGCGGGTCACCAACATATGGAACAGCCCCATCACTTCGCCCCGCTCATTGAAAACCGGTCCACCACTGTGACTCATCCCGGTGTTTCCGGCGTCAAGCTGATAACACCGTGGGCAGAGCCGATCAAGTTCATCTGCGGCGTTCGTTGTATCGGCCATCACCCGCCCAACATAGCCGACATACACCGTCGGATCCGCCAGTACGATACGCGGCGGGCGGGACGCTGCATTGGCCGCCGGCGCGACGCGTGGAAAGCCCATGACGACCGCGCGATCACCCGCCATCGCAGGCCCGTCGTCAGTACCCAAGTTAGCCGTGTGCAGGGTTTGAGGCGACTCAATTTTGATCAGCGCCACGCTGTAGCGGTCCGACACACGGCCTAGTGACGCCGGAATCACCGACTCCGCACGCGCCGGATATCGCCTCCAACCGGTAGAATCAGGCGGGTACGCGATGGAACCCAGTCACTAGGCGGTTGCAGAAGCTCATCCCAAGCAACCCACTGCCGCTCACCGGAACGTTCCGCGAACACGGCGACAAGCCCCGGCACGGAGCGAGCCGGCCACGACCGGAATGGCTCATCCCAACCTGCGGCCACTTGGCGGCTCGTCAGAATGAATCCGTCGTCGGTGACCACGAAACCCGAGGCCACCGCGCCGCTCCAAACGGAGTGGCCCGGTCGTTGTTCGAATCAATGGTTAGGACCGGTTCTATTGATCCATCCGGGTAGCGCGCAAAAAGCGGCACACTCGGTCGCGAACCAATGGCCGGGAACTGTTCAAGCTGTCCGCGAATCGGATTACGCACCACAGAGTGGAATAAGCGCTATCCCGACGCAATATCATAAATCTTCCAGCTCGCTTCCACCGAAACAATCGCCGCGGCGTTACGCGACACCACAGACGACTCCCCCAGGCTCATCCCACCCGAGCGCGCGCCGCCACCCAGGTACAAGAAGGCGACTAAACCCACCGCGATGAGCCCCATGACCAGTGCCGCTAACGCGACATACGACCGCTTCGGACGCACGACCGACCGCTGAATCATTCGCTCAACCGTAGCCGCGCCGACCACTTTCTTAGCAGGTGCGGTCTCAGGCCCCGCCGATTCGCCGCTCCCCCTCCCACGAGTTACCGCCGGCAGAGGCGCATGGACGTTCCGCGGAGCCTCCTGTGCGGGTCGTTGAGCCCCGCTAGAGGGGGCCGTGGGCGCGTCAACCTGGAACTCCAACTCCGGGCCGCCCGGACCAAGCTGCAGGATATCTCCAGGAGAAATGCGCGTGGCCTGATAAATCCGCTGACGATTCAGAAAGGTGCCGTTCCGGCTGGCCAGATCGACGACCACGAATTCTCCGGACGCGTTCGCAACCGGCTCAATCTTTGCGTGTCGCCGGACTACCAGATCGTCCAGTTCGGGGTGAAATTGAAGTGTCGCACTCGGGTCGCGTCCAATCAGAAGCTCGGTGAAATGCTTAAGCGGAAACTCATCAACCTGCCCCGTCTTCGAGCCCGACAAGTGCTTGAGAATAATGCGTTCCATCGTTCTTACGGGCGGGGGAGGGAGACTACGTTGGGGCCATTATAGCCTGACACCGCCGGACCGTCTTCGCCAAATGCCCGCTGGAGACTGCCCCGGAGGCGCTTCTGGGGCGTAGCCGATAGCGATTGATCTTCCACCGCCGTGTGCTACCGTAATTCGTCGCTCAGGGGCAACGCATCCGCCCAATTCGCCGCGATCAAACGGATCGCGCCCGGATACCCATCCCTACGCTCGTCAAGCATTCACCAGAAGAATGGCCCTCTTAGACAATCGTCGGCATCGCCTGGTCATGCTCTGTGCGATGTATGTGGCCCAAGGCATTCCCTGGGGCTTCATGACGATCGCCCTCATCAGCTACCTCACCGATCACGGTGTCGGCGACGCCGATGCGGGCGAGCTGACGGCCGTGGTGCTCGTCCCCTGGACATTCAAGCTCATCTGGGGACCGGTGATCGACACCATCACGTTCCGCTCGATGGGACGGCGGCGGGTCTGGATCATCGGTGGCGAGTTCATGATGGCCGTTTCGCTGCTGGGCATCATCGCCCTCGGCGATCTCACCCAAAACCTGCGGCTGTTGGGATGGATGTTCTTCATCCATAATTGCTTCGCCTCGCTGCAAGATGTCTCGACCGACGCGTTGGCGGTCGACATTCTGCCGCCAGAAGAGCAGGGCCGCACGAACGGCCTGATGTGGGGCTCGAAGCTCGTCGGCAAAGGCGCGGGCGGGGCCACGATGGCGATGGCGATCGACGCTTGGGGACTCACCGGCGCGGTGATGCTCCAGTTCGCGATTCTGCTGCTCATCATGCTATTTCCGATCCTCATGCTCGAGCGGAAAGGCGAGAAGCGCTTCCCTTGGAGCAAGGGTCAGGCGCAGGGCATCCAAGCCGGCACGAGCCTTCGTAGCCTCGTCCATGTCCTGCGCGACGTCCGTCAAGGGTTCTCGATGATCACCACCTCCGTCTACGTCGTCTTTGGGACGATCAGCATGATCGGCTGGGGCATCGTCGAGGTGGTCACGAAAACCCTCTACACCCAACAACTCGGCTGGACCTATGTCAGCATCTCTCAGGTCGCCGGATCAGCCGCCTTCTCTGAGATGGCTGGCGCATTGTTGGGCGGATACATCGCCGACAAGTTCGGACGCCGCAAGGTCATGGTGATCGGGCTCGGGGGCTACGGGCTGTTGGCCGTCGCCTTCGCGCTTTGCTCCACCCTTTGGCACGAGACGTGGCTCACGGCGGGTTACCTCCTTCTCAATCCGGGGATTCTCGCCGTGGGTGCAGTCGGGTACCTGTCCATGTCCATGCGCCTCTCGTGGACGAAGGCCGCCGCGACCATGTTCACGGTTTACCTGACGGTCTCCAACATCGGCCACGTCCTCGGGAACTGGCTAGTCGGGCCGCTTAGGGAAGGACTGGCTCTGACCTACGAACAAACGTTCTTCTTCGTAGGTCTAGCCATGGCCCTACCCCTACTCATCCTCCTCGTAGTCAAGCCCGAAGACGTAGACCGAGCCAAACGAGCAGCGCCGCCATCGTTGACGACGACCACTTAGGTATTGACGTTAGGGATCTCACAACCACCCTCGGAGCCGCAGGCGTGAGCCTGCGTTGACCAATCCCCGCAAGCCCGTTTCGCTCAATTGAGGGGAAGCGTGCCCCGTGGGATGGACCACGCAGCGCGACCTCGCTCTTGAGGTCCACGGCCTCTCCCTTCAGCCCATTCAATCGCGCTTCACGCAAGCGACCAACTGGACGTATCTGCTGAAGACCCAAAAAGCTATTGAATTCCATCTCATTGAATCGTATACTGGCACTAGTGTCCGGCTATAAGTCGAACAGAATCAGTTGGTTAGAGGTTGTATGATATGGATCTTTGGAGTCGACGTGTTGGAAGGCCCGTAGAATGGGGGTTTTCTCGAACAGGGTCACGCTGAGAAC
>Ga0315336_1003816_pt1 | contig 19272 bp, 15 predicted proteins | sample ASW5metaG_FD_204512 | JGI IMG/M metagenome (GOLD analysis project Ga0315336, IMG submission 204512) | Ammonia-oxidizing marine archaeal communities from Monterey Bay, California, United States - ASW #5 | ecosystem: Environmental > Aquatic > Marine > Intertidal zone | place: USA: California... | reverse complement strand
ATAGGCGCCGGGGCCGGCCTGTCGTCAACTGATTTGAGCTGGACTCACATCGGACAAAACAGCCAGTGGGACCCCACGTGGTCCCCAGCTGTCTCCGTCGCGTGCGAAAGCGGTGAAAAAACGGCCGGTCTCGTCTACGCGATCGATTCAGTGCCCTTTTTCCACTACCGGGTGCCGTGGAATGGCGGCACCCGAGATCAACAGCTGCGCCACATGGGAACGGCCACTATCGGCGGTGTGATCGGCACCGACGTGTTCCGCGGGGGGCCGTTTGTCACCGGCGGAATCTGGGCAGCGGGAGCCGGCTTGCGCGCCGTGTTCACCCCTTTCGGCGGACCCGGCGACCGAGCCCACCACGGCGTCGAGCTCCGCGCTACGGCCCTCCATCCTCCCGGAGAGGCTGGAGAAGGGCTGCTTCTCTATACGTTCTGGTGGGATCCGCGACGGTAGCATCGTTTCGTGACGCGGAGGCGCGCCACTGGAAATCACCGCCACCCCAGAAGGAACTTCGCGGCATTCGACACCCGTTCGTCCGGGTGATCTGTCAGCTTCTCCGCCGCAATATCGGTAGCGGCGTTTCGGTGCTGGGCGAGGATCAACAACGCGGCCTCCACCTCGTCGCCACTCGCCTCTTTGACCCAGAACTGCCAGGTCGAGACCCGGGCGCGCTGAACGACAGCCATGAACGGCGCCGGGTTGAACTTGGGCGCGGTATCGAGGATTCGCTCCAGCTCGCCCGTTTTCCCCGTCCAGCCCGGTTTCGACATGAACTTCCGGACTTCCGCCGCGGCCTCGGTCTCGGTGCGCTCGGTCATGGGCGCCGAGGGAGTGCGCTCTTCTATGAATTTCACGGCACCATATTCGACGTGTTTGGACGGTTCGATCTTGGAGCGCTTCTGAACCGCCGGAGCCACCCGTTCAGCGGCGACGGTCTTCAGATCTCCGCCCATCGGTCCCAACAGCGTCTCCAATCGCTCGATCAGCGCTGGCATTTTCGGGCGTTTATCGCGGTCGAAGGCGATCATCTCGCGCAACAACCCACCGACACGGCCCGCCCCGGCGGCCTCTTCGAGGCGGCTGAGCTGCTTGTGCAGGTCCTCGTCGTGGCGCTCTTCGCTCTTCAGCGACAGCAGGAGGGGTCGGTGCGTGAGAAGGACAAAGATCGTGACGCCGAGGGCGTACACGTCTCCCGCTTGCGTGTCGATTCGGAGGTTCCTCCGCTCGGGAGCGTCGTAGCCCACGGTGCCCCAGACGTTGTGAAGAGACTGCGCCTCTCGGTCTCCAAACGCACCCTTGGCGATACCGAAGTCGAGGACCCTAACCTTGCCGTCCACGCCGATCATGACGTTCGCCGGCTTCAGATCCCGATGCAGAATCTCCATGGGTTTTCCATCGAACACCGTGTTGTACGCCGCGACCAGGGCGATTGCGACCTGGCGGACCACCTCGAGTGACGCACCCACGGGCAGTGGCCCGCCGCTCATGAGGAGGGTCTCCAGCGTGCAGCCCTCGACGTACTCCATCTTCTGCACCAGGCGGCCGTCGTAGTCGAGCAGCTCGTGAATCGCGATGATCCCCGGGTGGTTGAGGCGGCGCAGGATCTTGGCCTCGTCTCGGAACCGCCGAACGATTCCCGCGTCGGACATACAGCTGCGCTTAAGGACCTTCAGCGCCACTGGCTGGGCGCCAGCAGCGCCTCGCTCCCGGCCGACACAGACCGTGGAATGTGCGCCTGAGCCCAGGACCTCCAGCAATTCGAAGGTGTTCGCCATGTCCGCCTACAGATCGCGCACCGTGCGGTACGCCCGCTGATAGTAGACGAGGGGATCGAGTTCGGGCTCGGCGCCCATCTCGACAACCCGCCCGATGACGATGGTGTGGTCTCCTTCGACGATCGCATGGTGGAGTTCGCAGTCGAGCCATGCGGCCGAGCCAACCAGGTAGGGCCGACCCGAAGTAGCGGCGCCCTCCTCGACCGCCTCAAATGACTCGGCGGGCTCTCGGCCGCGACTCGAGAAGTGATTGGAAGCCTCCGATTGGTGGGATGCCAGGATGCTGACCGTAAAGCCGTTTGCCCCACGAACCATCGCGGGCATGCGATTCGCATTGTTCAAACAGCAGATAATCAATGGGGGATGCAACGACAGCGAGCTGAAACTCGACACGGTCAATCCGTACACCAAACCACCGTCGCGGGTGGCCACCACTGAGACCCCGGAGGCCCAGCAACTGAGGGCCTTCTTGAACTGCTCGTCGACCGACATCGCCACCTCTGCAATCTGCAGGGGAGTCTAACGAGCGATGGCACTTCAGCGCGGTGCAAAATTTGTGTGGAGTGGCTACGCGGGCGACTCAGCGGTTGCGTCTGGTAGACTTTGCATGTAGGTTCCGCGCGCAAGGGTCCATACGGCAGTCTGCAGGTGATGTTCGAGGTTTTGAATATGAAGTTCGTGAGTATCAGTTCTTTCGCCATCTTTGCCCTCATCAGTGGCTGCAGCGAGTACGACATCGCTGGCAACGAAGAGATCCGGGGTGAACCGAACCCTCCAGTGCTCGAAATCCCACCCAACGAAGACCGCATCGTTCAGGTGACCAGCCCCGCGGTAGACGTGCTGTGGACCATCGACAACTCCTGTTCGATGCTCGATGAGCAAGTCTCGCTGACGTCGAATTTCGACGCGTTCATGAACTATTTCCTCGGTTCCGGCCTCGACTACCACGTCGGCGTCATCAGCACCGACAACACCATGGTCACCCACCAGGGCACGCTCCGCGAAGTCGCCGGTGAGCGATGGATCGCCGACGACACTCAGGACCCGATCACCGTTTTCTCGGCGATGGCGAGCCTGGGCACCAGTGGCAGCGCAACCGAGGCCGGACGGTCCACCACCTACAAGGCCATCGAGCTGAAGAAAAACGCCGAAAACATAGACTTCATCCGCGAAGAAGCGGGTCTTCACATCATCGTCATCTCCGATGAACAAGACCAGTCGACGGCCAATCCCATCTCGAAGCTCGAGTTCATCGACTACCTCGCGACGCTCAAGACGGAGGAGGATGCGGTCACGTTTTCCTCGATCGTGAATGGTCCCGCGTGTGGCAACTTCTGCAACGGCGGCGAGTCGGCGGGCACGAACTACATCGATGTGACCCTGGGCGTAGGCGGAATTCTCTCCGAGATCCACGCCGACGAGTGGGTAGAGGTCCTCGAGCAGCTCGGCGTGCAGGCGGCTGGACTCAAACGAGAGTTCTTCCTCACCGAGCTCCCTGTCCCCGGCACCATCAAAGTCGAAATTCTGGACGAGGGCACGGTCTTCACCTTCGTCGAGGGCGACGACTGGAACTACGACGCCGCCCGCAACAGCATCGTCTTCGTAGAGTACATCCCGTCGCCTCTCGCCGAAGTGCACATCACGTACGACAAACTGTCCGTTCAGTAGCGACCCGGGTTCATTCACCCTGTTAGCCTGCCCGGCATGGGCTACTTCCGCTTTCCGACCATTTCCGGCGACCAGATCGTCTTCACTTCCGAGGACGATCTGTGGACGGTCTCGGCATCGGGCGGAAGGGCACGCCGTCTGACCACGGGTCTGGGTACAGCCAGCCACGCGAGGTTCTCGCCCGACGGGGCAATGGTTGCCTTTACGGCCAACGAAGAGGGGGACCGAGAGGTGCACGTCGTCGACGCCGACGGCGGCGAACCGCGACGGCTCACGTGGCTCGGCGGAACGTCCTGGGTCGTCGGCTGGACGCCTGATGGCGAGGTGGTCTTCGCCACAGCGGCGCTGCAACCGCACCTCAAGTCGCTTCACCTGTATGTGATCTCGGCGTCCGGAGGGTCCCCTCGCCCACTGGGTCCAGGACTCGGGCTGGGCGTTGCCTTCGGACCTGGAGGCGAAATCGTCGTCTGCCGGCATCAAGAAGACCTGGCCCGATGGAAGCGCTACCGCGGAGGGCGCACCGGCAGGCTGTGGATCAACCCCGAAGGCGGCGGCGAGTTCAAGCAGCTGGTTGACCTTGGGGGCAATCACGCCTGTCCGATATGGATCGGTGAGCGCGTGTATTTCCTCTCGGATCACGCTTTCGACGGCAACCTGTTCTCAGTCCTGCCGACCGGTGAGGACCTGCAGCAATCGACGCATCACGAGGGCCTGTTCGTGCGCTATCCATCCAGTGATGGCCGACGCATTGTGTACGTGCGTGGCGGCGACCTGCACGTACTCGACCCGGCCGACGGAACGGAAGCGAAGGTCGACGTACAGACGCGATCGACCATGCCGCTGACCCAGCGAAAATTCGCCAACACACAGCGTTATCTCCAAGAGTACACCCTGCATCCGGACGGACACTCACTCGCACTCACCGTTCGGGGAAAGCTGTTCACAATGGGCAACTGGGAGGGTCCGGTGACCCAGCACGGGGTCCGCGATGGCAGTGTCCGCTATCGACTGCCTCGATACGCCCCCGACGGAAACCACCTCATCGTGATCTCCGATGCCGGCGGGGACGAGGCGTTCGAGGTGCACCCGCTGCACCCCGGCAGGAGCCGTCGCCTGAAGGGGCTCGATATCGGCCGACCGCTGCAAGTCGCAGTCGCTCCGTCGGGCGGCCGGGTGGCGTTCACGAACCATCGCTACCAGCTGGGTTTGCTCCGTCTCAAGGACAAGAAACTACTCTGGATGGACCAGGCGACATCGGGGAGGATTGGCGGCCTGTCGTGGTCGTCTGACGGCCGCTGGCTCGCGTACAGCCGACCGGTTTCCCACGCGGGCGAGACCAGCCGGATCCACATTGTCGATGTCGAGAGCGGCGACACCACCGCTGTCACATCTGGAAAGTACACGGACTACTCTCCATCGTTCGATCCCGACGGTAAATACATTTACTTCCTGTCCAATCGCGAGTTTGACCCAGTCTACGACAACATCTACTTCGACCTGAACTTCCCGCGCGGCTCGAAGCCCTACCTGGCCACTCTCCGTCGCGACGTACGCCATCCATTCCGCCCGGAGCCTCGGCCACTCGACAAGAAGACCAATCGGTCGAAGAGACCTGAGAGCATCGAGATCGATCTCGACGACATCGGCAGTCGCATCGTGCAATTTCCGCTGTCCGAGAGCCGGTATTCCCAGATTGTGGGTCTTCCCGGCGGACGGGCGCTGATCAGCCGCACCCCGGTCACCGGCAGTCTGGCCCGCAAGTGGTACGACCCCGGCCCACCCAAGGCCGACACCTCCCTCTTCGCCTGGGACTTCGACAAACACGAGCTCCAGCTCCTGACGAGCAAGATGACCTCGATGACCACGGGGTTGAATGGCCGCACAATGGCCCTGCGGACCGGCTGGAAGCTTCGGGTCACGAGCACCCGTCCCGACAAGAGTCGCCGCGACGAACTCAAGCGCACCGAGACGGGACGAGCCAGTAGAAAATCCGGGTTCGTCGACCTCAATCGTTGCCGCGTGTCAGTGGATTCACGACGGGAGTGGGCGCAGATGTTCCGGGAGACCTGGCGCCTCATGCGCGACCACTTCTGGAACGAAGACATGAGCGGCCACGACTGGGACGCCCTCTGGGACTTGTACAGCCCGCTGATCGACAAGGTCGGGTCGCGCGGCGAGCTGTCCGATCTGGTGTGGGCCATGCAGGGCAGTCTGGGCACGAGCCACGCCTATGAGATGGGCGGTGACTACCGCGCCAGCCGTCGGTACAAAATCGGGAAGCTCGGCGCCGACCTGCGTTGGAGTTCGAAGGGCGGATACGAAATCACCCGGTTCATACGCGGCGAACCAGGGGATCCAAAGCGATTCTCCCCGCTGCTCGCCCCGGGGATCAATGTGCGGGTCGGAGATCGAATCGTCGCCATCGACGGTGTCAAGACCACCGAATCAGAGCCTGTAGGCGCTCTCCTCGCCAACCAGGGAGACCGTCTCCTGTCCCTTCGAGTCGTTCGAGGCAAGGGCAAGGCGCGCGACGTCGTGGTTCGCCCGATCACTGACGAGCAGCCCCTCCGCTACCGCGACTGGGTGCTCACCAACCGCGCCAGGGTTCACGAAGCCACCAATGGCCGCGTCGGATACGTGCATGTGCCGAATATGGGCCCCACCGGATATGCCGAATTCCACCGGGACTATCTGTCGGAATCACATCGCGACGGCCTCGTGGTAGACGTGCGATTCAATGGCGGCGGACACGTGAGCCAACTCATCCTGGAGAAGCTCGCCAGGAAGCGTCTCGGCTACTCCGTCTCGCGTTGGGGCGACCCACGAGCCTATCCCGGCCACTCGGTTCTCGGACCCATGGTCTGTTTGACCAACGAGATGGCCGGCTCCGACGGAGACATCTTCAGCCACAGCTGGAAGCTTCTCGAGCTCGGGCCTTTGGTTGGCATGCGAACCTGGGGCGGCGTCATTGGCATCTGGCCGCGACACCTGCTTGTCGACAAGGGCGTGTCGACCCAGCCGGAGTTCAGCTATTGGTTCTCTGACGTGAAATGGGACGTCGAGAACCGAGGTACGGAGCCCGACATCGAGGTAGACATCGCGCCCCACGACCATGCGGCCGGGCGTGATCCCCAACTCGAGAAGGGTATCGAACTCATCGCGGCACAGATGGACGGCGTCGCTTTGCCCGCGTTCGACCAACGCCCGGACCTGAGCCGGAAGGCATAGCTCTACAAGCTATCGGAACTCGCGAACCAGGCCAATCGCCTCGAAGTGCACGGCCTCGACATAGCTTCCAGCTTCGCCCTCGCCCAGCCAGGCGACATACGACGAGCTGCCGTGTTTGAAAGCCATGAATTCTTCTTCGTCTTTCTGGGCGCGATCGTCCTTGTACCAGACGAAGAGACGGAATCCACCACCACCGTTGAACGGATCGAGCAGGCCCTTGACCGGGATGCCACCAATAGTGCCCTCGAAGATGACCTCCTTGGGTCCTCCTCCGCTTCCAAGGAACCCCTGCCAAGCCCTCTTCACTTTGATCGCCATCCCAAATGAACGTATATCCGACGTCAATTGGCCGACATTGGGTATCTCATCGAACGGCAGCGGCGAACTGCCCTTGGGTCCAGTTCGACCCGTCAGGGGCGGCACCGGCTTCATGCGTTGGCGGAGCAGAGACTCGTTGGAACGGTTGAGCTTGGTGATTTCCTGGACCAGCGGCGACATCACACGAACCTCGCCAGGAGGCAGGTCCCAGACGGTGCCTCCCAGGGGCTCACCGAGGATGGTGATGGGACCGTCGGACGCCTCACCCGGGCCCATCGGACCGTTGTTTCCCTTGATCGACCATCCCAACGGGATCGCGGTGGATTTGAGATCGGTCGGGAGCTCCAGTGCCTCGGGAGGAGGACCCTGCGAGACGTACCAGGGCATTCCACCCGCCGTCGGGTGGAGCAGGAAGAGGTTGCCGACCTTCTGACCGATGACGGGTCCCACGAGGATGGGTTTGCCGGAGGGGCCGGCGATGTAGATCTTGGTGTCCACGTCCTGGGGGCCCCAGCCAAAAGCCTGGGACGCCGGATCGGTCGGGAACCGGAGAGTGAGCTCCGGCCCCAGGCTCAGAGCGTCCAGGGTGCCGTGGTTGTGAACGGTGAATCCCGGCCACGGACGGCGCTTGCACGATTCTACGCCTGCATTGGGGAAGAACTGGCGCGTGTCGCCAAGCTCGACGAGGATACCCAGCTCCCACTCGGCCTCTGGGATCTGGCATGGCTGGAAGACCTGCCCCGCAGAGTTGCCCTTGGCTCTGTCGATGAACATCTGCGAGGCGCCGATGTCCTTGAGGTGACCCTCGGCGTTCTGGTTCCAATCGACGAAGACCGCTTCGGAGTACGACGCGACCCATTTTCCCTGCGGGCTCTTGCCCGGCATCGAGATGGCGGGCTCGATAGTGACGCTGATGTCGGTGCCGTTGATGTCCATGCGAATGAACGAGGTCAGGTACTTCTCGACGAGCTGAGGCGTCAATCGATGGTTCGGATACTTCCTCGCCACCCGAACGGCGTCCTTGGCGTTGTCGACTCCCGTGACCGCGGCATCCATCATCATCTGCTCGGCTTTGAGCGCGTACTTGGTGTCGCCATAGCGATCCATGAACGACTGATACTGGTGCTCTTCTGCGCCTTCACCGAGCTCGCGGAGGGCGGCAGCGCCCTCCAACTCTCGGGCGGGGCCTATCCACGATGTACCGGCCCAGGTCTGCTGGAAGCGGATCCACGCACCGACGGTGTTCTTCTCCTGGGCCTTCTCGTAGTAGGCCTCGGCGCAGATCTCGCGTAGGTCCTGATCGGAGGAGGAATAGGTCGCGCCCAGGCGTTCGCACTTGACCAGAGCCGTCTCGAGCTTGCCGAGTTCCATCAGCTTCTCGACGCCATCGGCCTTGCCAGCAAGCGCAAGACCGGGGAGCAATGCCCCCAGCACGAGGGTTGTCGACCAGCGTTTTCTCGATGCCTTCATTGCGCTCTCAGGTTTCCACCCGGAAGTGTAGACGGTCGCCGGCTTTTCTGCATCGCACAAGTCGATGCACCCCCACAGCGACTCCGATTGTGGTTCGTGGTATCTGATGTGTTCTCCAGGAGATGAGATGTCCCGCGTAGACGATTACCTGGCCCTGATCGACGATCCCGACGCGCCCGCACTGGAGCTCGGGCATCCCGCCGACGGGCCGCTACTGGGACTCCTGGTGCATCTGGCCTATTCCGACGGCCGGGTGCAAGAAGACGAAGTGGCCCTGCTGGCTCTTGTGCGACCCGACTTGAATCGGGACGAACTGCTCAACTGGGCGGGCGAGGAGTCCCTCACACCGTTCGACATGAGCACACTGCGCGAGATCGCCGCCACCAACACCGGGCGGCGCAACATTCTCCGCTTCGCCGCCCGCATGGTCTGCCTCGATGGAGACGTGGCAGAAGAGGAGGTGTGGTCGCTGCAACAGCTCGCGGTAGTGCTCGGGCTTCCCGACGACGCGCCCGAGGGCGTCGTGAACGAGATCGTCGCCCGCGGAGGAGAGATCTCGCGCGATCGGGTGGCGCAATCCTTGCGAAACATGCTCTGGCGCGAGCTCATTCCACAGCGCGATGACCTGGGTGAAGCGCTGGCGGGCCTCGCGCCCTCCGACACAGATCCGGTGTGTGTCATCACCCTGGACGACGAGGAAGTAGCGGGCCTGTTCTACGAGGGTCTCGCCGCGCACTTCGACGATGGACCGGCGTGGATCGCGTTCGACGACGTCGACTCCTACACGCGAGTGCCGGTGCCCGGGGCCGCGTTCCACCTGCATACCCGCGACGGCCGTCACCTCTCGATGTCCAACCCGCGCCTGCGAGACCTCGGAGCCCTCTTCGACTTCATTTACGGCCGGACGAGCCCGGAGCCTCCTGAGTTGCAATGAGCCGCAGCGCGTCGGCTGCGTCCGGCGAGCTCGGATCCAGAGCCATGGAACGCTCCAGGGCCGCGATGGCCGCCGGGATGTCCTTCAAGCGACGTCGAGCAATACCGAGATTGTACCAGGCTCTCGCGTGATTTGGCTCCAATTCGACTACCCGATCGAGCACGGGTGCAGCCTGCTCGATGCGGCCGTGATCGGACAGTGACAGCGCGTAGAGGTACAGGAGCTCCGCGTCGTCCGGATGATCGGCAACCGAGCGCTTCAGCTCACGCAAAGCCTCATCCCCTCGACCCGCCTGTGCCAGACCTCGGGCCAAAGAACCGCGGTGAACTGCGGAGCCTGGATCGAGAACAATGGCGCGGCGGATTTCGGCGATACCCGCGCCGGGATTGCCGGAAACGAGCCACCAATTGCCGAGCTCGACGGCCGCTCCAGGCTGATCGCGATTGATCTCGAGGTACGCCCGCAAATCCTTCATGCCGCGGTCGGTGGGGCGACGAGTTCCCATGGTTGCACGCTGCGACTGCACCCGAACGGCACGCAGTTCATCCTTCATCGCAACGGGCCCTGGGTGCGACCCGGCGGCGGCAAATCGAACCAACGGGTCCGGGTGGCGTGCCAACTCGTCGAGAACGGCGACCACTGCGGGGTCTCCCGCCCAGGGTGCGAGAGAGCCGGCGGCCACCGCCTGCCAGAAAGGATGCGGGTCGGACTTCGCCTGCGCCAACAACCGGGTAGGATCGCCGCCGCGAGCCGCGGATAGCGCCCGCGCCCGGTTTCGATGCGGGCGCGCCTCGGGATTGGCCCAGCTCGGAGACTCGGTGTCGTCGTGGCATCGATCGCACGCGTTGGGGATGCCCAGCTCCGCGGTGAGCCCGGGATCTGGAATCTTGAAGCCGTGATCCCGCCGGGGGTGGCGTTGCATGTAGACCGTCGTCGGCATGTGGCAGTCGACACACGAAACGGCTCCCACATGGTTGTCGTGGGCTGTGAAGGTCTCCTGGGTCTCATGGCAGCTCAGACACAGCGCGTCGCCATCTCTCTTCAGCTCACCGGAGTGCGGATCGTGACAGTCCACGCAGGTGACCCCTTCGCTGTACATCTTCGACGACAGAAAGCTCGCGAACTCGAAATCCTCGTCGCGGACCTGCCCGTCGGCCCAGAACACATCGCTGAGATCGGGCAGAGCCGGCGCATAGTGGTCGAGAAATGCATCGCCGGGCGCGAAGTCCTCGGTGAGTGACGCGCGCCGCGCATGGCAGGAACCGCACGTGTCGACGCCGGGATCTCGGGTGAGTGCAGGGCCGCCGTCTACATGTGCACTCCCCTTTCCGTGGCAGGACTCGCAGCCCACTCCCCGCTCGGCGCGCTGGGTGTCGTAGGCATCGGCGAGCGGGTTGTAGCCCTTGGTCAATCCCGTGTTGTGGCAGGCCGCGCACATGCTGTTCCAGGTCATGCCCCTGCCGGTCCAATGGCCCCATTCCCCCTCCTGCCGACCGTCGTCGAAAACGTCGAAATACTCCTTCTTCGCCGGATCCCACGCTTCCTGGCTGACTTGGATGCGTCCGCGTTCCACCTTGACGAGGCGCTGCTGGAGGGGGGCGACGCCGATCGTATCCGCGGTCTCGGCGAGGTGGTGATGAGAGGCCTTCCACAACGCGTGGATCTCAGAATGACACTCGGCGCATCTCGAGGAGCCCGCGAAAACCGTTGGCTCGGGCTCGGGCTGCGGCCCGACGACATCGGGTGTCCCGGCGCAATAGGCCAGCAGCAGCAATGTGGGCGTGAGGTGCATGTCGGGATTGTCGCGTATCCGTGGCGTGTCTGGTCTATCCTGGCTTCGATTCGGAGGACGACCCATGCAGCTGTTGCGCACCCTCGCCATCGGAGCCATCGCGGCGTCGTTGGCAACTGGAGCCGCGGCGAAGGACGAAGAAGAGGAGGACCCAGGTCCGAGCTTCGCCGACATCATGGCTATGGCGAAGGACAAGAACGCCAAGCTCAAGCTCGAAAAAATCCACGAGGCCCTGGAGAACTCGCCCCACGAATGGCACACCAAGGATGTCTACGCACTCGTCGATCTCGATCTCGACCCCGAACTCGCCAAGAAGGCGGCCGCCAAAGCGGGGATTTTCTGGCAGGGCGGGACCTCGATCACCCAATTGGAAACCGAGGGTCGCGCCTCCGCAAGCCCGCAGACCATCAAGGTCACAAACGCCGATCTGGTCATCCTCTTCGAAGACATGAATGACATCAAGAACAATATGGACATGGCGGTCAAAGCCGTGGGCGACCTGCCCGCGAGGGCTGGGCACGAGAGCGACAACCAGTACCAACTGCGCGAACGCCAGCACAAGGAGGCCATCGTCAGCGCCAAGGCTCCGTGGGAGGGCCTGGTCGACGTCACCCGGTTCGAAGGGGAGTTCACTGGCGACTTCACCCCTCACGACGGCAAATGCACTCAGGCCCACATCAACGTCGATCTCGCCATGGTCCAGTTCCCGCTGTTCCGCACGGCGATGGGTGGCTTGCGGGTGGAGGTCCCGATCGCGGTGACCTCAAAGAACGTCGAAAAGGCACAGTTCGTGGCCATCAACCCCTACCGGTTCGAGGCCTGGAGCAACCCGATCTGCGTCTCGGCGGCCGCCGCAACCACCCTCTCCACACAGGGCAGCAAGCTCAAGGTCACCTTTGGCCGAACGTTCGATGGGGACGTTTGGGTCGGCGAGGGCGAGTTCACCAACGCCAAGACCAACGGCAAACTCTAGGCTATTGCCCGAACCAAGCGCTCGATCACGGCGGGCCGATCCTCGCCGAGATCGACGTCCCGCAGAATGCCGTAGCGCTGACCTCCGGCCATTCTGACCGCCAAACCGCGGTTCTATAGTGGCGCTTCCAAACGAGGTTCTCGTCGCCAGGTTGTGAAATAACAGGGGTTGTCACTTTTTTTCGTGAACCAACCCCTACCTCACGACACTAAAGAGAATGAGGCCGCAATGATCGCTCTCCTCCTCTCCGCACTGCTCACCACCTCTTCGGCCCTGGCCGATGGCGTTCAGGTGCGCGTGGAAGCGATAAACGCCGTGACCAAGACGCCGATGTACAACTTCGACGTTCAGCTTCACCCGCTCAAGCACTTCGACATCCAGAGCACGCAGCTGCGGACGAACCGGTTCGGCATCGCAACCATGACCGCGCCGCGACCCGACGAATACATGGTCCTCATCGCCCCGACCTCAGCAGCGGCCTCGGCACAGATCCAGTGCGCCACGGTCACCGTCAAGCCGAACCAGCCGTTGACAGTGAAGTTCGAGATCGGAACCGACGTCCCGATCAATCGCACCTGCGAGTTCATGAAGACGGCTGCCCCGCCCGCGACGCCGACGATCCGAGCAGAGGCCGCGCCCCCCTCGATCTTGAACGTCACGTTCTAGCGCTATAGCGACTTCTTTGGCTCCGTCATCCGCCCGACGGCCTCTGCAGCGCGGATCACGTCGGGATGGCCCTCGGCCCCCATCGCCGCCTTGCGAAGAACCCGCAGCGCCTCATCACTTCGCCCGCTCACTCTGAGCAAGGTACCGAGGTTGTACAGCGCGCTCGGATCGTCCGGTCGACGCTCGATGGCCTGACGATATTTGGCCTCGGCTGCTTCGATCTCGCCATCGAGATAGAGCGCCAGGCCCTCTTGTACGAGCTCGTCGGCAGCGTGGATGAACTCCACGTCGAGCACGGCCTTGGCGCCGAGATTGGCGAGAAGTGCGCCGAGAGGGCTCATCAGCCAAAATGCCACCCCTTCGCCCGCCAGAAAGACGGCGAGTGGGATGTCGGGACCGATGGCCGTGCCTCGATACGAGATGCGCACTTTGGTGTATCGACCGGCCGAAAAGGAATCGGCAAGCCTGTCGCGCAGGCGCTTGAGGCCTTCCTCGACCTTTTCCGGATCGATCTCGACCTTGAATCCGTTCGGGAATGGGCCCGACTCATCGGACTCCTGCTCTTCAGGAGACTCCGTCTCTTCGGCCAAGGTGTACTCCTCTACTTCTTCTTACCGCCCTTGCCTTTCTTAGCCTTGCCGCCGCCTTCTTTCCCCTTCTCGGCGCCTTCTTCACCGCCGGCCTCGCCGCCGCCTTCGCCTGCTTTACCCTTCTTTCCTTTCTTTTCGCCAGCACCTGCGGCGGCATCTTGGAAGAGCTTGTTGAGATCTTTGACCTTCTCTTCAACGGGCTTCATCGTCTCTTTGCAGCCTTCTACGTCGCCGCCGGACCATTTCGGATCGAGGCATTTGGCCTGTTCTTCGGTGAAAGCGAGAGAGACGCACTTTTCTGCATAGGCCTCTTTCGTGGGCAACTCGGGGAGATCTTTGCCCGCTTGGGTGTACAGATCCTTGAGAGAGTCGACCGTCGAGCTGTGGGCGCGTTCGCACAACTTGGTCATCTGGGCCACTGCTGGGTCGATTTCAGGTTCGCCGCTGCCGCAACCGGCGAGGGTGATGATCAGCGTGATCAGGATACGCATGCGAGCTCCCTTGTTCTGGCGAGAAGGTACAACTTGGCCACCACTGCATACAAGCCGGCATCGATCCCGGTGTTCCCCCCACACGGGGATCCGACGGGCGCCTGCCTCCTGTTTTCGCTTGTGCGCGCGGAACCCTGGCGAGACGAGATGTCGTGGCCCGACGGCTTCGCGGGGGGGATCGCACATCGGCTGGACATCCACACCTCCGGGGCGATCCTCGTCGCGGACGACCCCGACGAGCTGATTGCCCTGCGCAAGCTCTTCGCCGCGCGCCAGCTCACCAAGACGTATCGAATGCTCGCCAGTAAAGACGTGCCGTGGGACGCCAACGGTTGCGATCGATCGATCGCCCACGACAAGCGGCGCAGGCGGCGCATGATCGTGCAGCGTGGGGCCGCCACGCCCCACCGCGGAAAGTGGCATCCCGCCGAGACGCGGTTCCGTCGGCTCGAGGGTTCACTCTTCGAGGCGGTCATGCAGACCGGAGTAATGCACCAGATCCGTGTGCACGCTGCGTTCGTTGGCATTCCCCTGCTGGGCGACGCGATCTATGGGAGGGGCGACAACCGAACGGGCCACAAGCTGCACCACGTGGGCATTCTCGGACCTCATGGGCTGCGAACCGATCCGGTCCAGCTCCCGGAGTGGGCGCGAACATCGGCAGATTGAGGACAATATCGTAGACTGCCAGGCGGAGTCGAAACCCGCGTGGAGCGCCAACTGTCGGAGACGAGCGAAGCCCTGCCCCGCATTGGTCGCTATGAAGTGGTCAAGCCAATTGGCAGCGGCGGTATGGCCGAGGTCTTCGAAGTGGCCGATCTGCTCACTCGAGAGCACCATGCGCTGAAGCTGCTCGTGGACAACAACGGTCGCCAGCTCTTCGATCGCGAGTACGAGGTGATGAACCGTCTCAACGATCCGGGCGTCGTGCGCACATACAGCTACGGCCTGCATCGCGACATGCCCTGGATGAGCATGGAGCTCCTGTATGGCGTCCCCGCTCAGACCTACGTCAAGCGCGTCGGCAAGCCGGGTGCCGAGCGACGGACGCAGGAGGTGATCCGCATTGGAGGCCTCGCGGCGCGTGCGCTCCACTACGCGCACGGCCAGGGCATCGTCCATCGCGACGTGAAGAGCGGCAACATCATCCTGTTGCCCGACCAGCGGGTGAAGCTGGTGGACTTCGGGATCTCCTACCTGAGTGACGGCGAGAACAACACGATCGATGGCGAGTTCGTCGGAACTCCCGGGTACGCGTCTCCCGAACAGATTCGCGGCGACCTTCTCGACGCGCGCGCAGATGTATACGCGCTCGGCGTCCTCCTCTACAGACTGTGCACCGGGCGGGCACCTTTCCGTCAGAAGGATGTCGGTGAGCTGCTCCGTGCCCATCTCTCGTCTCCGCGCCCGCACCCGTCAGAGCTGATTCCCCACCTTCCGAAGCGCATGGCCGACCTGATCTTCGAGATGATGTCCATCGAACCATCCGATCGACCACGCCACGCCGGCGCCGTGGCCGAGCGCCTCGACGCTCTTATCGGGAACACGATCTTGCCCGGCACCGAGCTCGCGATCCATGCGGAGGTAGCGGACGGTCGCGAACGCATCCGACGTCAGGTGATGGGAAGCGATCACAATCCCCTGGTCGTCATCGTCGGTGACGATGAGCGAGATCGCCTTCGAATCCTGCAGAGACTGGTCGAAGAGGCGCGAGAGGATTCCGCTCGGGCCGGCGCCACCGTACTCAGAAAAGGTCGTGCCAAGGCGGAGATCGCAAAACTCACACTCCAGGTGCTCGGCGGTGTGATGGACCGCGATCCGGTCGCGATGAGGGTGAAGCGCGCCGCCGAGGGAGACCGCGCCGATGCGGCAGATCTCGGCGATCTACTCGTTCGCGGATCGGCGAAACATCCAGGCGGCATTTTCCTCGCGTTCCAGCTCGCCGAAGTCGACAAGACGGCACTCGATCTTCTGGGAGAGCTGGCCAAGGCGGTCAAACGCGCGGGCGTGCGCGTGCGCTTCATCCTGGGTTGCGCAGACGCGGTCGCGCGCAAGGACCAACCCGTCGCGACGCAATTATCCAAAGCCGAGTTCGTTCCGATTCCGGCCCTGACACCGCACGAGACTGCACTCGCCGTCGGGTTCATGCTGGGTCGTCGCCCACCTGCTGGGGCTCTGGCAAAACGGATCTACGAGGTGACCGCCGGCTGGCCCACCGCTGTAGAAGATGTCGTTCAGGATCTGGTCACCACCGGAGTGGTGGAGGCCGAAGGCGATCAGATTCTCTGGGCTCGCTATGCCCTCGAGATCCCGGTGCCCGAGGCCTTGCGTGTGGTGCTCGCCGAGTCTCTCGACAACTGCACCAAGCGGGAGCGACACATCCTCAACGCCGTCGCCTTTATGGAGGGGGCCACCTACGAGGCCCTGGACGCTCACATCCCACATTCCGAGGGCGTCCTCGAGAAGGTCATCTCATCCCTGACCCACAAGGGCCTGCTCCGACAGGATGGCGACCTGCTCAAGCCCGGCACGCGCACGCTCGGTGTGGTCCTACGGCGCGAGATCAGAGGATCGAGCCGAGTCGCTCTGAAGATGCTGCTCTCCCGCAAGGCCGACAAACTGCCGCCTTCGGTCTTCCGCGTTCGCGCCCTCGTCTCCGCGGGCCATATCAACAGCGCCCTCAAGGACGCGCTGGCGCTCGCCCAGGCCATGGTCGACGAGGGGCGATGGAAGGAGGCTTCAGCGATCCTCGAAGAGGTCTACAACGAGACAGCCAACCTGACCGTGACCACTGGATTGGCCCAGCTCCTCCTGCTGTACGCCAAGTGCGGCCTGGCCACGGGTCGCCGCGATATTGCCACCGCACAGGCCCTGACCGCAGTGCGCCGCTTCGTGAGCGACGAGTCGATCCTCGCCCAGTGCGACCTGATGGACGCGGAGTTGCAGCGGAGCATCGGCCACTACGCCAACTACCGGATGCGCGTCTCCAAAGGTGTCGAGCGCGCGGCGGCCGCCGACGACCCCGTCATCCAGGCGCGACTGTCGTTTGCCCTTGGGCGCGGACACCTGTGGCTCGGCAACCTCTACGACGCAGACAAGACCTTCAACAACGCCAGAGAGACCCTGGCCGAGGGAGATCAGGTCCTGCTGGCGCGGATCCTCGCGGGCCGCGCCCGATGCGCCTACGGACGCGGTGAGCTCCTGGATGCCGAGGAGATCGCGGACGAGGCGATTCAACGGGCTGGGAACGATCCAGTCGCGCTCTCGGACGGGCTCCGCGTCTGGGCCGACGTGCGTCGTCGTCAGGGTCGGTTCTCCGAAGCGCTGGAGCGCCTGCGCGAGGCAGTCGTCACCGTGCGGACCTTCGAAGATCTGCGGCCCTATACCCAGCTGCTGGTGGGCATTGCCTGGTGCGAGGCAGACCTGCACCGCCTCGGACTCGCCCAGGAGTGCCTCGACGAGCTCGCTTCGGTCATCAGAGAGGGCGAGCTCCTGCACATCCGGTTGGAGCGCACTGTCCTCAACGGTCATGTCCGCATGCTCTCAGGCCAGCCCCGCATCGCAGAGTTCCTGCTGCAGAGCGCGCGAAACAGTGCAAAGAAAGCCGGCCTCTCCCTGCTAGCCGCCCAGGCACGGACCTACATGATCAGCGCCCAGCACCAGACCGGATCACTACGGGAGCCGGTCGACGATTGGTTCCGATCCCGCCGAATCTCCTACCTTGCAGACCGCCACCTGTGGACCTTTGTGGACGCCTCCATCGCGTACCTGAACATGGCTGCGCCCACCGTCGACCCAGACGAGATCTTCGCGCCGGCCATGGGCGCCATCAAGGACCAGAACGCGCTCGCCGTCGAGGTAGAGATGAACCTCGCCCGCGCCAGATACCAACGGGCGACCGGCAAAACCAAGGACACCTTGATCACCTGTCGCGACGTGACCCGCCAAGTGGCGACGATATCCAAGCACCTCGCCGATACCGAGCGAAGTGCACTCCGCGTACACCCGTGGCCGCGCCGGGTTCGAGCCGTGCTGAAGGGAGGACTCTAGCGGTCGCTCAGTCTCCGTACCCGTCGTCGGGTTCGTCTTTGAGCAATTCGCTGGAGTATTGGCCGATTCGTTCGGCGCGACGCGCCTGGATCAACAGATGGCGATTGAGCGCTCCCCGCCCCTTGGGGCCGACTGTACCCGCGCCGATAGTCAAGTCGCGCTCTGCTTCATAGCGTTCTTCGAGGAGACGCTCGGCGCGACCTTGGGCCTTGCGCCACTTGTTTCGGGCCGGATGGCGCTTCTCTCCCGGTATCCACACGTGAGTGCAGGTATTACACCGCGCGATCATCAAGCTGGAACCCATGTATCCAAAGGCCTCCAGAGCGCCGTGGCCCTGCGGACACGCCGATGCCTGCGGCGCGTCGGGCACGGGTCTGGGATCGGGTTCATCGGCCTCTTCCATGCCGCGGAAGAGTGCGAGACTCTTCATTGTCGGCACGAATATCCCGCCGCACAGCTCGCAAATATGACAGTCGACTGCCTCGAAGCGGCGCGCGGTCATGTTGTAGGAACAGGCGGGACATTGCATTACATTGGAAACGTAACCGGACGGGCTAAGTGGGCCCCATGATTGTGATTCTGACGCTCTGCGCTGCCCTGGCCGCACCGCCTCCGGAGGCCACCGAGCTCTCTGAAGAGCTCGCCGGCGTGTACATCGAGGCCATGGCGTCGATCAAGAGCGGCGACCACCAGAAGGTCTCCGACCTCCTGGGGCGGGTCAACGACGGCGCGCCGAACTTCGACGACGCCTTCCGCAACCGCTGTGCCGCCGAACGCTTTCTCGGAAACGGGGCCGAGGCCCGAAGACTGTGTGAACGGGCGGTTGAGATCGACGGGTATTGGGTCAACCACGCCGCACTGGTCCGCGATGCCCTCTCCGGGCAGGAGTACCCGCTCGCCAAAGAGTACGCCAACGCGGCTCTTCAGGTACATCCCGAGCAACACGAACTACTTCGGCTGCTCGGCGACGCCGCGATGCGCGATCGCGACTACCGGACGCTAGAGAAGACAGTCACCCGATTCGACGAAGCTCACGGGGACGATGCCTGGGGCGAATTCTACAGATTTGTACTCCATAACGCCCACTGCGACACCGACTCTGCGCGGGCATCCTTGGAAAAATCGCTGCAGCTCGGCCTCCCAGAACAGGGACGGCGCATGCTGGCGCGAATCCAACCTCCGACGAGCTGCGAGAGGAACTACACCGTCTTTGCCGCGGTGGGTGGCGTGAGCGTCGTTCTGCTGCTGGCCATCGGGATGTTCATGTGGCGCCGAAGCCGGTGAAGGCCGCGTTCCTCCTCCTTCTCGTACTGAATGCCT
>Ga0315336_1003815_pt1 | contig 19283 bp, 17 predicted proteins | sample ASW5metaG_FD_204512 | JGI IMG/M metagenome (GOLD analysis project Ga0315336, IMG submission 204512) | Ammonia-oxidizing marine archaeal communities from Monterey Bay, California, United States - ASW #5 | ecosystem: Environmental > Aquatic > Marine > Intertidal zone | place: USA: California... | reverse complement strand
TCAAGTTTCTTCATATCAACGCGCGCCGATGAACGACCAGCGGCGTCAAGATCGAACCATTCAATGGCTTGCGCCGTAGAGATAATTTCCTCATCGCCATGACTCCATCCGATACGAAGTAGGTAATTGCGCAGTGCCTCCGGAAGAAGGCCCATCTCCCGGTAATCAGCAACCCCGATTGCTCCGTGGCGCTTGGAAAGCTTCGATCCATCCGGTGCGTGAATGAGAGACATGTGTGCAAAGTCGGGCACTGGCCAAGAGAGCGCGCGGTATAATTGAATTTGACGAAATGCATTCGTCAAATGGTCATCGCCACGGATGACGTGAGTAATTCCCATGTCATGATCATCTACGACTCCAGAAAGCATGTAGGTGGGCGTGCCATCTGCACGAAGCAGAACCATATCGTCGAGTTGCGCGTTTTCGACTTTTACTTCGTCCTGGATTAGATCCTTAATAATGGTCGCGTCATCCAATGGCGCTTTGAAACGAATGGTTGGCCTCACATCAGAAGGCGCGGTCGCAGGGTCTTGTTCGCGCCAACGGCCATCATAGCGTATTGGCCGACCCTCCTCTTTTGCGGTTACCCGCATTTCGGCAAGCTCTCCTTCTGAACAATAGCAATAATAAGCGAGTCCGCTGGAAAGGAGTTTATTTGCCACCTCGACATGACGGTCCATCCGCGACGTCTGGTAGACAGGTTTTGCGTCAGGGTCCAGCTCCAGCCAGTGAAGCGCATCAAAAATAGCGTCTATGGCTTCTTTGGTTGAGCGCTGACGATCCGTGTCTTCGATTCGAACTAGGAATGTACCATTATGGTGGCGCGCATAAAGCCAGTTGAAAAGCGCAGTTCGCGCTCCTCCGATGTGAAGGTAGCCAGTTGGGCTCGGTGCGAAACGAGTGACGACGGACATGTTTTTCAGTGCATGAAGAAATTTATAAAGTAGGTGACTCGCGTGTTTAGCACATTCGGGCTGTGCTTGCAGTATGTAGCCTGGAATCGATCCATGGCAGCCTAGAAAAACCTTGAAAAATTTTCTGCAAGAGCGGCAGCAAAGAAAAAATTAGTATTGACGATAGAGGCCGATGAGCTTGCCTTGAATGTGAACGCGGTCCTTGCCGAAAATCCGCGTTTCGTAGTTTTTATTCGCGGGCTCGAGTGCGATCGAGGCACCTTTGCGACGCAGCCGTTTTAGTGTGACTTCCTCGTTATCAATAAGTGCTACGACGATACTGCCGCTATCTGCCGTTTCACATTCCTCGATCAAGGCGGTGTCACCATCGTAAATGCCAGCATCAATCATCGAATCACCAGCGACTTCGAGGGCGTAGTGATTGCCAGCACCCAAAAGACTGCCGGGGACATCGATTGTCGAAGTTGGATCACGGAGGGCCTCGATTGGCATTCCTGCTGCAATACGACCAAAAAGAGGTAATTCCACAGATGTGTTGGCCGCTTCCCCGGGATCGCCCTCATGCAAGGGGCGGAAATTACCACGAATAACTTTGCCGGGGAGGCTAGTTTTCGTTGGTAGTACGCGTGGGCCGGCTGCTGTTTCTGGTAATTTCAATACTTCGAGTGCACGCGCACGGTGCGGTAGGCGTCGAATAAATCCACGCTCCTCTAGCGCCGTAACTAGGCGATGAATTCCGGATTTTGATTTCAACTTGAGCGCTGTTTTCATCTCATCGAAGGAAGGCGCAACACCGGTTTTGCAGAGACGCTGATGGATGAAAGTCAGGAGTTCATGCTGCTTTTTCGTTAACATCGTGCGCCCCTCGACATGCGTAATTCGAAATAGAACAAAAGGAAAACCTTCTACATGTTCTACTTTGGTTCTAGTAATACGTCAAGAGATCCGGCGGCCTCAATGATATCGGAAAAGATAGGCTAAAGGCAGCTAGAGGGGCAGTTGAGCCTAAGAATTTCGACGCTCTCACCGATTATGGCGGCTGGCGCCTCTGGTGGCCGAATAACTAGACAATCAGCAGAGACGACCTGGGCTAACATCGAGCTGTCCTGTTGTAGAAAGGGGGTAACAAGGCAAGTGCCATCCGCTTCGCGCATGCTTTTTGCACTCAAATAGGCCTTTCTGGGGCCGTTTTTTTCTAATGACGCTGTAAGTCGAGCCCGCTCCGTTGGATCTATGCTGGCAGGTATGCCAAGCAGGGCTTCAAGAGCCGGGCGAAGAAAAAGGATCCCACCGACTACAGTCGAGACGGGATTACCAGGCAAGCCTAAAAGCGGTGTGCCCCTGAAGCGCCCAAAAAGCGTAGGTTTTCCAGGTCGTGCGGCTACGCCCCAGAAATCAAGCTCAAGACCTTCCTTGCACAGCACGCTTCGCACGAGATCGTGGTCACCGACGGAAGCGCCGCCGGAGGTTACGAGTAGATCAACTTCTGATGCTCCCTGGATCAGGGCTAGCAGAGATTTTCTAGTGTCCTGGGCTATGCCGAGAAGAATGGGCTTACCACCTAATATGCGGACGAGAGAACAAAGTGTGTGGGCGTTTGCGTTCACGTTCTGCGTTGGTTTTAAAGTACCGCCCGGCTCAATAAGTTCATCCCCCGAGCTCAAGATGGCAACGTTCGGTCTCCGCCGCACGGAAAAAGAAGTTCGGTTCATAGCAGCGACTAGACCAAGCGAGCGTGGGGTGAGGAGGGCCCCTGCCTGAAGAAGGATATCGCCAGTCCGGAAATCGAGGCCAGCCGGACGAACAAAATGCCCCTCTGCTATCTCCTCCTTAATGAGGATACGATTCCCATCTCTTTCCGTTAGCTCCTGCATGATAACTGCATCCGCTCCGCTAGGAATGGGCGCGCCGGTAAAGATGCGAACTGTTTCGTTTGCGCTCACGCGTCCTGTGAAAGCAAGGCCGGCCCGACTTTCGCCAATGCTCGAGAGGGTCACAGGCGCGTCAGCAGTATCAATAGCGCGGACGGCATAACCATCCATCGCTGAGATGGCGAGTGGCGGTTGATCCCGCCCAGCCGCCAAGTCTTCAGCAAGGACACGATTCAGGCCATCGGCAAGTACAATTTTTTCCGCCGGAAGGGGCAGAAGACTGGCACGGATTTTCGCGACTGCTTCTTCAACTGATATAATCAAGATGATTCGTAAACTCCAGATTTCCCCCCAGATTTATACACAAGCCGAATATCAGTGAGCTTCATAGCGCGGTCCAGCGCCTTGCACATATCGTAGATGGTAAGGGCCGCCACTGAGACTGCTGTAAGAGCCTCCATCTCGACTCCCGTTCGTGCTTTCAGCTTGCAGGTTGCCGTGATGTTGACGGCGTGCCGCGATGGGTCGCAGTCAAGCTCTAGCTCGACCGAGGTTAGAGATAGCGGATGACAAAGTGGGATTAGGTCAGCTGTCCGTTTCGCCGCCTGGATGCCAGCAAGTCGTGCTACGTTTAATACATCGCCCTTTTCCATGAACCCTTCCTGGATCTTTACAAGTGTTGAGGGCTGCATGAGGACGGAGCCCTTGGCGACTGCGATGCGCTCGGTCTCTTCCTTCTCAGTGACATCAACCATGGAGGCGTTCCCCTTCGCATCTAAGTGGGTGAAGCCCTTGGTCATGTCAGGCTTTTGCGGCTTGACCGGGCACGGTCGAAGCAAGCAGTGCCTGGGTCGCTGTTACGACATCGGCTTGGCGAAGAAGGGATTCCCCAATCAGGAAGGTGGTCACTCCAACCTTTGCCATGCGAGCGAGGTCCCCAGGCGTCGCCAGGCCACTCTCGCAGACGACCAAACGGTCTTCCGGCACGTGATGTGCTAGGCGTTCCGTCGTTTCAAGGTCCACCTCAAGGGTTTCAAGGTTGCGGTTATTAATTCCGATTAGGGGCGAGCGCATAGCAAGGGCACGGTCTAGCTCAGCCTTTGAATGCACCTCGATGAGGACGTCCATGCTTAGCTCAAAGGCAGTCTTTTCCAACAGGCTGGCTGCCTCTTCGTCCAGGGCGGCAAGGATAAGTAGTACACAATCCGCTCCCAGTGCGCGCGCCTCGTAGATCTGATAGGGATCAAGCAGGAAGTCCTTGCGAAGTGTTGGGAGCGTCGTTGCTTCCCTTGCCATCGTAAGATACGTGTCCTGCCCCTGGAACCAGGGCTCATCCGTAAGTACAGACAAACAGCTTGCACCACCTGCCTCGTAGGCCTTGGCAAGGGTAACCGCATCGAAATCCTTGCGGATTAGACCTTGGCTTGGAGAGGCGCGTTTGATTTCTGCTATTAAACCGTATTGGCCGGCTTTCCTTGCTTGGGTAAGCTGCGGCATAAAGCCCCGGCTGGGTGAGGTAGCCTCTGCCAACACAATCATCTCTGGCAATGGGCGTTCTTCCCGACGTCGGGAAATGTGTTCACGTTTTTTAGCACAAATACGACTCAAGATTCCGCTCACCTGACTTTTCCTACGTTGGTGATTTCAATGAGTTTGCGAAGGCTCCGTTGTGCAGCGCCGGTATCGATTGCATCCGCGGCAAGTATCACTCCCTGTCTCAAATTCCTGGCCTTTTCTGCAATGACGAGGGCTGCGGCCGCATTGAGTAGTACAATATCTCGGAACGGATCGCGGTTGCCTGCAAGCAATTTTTCAATTGCCTTGGCATTTGTGCGCGCATCGCTCCCTTTTAGATCAACCGGTTTTGCTCGTGCAAGACCAGCATCTTCTGGTGCGACCACGAAGCAACGTATGCGCCCTTTGGAGAGGGCGGCAACTGTTGTCGTTGTTGTCGTTGTCAATTCATCTAGGCCGTCCTTGCCATGAACAACCCAGGCGCGGGTTGTGCCGAGCTTTTTTAATACTTGGGCTATTGGCTTAACCAAATCTGGTGAATAGACGCCAATTAACTGACGCTTCGCCCCCGCTGGATTGGTAAGTGGTCCTAGAAGGTTGAAGATGGTTCGTGTGCCAAGTTCTTTGCGTACACATGCGACGTGACGCATCGCTTGATGATGTCTAGGTGCGAACAGAAAGCTAATTTTTGCCTGGAGAAGAGCGGCCTCGAGTCGATTCAAATCGACCTCCAGTCGAACCCCAAGCGCCTCGAGTACGTCCGCCGAACCAGACTTCGACGAAAGGGCACGATTTCCATGCTTAGCAACGGGGACGCCGACGCCAGCAACAACAAACGCTACAGCCGTCGATATGTTCTGTGTTCCGGAGGCGTCACCACCGGTTCCGCAGGTATCGATGGCCGTTTTCGGCGCCTTGATCGAAAGGGCTTTCTTGCGCATTACACGAACTGCGCCCGTGATTTCTTCGACCGTCTCCCCTCGCGTACGGAGAGCCATTAGAAAGGCCCCAATCTGGCTAGAGGTAGCTTGGCCCGTCATTAGGGCTTGAAAAGCTTTTTCTGCTTCCGCTTCGTTGAGCCTAAAGCCATCGGCCACTTTTGCGATCCAGGGTTGGAGCGCGGTTCCCCTTTGAGTCATTTAGGCCGTGCCTCCGGCAAGGGTGAGAAAGTTCTGGAGCAGGGCGTGGCCGTGCTCAGAAGCGATACTTTCCGGGTGAAACTGCACGCCATAGATCGGCAAATCCTCATGGGCGAGGCCCATAATCAGGCCATCTTCTGTCTCCGCCGTGATGCGTAGGCAACTGGGCAAGGTTTTACGCTCGACAATCAAGGAATGATAGCGAGTCGCTGGGAAAGGGTTAGGTAATCCGTCGAATATATCCGAGCCTTCATGGTGGATTTCGCTAACCTTGCCATGCATCGGCCTAGGGGCCCGAATAATTCTTCCGCCCATCGCCTGGCCCACTGCCTGATGGCCAAGACAAACACCTAGAATAGGAAGCCTGTTCGCAGCCGCTTTAATGAGTGAAAGACAAATTCCCGCCTGATTCGGATCACAGGGACCGGGCGAAATAATTATCCCTGTAGATTTGATCGCGAGGGCATCTTCTACAGTAATTGCGTCATTTCGCTTCACCTCCATTTCAGCGCCCAGTTCACCAAAATAGTGGTAAAGATTGTAAACAAAGCTGTCATAGTTATCAATTAATAGAAACATATCAATATATTACTGTTAATTATTTTTATGTATATAGGGTAAATCTTATGGTTCATTTAACCTATTTTAGGGTTATAAAGTTTAATAATTAATCAAATATCTCGGTGCTGCATTTTTGTCCATATTATTAGGCAGTGATATTGACCTTTAGGCACTGGAGGGCTCATTTTCGTCACTAGATGCATAGTGCACAGCAACTTCAGCGGCACGTAAAAGCGCCATCGCTTTGTTGCAGCTTTCTTGAAATTCAGCTTCCGGTTTGCTGTCGGCAACCACGCCGCCGCCCGCCTGCACGTACATCGTTCCATCTTTTACAATTGCTGTACGCAGGGCGATGCAGCTATCCATTGCGCCGCTTGACGAAAAATAACCCACGCAACCGCCGTAAATGCTGCGACGATCCGGCTCGATTTCCTCGATGATCTCCATTGCGCGGACTTTCGGCGCGCCAGAAACGGTACCAGCTGGGAAGCCTGCGATCAGTGCGTCGATTGCATCGAACTTTGGATCGAGTTTTCCTGTGACATTAGAAACCAGGTGCATGACGTGCGAATAGTATTCGACGACCATTTCTTCCGTGACTTCTACTGTACCTACCTTTGCTACACGCCCGACGTCATTTCTCCCTAGATCAAGCAGCATAAGATGTTCAGCTCTCTCCTTTGGATCCGAAAGCAAATCTTGAGCTAAGCGTTCGTCTTCTTCGACGCTCTTGCCGCGCTGTCGCGTTCCGGCAATCGGTCGGATGGTAACTATGCCATCGCGGACTCGAACCATAATTTCTGGTGACGAGCCAACAATGGCAAAGCCTTGGAAATCGAGAAGGAAGAGAAAGGGAGAGGGGTTCAAGCGGCGAAGGGCGCGGTAAAGCGCAATGGGGGGTAGGGGGAAGGAAGCCTGAAAGCGTTGCGATGGTACGACTTGAAAAATATCTCCGGCCAAAATGTACTCCTTTGCCCGTTTGACCATTCTATAGTAAGCGTCGCGCGGCATGTTCGAGACCGGAGCAGTCGACTTATTTATAGCTAGGTGTGTGGAAGTCTCGGACGAAATACTGGTGCCTAAATTTACGATGCACTGGCTGAGGCGTTCCTCAGCCTCTATGTAGGCTGTATTTGAGCTCTTCCCTTTCTTTGGACGGACAGGCGTGACCAAGATGGCTGTATCCTCGATGTTATCGAAAATGGCCATTACCGTAGGCCGAACGAACATGCCGTCCGGCATACCAACCAGTCCCTCTGGATTCGTTGCAGGCAGGTTCTCCATAAGACGAACCATGTCGTAGCCCATGTACCCAACGAGGCCAGCTGCCATTGGCGGTAACTCGTCGGGAAGATCAATCGCGGATTTTGCAAGAAGTTTCCGGAACGAATGAAAGGGCCCTCCGACAGCTGGCACAAAAGCCCCGGCGTTGCTATCTGCGCTTTCGTTGATTTCCGCCTTATCTCCAAAACAGCGCCAAATGACATCCGGGCGAATACCAATGAAGGAGTAACGCCCTCGTACGGCCCCTCCTTCGACAGATTCGAGTAAGAAACTGTTTGGTTCGCCGCGGGAAAGTTTTTGCATTGCTGGTACGGGCGTTTCCAGGTCGACGGTTAGCTTTGTCCACACGACCTGCGATCGGCCGGCGTCATAGATATCCATAAATTCAAGGAGGGAAGGGTTAACCAGCATTACAAAAAAACTAATACGCCGATTCGATGGCCGAACGAAATATTTCGACCGGATATTTCTTCTCTAGTGCGACCGTGTATTGATCAAGGATATCGTTTGCCATCGATTGGAGGACTCGTGTGCGCACATTTTGGACTGATTCTATGTCCTTAGAAATATCAGCTGCCCGGATTTCCTTCATTTTCGCGACGGCGTAGCCGTCCTCAGAAGGAGCTATGACCAACTCCCCGACCTTTGCTGAAAAAATTTTATTGATCAGTTCGGTAGTTATGCCAAGGTCATTCTCCTCCGCATCGCGGGTAAGTGCGCCAGTCGATTTAACGCGTAATCCTCGATTAGCGGCGATGCTTTTTAGACTAGCGCCCTGTTTAGCGTCTTCGGCAATCTTTAGGGCCATTTCTTCCGCCTTACGCGTGCGTTCTCCCGCCTGCCAATCGGCTACTACTTGCTTGCGGATTTTTTGAAGTGGTTGCAGTGCGGTTGGAGTGACGGCGTCAATCCGCAAAATAAAGAATCCTCCGTTCTTTGTTTCCATCATAGTGCTTTCTTTGCCGCCCTCAGTTTCAAATGCGACGGCAAGGAAATTTTCAATGTCGGGAAGTGCCTTTGCCATTTTCCCTTCTGGCGTTATTCCATCGACACTCACATTCTCGAATTGAAGAATGGAAAGATTAAATTCCTTACTTGCTTCTTCCAATGTAGCGCCACCAGCAAGATGGTCTTCAAGTTTAGTTGAGATGGCGTAAAGGCTGTCGATTGCTCGCCCACGCGCGGTCTCGTCAATAATTTGCGTGCGCACATCTTCCAATTTGGGGGCTGAGCCTGACATAATTTCTTTTACACGCAGGATATGCCAACCAAAGGGGCTTTGAATGGTTTTGCTGATCTCGCCCTTCTTCAACGAAAAGGCAGGCGAGGAAAGCTCCTCAATCAATTCTTCTCGTGTATGGCTTCCAAGAGAAAGATTAGAGCCCTCTTCAACCTTCCCGACTTCTTGCGCCACCATCTCGAAGGACATACCAGAAGCCAGCAAGGCCTCTGCTTTTTTGGCGCTCTTTTCGTCCGAGAGTAGAATTTGTTCAATTTCGCGTTTTTCCGGTACGGATAATTCGCTAAGCCTATTTTTGTATTCCTCTTGAAGCTCGTCTTCGGAAACTTCGATTTCACTAAGGAAATCGTCCGGTGAGAGGACAATCGCCGTGACCGTACGGTATTCTGGCGACACGTAGTTTCTGGAATGCTCTTCGTGATAAGTAGTCAGCGTTCCCGCATTCGGCTTCCCAACGCGTTTCATTTTACTGGCGGGCACCCGTATGACATCCGAGATCCGCTCTTCTTTCAGAAATTTGAAAAGGATCGTTCCCAAACGTTCCGGCACGATCGTTCCATGAGTCACGGCCTCCGTAAGCTTGTTGCGCGTGATGCCGCGGCGCACCAGGTCTGTAAACTGCTCTTCTGTGTAGCCGTTGTTCATCAGAAGTTGATAGAAAATCTGTCGATCGAATTCACCAAAACGATCACGAAAAGCTGGATTTTCCTTAATCCTGGCGGCTACCAGCGAATCACTCGCTAAAAGCCGCAAGTCATAAACCTCCAAATCGAATACCGTCTCAGCAATCAAGCGGTCTAGCGCGCGATCGAGAAGGCCCATTTCACGAGCCTGTTCCGAAGTGAGAGAATTCTCGAAAACATGCTGAACGCGATTCATTTCATGACGAAATGCACGATTCAACTGACTACTGGTAATCTTTATGTCGTCAACGGTCGCAACAGTCTTTTCGCGACCGCCACGAAAAACATCACCAATTCCCCAGACAGCGAAACTAAGGGCGAGGAGAACCAGCAATCCTTTGACAACCCATGAGGCCGTGTGCTTCCGGATTAATCCAAGCATGCTAAATTGCGGATCGGTAGGTTAAAAAAAAGCCTGAAATTCAAGCTGTTGCTAGCTGTATGATAAAGAGGGCGCCTGGCACTCGCAACCAGAGAATAGTGGGACTTTGCCTGTCGGTGAGACTAGAAAGGCTATTGGCCCTATGCTACGCAAGCCCAGTAACCGGGCGCTTTTTAAAGGGTTTTGGAAACGAAAATGACGAATGCAACACGCCCATTAATTGCCGGTAATTGGAAAATGAATGTGCTGCGTGAAGCGGGGGACGCACTTGCCCGCGCCCTTGTTAACCGTTGGCAAATGGCAGAGCCGCGGAATGTGGAGCTGGTTCTGTGTCCTCCGTCGACTCTCTTAAGTACGGTCGGCAACGCCCTGGAGGAAAGCACTATCCTTCTTGGCGCCCAGGACTGTCATTGGGAGGTGGAAGGGGCACACACGGGGGATATTTCCGCATCGATGCTGTCAGATTTGGGCTGTCGTTTTGTGATTCTGGGCCATTCCGAACGCCGCGGGGCATATGGTGAGACGGATAAAAAAATTGCTGCAAAGGTAGGTGCAGCGCAGGCTGCTGGGCTGAAGACTATTGTTTGCGTTGGTGAGAGTCTGGCTGAGCGCAACGCGGGCAAAACAGCAGAAATCGTGGAATCACAACTTGCGAGCTCGCTACCGGAGGAAATTTTTCCGGAAGACACGGTGATCGCTTATGAGCCTATATGGGCCATCGGCAGCGGCAAGACGCCGAACATCGATGAAATTAGCTATGTGCATGAAAGAATCCGGGCAGCCCTCAACAAGCGGTTCCAGCCTGAGGTTGCCCTTCCCATTCTCTATGGAGGGTCCGTGACTGTGGGTAATGCGGCAGAGATTCTAGCTATCCAGGAGGTACATGGGGCCCTAGTTGGAGGTGCCAGCCTCGATGTTGAGGCATTCTGCACAATCGCTGAAAGTTGTAGCTAGCGAAGTGCTCACGGATTCTGTAAAAGGCCAAGTCTGTAGAGGCAGACAATCATTAGGGCGTATCGAAATTAGGCAACAATGACTACGATTCTTCTTGTTATTCACCTTTTACTCGCAATCGCATTGGTTGGTAGTGTGCTTATGCAACGCAGCGAAGGCGGTGGGCTAGGCATGGGAGGTGGCGGCAGCGGCGGAGGTCTTTTTACGACCAAGGAAACCGCTAATCTGCTCACGCGTACTACGGCAGTTCTGGCCGCTTGTTTCATGGCAACAAGCTTGACACTGGCCATTATGGCGAACCAGTCCGTGGAGCCGTATTCGGTTCTGGATGTAGAGGAGCCACAAACAACCCCCTTCGAGGCCACTCCTCCAGAGTTACCGGTTGGCCCAGTCCCTCCAGCTGAGCCAAGCGCCCCTTTGGGCTAATACCGTTTTTTAGTCAAGAAATTTAGGGCGGCTGCCATGCCGCCTCTTTTACTTTCGACACCTGATCATTTTCAGTTACACTGCAGGTCCATGACGCGGTTTATCTTTATTACCGGCGGCGTGGTCTCCTCACTTGGTAAGGGAATTGCCTCCGCAGCCTTGGGAGCATTGCTTCAGGCGCGCGGGTTTAGGGTCCGTCTGCGCAAATTGGACCCCTATCTAAATGTCGATCCGGGTACGATGAGCCCGTATCAGCACGGCGAGGTTTACGTTACGGACGATGGTGCGGAAACGGATCTAGACCTTGGCCATTACGAGCGCTTTACCGGTGTTTCATCACAGCGAACGGATAATGTCACAACGGGGAAAATCTACTCTTCAGTGATTGCCAAGGAACGGCGAGGCGACTATTTGGGCGCAACCATTCAAGTTATTCCTCACGTTACGGACGCCATAAAAGAGTTCATTCAGGCTGACCTTGAGGACGAAGACTTCGTTCTTTGCGAAATTGGCGGCACGGTTGGTGATATCGAGGGACTTCCTTTCCTAGAGGCGATCCGGCAACTTGGTAACGAGCTTGGAAGGGAGCGCGTGATGTACATTCACCTGACGCTCATTCCACATATTTCTACTTCAGGTGAGCTGAAAACAAAGCCTACCCAACATTCCGTGAAAGAACTTTTAAGCGTTGGAATTCAACCGGACGTGCTCTTATGCCGGTGTGATCGTGAGATTCCTCTCGCGGATAGGCGAAAAATTGCACTTTTCTGCAATGTTCCTGAAGAAGCGGTGATTCCAGCGCAGGACGTTTCATCGATCTATCAGGTTCCCCTTAGTTATCACGCGGAAGGCTTCGACAGTCAGGTCTGTCGTCACTTTAATATTGCCAGAGAAAAAGAGCCGGATTTACACCGTTGGCAGGAAATTTTTAAACGAATCGAATCGCCTGAAGGTGAGGTAAAGATTGCCATCGTCGGAAAGTATGTCGACTTGCTGGATAGTTACAAATCCCTTATTGAAGCGCTCAATCATGGGGGAATCGCTAACCACGTACGGGTGAATCTAGATTGGGTCGATTCGGAGGTTTTTGATCGTGGCAGCGCCGTCCAGCAACTTGAAGATGTGAACGGCATTCTAGTTCCCGGCGGCTTTGGCGAGCGGGGCTCAGAAGGGAAGATTGCCGCCGTGCAATTTGCTCGCGAACGACAGGTTCCATACTTCGGCATTTGCTTTGGAATGCAGATGGCCGTCATAGAGATTGCCAGGCACCTTGCCAAGCTTGAAGAGGCGAACTCGACAGAATTCGGGCCTACGAAAGATCCAGTCGTGGGCTTGATGAGGGAGTGGATGCATGGCGCGGCGGTCGAACAACGAAGCGAGGAAGGGGAGCTTGGAGGCACAATGCGGCTTGGCGCGTACCCATGTGATCTTGAGCCGGGAAGCCGAATTTATGAAATCTATGACGGTGAGAAGCATATTTCAGAACGTCACCGTCATCGCTTTGAGGTAAATGTTAATTATGGAAATAAACTCGCTGCCGTCGGGCTTCGTTTTTCCGGAATGTCCCCAGATGGAAAATTACCGGAAATCATTGAAATGACCGACCACCCTTGGTTTGTTGGTGTCCAGTTTCATCCGGAATTAAAATCACGACCGTTTGAGCCACATCCTCTCTTCACTTCCTTTGTTGAGGCGGCCGTGAAACAGTCACGATTGGTGTAATAGGATGTTGCGATGACAGGTCCACGACACGTAGCAATTGGGAAAATTGAGGTCGGGAGCGACTTACCGCTAGTACTGATAGCGGGCCCTTGTGCGATCGAAAGCAAAGCACATGCATTGGAGACAGCGGAAGCGCTTGTGGGCCTAACGGATAAGCTTGGTATCGGGTTTATCTATAAGTCCTCTTACGACAAGGCTAACCGTACAAGCGGAGGAAGCGCGCGAGGAATCGGCATTGAAGAGGGACTTCCTATACTTGCAGAGGTGCGCGAGCGGCTAGGCTGTGCTGTACTAACGGACGTGCACACGGTCGATCAATGTGCGTGCGCCGCTGAGGCTGTCGACGTCTTACAGATTCCGGCATTTCTATGTCGGCAGACGGACCTTTTGGTGGCCGCCGCTGAGACTGGCAGGGCTATAAATGTCAAGAAAGGACAGTTTTTGGCTCCTTGGGATATGGCAAACGTCGTTGGCAAGATTGTTGAAGCCGGAAATTCGAATGTGCTTATCTGCGAACGTGGGGCAAGCTTTGGTTACAACACGTTAGTTTCCGATATGCGGGCACTTCCGATCTTGGCACAAGGTGGCTTTCCAGTCGTTTTCGATGCGACGCATTCCGTCCAGCAACCGGGTGGTCAGGGGAACACTAGCGGAGGCCAGCGCGAGTTCGTAGCTGTGCTTGCCCGCGCTGCGGTCGCAGTAGGCGTTGCGGCCGTCTTCATGGAAACTCACGCGGATCCGGATAAGGCGCCTTCAGATGGTCCAAACATGGTGCCACTAGCTGAGCTTCCAGCGCTCATGGAGGGGCTGATAGAATTTGATCGAGTGGCTAAGGCGCGCCCGCTATCTTGAGCTACCCTGGGAGAAGCCTTGAATGATGCCGATTGTTGATATTCACGCTCGCGCAATCCTCGATAGCCGAGGCAATCCGACCCTTGAAGTAGATGTCGAGCTGGATAGTGGTGCTCGAGGCCGTGCAAGTGTGCCCTCGGGTGCGTCGACGGGCACCCATGAAGCGTTAGAGCTTAGGGACGGCGACCAAGATCGGTTTGGCGGCAGAGGCGTGCAAAAGGCCGTTGACGTGGTTAACGGGGAGGTCTTTGACGCTCTTTCTGGGATGGATGTTGAGGATCAGGTGGCGTTAGATCGTATTCTCATTGAATTGGACGGAACCCCAAACAAATCCCGATTGGGCGCCAACGCGACCGTTGGCGTGAGCCTCGCCATCGCTAAGGCGGCAGCGGCGGGGGCGAAGATGTCCCTTTACCGATACATTGGTGGCGCCCATGCGCGAATCCTACCGGTACCGCTCATGAACGTATTGAACGGCGGCGTACATGCAGACAATCCTCTAGATTTTCAGGAGTTTATGATTATGCCTGTGGGCGCGCCAACACTTACGGATGCCGTTCGCGCTGGTGCGGAAATTTTTCACGCGCTTAAGGGTCAACTGAAGCAGGCCGGGTACAACACGAATGTCGGTGACGAAGGAGGATTCGCACCTAATTTAAAGAGCGCAGATGAAGCACTTGGCTTTATCATGCAGGCCATCGAAAAGGCCGGCTACCATCCGGGAGAGGACGTAGCGCTAGCCCTCGACGTTGCGGCAAATGACTTTTTTAAGGATGGCACTTATGAACTTCGCGGAGAGGAGAAGCGGTTTGATGCCGACGGCCTCATAGATTTTTACCAGGACCTCGTCAAACGTTACCCGATCATTTCCATCGAGGATGGCATGGCAGAAGATGATTGGGAAAACTGGGAAGCCCTCACGAAGGCATTGGGTAAGCGCGTACAGTTGGTCGGTGATGATCTCTTTGTGACGAGTCCGCTTCGTTTGCAGGAAGGGATCGCGCGCGATGTTGCGAATGCTGTCCTGATCAAGGTGAATCAGGTCGGAACTCTTTCCGAAACGCTAGAGACCATCGAGATCGCACACAAGGCTGGCTATGCGGCCGTGCTTTCCCATCGCTCTGGCGAGACTGAAGATACAACGATTGCCGACCTAGCAGTTGCGACGAATTGTGGTCAAATCAAGGCGGGATCGCTTTCGCGCACCGATAGGCTTGCGAAATATAATCAGCTTCTCCGTATAGAAGAAGAGCTTGCACCCAACGGTGAGTACGCCGGAAAGAGCATTCACCGAGGGAAAAGCTCAGGAAATCCACGCGAAAAAAGTTGACGCGGTAGAATCGCTATGATTCGATCAGCTTATGTTGCTTCTCAACGAGCTGCGCGCACGAGCAAAACAAGTTATCGCTCCAGTGCTTGGAATTGCGGCGATCACCTATTTTGGGTATCACACGATTCAAGGCGAACATGGGGCCCTTGCCTGGCTCCAGCTCTCCGGCCAGGTGACTCAAGCTAAAACGACAATTCTCGCACTTGAGGGGGAGAGTAATCGGCTTGCCAACAGGGTGCGCCTTTTACATCCAGATCATCTCGACCTTGATATGCTGGACGAGCAAGCACGCCGACTCCTGAATTTGGGGGGCGAAGATGAGGTTTTACTCCTGATGCCGTTTTTGTCCGAAGATCGCAATCTGAGGGATACAGCTTCTCGGCCAAATAATTAACTTAAATCTAATTAATATTAATATTTGTCAATAATATTAATATCTTGTAGCTTCCTTTAGCTTGCAATTCTCGCTGCTTACGCGTAGGTCTAGCCGTTTACGCATCCGATGGCTTAGATGGCATGGCGGCAAAGCAACGCATAAAAAAGGCTGCAAGAAAGCAATCTCCGGCACGCAAGGCACGCCGTCGCGCCGTGCCGAAGAAAAGCACGAACGTGGAGCTGGAAAGACTCCTCGGATTTTATCGGCGAATGCTGCTCATCCGTCGTTTTGAAGAAAAGGCTGGACAACTATACGGCATGGGCCTCATCGGTGGCTTTTGTCATCTGTATATTGGACAAGAGGCGGTCGTCGTCGGTGCCCTCGCGGCTATCGAACGGGCGAAGGATTCGTTTATTACTGCTTATCGCTGTCATGGCCACGCCTTAGAATCGGGATTGGAACCGAAGGCCGTCATGGCTGAGCTTACAGGGCGTACGACTGGCGTTTGCAACGGCAAAGGCGGTTCCATGCATTTTTTTGCGCCCGACAAGGGGTTTTACGGCGGGCACGGGATCGTTGGGGCCACGGCTCCACTTGGGACCGGGCTTGCCTTCGCGCATAAATACCGCAAAGACGAGGGTGTTGTGCTCACGTTCTTTGGAGAAGGGGCAGCCAATCAGGGTCAGGTGTATGAGGCCTTCAACATGGCCTCCCTTTGGAAGCTGCCCGTCGTCTACATCATAGAAAATAATCGCTATGGGATGGGAACAGCGGTTGAGCGCGCATCTGCCATCACGGATATTTACAAGCATGGCGAGAGCGTTGGCATTCCCGGAAAACGCGTCGATGGCATGGATGTCCAGGCCGTCGAAAAAGAGGTTAAGGCGGCAGTTGACCATGCACGCTTGGGAAAGGGGCCGATCATTCTCGAAATGCGGACTTATCGCTATCGCGGGCATTCAATGTCGGATCCCGCGAAATATCGGAGCCGCGAGGAGGTTGCAAAAATCCGTGAGGAACGTGACCCGATCGACCATTTACGCAAGGAACTTCTTTCACACGTCAAGGTGAAGGAAGAAGACCTGAAGAAAATTGATCGCGAAGTAAAGGCTATCATTTATGAGGCTGCCGATTTTGCCCAGGAATCTTCTGAACCGGATCCAGGTGAGCTTTTTACAAATATTCTCAGCGAGATTGAAGAGTAGGCCATGCCGAAGCAAGTCTTAATGCCGGCGTTGAGTCCAACTATGGAAGAGGGATCGCTTTCGCGCTGGTTTAAGGCAGAAGGAGATGCGATTTCGTCTGGCGATTTGTTGGCAGAGATTGAGACAGACAAGGCGACGATGGAGCTGGAAGCAATAGACGAAGGTACTCTTGGCAAGATCTTAGTGCCGGAAGGGACAGAGGGAGTGCAGGTGAACACTCCCATTGCGTGGATCCTTGAGGAAGGTGAGGACATCTCCGTTCTAAATGACGTAAAAGCAGCCCCGCCACCGGAAAGGGCAGTGTCCAAGGAGGTGGTGTCGCAAGAGCCAATATTAAAACCAGTGTCGGCAGGTCCCAAACCCGGAACCACATGCGTAAAGGAAATTGTCTATGAAGGCGAGACAGTTACCCAGAGTCTTCGAGAGGCTCTTCGCGATGGTATGGCGGAAGAAATGCGTCGTGATGAAAGTGTTTTCCTAATGGGCGAAGAGGTGGCTGAATATCAAGGAGCCTACAAAGTGAGTCAGGGCCTACTAGAAGAATTTGGGTCGAGGCGTGTCGTAGATACACCGATCACCGAGATGGGTTTCGCCGGTCTAGGTGTAGGCGCTGCCTTCGCAGGCCTTCGCCCAATCATCGAATTTATGACCTTTAACTTTGCTATGCAGGCAATTGATCACCTGATCAATTCAGCAGCAAAGACGTTCTACATGTCTGGCGGCAGGGCTTCAGTGCCTATTGTTTTCCGCGGACCAAACGGGGCGGCGGCACGCGTTGCGGCCCAACATTCCCAATGCTATGCAAGTTGGTATGGGCACATTCCCGGCTTGAAGGTTATTGCTCCTTATTCAGCTACCGATGCGAAGGGTCTTTTGAAATCCGCGATTAGAGATGCAAACCCGATTGTATTTCTGGAAAATGAACTTCTTTATGGGCAAAGCTTTGACGTGCCTGTCGATCCAGATTTTCTCGTTCCCATAGGGAAAGCTAGCGTATTGCGTGAGGGGAAAGACGTAACGATCACAGCTTTTTCCCTGATGGTAGGACATGCGCTTATTGCTGCAGAGGAGCTTCAAAAGGAAGGAGTGGAAGCAGAGGTAATTGATCTTCGCACGATCCGTCCCATCGATTTGCCAACGATCATTGAATCGGTGAAGAAGACGAATCGACTTGTCAGCATCGAGGAAGGCTGGCCATTTGCTGGAATCGGCTCTGAGATAGCGGCATGCGCCATGGAGGAGCTCTTTGATTATTTAGACGCGCCAGTAACGCGCGTTACCGGTGTTGATGCTCCCATGCCATATGCAGCTAATCTCGAAGCACTGACATTACCGAATTCTGATCGCATCGCTGAGGCGGCGAAGGCGGTCTGTTACCGGGATTAATGTTATGTCAAATTCGGAAACGCCCAAGGAAGCCACTGATAAAAAAGCAGTAGAGGAAAAATCAGTGTCTAAGCCTCCAACTGTTTCTGCTGCATCTAAAAAACCAAAAGGTAAGGTGCGCGCGGGGATTTTTGCTAGCCCCTTGGCCCGAAGATTGGCTACGGAAAGTGGGATAGATCTTACGCACATAGAAGGCTCCGGTCCTAAGGGACGTATCGTAAAGCGAGACATCGAGACCAACCTTAATGGAAGACAAGCGCACTCGACAAAAACGTCCGTCACGTGTGCTTCTGGCGAACTTCCGCCATTCAAGGAAATTCCGAATACAAATATTCGAAAAGTTATTTCCGAACGCCTGACAAAAGTTCATCAGGACGTGCCAACCTTCTTCCTTTCGATCGATTGTGAGATAGATGCGCTTCTTTCCGTGCGCAAACAGGCGAATGAGATGCTGGAAGATCAGAAACTTTCGGTGAACGATTTTCTTATTCGCGCAGTGGCGTTGGCATTAATGGATGTTCCGGAGGTAAATTCAAGCTGGGGCGAGAAGGTGATTCGTCAATACGAAACAGCTGATATTTCAATTGCAGTTACAACGAAGCGCGGCTTAATTGCCCCGATCGTTCGTGGCGCTGAGGCAAAAACGGTTCGGGAAATTGCCAAAGAAGCTGGGGAGTTGGCTGAGAGGGCGCGAGACGGGAAGCTTCGGCCCGAGGAATTTCTGGGAGGCACGTTTACGCTTTCGAATCTTGGTATGTTTGGCGTTCGGCAATTCGATGCCATTTTGAACCCACCGCAAGCCTGCATCATGGCAGTCGGAGCCGGCGAACCGCGCGCCGTCGTTAGAAGTGGCAAAATAACTACCGCTATCATGATGAGTTGTACACTTACCTGCGACCATCGTGTCGTAGACGGGGCGGTGGGGGCTGAATTTCTAGCTGGCTTTAAGAGTTATGTTGAGGAGCCTGCCCGGATGCTCTTGAAAGAGGCAGGTTATGGATAGCCCGAAATACGATCTCGTCATTGTTGGTAGCGGGCCCGGTGGTTACGTTGCTGCGATCCGTGGCAGTCAATTAGGGTTAAAGACAGCACTCGTCGAAGAAAAACACCTGGGGGGGGTTTGCCTTAATTGGGGCTGTATTCCGACGAAAGCACTGCTGAGATGTTCAGAAATCTATCACCTCCTCCATCGCCTCGATGATTTTGGTTTTTCCGCTAAGGACATTCGCTTCGATATTCAGAAAATCGTCGAGCGCTCTCGCGCAGTCGCTAACCGGCTTTCGAAAGGGGTGGCCCACCTCATGAAGAAGAACAAGGTCGACGTCATTCAAGGCAGGGGCCGGCTGGCAGGCAAAGGGAAAATTGCGATCGAGAAAGCTAACAAGAAGATTGGCGAAGTGGAGGCAAAGCACATCATCCTAGCAACAGGCGCCCATGCAAGCA
>Ga0315336_1003814_pt1 | contig 19291 bp, 14 predicted proteins | sample ASW5metaG_FD_204512 | JGI IMG/M metagenome (GOLD analysis project Ga0315336, IMG submission 204512) | Ammonia-oxidizing marine archaeal communities from Monterey Bay, California, United States - ASW #5 | ecosystem: Environmental > Aquatic > Marine > Intertidal zone | place: USA: California... | reverse complement strand
AAGTGCTTCAATCCGCCGAATCCATGAAATTCGCCGTCGCCCGATTGGAGACTCACATGGACCGGGCAGACAGTGCTGTCCGGGGCAAGATTGTCCTGGCGACGGTCAAGGGGGATGTCCACGACATCGGCAAGAACCTGGTGGACATCATCCTGTCCAACAATGGATACCAAGTGATTAATCTGGGTATCAAGGTGCCGCCCCAGGATCTTATCGCCGCCTGTCAGCAGCATCGACCCGACATGATTGGATTGTCCGGGTTGCTGGTTAAGTCGGCACAGATGATGGTCGAGACCGTGGGTGACTTAAGCCAGGCACAGATCAACTGCCCGGTACTGGTCGGCGGCGCGGCTCTTTCCAACCGGTTTACCAGATTACGCATCGCCCCGGAATACGGCGGTCTGGTCGCCTACGCCGGTGACGCCATGACCGGACTCGCTCTGGCTAACACCATTCAAGATGCCGACGAACGGCAAAAGTTGGTGGAGACCCTTACCTCCGAAGCCGAACAGTTGACGCAATCGGATGCGGCGCGACGGGCAACTGACAGTGAAGACGAGGCCGCTCCAGTGGCTCCGGCCCAGATCCTGCACAATTTCGATGTTCCCAACCCGCCGGACCTGAGACTTCACGTCCTGAAAGATTACGATCTGGATGAGATTTTTCCCTACATCAATCCCCAGATGCTGTATGTGCGGCACCTGGGTTTCAAGGGACGGTTCGCCGACGCATTGGCCTCTGGTGACCCTTCGGCGATCGAACTGCAAGAATCAGTGAAACGGGTGGAAGAACTTATCCTGGCTGAATCAAGCATCACCGCCCAAGCCGTCTTCAAGTTCTTCCCTTGCCAATCCGATGGACAAGACTTAAAAATCTACGCGCCTGACGGCTCTACGACTCTGGAAAAGTTCCACTTCGGTCGTCAGTCCCAGCGCGACGGGCTGTGTTTGGCCGACTACACAGCCCCCACCGGCGGCCCCATGGACTACGTCGCCATGTTCGTGACGTCCATAGGTCCGGGAGTACGGGAATTGGCCGAGAAATGGATGGCCGAAGGGCAATACCTTAACTCCCACATCCTTCAGGCTTTGGCGTTAGAAGGAGCGGAAGGATTCGCCGAACTGCTGCACCAGCAGATACGGCAGATGTGGGGCTTTGGCGACTCTCCCGAGTTGACCCACCAAGACTTGTTCCGCACCCAATACCGGGGCCGCCGATACTCCTTCGGCTATCCGGCATGTCCCAGATTGGAAGACCAAGAGCAGCTATTCCGGCTGCTGGAGGTTTCCGAGAATCTGCCCGTGGAACTGACGGAAGGATTCATGATGGACCCGGAATCTACGGTCTCGGCCATGGTGTTCCACCACCCCAACGCCACCTACTTCACCCTGAGCGAGCGGGACATGGAGCGGCTGGACCAAGAATCATCGGCTGATTAAATCGAATACGATGAGTTTAGAAGATTCAACCCGCGTTGATAGTTTATTTATCAACAAGATTAATTAAGCTGCCGATATCCGCATCGTAATGATTCACGACTTGCCAGAGTCCATTCCCTCGGTAAAGCTCGCTTCTCAGCGATATTGTCCCTGAATCCCAGGTGATTAATCTATTCGATTAAGAGCTGTTCATCGATTTCGAGGAAAGACTCACACTCAATCTCCGGCGCCGCATAACCCAGCTGATTTGCTATGCCGATGAACATGGGGCCGACGCGATCGGTCTTGCTTACCCTGTATTCGCTCCGGTAGTGGAGACCGCTCTAGAACTGGATAACGTGCCGGGATTGTCGTCCTACGATTCGGCGATGGCGGAAGAGGTGGAAAACGGACCTCGGGTTGGAATCATCTCCTCCGTTCCCGCCGCGCTGCGGGACTCCGAACATTACTTGCTAAAACCTGCCAAAGAAAAAGGCGTATCGATTCAGTCCAAGCTCTGTCTGGCCGACGATTTGATTCATGTCTTGCGAACAGACGGTGAGGCCGGGTTTTCCCGGCGTATAGCCGAGGAAGTCGCCAAGTTGAAGCCAGAAGTCGACTCGGTGTTACTAAGCCAACTTTCCATGGCGGCAGCTCTTTCCCATGTTAGCAGCGTTGCCAACGTGCCTGTCCTATCAGTTTCCCATTGCAGTGCCTTCGCCTTCAAAAAGCTGCTATCATCCAGCGTAACCGTCTGACAGAACTTCCGGACCCAACATCTGACACCTAAACAAGCCATCTAAAGATTAGATGGCTTTGGGAACATCATCGTCCGAACCGTCATAGTTCTTTGCCCGCCAGTTTTCATCACGTCTACTGCCAAAGAAGGCTCATCCCGCTGGCAGTTAGGCGTGGTAGAGACCTCCAAAGGGCGTATCATTGCACCATTAAGTAAAGTGTTGGAGGAAGCGTGGAGCCTATCAAAGAGATTGCCGCCGGATTGGGTATAAAAGAAGAACATCTCATCCCTTTTGGCCGGTACAAAGCCAAGATATCCATGGACGCTCTGAACGACGTACCCCAAGATCGCCGGGGCAAGCTGGTAGTTGTAACCGGCATGACTCCGACTCCGGCGGGGGAAGGAAAGACCACAACCGCCGTCGGATTGGCCCAAGGGATGGGCCGGTTGGGACACAAGGCGGTGGTCAATCTACGAGAGCCGTCCCTGGGGCCCATCTTCGGGATCAAGGGCGGCGGCACCGGCGGCGGCAAGGCCAGGGTCGTCCCGGAAGACGAGATTAACATCCACTTCACTGGAGACGCCCACTCCGTTTCCTCGGCCCACAACCTGTTGTCCGCTCTGGTGGACAACGCTGTATATCGAAATGAGGCCTCGGGCATGGACCCCACCGGCATCCAATGGTCCCGAGTTACCGATGCATCAGATCGATCCCTGCGCCAAGTGATAGCCGGAGTCGGGGGTGAAGGAAACAGCCCGCTGCGGGAGACCCGCTTCGACTTCGTAGCAGCGTCGGAGATTATGGCCGTCATGGCCTTATCCACCGGGCTGGAAGACCTGAGGTCGCGGATCTCCCGGATCGTCGTCGGCACCTCCCGGAGCGGAGAGCCGGTTTCCGTGGAGATGCTGGGCTTCACCGGTGCGTTGATGACCCTGTTGCACAATACCATCATCCCCAACATGGTGCAGACGCAGGAAGGCCAGCCCGCTTTCATCCATACTGGCCCCTTCGGCAACATCGCCCACGGATGCAGCTCCGTAGTCGCCGATCAGTTGGGACTGGCCTACGCCGATTACGTGATAACGGAAGCAGGCTTCGGGTCGGATTTGGGGTTCGAGAAATTCATGCACATCAAGGCCCGGCAAAGCGGCCTGCTGCCCAGCGCCGTGGTACTGGTCGCTTCAGTTCGCGCCCTACGATGGCACGGTGGATCGGCTCGCCGGGACCTGGCCCAACCCAACCTGGACGCAGTCATCTCCGGCGGCGTCAACCTAGCCCACCACGTCGGCATCGTCCGGGCCTTCGGGTTACCAGTGGTGGTGGCTATCAACAACTTCGATGGCGACGGAGCCGACGAGATTAAAGCAGCCAAAGAGATCGCCTTGGCAGCGGGGGCGACGGAAGCGGTGGAATGCTCCGGGTTCGCCGACGGCGGAGAGGGTGGCATGGCCTTAGCCGAAGCGGTGGTCCGGGCAACTGCCAGCGCCACAACCGTTTCGCCCATCAACTACGCCTATGAATTAGACGCACCCGTACGGGACAAAGTCCTGGCCCTAGCGCAGCGAACCTACGGGGCCGAGGATGTTACGTGGACACCGGAGGCCCGCCGCAAACTACGCTACTTCGAATCCCAGGGATGGGGTTCGCTACCCATCTGCATGGCCAAGACCCACCTGTCCATCTCCCATGACCCGACCCGCCGGGGAGCCCCGTCGGGCTACACCTTCCCCATATCCGACATCCGGGTGTCGGTGGGCGCCGGGTTCTTATACACGCTGGCCGGCCGCATCGAAACACTCCCCGGACTCCCCAGCCGCCCCCGCGCTCTGGACATGGATGTGGATGCCTCTGGAGAAGTGATTGGGCTAAGCTGACGGCTTATCTGGTAAAACCGAACCGCATCTGAACATAACGATTCACCTCCTCTCTAACTCTCCCTCATAAATGGGGCGAGGACATTGTCCATTCCCACTCGATGGGAGAAGGTTAGGATGAGGGTGAAATGTTTTGCGCCACCCTGACTAGAATGGGCTTCTAGTCGTCCAAGTATGCTATATTGACTCCCACTTCCCAGAATGAATCGATGAAGGAGTCAACAATGATTTACGACTATCGTGAATACACGTTCAAACCCGGAAAAGTCCCCGAATACATGGCAGCGGTGGAAGATTTGTCCATCGGAATCCGAGCCAAATACGGCATCAAACTCGCCGGTTGGTACTACAGCGACGTCGGAGACCTGAACAAGGTGGTGCACATCTGGGGCTACCGCGACCACGCACACTTCGAAGAGGCGAAGGCCCAAGTCGCCGCGGATCCCGACTGGACCGGCAAGTACCTACCCAGAGTAGCCGGCCTGCTAGTATCCCAGAAAACCTACCTGATGCTGTCCCCGGACTTTGCGCCGCAGCCAGGGTAGGGTCGACAAAAATGTGAGACCTTGATTCTGTGCGCTGAAGGATTCGGGGAATATCGGTTAAAAAGGTATCGTTTATGAACCAGACCGGAGAAACGCAAGAAGCGTTGGTTTCTCGTGGTTGGCTGGCCAGCCGCTTGTATGATTCCGATGTACATGTGATTGAGGTTTCCGCAGCCAATGATGATGCCAGATACAGTGCAGGCCATATTCCCGGCGCGTCGTGGTGGTTTTGGAAGAACACCTTGTGGCACGGCACAGACCGGGCGTTCATAACCCCGGAACAACTGGCCCAGCGGCTGGGAAGCTGGGAAGCTTGGGAGTCTCTCCGACTGACACTGTGGTCATCTATGGCGACCCGGTCCAGTTTGGAACCTACGCTTTTGGGGTGCTTACCATGGCCGGCCACAAGAACTTGCGATTGCTGGAAGGTGGGCGGAAACGCTGGGTAGCCGAAGGCCGTCCACTAAGCCAGAAATAGCCGGACGCTTCTCCGGTGGCATATACGCCCGGAACGGCGGACTTCACCAGCCGGGTGGGTCGGGACGATGTGCGAGCCAAACTAGACCAACCGGGGCGGCAATTGTTGGATGTGCGCGCGCCGGAGGAATACCGGGGCGAGCGGGTCAGCCCGCCTTGGGGAGATTGCCAGTTTGATTTCAATCACGGTGCTGAACGGACCGGACGAATACCCGGAACTACGCACCCCTACTTTCGGGTAATGGTGAATGAGGACGATGCCTTTCTATCTTCCGAGAAACTGGGGTTCATCCTCGACTAGGCCGGAGCGGCTGCCGATGCCAGCACAGAGTTGGTGACCTACTGTAGGTTGAGCCACCGGGCCACGTTGGCCTGGTTCGCCATTAAATACCTACCGAGCCGCGAAAACGTGCTAGTCTACGACGGCTCATGGACCAAATGGGGCAGCATCGTAGGGTTCCCCATGGAGAAAGACTGATGGAAATGCGCCGGGCACACTACCGAAGTTCCGGCGGAAACGCGATTAGAATCGAATCACTCCTGAATAGCTGACAGCTACCTCCTAGTTATGACAACCCCTGGCCTGAATATCCCAAACCACTTCCACCTTGCCATCCCTCACCCCGATAAATCTATCCCAGCGGCTGACGGTGGCGTCTTGTTGGGAAGGGATGAGGGTTAGTTGGTCGCCGGGGGTTAGTTGGACGCCGTCGTCCAGGTGAAGGATGGCGTGGTCTGGGTCCATGGATTCTACGCTTACTCCGGGCAGGCCTTCCACTTCCGGCATCGCCCGCAGGGTGCTAACGGCTTTCTGGCCGGCGTCGGCTATGGCGACTCCAGGGCGTGGGGTGCTGATGACGGTGGTTAAGACCTTACCAGAATATTGGAATTCGGTCATGTAGCTGTAGCCGGTTTCCATGACCAGGTAACTGCCGCCCTGGACTTCCGTTACGCCGGGTATCTCCCCGGCTACGTCGTAGCTCCAGGTCTCGCCGGTGGACACTATCTCCACTGGTATCCCGGCCGACTCGATGGCGTTTTTGAAATCGATGACGTTCTTAATCACCCGGTAGCCTTCGGTAACCCGGTCCTCTCGTTGGTGCATGACCGGAATGGTCTGGTGGCTCATGATGCCTTTGAAGTTCAAGCCCGGCAATGCGTCGATGGCCTTGGCCAGGGCTACTCCCTGCTCCATCTCCTGCACACCACAGCGCCGCAGTCCTGTTTCCAGTTCAATGACCACACCAAGATCAACTCCCCTGGCCGCCGCTGCGTGGGACAGGTCACGGGCATTTTCGGCGTTGTCGCAGGACACCAGAATCTCGGCTTGCTGGGCCAGCGTACATAGCCGGTCAATCTTCAAGGGAGCAGCGACTTCGCTGGTGACGAAGACGCTGGGTATCCCGCCGTGGATCATGACCTCGGCTTCGGAGACCTTGGCCGAGCATACCCCGCCGATGGTCCCGCCCCGGCGAATCTGCCGGTGGGCTAGGGCTGGCGTTTTATGGTTCTTGCTATGAGGGCGTAGCTTGCTGTCTCTGCCTTCGTAGTAGTCGGCCATGACATCCATATTGTGGTCTAGGGCGTCCATGTCCAGAATCAGACACGGCGTTTCCAAGTCCTCTATGGGCGTTCCCGGCATCGGACGGTATTGTTGTTGCATGGTTTCTCTCCTGAAACTATTTAGTACGGGCGCCAGGCTTAACCTGTTGCCAATAAGGGACATTTTCAGGCAACGTATGGCCGCATTGGCATTTCTCATCCTTGCCCGACTGAACGGCCATCCGGTCGCAGTGCGAGCAACGGACCCACACGCTAGTCATAAACTCAGTTGCGAAGTCCGGTCCCATTATCCGGTCAATCGCCTCTTAGTGGCTCCCCCGGTGCAACTGATTTGGGCTATCCACATCTTCCCAGGCTGACATAGTAAACATACGAAGGCTGGCTCTGTTAGTCACAGCGCTGGAAAACCCGGGCATCTGGGCCATTTCTCGGAGGATCCGGCCACCACCCCCACTCACTTCTTGCGCCTCTTCATCCGAATTAAGACTGATGGATGTCATATTGAATGTTCCGGGTTCGGAACAGTCGCCCTGGCTCCCGTATACACTACTGCCGAAAGACACCAGCCCGATGGAGTCGGGTTGGACGATAACCTGGAGCCCTAACTGCTCGACGAAGCTGCGTTGGTCGAAGTAGACCTGGACGGAGCGAATCTTATCGCCATCATCCACAATGAAGTCGGCCCCCGGCAATTCGACCATCGGGCCTATGGGAGGTCCTCCGCCAAAAGGTCCGGAGTTTGTGCCCTGCATCAACCACTGAGCCACCACCGTACCATCGTCGGCATCTCCGGTGCTTACTATCCCGAACGACAGATCCGGACAGGCGGAGACGAGCCCGCTGGTATATTCGACGATGGCTTGTCCCGACAACGGCTGACCCGTCGTGGGGTCGGCGTAAGTGCCGTCCAGAGCGAAGGTTGCGGCTTCCTCAGCGGGATCCCGCAGGTGCCATGCGTCGAAATAGGCTTGCGCGACCTCTAACGGCTCCATCCATGTCCTCCCGAATCAACTTTTGCTGACAGTTGATGGCGCAGATTTAATCGAACCTTCCCCGTCCAGCGATGGACCAGAAGCCTTCCAGCTTGTCGCCGCGCACCGCTCGGACGTAGTCGTATTGGTTGAAGCATAGGCCCAGGTTATAAGGAACCAGCCAAGCTTTGTCCCCCGCTTTGATGTTCTGGGCGGGACCGGTTTGCAGGTCCAGCACACCATGCTCGGCGCTAAATCGGACGGCTTTGGCTCCGGCGACACCATCCAGCACCGCCATGCCCCGATCGGGTCCGGTGGCTTTGTGCCCGGCATCCAACACCGCCGACTCACCAGTGGGGCGGCTGATGACCGCCGCCAGAATCTTGGCCGCCGGATTGAACTCAGGGCGCAACCGGCAATAGAGGTGGTCCATCAAAGGATAGGACCCTGCTTGAATCTCGGTTATACCTGCCATCCCGGCCGCTATATCGTAGTTGTGGGTGCCGCCTACGCTAACCACCGATACAGGAAGACCAGCTTTCTCGATAAGCTCTCTCGTGTCCAGCACTCGCTGGAGCACACGCCACGATATGGCGTCTCTCTCTTGCCGGTCAGGGAAATTCGGACCGTCGCTTCCTTCTCCACACGATGCAGGCAACGGAGCGATGGCCATGATTCCGTCGAATCGTAACCCCGAAGATCGGGAAACAGCCTTTGACAACTCCACGGCTTCACCGCTCGGGGAAACTCCGCACCGTCCCAAACCAACGTCCAACTCGACGAGGACGCCCAAAGTAACGCCTTGGGCCGTCGCCGCCTGGGAGAGGTCAGAAACGTTCTGGGGATTGTCCACTGCCAGCCCGATTTTGTTGGACCCTGCCAGGGCGCAGAGACGGTTTATCTTAGAGCGTGTCACTATCTGACTGGCCACCAGGATGTCGGTTATTCCGGCGTCGCTGAATACCTGCGCTTCGCCGATAGTGGTTACGCTGATTCCTCCCACCGTGTTGGCCGCTTGCAACTGCCGGTGGGCGATCTTGGGAGTTTGATGTCCAGTAACGTGGGGGCGTATCTTCGCAGTGGACTGGTCGAACCGGCTATGCAATGTCTCGATATTCCGGTCCATAACGTCCAAGTCCACCACCAATGCTGGGGTGTCCAGGTCCATCACCGGGGTGCCCGTAGGCTGAAAAACTGGCCGCTCCATTGAGCCCTCCCTTATTTCCACTAAGCCTCTAACCGTATCCCGGCAATATTGGTTTTATGTAAACCGCCAGCGTCCGAGTTCCTGAAGAATACCATAAATGTAGCTTTGAGACAGTCTCAGCACTATCCTCTCGATTCCGTTGGTCATTGCCTTATTCTCTCAGTGGTGAGCCCTTCGTCAGGCTCACGGTAAACAATCTTAGTATATGCCCTACTTAGTGGAGAGTCCGATTGCATTTCCCTCCTGCCGATGACACAATGACTAGCGCCGCCTCAGTGTCCGCAATCGGCCCCCAATCAGGAGGAGTTCTTGACCACCGAATCATCAAATAACGGTTCGCTGCCCGGATTGCTGGAAGGTGTCCGGGTCATCGACCTCACCCATTACCTTTCCGGTCCCTACTGCACCAAACTTATGGCGACCTTGGGCGCAGATGTTATAAAGATAGAGCGTCCCGGCACCGGAGACCCCATCCGCAAGTTCGGGCCGTTTCCTAAGGCCCTCACGCCATCCCCTCTCCCTGACGGAGAGGAGCCGCACGAGTCCGGGGCTTGGTTCCTGTACCTGAACACCTCTAAGAAGAGTTTAACGCTGGACCTCCATTCCGATGCAGGCAAAGACATTCTCAAGAGTTTGATTCCCTCCGCCCAGATCGTCGTGGAGAACTTCGCTCCGGGCACTTTGGACAAGCTAGGATTGGGCTATCCGGACCTACAGAAGCTGAATCCCGCTCTGGTGATGACGTCCATAACCAACTACGGACAGACCGGTCCCTACCGCGATTGGAAGGCCACCGAGCTTAACCTGTACGCAGCGGGCGGGCTGATGTACATCACCGGCGAACCTGAATCGGAGCCTCTTAAAGAAGGCGCGCCCCTGGCGCAACTTGGCGCCGGACAAACCGCTTTCGTCGCGACCATGGGCGCCTTGATGCATGCCGAAGATACGGGTCAAGGCCAGCACATCGACATGTCCATCGCCGATTACGCCACCAACATTCTGGAAAACGCGATGATGCAGTACAGCTACTCGGGAGAGGAGTACACCAGAGTGGGCAACCGGGGCTACGGGCGAGCGGCGTGGGGGATCTACCCCTGCCAGGACGGCTACGTGGGAATCATCTCCGGTCCTGACACTCGCTGGCCGGAGATTGCCGGAATCATGGACCGGGAAGAGTTATCCGATCCTCGCTTCGCTTCCCGAAACGGCAGGTTGATAAACGCCGATGAAGTCGACGCTCTGATGCTTCCCTGGCTGCTGGACCACGACAAGGTCGATATTTTCAAAGCGGGTCAAGAGGCCGGATTGGGCTTCGGATTCGTCGCCACGATGGAAGACATCCTGGAGATGGAGCAGCTTACCGCCCGGGACTACTTCGTCGACATAGACCATGGAGAGGCTGGGACGTTCCGGTATCCTGGCGCGCCTATACGGGCGACGGTAACGACCTACCCCCAATCCCCTCCTTGCGAAGGAGGGGAGGCTGCGGCGTCCCAGTCATCGCAGGTAGGGCAGGACAACTCGGCCCCCCTTACGGATGGGAGACCACAGGGGGGTCGTACCACCGGCAGCGCCCACGACCACTGGGTCTACTACCGCGCCCCACACTTGGGTGAACACACCGAGGAGATACTAGGGGATGCGCTGGGACAATCATCCGGGGAGATTGCCCATCTCCGGGGTCAGGGGGTGATTTAGTTGACCACCAAACATCAGGCCAATAACGGGCATTCGCATCAGCCGCTCAAGAATTTCCGTGTACTGGATCTTTCCCGCATCTGGGCCGGTCCCTACTGCACCAAGCTCATGGCCGACATGGGCGCGGAGATTATCAAGATGGAATCGCTGAGCGTGTACGATTCCCATCGCGGCCCCATCAACCCTGCTAGAGGCATCGCAGCTTACCCCGATTGCGAACCAGGTGACGAACCCTGGAATCGCAACGGTTGGTTCAACTGCTTGCACATGAGCAAATACGGCATCTCCTTGGAACTGACCACGGAGACGGGCCGCAAGGTCTTTGAACAACTGGTGGCCATCAGCGACGTGGTGATTGAAAACTTCCGGCAGGGCAGCCTGGAACGACTGGGATACAGCTACGAGACGTTGCGCCGCATCCGTCCCGATCTGATCTACGTTTCCATGCCCGCCTTCGGCAACAGCGGCCCCTGGCAGAAGTACCTGGCCTATGGAATCGGTCAGGAGCAGTTATCCGGGATGGCCCACATGACTGGATATCGGAATGAAGGACCGATGAAATCAGGCATAAACCACGGCGACCCCATCACCGGCTCCCATGCCGCCGGGGTGTTGCTAGCCGCCCTGCGTTATCGGAAGCGCACCGGCAAGGGAATGTTCGTCGACGTGTCTCAGCAGGAATCGGCGGTATCGCTGATCGGGGCCGACGTGCTGGCCTACCAGATGACCGGCAAAGAGCCGGAACGCCGGGGCAATCGTTCACCCTACTTCGCCCCCCACAACAGCTATCAATGCGCTGGAGACGACCGTTGGGTGGCCATCTCCGCCACCAACGATGAAGAGTGGCGGCAGTTGGCCAAGCAAGTCGGCGGCCCGGAACTGGCGGGAGGTTCCCGCTTCTCCACCCTGGCAGGCCGGATGGAACATGAAGACCACCTGGACGAACTGATATCCGGTTGGACGGCAGACAAAAAGGCCTACGACATCTGCCATCTACTACAGAAAGAAGGAGTGCCTGCCTCCCCGGTCATGGGCGGCCCGGACCTGCTGGCGGATCCCCACTATGAAGCGAGAGGCACCTTTGTTCGCGTCAACCATGAGCAGGTGGGCGAAATGACCTACCCCGGCATCCCTTGGAAGATGTCGGCGACCCCCGGCGAAGTGCGCTGGGCCTCGCCCACCCTGGGCCAGCACAATCGCCAGATATACGGCGAACTGCTAGGCATCCCAGCCGAAGGCATCGACGACCTGGAAACACAAGGTATAATCGGAACCAAGCCCACGGGATCAAGAATAATTTAGCAAGAAGCCGAACACCGATTGCTGATAGCTGGAAGATTAAATAACCGAGAGGTTCACAAATGGCCGACGAAGCACTATACGAGATTAGAGACGGCATCGCCTATATCACAATGAATCGTCCGGAGAAGATGAACGCCATCGATCCGGAGATGCGGCAGATTCTTTGGGACTCCTTTCAAGACGTAAACAACAACCCGGAAGTCCGCTGCGCCATCGTAACGGGAAACGGACGGGCGTTCTCAACCGGGCACGACCTAGTGGCTATGGCCAATGCCAGGGCCAATGAAGGCCCCAGCACCGGCGATCTCTACGTTGTTCAGGCCAATATATGGAAGCCCATAATATCCGCAATCAACGGAATCTGCCTAGCTCAAGGTTGCGGCATCGCTTTGGGCAGCGATATCCGGGTGGCCTCTTCGGAGGCTCAGTTCGGCTGGCCCCAGGCGAAACGGGGCCTATCGTCGGTCAGCGGCCCCGCCCTGCTTTCTCAGGTAGTGCCACGCAATATCGCTTTTGAGTTCCTGTTTACCGGCGACTTCGTGGACGCCCAACGGGCACTAGATCTGATGCTGGTCAACTATGTTGTGCCGCCGGAAGAGGTCATGCCCAAGGCTGAGGAACTAGCCCGCAAGATAACCGCCAACGCCCCTCTTTCCATTGCAGCCATCAAGGAAGTGTCCATCAAGGGAACTGAGATGGGGATGGAAGAGCGGGTGAACTACGCCCAAAAGAAGCGGGACGAAGTCTTGCTAACCGAGGACGCTAGAGAAGGCGTCAAAGCCTTCGCCGAGAAACGCGCCCCTGTTTGGACGGGACGGTAGGGGCTGATTCACGAAAAATCCACTGACAATCAGGCGTTGTTCGACGAGCAGCGCCAGATTAGCATGATGCCGTGCTTGAACATCTAAAGACCTATTTCGGCTTCGATCGATTCCTGCCTCTTCAAGAAGAGATTATCAGCCGAGTTCTTTCCAAGAAGGACGCAATGGTGCTGATGCCAACCGGCGGCGGCAAGTCCCTTTGCTACCAGTTGCCGGCGGTGCTATTTTCCGGCGTGACAATCGTCGTCTCGCCCCTCATCGCCCTGATGAAGGACCAGGTTGACAGCCTTCGCGCTCATGGCATAGCCGCCGGGTTCATCAACAGTTCATTAACCGCCTCCCAGATTAACCGGGTCCAACAGATGACCCGGGATGGTGCCTTCAAGATTCTCTACGTGGCTCCGGAACGTCTGGCATTGCCGGGTTTCAAGGACTTCCTTGGCAGCGTGGACGTTAGCCTGTTCGCCATCGACGAAGCTCACTGCATATCGGAATGGGGCCATGAGTTCCGCCCGGACTACCGCAACCTAAGAACTCTACGTCAGGATTTCCCCACCGTGCCCATCGTGGCGCTGACCGCAACGGCCACTGAGCAAGTGCGCCGGGACATCGTCAACCAGTTAGGTCTCGGGCAAGCCCAGGTTTTTATCTCCAGCTTCAACCGGCCCAATCTCAATTACGTAGTCCAACCCAAGAGAAAGTCCTTCGATCAACTCCTGACCCTCTTGAATAAGCACAAGAACGAGCCGGTCATCATCTACCGCTTTTCCCGCAACAGCACCGAAGAGTTGGTGGATGACTTAGCGGAGGAAGGATTCAACGCTCTGGCTTACCATGCCGGGCTGGGACCAGAAGTTCGCCGGGAGACTCAAGAAAAGTTCATCCGTGACAAAGTCCCAATCATCGTGGCGACTATCGCCTTCGGCATGGGCATCGACAAGCCTGACGTACGCATGGTGGTTCACTACGACCTACCCAAAACCTTGGAAGGCTACTACCAGGAAACCGGCCGTGCCGGGCGGGACGGTCTGCCCAGCGATTGCGTCCTCTTTTTCTCCAACCAAGACCGGATGAAGCAAGAATATTTCATCCGCCAAATCTTAGATCAGGCAGAGCGGGAGAACGCTGAAAAGAAGCTTCGCCAGGTGATTGAGTTCGCCGAACTTTGGAATTGCCGCCGGAAATATCTGATCGAGTATCTTGGCGAGGGTTGGAGCGAGACATCCTGCGACGGTTGCGATAACTGTACGACTACCAGGGAGATAACCGACGCCACCGAAATCTCGCAGAAGATTCTCTCGGCGGTCATACGCACCGGTAATCGCTTCGGAGCGCGCCATGTCGCTGACGTGCTTCTTGGCAAACGAACCAAGCAGATCGAGCGTTGGCAGCACGATGATTTGACGGTGTTTGGCATAGCGTCCGGCATCACATCGGACGAACTCTTGCATTGGATCGATGCCCTGCTGGAGCGGCGATTCTTGGAGAAGGACAAAGGGAAGTACCCGACCCTGGCCACCACCAACGAAGGGCGGGAATTCCTAACCAGCGGTGGCCGGCTAGAGTTGACGGCTCCAAAACGCGATGCCGAGAGCCCAACCCGTAGTGTCCGTGAAGAAAGCACTCCATCAAACCCAGAGCTATTCGAGCAGTTGCGCGAACTACGCAAACAAATAGCTGACAAGAGATCGGTGCCTCCCTACGCTATATTCAGCAATGCAGCGCTCATGGAAATGTCCCGCCGCATCCCCCGTACTCTAAAGGCCTTCGGTAGCATCTCCGGCGTGGGGCAGGTGAAGCTGGAGCAGTTCAGCGGCCCTTTCTTAGAAGTGATACAGGACTATGCTCTGGCTAATCGGATAGCGGAAACAGAGGTAGCTGTCCAGCGGACAAACCGTCCTCGGGAAAGGACTCGCCGTAGAGATCAGATCAGCGCAACACTGAACGAAACCAAAGAGCTTATCTCGCGTAAGATGTCAGTCGGCGAGATCGCGAAGCACCGCGGCCTGACCGGCAACACCATCCTCAACCATATCGCACAAATAGTCGATGGTGGCGAAAACCTAGACCTGGCTCACATGATGCCATCAGCGGATAGGGTCGCCAACATCAAGGCCGCCTTTCGACAAACCGACGGAGTGCTGCTGAGCCCGGTAAGGGAGTTGCTGGGGGAAGACTATTCGTACGAGGAATTGGGGCTAGTACGGATAGGAATGACTAATAACGGCTCTTAGTTCGGAGGCAAGATAGTGAGCTCCGCTTCTTCGTCAGGGTCAATCTCCGGTTGTTCCGGGGAACCACCCGGGAACCGTATGCCGTCGTTGTTAACGTAGAATGCCTGGCGTCCTTCCGCGTATTTGCTGCCTCTCATCTTATAGATGCTCAGGGTCCGCAGGTCCGACGCCACCAACCGCTCCACCTCCAGGCAAATCACCACATCCGCCATGGCAAGCTCCGACAGATTTAGGTCCCGGGGAAGAGAGTACTGGCCCACCAGAGGCCCTAGACATTTGTTCTCCACCAGTTGGGTACTGCGAGTGCCCATGAACCGCCAAAGTTGGCCCCGGTTGGGCGATACGTCGCTGATTGCCCGGAAGCTGTCAATCGCCCCCAGCCCGACTTTGTGGTCCTAGATCCGGCTACAGATGGCGTTAAGCAACCGGAGCAGAGTGACGGCTTCGATGTCAGTGTCTAATTACAGGACGTCTAGTTGGTCGAAGGCTCCCGTTGGCCCCAGGAAATTCAGCCCGCTGTATTCTGCCCGCATCTTGGACACGGGCTGATGGGTGGTGGTGACCAGCATGGCCCTGGCCGCTTGGGCCCAGCAATTGGAAAGCTAATATGGACTTACCTGAGCCAGGGACCCCTGCGAGGACAACCAAGGATTGGGCCGGAAGGCCTCCACTTAATATTCTGTCCCACCAGTCCAGACCCGTGCTCACCCTGAGAAGTGAGGGTTGTACCATAGTTTCTCCAGTGCAAGATGGGTCGTCGTTGAAAGGCCACCGACGCTTGATGCCTAATATAACAAGAACATTCCGGAGGGCTAAGCGCAAGACTGGAGAGGATTGGTGATTTAGTAGTGTTGGCCTCCTGCCTCCCATGGCACGTCATATCGGCGCTGTGGCTCGACAAGCTCACCACGAAACGAGCAAATCAGATCCCACGACGAATAGGACTAATCCAAGCTCACCATGAACGTGGCATGTCCAATCCCATGCCGAATGGGACGAATCCGTTCGTCCTGAGCTTGTCGAAGGGCGCGCCGACTAAAAGCTGCGGTTCAACGGGCTCGCCAAGAACGCTATTTGGGTGGAACACAAAGAGCCAGCGCTAAAGGCTTAGCGCGTCGGCCAATCGGCGGCGGTGGAATTGGGGGTCGCCCAGGTAGTGGTACAGGGACCGCGAGGCGGTAGTGTGCAGGGTAAGACCGTATTCGGTCATACTGCCAACCCCGGCATGGACTTCATGGGCGAAATTGCATGCCTGGTAGTAAGCGGCGCTGCCAACAGCCTTGGCCAGGTGGATGCTATCGGTAGCTTCTTGCCCGGAATCAAGTTTCCAAAGGGTTTCGTAAGTGGTCCACCGAGCGGCGTCCAGTTGGTTCACCAGGTTGATGATGTGGTCCTCAACCCGCTGGAACCGTCCGATCGGCCTACCGAACTGTATCCGGGTGCGGCTGTAATCGACGGATAGTTCATACACGGACTGGCATGCCCCCACCTGATAGGCGCACATGACGGGAATCGTCCTTGCTATCGCCTTTTGGAGAGCGTCCCATCCCCCGGCGAAGGAGGAACCGATGAGGCTACTCTGATCCACGGACACTTCGTCCAATTTAACCTCGTACATATTCCAGGTGAATCCCGGCAGAGACCGTATCGCCACACCCTTAGCGGTGACTGGAACTATTACCAGTCCAACCTCGTTGCTTTCTTCAGAGCGAGCGGTACACAAAAGATGAGTCGCAGAAACAGCATCGAAGACGTAGACCTTGGTTCCATCCAGCCGCAGGCCACCACCGTCCTGACGGGCCACGACCTGCACGTCTTCCTCGGCCCAACTATAGCTACCTTCGTTCAAAGCCGGCACCAGGGTGCGTTCTCCCCGGGCCAAGGCTGGCAGCCATTGCCGTTTCTGTTCCTCGGTGGCTCCCTCCAAGATTGCCGAAGCCGCCAGAACGCAAGAAGATAGATGCGGTCCCGGCACCGGGCCCCGGCCCAGTTCCTCAAACAGAACGCCGGCATCGGTGAAAGAACCTCCCTCGCCGCCGTATTCCTGAGGAATGGCGATTCCCAGCCAGCCGGTAGCCACCAATCTCTGCCAGGGTTCCGCCGTGACGGGTTGTTCTTCAGCCGCAATCTCCAGCAAAGTCTCTTTGGGATACTCCTGTTGGATAAAACCGCGGACGGCGGTCTTCAGCATTTCTTGCTCTGGGGTCAGGGACAAGTCCATAGTTAAGTGCTCCCTTCGGTCTCTCTATCAGCAGTTAGCTGTCAGATCTTATGCCAACGCTCCGGCTTTTTCCCGGACTTCCCGTCCGATACCGATGCGCCGGGCCATTATTAGCTTCTGGATGTCCGCCGTTCCACCCGGATGGATGGCTACGATGGCCGACCTTTGGTGGGCTTCCACGTGTCCGTCGGCGGCGCCCCATTGAGGGTCGTAGGTCAGGGCGGAGGGTCCCAGGATATCCAGGATCGATTGGGACATGCGCAGGCCGGACATCTTGCGCCAGTAAGACGCTTGGGGACCCTCATAGGTTATGTCGGCCTTACTGTGTCGCATCCAATAATTACGCAGGTTGAACAGCCGCGCAATCTCAGCCTCGACGTAGATGTCGATCAGCTTGTCTCGAACTTCCGGATCCTTGGTCAGCGGTTGACCGTTGCGTTTATTCTCCCGGCAATACTCAAATAGATGGTCCACCAACCAGTTCCGAGCGATACGCCCTCCGGTGCCGTGCTCCAACTCCAAGTGAGTGGTCGCGACTTTCCAGCCTTCGTTCTCGCCGCCAATCAGGTTGAATGCGGGCACTCTGACGTTGTCAAAAAACACGGTGTTCTTGACGCCAGATCCGGCCCCGGCTTCGCCGCCTGAAATCAGCAGGTCCATGGGTTGGATGGTGATTCCAGGCAAGTCGGCGGGTATCATGAACCAACCCAGGTTCTGGTGACGGGGAGCCTCGTTATCGGTACAGGTAATCGTCCACATGTAGTCGGCGCCCAGCGAGCTGCCCACATAAATCTTCTGCCCGTTGATGACGTATTCGTCACCGTCCCGCTCGGCGGACATCTTGGCGTTCGCCAGGTCCGACCCCGCTTCGGGTTCGGTTAGCAACTGCCAGGTGCGGACTTCGCCACGGAAGATGGGAGGCAAGAAGGTTTGCTTCTGCTCTTCAGTCCCCCATACCATGATGGAGGCCCCACCTAACCTGCCGCCGGAATCGTAGTAAGGCGGCACGGTCAGGCCATAGGAGTCAACTTCCTCTTCTATAACCACTGCGTGATCCAGGGCTAGGCCGCCGCCGCCGTATTCTTCCGGCGCAGTGGCCCAGAGCCAGCCCTTTTCACCCAACTTACGTCCCAAAGTTCGGCGCAGTTGGTACTGCTCTTCAGTTATGTTGATCGAGTCCGGTGGATGAGAGATATCCGGAGAAACGTTCTCTTTCAACCACTCCCTAACTTCCTGCCGGAACTCTTCCTGTTCTAGGGTGTAAGTAGGTTCGAAGTCCATGGTGCGCCTCCAATCTGGTAGGCTATCAGCCGGAAAAGAGTCAAAATAAAACGAAGCGAGAAAATCTGCATCCTAGTATGAATTATGCCGGAAACAGGTACCGGAAACAAGCTGATACCGTACGTAGAGAAGCTGAAAGCCGACAGCAGACGGCTCGAGTCTTATTGACTCCGCAACGCTCTTCCCGGCAAGGCCCCGGTGTGTTCTCCTTGGTCAACCACCAGCTTCCCGTTAACCACGACATAGTCGATGCCCTCTGGGTACTGTTTCGGCTGCTCAAAGGTGGACTTGGCTTGGACCTTGGCAGGATCAAAGACAACTATGTCGGCCTTCATACCGTCTCGCAGGACACCACGGTCGCTGATCCCCAGCCGTTGGGCCGGGATGGCGGTCATCTTCCCCACCGCTTCCTCCAAGCGTAGCAGCCCTTCTTCCCGAACGAACTGGCCCAAGACGTAGGGGAAGGTTCCGTAGCTCCGGGGGTTGGGCATGTCTCCGGTGAGAAGCCCGTCGGACCCGACCATGTGGGCCGGGTGACGAACGATGGTACGGATGTTATCCGGGTTTCCAGTGCGGGCGACGAAGGCGGCGTCTAAGTTCTCTTCTATCAGCAAATCGCAGACGGCGTCCACCATCTTCTTGCCTTTGGCCTTGGCCAGGTCCACCAGTGACCGCCCCTCCCACTCCTTGTTCTTGGCCGACCCGATGTGGCTAAAGATGTAATAATCCAGGGACATCCCCCACATAGGGTTGATAGATTCGCCGATCTTCTCCCTAACCTTCGAGTCTTTGATTCGCTGCAGCAGTGCCGGGGGTCCTCCGGCATGGACCCAGTAAGGCAGCAGGGAGTGGACCACGGTGCTTGCGGCGGCGTAGGGGTATTGGTCGAAAGTGACGTCCACCCCAGAGTCGCGGCCCTCGTCAATCAAGTCAATCATC
>Ga0315336_1003812_pt1 | contig 19298 bp, 19 predicted proteins | sample ASW5metaG_FD_204512 | JGI IMG/M metagenome (GOLD analysis project Ga0315336, IMG submission 204512) | Ammonia-oxidizing marine archaeal communities from Monterey Bay, California, United States - ASW #5 | ecosystem: Environmental > Aquatic > Marine > Intertidal zone | place: USA: California... | reverse complement strand
GTTAGATCATCCGTAGATCTAACACCTAACGTCCTGACCCCGTAGAAGGTGAGTGCCAGGAAGAGGCCGATGACGAGTGCCTGGAGCAGGTAGGGCTGACGAGTTCGCACACCCGAACGGTATCAGGCCGCCACGAATGCGGGCTGCTGGGTCTGTGGTCCTGTCAGTTGCAGGGCGTCGGCAACCGCCGACACGCCTCGAATGACGATTTCCCAGTGCAAGGGTAGGTCGATCAGTCGGGCGTCGAGCAGATATCGCATCGTGCCGCGTCCCTGCTCCGCGTAGACCTTCGCCTCGAGGACGCGCATGCGCTGTACGCCCTCCATGAACGCCTCCTCGGACTCGGAGAACATGTTGCCCACCGCCACGCAGTAGCGGAGGTGGTTGGCCTCGTCGTCCCGGATCTCCCGAAAGACCGCCGCCGTCTTGGGGTCTCCCGACGCCTCGAGAGCCGTGGCGGCGGCGCTGAATTCCTCGTACGCCCGCTCCTCGATTACGTAGAGAAGCTCGTAGACCCTGCGTAGATCCTCATCTTTGTCCATGGGCAGGTCGAGCACGCCGCCCGCGGCTTCGGAGAGAACATCGATGCCTCGCAGCGCTGCCGGTACGGGCATCCACGGCAGCCCCATGGCGATGCGGCGCTCGGTGATCATGCGCTCGTGACGCAGCTCGTCTTCTTTGTGCTTCTTGATGAGCTTGGCGATCTTGGGATCGACAGAGCGCTCCAGTGCCCGATCGAAGATGGCCCCCTCGCCGCTGCCCTCAGCCGTGGCATAGGCGCACAGAACGTAGGCCTTGGCGGTGGGCTGGGTGAACATGTGGCGACGCATGTTTCGGTCGATCACACTCTGGATTCGGCTCTGGGCGGTCATCTTGGCTCCGGGTCTGACGAAATGACCAATTTGGTTTTCTAGTCATTTCGGGTTGAAGTGAAGGCGAGCGAACCCGCCGTTCAGGGTTGAACGTTGAAAATCAGCGGACGAGCATGCCCTTGAGCAGGAGGTCGAGGGCCGTCTTGGCGATGATGAGCTCCTCGGAGACGGTGCGACCCTCGCGGTACGAGGCGACCATGCCGGCGGCGTGGAGCTCTTGAAGGATGGTCGCGACCGCGCGGGTATCGAGGTCTGACCTGAAAATTTCCTGACGAATGCCCAGCTCGAGGATCTGAACCATGTTCTCGATGCCGAGTTGGCGCAAGTCGTTGAGGTGCCCCACCCACAGCGGCGCCATCTCGTCGTAATTGCCGAGGAGAAGGTCGCGAACCAGCGGGCGACTCTCCAGATATCGAGTGGACGCCAAGGTGCACTCAACCAGCAGTTTGTCGGCCGGTTCGCGCGGATCCAGCTGTCCGGCGACGTCGGCGATCCAGGCGCGAAGCTCTTGATGGACCGCCTGGTAGAAGAGGTCGGCCTTGGATTTTGCTACGAGGTAGACCGTGCCTTTGCCGACCGCCGCACCCGTCGCGACCTCGTCGATGGAGGTCTTCTTGAAGCCGTGCTTGGCAAACAGAGCGATGGCCGCGTTGAGAATGCGGGTCTTCTTGTCGGTGTCCATGAAAGGGGCGCTGACCATATTCAAATTCTAGTCAGTGACCTCCGACCGTCAAGGCAGAAGATCGCGGAACCGCATTTCTACAGGATCTGCAGGTCGTTGAGGAAGTCTTTCACCTCGCGCATGACGCGGCGCCGACCGAAGTGGATGATGTGGCCGCCTTCGAACCAGGCGATTCGCGGGCGACCCCAGTGATCCCACAGCCACTCGATGTGTTCGGGAGGACAGACGCGATCGCCGCGACCGGCGACGATCATGAGGCGTTCTCTGGGGATCGCCGGCTTCCAGTACAAGGGAGAGTGGGGCGCGTAGACTTCCCGGAGGCGCTCGATGGTGACGCCGAGGGCCTCGGCCCGTTTTCGGTGGGGCCCGCCTTCGCCGTGGGTCCACAATGTGTCCCCGAAGCTGACCAGCGGGATGACCGGAATGCAGAATGCGAGCTCGGAATCGAGGCCGGCGAGCATTGCGCTCGTGTAGCCCCCCAGACTGGCACCCGTGACGCCAATAGGGCCGCTCCCGCGCTCCCGAAGGGCGAAGATCAGAGAGCGGATGTCCCACGCTGCCTGTCCAAAAGCCTCATTGCACCTGCCGGGCTTGGTTCCCGGAAACAGCTGACCGCTGAACCAGGCCTGTCGCGGCGTTCGCTTGCCGTGGAAGGGAAGGACCGGCAGAACCACGTCCCATCCAGCCAGGTACAGCCGCCATGCCGCAAAGACCCACTCCTGAATCGGGGCCTGGGCCGTCGCCCAGCTGTGGATGCAGATGATCGTCGGGCGGCCTCCGTCACTGTGTCGCCACCACTCGGCCCAGCAGGTGTCGTTGGCCTCGTAGGCGGCGTAGCTCGCTCGGTAGTCCTTGTTCCAGGCCTGGTAATGCGACTTCCACCGGATCTTCTCCCTCCATCCGCGGAGGAGGGGCAGACGTCGATAGCGTTGGATGTCGGCCGGCGGTGGCGTCGGGAAGAAGGCCTTGGGGTCCTTTTTGAGAGGCCCATCGGCGTAGGCCTCGAAGGATCGCTCCTGCGCGTCCGTCTGGTTTCCGCGGGTCGGATCGCCTTCGGAAAGCCAGATCAGCTGCATGGCGTGAAGGATGCCGTGGTCGAAGCCGGCCGCTAGCTGCGTTCGCATGCGCTCTCCTTGACAGCAGTGTACCGCGGCGTAGAGTGTGAGGTATCACGTTACACAACATACGGAGTGTGGCATGGCCATCGAAACCGGGCTCTTCTTCTTGTTCGAGACGCTGGCGCAGATGACGCCCGCAGAGTTCTACAAACAGGCGTTGGAGGAGAGTGTCCTCGGCGAAGAGCTCGGGATGTACGCGGTTTGTCCCGCGGAGCACCACTTCTCCGAGAACTATGGGATCATGCCTCGCGTCGAGCACTTCTGCAGCTTTGTGGCCGGCGCCACGAAGGAGATCAAGCTCTGGCCGATGGTCATCGTCGCGCCCCTTGGCGATCCGATCCGCCTTGCCGAGGATGTCGCGCTCATCGATCAGATGTCGCAGGGGCGCATGGTGTTCTCGGTGGGCTCCGGGTATCGACCCGCAGAATTCAAGCAGTTCAATCGACCGATGGCCGAGAACGCGACCCGAGTCCGGGAGATCACGGATCTCGCGGTGCGTTTATTCACCGAGGACGAGGTCACTCACAACGGTGAACACTACCAGGTCGAGGGGGTGACACTGCAGCCCAAGCCCTTCCAGAAGCCGCATCCACCGGTGTATTTGACGACAACGCGCAAAGACCAGATCGCCTGGGCCGCATCCCAGGGCTATGGCATCGTGCCCGCGGCGGGCTTCAACGCGTCGACGCTGAAGCACGACTACGACCTGCACGAAAGGCTGTCGATCGAAGCGGGACACAAGCCGATGGACATCCGGCCCTTCTTCAAGTGGATCTACGTGCACGAGGACCACGAAACGGCGGTCCAGCGGGGCAATCAGTACATCCTGCGCACGCTGATGGCCTTTGCTCACGGCGGCGGGAGGCTGTTCCAGACGCTGATCGGCAAGTCGCTGGACACCTGGACCGGGAGCGAGAAACCGGAGTGGTTGAGCACGCGGGTGAGTGAGCTGATGTCGGCCGGTGTGACGTACGAGGGCATGGTCGAGTCCGGCTGGACGCCCTACGTCTGTGGCGACCCGGACCACGTCGTCGAGGTCTTGAGGCCGTTCGTGGAGGCAGGTGGAAACTTCTTCATGGGCGGATTCCACTGTGGGCCTATGCCCCAGGAGGAGGTCACCGCATCGATGCGGCTGTTCATGGAGAAGGTCGCGCCTCGCTTGTAGCGGGGTCGCCTACCGGCCCTTCCAGACGGGCTCGCGCTTCTGCATGAAGGCCGTCAACCCCTCGCGGGCGTCCTCCGTCGCGAAGCACTTCAAGAGCATTTCCTGCAAGTAGGGGAGCGCATCTTCGACCCGCTTCTCGTCCTGTTCGTAGAAGGCTTCGAGTCCCAGCTTCAAGATCGCCGGGGACTTCGACGCCAGTTTCTCGGCCAGCTCAGCCACCGCAGAATCGAGTTCTTCGGTGGGCACCGCCTTGTTGATGATCCCGATCTTCGCAGCTTCCGGGGCGGTCATCTTCTCGCCGAGCAGGAGCATTTCCATGCCTTTCCGTCGCGGCACGTTTCGGAAGATGTTCGCCATGATCATCATCGGGAACAGGCCGCGGTCGATCTCTGGGGTTCCGAATTTGGCGGTGTCTTCGGCGATGGCGAACTGACAGGCGCACACCAGACCCAGTCCGCCGGCGTACGCGTAGCGCTCGATTCTCGCGATCACTGGCTTTCCGACTGAGGTGAAGGCCAGGTTCAGTTCGACGAATCCGCCGCGTACCGGCATCTTGCTCGCGCCGTCGCCGCCGCCCCCGCTCATCTGGGAGAGGTCACCGCCGCTGCAGAAGGCCCCGCCGGCACCGGTGAGAACGAGCACGCGGATCTCCGGATCGGCTCCCGCGGTCTCGAGCGCGACGATCAGTTCGTTCACCAACTGGCCCGAAAGTGCGTTTCTACGCTCCGGGCGGTTCATCGTGATCGTGCAGATCGCGCCGACTTTTTTGTAGAGTAGGACCTCGAAAGGGGGGAGGGAAGGGCTTTCTTCTGAATTACTCATGGAAATCTCCGACTCGCTTGGCGGCGGCGTGTCTTGTAATGTATAAGGTGTCACCTTATACTTTATTCGAATCACAAAAGGGAGTTCCCCATGGCCGACGTCACGATTGCAGACATCTTCAATGAGATGCCCAGCCGCTTCAACCCCGACGCCGCCGGCGACTGGGCCGCGAACATTCAATTCCGCTTCTCCGGCGACGACGGTGAGCAGCCCTGGTTTCTCAAGGTCGCCGACGGCAAGTGCGAGACCGGAGAGGGCGAGATCGAAGGTGCCGAGACGACTATCAAGGTTCCCGGCGCCACCTGGGTGGGCATGACCACCGGAAGTGTCGACGCTATGCAGGCGTTCATGTCCGGCCAATTGGTGATCGAGGGCAACATCGGCCTGGTCATGAAGCTGCAGGACAAGAATCTCTTCCGCCGCGAAGCCTGATCCAACCGAAACCGAACGCCTGACCCCGGAGATTGCATGGACTTCGAATACGACGACGAGCTGGTCGCCATCCAGGAGGCGATGAGAGCGTGTCTCGAGCCGTTCAAGGATCGGCGCGAGGAGCTCACGCAAATGGTGATGGTCGAGAAGAAGTTCCCGCAAGAGGTGTGGGACGCGATCTGCGAGACCGGCCTTATGGGGTGTCTGGTCAGTGAGGAGTACGGCGGCAACGAGATGGGCCTGCTCGCGGCCACCGTTGGCGTCGAGACCCTCGCGCAGAATGGGATGGGCAACGCCCTCTTCATTCTCGGGACGATGGCGGCTTCGTGCCTGATGCGAAACGGCACCGAGGAGATCAAGCAGAAATACCTGCCGACCTTGGCTTCGGGTGAGAAGAAGTTCTGTTTTGCGATCACCGAGCCCAATGCGGGCTCGAACGCCTTCCGCCTCGAGACGCTGGCGAAGCGCGATCCGAAGAGCGACGGCTGGCTGCTCAACGGCTCCAAGGTGTTCATCACCGGCGCCGATGTCGCCGATCACATGCTGCTCGTGTGTCGCACGACCTCCCGCAAGGAGATTGAGGAAAAGGGCATGCCCAAGGCCTGGGGCCTGGCGCTGTTCATCGTCGACATGGATTCTCCCGGCATCGATCTGAAGCCGATTCCGACCCATGGAATCGAGGGCATGACCCAGTTCCTGATCCACTTCGACGATTGCCCGATTGTCGCCGAAAATATCATTGGCGAGCCGGATATGGGCTCGATGGTGCTCTTCAATTCACTCAATCCAGAGCGCATCATGGCCGCGGGAACCGCGTGTGGGATCGCCCAGAATGTGCTCACGAAGGCGGTCGACTACGCCAACGAGCGGCGGGTGTTCAAGAACAAACCGATCGGCAGCTATCAGGGCATCTCTCACCCCTTGGCCAAGATCGCAATCGAGCTCGAGGCCAGCAAGCTGTTGGCGTACCGATCGGCGTGGGCCTACGACCAGGGCAAGCACGCTGGAATGGTTGGAAACTACGCCAATATGGCGAAGTACACTGCGGCTGAAATGGCCATTGAGGCGGTTGATCGGGCCATTCAGACCCTGGGCGGGTACGGGTTCTCCGAGGAGTATGGGATCATCCACTACTACGAGTCGGTGCGCCTGTTGAGGACCGCGCCGATCACCGCGGAGCTGATCCTGAACTTCGTCGCCGAGCACCATCTGGGCCTGCCCAGGTCGTACTGACTCATGCTGGTCCTTGCTCTCATAGCGGGGACCGCGTCCGCGCAATCCTGGGATCTGGCCGGATCCTCGATGCGCGACGTCAGTATGGCCGGCGCCGGCGCCGCCGGTGACCTGCCCGGGGCGGCGCTGCCTGTGGATCCGGCCGCGGTCGCGGGTATCGATGGGGAGATCGGCACACTCTCCTGGCGGGGGAGCTTCCCCTCGGTCCAGATGAGCAACGGCGATGACCTGGTGACCGACGCCTCACACGCGGTCGATATCGGCGTCGGCATCGCGCGGCCCATTGGAGAGAAGACTGCAGTCGCTGCGGGATTTCAGTGGTTTCTCCCGCTCCCGCACGCCGTTCAGACGCTGGTTCGGATGGACCCTGACGAGCCGCAGGGACCCCTGCTCGACGATGCCGTCGACTTCACCACCGTCAACGCAACCGTGGCGGTGAAGGTGTCGAAACTCGAGGTGGCCCTTGGCGTTTCGGTCGGAATGAAGATTATTGCCGAGACGGACATCCGCCTGCTCTCGGTGACCGGAGAGCAGACGAAAGAGGGCTTCGACGTGACCGAATCCGTCGCCCTCGACAGCACCCGCGACCTCCACTGGAGCGGCGCCCCGTTGGTGGGGGCTCACTACCGAGACGACGACTGGAACGCATTCGTCTCCTGGCGCGGCCAGACTGGATTCCGCACCACCGGCGACCAGGTCCTCACGGTGGTGTTTCCGCTGATCGATATCGAGCCGGCCCGGATCCCGGTGACCTATCTGTCCGCCTGGTCACCTGGACGCCTCACCGCAGGTGGAAACGTCGTTCTCGGCCCCATCGAGCCGGAGATCGCCGTCCGCTACATCGTCGGCACGTCCTTCGTCGACAGCCAGGAACGGGCGCCCAGGGTACCGTTTCGCAACGTGGTCTCGCCGGCCGCTGGGGTCCAGTTCATTGCCTTGGAAGGCATCGCCTTCCGCACTGGCTACGCGTTGGTTCCGACCGTCGTGCCGCCACAGGTCAACAAGACTCGCTACGCCGATGCCACCCACCACATTGTCGGATTGGGGACGGCTGTGACGCTCCAGGATGCGCCGAGAAAGGGCGATTTGAGTGAGGTCGTCGTGTCCACCCAGCTGCAGCTCCTTCCGGAGCGAACCGAGGGCTTCAGCGCCAAGGGCTGCTGGTTCACGACCACCATCGGCCTGCAGACGACCTTCTGATGATGACTCTCCTCCTGGCACTGTTTGTTGGATCGGCCCACGCCGGCGTCCTCGAGACCTGGGGTGGAGGCGAGATCGGCTCGGCGGGCAATGCGGGAGTGGCGACCTCGGATGCCCACTCGGCCTGGTACAACCCCGCTGCCCTGGACGCCGAGAACTTCGATGCGACCACGGAGATCGTCTATGGAAATGCGGAGTTCTCGGTCTCACCAGCCAAGGGCAAGACGGTGGAGCCCTACAGCGCGAATAGCCGGGGAGTGCTCCTGGGTGTTGGGCTCAACAACTACTGGCTCGGCCTGCCGCGCAGCAACTTCGGACTGTCGCTGTTCCTGCCGGCCAAGGGACCATTCAGCTGGTATGACCCGGAGGACGCGCTCAAAGACGAGCCGGCCAGTGCGACGCTTCCCCGCTGGTCTTCGGAGCTGTCGCGGTTGGATGCCGCCGTCGGTGGAAACTACTGGTTGACGGACCACTTTGCGATCGGTGCCGGCGTCGACATCTCCGCGACCTTCGTGACGCTGACCTTCATCGAGATCGACGATTTCTACGACCTCGACGACCCAGATGCGGCGCGGAAGGGCCAGGACGTCACCATCACGCCGACCTTCCACCCCACGGTGGGCATGGTCGCCATCGCTGGAGATCCCGACGGCGCCCACGCGCGGATCGGACTTCTCGGCAAGACGGCGCGATGGATGGACGACTCCGGCACCGGGTACGTCAAGTTGTTCTCCGGTGGGGAGAACTTGATCTTCCAACACCACTACTATCGGTATTACGCGCCTCCAACGTTGACTCTTGGTGTGAACGTTCGGCCGGTGGAGTCGCTCTCGGTTCGTGCCGAGAGCAGCTACGGGGCGTGGTCCCGGGCCCATGGGCCGTTCTACGAAGACCTGTCCAAGGACTGGTCCAATACCGTCACGGCTCGGCTCGGCGCCAAGGTCAGCGTCGACCGCGTGCGGATCCTCGGCGGATATGCCTACGACCCCAGTCCGGTGCGCACGATTCCCAGAAACACCCTGATCGTGGATGGCCCATCGCATTCGCTGACGGCGGGACTGGGCGCGGTCGTGCGAACGATGGACGAGCGCAACCTCACCGCCATGATCGGCATGAGAAGCCAGCGCTTCGCGTCGACAACCATTGAGGCAAAGGGCGCCGGAAACCCAGAGTTCGAGGGCGGCCTCCTCGGGTTCCGCGCCGGACTTGGCTGGGGGCGCTGATGGCGAAAGTGGTCATCACGGGTGCGGGTGGATTTCTCGGGACGGCGATGACCCGGGCCTTTCTCGCCGCCGGTCACCAGGTTCGGGCGACGGATCTGGCGCGTGCGAACCTGAGCGCCCACAGCGATCTCGGCGCCGAGACCATGCCCGCGGACGTGACCGATTCCGAAGATGCAAAGCGCGCCCTGGACGGCATGGAGATCGTCATCCACGCGGCCGGCATCTTCGATCTCACGGCGCCCGACGCGCTGCTGTGGAAGGTGAACGCGGACGCCGTGGTCACGGTGTGCGAAGCCGCATCCGGCGCGCAGCGTCTGGTGCACATCAGCTCGACGGGGGTGTATGGACGCTGTGGTCTCGGAACGGGAGAGGATGACCCGAAGAACGCGGCCATGGCCTACGAACGCTCCAAATGGGACGGGGAGAAGAACGCCGTTGCCACCTGCAAGAAGCTGGGGATCCCGCTGGCCGTCCTGCGTCCGACGCTGATCTACGGAGAGGGGAGCCGGTATGGCTTGGCACCGACCATCGCCCTGTTCGCCCTGCGGAGGAAGAAGGGCCTGATGACGCTCCCGATTGCCCGAGGAGGTCCCGTCGGGCACATTGTTCACGTCGACGATGTCGCCGCTGCGGCGGTTCTCCTCGCCACTCATCCCGACGCCCCTGGGCACGCCTACAACGTCGCCGACGAGGAGCCGCTGCACGCCGGAGATCTCATCCGGGCGCTGGCGGAGACTTCCAGGGTGCCGATCAACAACATGGCGCTGCCCTGGTGGACGACGAGGGTCTACCCGCCGCTGAAGCCGGTGGTCCGGCGGATCCTGGTCGACCAGAACACCCGAATGGCGCGGGCCTGGGCGAGGATGGTCGACGAAGAGGGCCTCGAGAATGCGCTCCTTCCCCGCCTCGACATGGACTTCATCGACTACGTGCTCGGCAATCACAGCTACGACACGTCCCGCCTGCAGGGGTTGGGCTTCAAGTGCGCACATCCCGATCCCTACGCGGGCATCGCCGCCACGGCGAAGTGGTATCGATCCCAACGTTGGATCCCGACTTTTGAGGAAACACCGGCATGAAACTACTCCCGACGACCATGGTCGGCTCTTACCCGCGCCCTCGCTGGTTCCGCTATCAGCTACGCGGCCGCGACGTGCAGGAGGCCTTCAAGGAGATCGAGCACGCGGAGGCCTTTGAGGACGCGACCCGCACGGTCATCCGCGACCAGGAGCTCGCCGGTCTCGACGTGCTCACCGACGGGCAGATGTGCTTCGATGACTACGGCATGGGCATCGGTTCCTTCCTCTGGTACTGGTTCGAGCGGATCGATGGGTTTGCCAAGGACAAACGGCCTCATCCAGCGAGGAACAAGGCGAAGAGCACCGACGTCTGGGCCCTCGATGAGGCCGGCGGGGTAGCCGTGATCGGCGACATCAAGCGCGGTCCGATCCGTCTGGCAAACCTGTACAACCTCGCCCAGCGCAACACCGACAAACCCATCAAGGCGTGCGTCGGCGCCGGGCCCGTGCAGCTGTCGACCATGGCCCACTTCGAGGGCGGTCCCATCAAGAATCGCTACGCCCTCAGCGAAGCCTTGGCGGGGATCTTCCAGGAGGAGATCGCGGATCTGGTCGCCGCCGGGTGCAAACACATCCAGCTCGAGGACCTCGGCGCCTGGATGCCCAATCTGTCCGGAGACAAGGATTTCGACTGGGTGCTGAAGATCGTCAACCAGACCATGGCGGGCATCCCCGACGACGTGCACACGTCCTGGCACTTCTGCCTCGGCAACGCCTGGGGCAACAAGCTCCGCGGCATGACCAAGGGCGGGTACGAGAGGATTCTCCACCGCTATCACGAGGCGAATGTCGATCAGTTCGTGCTCGATTTCGCGGCCCGGGACATGGAGGATGTGGCGTTGTTGGCCGATGTCCCCAAGGACAAGGGTGTGGCGGTCGGGGTCATCGACGTGCGCTCGCTGGAGATCGAGCCGGACGACCTGGTCGCCGAGCGGATCCGTCAGGTCCTGGAACACATCGAACCGGAACGGGTGTGGCTGACCACGGACTGTGGCTTGAAACAGCTGCCGAGGGCCTGCGCTCAACCGAAGCTCCGGGCCCTGGTCAATGGCGCAAATCGGGTGCGCGACGAGCTCTAGTTCTGGCATTCCGGGAAGAAGGCCAGATCGTTGACATCGGGGTCCGTGGCGCCGATGAGGGTGTCGGTTCCGGTGGCCGGATCGACCGAGTAGAGCTCGGTTCCCGTGGCGACCAGCAGTTGGCGGCTCTGGTGGTCGAACGCCAGGCCGACGGCATTGAACGCCAGGCCGAGCACGATCGGATTGGATGCCGAACCGGTGAGGTAGTCGATGGTGTACAGCGTCGCCGCGGCCGAGTCGATGGCGTACATGGTGTCCGTCGAGCAGTCGTAGGTCAGTCCAGCGTTGTCCAGCTGTACCCCTAGATTTCCGATGGTCGTCGCGTTTCCGGTGGCGAGGTCGATCTCGACCAGCGCGCCTGCACCGCCGTTGATGGCGTACAGCTCCATGCTCGGTCCGAAGCTCATGGCACCTGTCAGATCCTGGCCCGTGGGTCCGATGGTGGTGGTGTCGCCGGTGCAGGCGTCGAAAGTGCCGACCCGCGGCGTTGGAAACCGGATGTAGCCAAAGCCCACGTCGTCCTCGGCGAGGGTGGTCGACGATGCGGGGAAGCTGGGATTGCTGTCGATGAACGCCAGGGTCGAGCCGTTGTTTCGACTGATGTCGATGATGGCCCCGCTCGGTTGCATGCTGATCAGGCGATAGTCGGCGCGATACTCGTCATCGATCACGTCGTTGCAGTTGTCGTCGATGCCATCGCACGATCGGTCCGGGGCCTCGGGGTGGATAAAGGGGTCGGAATCTCGGCAGTCGCCGGCGACGTTGACCCATCCACCCGGATCGCAGTCTCGCGAGCTGGCCGATGCGTCTCCGAAGCCATCCTCGTCGGCGTCTGGATACCACGGTCCCTCGTCGCTCCCGACGCAGTCGGTATCGGTGTCGGAGTCCGAGTCGGTGGTCGCATAGGTGGTGTCGAAGTGGCGGGTGTCCCCGATGTAATCTCCGCCGGTCGTGCGGCAGCCCAACACCATCAACAACAGCCCAAGCCTCATGCTCCGAGCATACGCTATAGGTGTGCCATGACCGCCCGGGACCATCTGCGCGGCGCGTTGGTCGCGTTCGCCCTGTTCTTCATGCTCGTCCTGCCGTGGGGACTGCCGGGTGCGAGCGAGCTCAAGTCACTCCAACGGCCCTTCCGGATCGCGCAGAGCTGGGGGCTGTACGGGGTCGGTCCCGCCAACGCCTGGGTCTTTGAAGTCTGGTTCGAGGACGAGGTCGTCTACCGGGCCGGAGACATGGACCACACCTGGCTGCGCAGCGTCTTCCGATACCGACGCGTACGGCCCGTGGTCGTCAATACCTGCCGTAACAAGTCGAAGAACGCCCATGGCCTCGCCAACGTGGTCGTGCGACGGGCGCTGGAGGAGAACCCGAATCTGACTGAGATCAGCATCCGCTGTACCCGATCCCCGTGGCCCGGTACCGAGCCCCAGGAAGTGCATCGGCTGACCATGCACGCGCCCAATTGGTATCCGTATTGATTCTCCGCCTCTGGGAACGGTGGTTGGCGTTCACCGCGCGGCCAATGGACAGTCGACCGCTGCGGCTGGTGCAGATCTTCGTGGCCATGGCGATCATCGGAGACATGGTGGCGCTGGTCGTCCGTGGGGCCTCCGATGCCGTGCTCTTTCCGCGGAGTCTCGGAGGCATCTCCAGCGAGCCGGGAAACTGGCTCCTGGTGGAGTGGGGCGCGTATACCGGACCCGCGTTGTGGGCCTTGGTCGTGGTCTCCCTGCTGTTCGTGATCCTCGGTGTCGCCACCCGACCGGCGCTGGTGGTCGCGCTGATCAGCTACGCGGAGTTCGGGCACATGTACACGCCGGGAGACCGCGGCATCGACCGGATCTTGCGCACGGCGATGCTCATCCTGGTGTTCAGTGCCGTCTCGGAGGCGAAGTGGGGGGAGAAGGTGGCGTCCTGGCCTTCGGATCTGATCCGCTGGCTGCTGGTGATGGTCTACCTCGACGCCGGCTGGGCCAAGTACAAGCGGGCGTCTGGTTGGCTGGAGATGCAGCCGTTTCCGGAGCTCTACGAGGTGATGGCGGCTCCGAACATCGGACGCTGGGACCCGGTGATGATGGCTGAGTACCCGTGGATCTTCGTCGCCGGCGGCTGGTACACGTTCGCCCTCGAGGCTTCGGCGCTCCTGTTGCTTACCCGATTCGCGCCATACTGGGCCGTCTTTGGGGTGTTCATGCACCTGGGTATCGCCGCGACCATGGAGCTCGGCATGTTCCCCTTCGGCATGTTGGCGCTGTACCCGGTGCTCTTCGCTCCCTGGATCGCGAAGTGGCGCCCACGAAGCGTGCCTGCGGAGGCATTGCGCACACCTGTGTGATTTCACACAATAAGGGTGTGGGAGATCGCACGTATCTCGGCGGATCCGGGCCCGCGGCGCCCTGCGGGACGCGGGAAAGCGCTCCCGGCAGCTGGACAACGAGGGGCATGGCACGGCCTTTGCGAAGGGAGGCATTCAAATGCGTGTTCTCACCCAGCTCCCAATCCTCCTCACCCTCGCCGGATGCCTCGGCGGCTTTGCGGATCCCGATCGGGAGTTCGCCGAGCCCGTCCTCGAAGGCACCCTGCACCCGGTGGTCATCCATCAACCACTCACGCTGGGGGTCGCCGACACGCACCGCCTGGACGTGAATGGGACGCCGATCGGTGTGGCCTGCGACACCTGCCATGGGCCGACTCCGAGCCTCTCATTTGCGGCCGCAGAGGGCGCTCCGGACGCCTTTCACGAGGCCGTCGAGCTCCGCCACGGCGACCTGGAGTGCGATTACTGCCACGACTCCGAAGACCGCACGCAGCTGCACCTCGCCAACGGGCAGCCCCTGGACATGGGCGACGCCATGACGTTGTGCGCGCAGTGCCACGGGGTCCAATTCCGGGACTATGACCGCGGTTCTCATGGGGGAATGAACGGCTACTGGGACCTGCGTCAGGGACCGCGAAGCCGCAACCACTGTGTCGATTGCCACGCGCCCCACGCGCCCGCCTACCAACCGGTCATGCCGGTTCACCCGCCCAAAGACCGATTCTTGAATCCAGAGGAAGGACACTGATGGACGCCACCCGACGCGCCGCCCTCAAGGGCGCCGGAGCCCTTCTGGGCGCCACGGCATTTGCCCGCGCCATTGCGCCTCTGCAGGCCTGGCCGGAGAATCTCTCCCTCGATGAGCTGCTCCAGCAGCACTACAAAGAGCTATCCAAGGTGGATATGGCCGAGATCCTCGCCCGTATCGAGCTGAAGACGCTCCAGGAGTACGGGGTCCGGGTCAACGTCGAGGACCCGCGGCCGATTCCCGATGTGAACTTCGGCTACGCGCTCAACCTCTCCATCTGTGTTGGCTGTCGCCGCTGCGCAAAAGCCTGTCACGAGGAGAACAACCACGATCGGGCGACCAACAACAGCTACATCCGAGTCCTCGAGATGGACAAGGGCTCGCTGGATCTGGAGCGCGGCACGGTCAACTACGACCACGAGGTGCCGCAGTCGGACAAGTTCTACATGCCGGTGCAGTGCCATCAATGCGACAAGCCGCCGTGCGTGAAGGTCTGCCCGGTCGAGGCGACCTGGAAGGAGCCCGACGGCATCGTGGTGGTCGACTACAACTGGTGCATCGGGTGCCGCTATTGCGAGGCCGCGTGCCCGTACCACGCTCGCCGATTCAACTGGCTCGCCCCCGAGATTCCGCCAGAGGACATCAACCCGGACCAGGGCTACCTGTCCAACCAGATCCGGCCGGCCGGGGTCATGGAGAAGTGCCACTTTTGTCTGCACCGGACCCGCAAGGGACTCCTGCCTGCGTGCCTGGAGGCCTGTCCCACCGGCGCCCGCGTGTTCGGCAACCTCGCCGACCCGAACTCCGAGATCCGCTGGGTCCTGGAGAACAAGCGCGTCTTCGTTCTCAAAGAGGACCTCGGCACCCAGCCCCGCTTCTTCTACTTCTTCGACGAGTAGGGAGTCTCAGTGACCGACGACACCCGGACCGCCATCCAGTCCTACCCGCAGTTCCTCTGGCAGGCGCTGAAGGTCGCCTTCGACGGAAACATCTGGTACTACGCCTGGATGACGGTGTTGACCGCCCTGTGGCTGGTCGGCGTCAACGCGTTCAGCCACCAGCTGGTGCACGGGCAAGGCCTGACAGCGATGTCCGACCACGTGTCCTGGGGCATGTACATCGGCAACTTCACCTACGCCGTCGGCCTGGCTGCCGGGGCGGTGATGATGGTCATCCCCGCGTACCTGTACAAGGACAAGGAGATGCACGACGTGGTGCTCGTTGGGGAGATCCTCGCGATCGCCGCGGTGGTCGTGGCCCTCTGTTTCGTCAACGTGGATGTCGGCAGGCTCGATCGCCTGTGGCACATCATTCCGGGCATTGGCCGCTTCAACTGGCCAGTGTCGATGCTGACCTGGGACGTGATCGTGCTCTCGGGCTACCTCGCCATCAACCTGCACGTCGTCGGCTATCTGCTGTACATGCGCTTCCTGGGCCGTACGCCGGACAAGCGCTGGTATCTGCCCTTCGTCTTCCTCTCCATCATCTGGGCTGTGTCAATTCACACAGTCACCGCTTTCCTGTACAGCGGCCTCGGTGGACGGCCCTTCTGGAACACCGCGATTCTGGCCCCGCGATTCATCACCTCGGCGTTTGTGACCGGACCGGCGTTCATCGTGCTCGCCCTGCAGGTCATCCGCCGTGTGACCGACTTCCATGTCGGAGACGGCGCCATCAAAACCCTGGTCAGCATCCTTCGGGTGACCGTTCCCCTGAACCTCTTCCTGGTCGGCTGTGAGGTCTTCACCGAGTTCTACACCGGCGGTACCCACGTCTCCGCGGCGACCTATCTGTACTTTGGACTCCACGGAAAGACGGCATTGGTCCCATGGATCTGGACCGCCATTGCCATGAACATCACCGCGGCCATCCTGTTCCTGTGGGCGCCGGGCAAGCAGAAGCTGTGGGCCATCGACCTCGCCTGCGTGCTCACTTTGATCGGCATCTGGGTGGAGAAGGGCATCGGTCTCATCGTTCCAGGCTTCGTTCCCTCGACCCTGCATGAGGTCGTCGAGTACCTGCCGAACCTGCTGGAGTGGAAGGTTTCGGTCGGCATCTGGGCCCTCGGCCTCATCCTGTTCACCATTGGCCTGAAAATCGCAGTGGCTGTGTTTACCGGACGCATGCACGTCCGGGCGGAGACCACCTGATGCCCATTTCCAGCTTCGTACTCACCTGTGACCGCGCGGACCTGGCGTGCCTTCGCGCCACCCTGGCGGCGATGCCCGAGGTCGATGTCGGCCACACCGTCAACGGACGCCTGCCCGTCGTGATCGACACCCGCAGCCGCCGCGACGACAAGCGCGTGATGCGCACCCTCGAGGACCTGCCCTCCGTCACCCATCTCCAGCTGATCTTCGCTGACTTCACCGACAACCAGGAGTCGATGTGACCACCGACCGCCGTACCTTCCTGAAGATGGCCGCGATGACCGCTGCGACTGCAGCTGCCTCCGGACGCGTTCTCGCCGACGAGGGTGTGGACCCCGTGCTGGCCGCGCGAATGGGCGGAGATGTGCGCTGGGACAAGGCCCCCTGCCGGTTCTGCGGGACGGGCTGTCACGTGCAGGTTGGCGTGAAGGGCGGCAAGGTCGTCGCCATCGCCGGTGACCAGAAGGCCTCGGTAAACAGCGGCCTGCTGTGCATGAAGGGCTACCACGTGGGGCTGGCGCTGTACGGCAAGGACCGGCTGACGACGCCCCTGCTCAAGAAGAACGGCAAGCACGTGCCGATCTCCTGGGACGAGGCGCTGGAGATCGTCGCCGACCGGGTCGAGGCCGATCCGGCGGGATTCGCGATGTACGGCTCGGGACAGTGGACGATTCCCGAGGGGTTCGCGGCCCAGAAGTTCATGAAGGGCGGTCTGTCCAACAACCACATCGACCCCAACGCCCGCCTGTGCATGGCCTCGGCAGTGACCGGTTTCATCGCGACCTATGGCGTGGATGAGCCCAACGGCTGCTACCGGGATCTCGACGAGTGCGACGTGCTCATCACCTGGGGCAACAACCCCGCCGAGATGCACCCGGTCCTGTTCAGCCGCGTGGTCGACCGCCGCTCTCGCGGAGAGGAGATCACCCTGGTGGACATCGGCACTCGCCGAACCCGCACCACCGCCCACGCCCAGTACCACCTGAACTTCGCGCCCAACAGCGATCTGGCCATCGCCAACGGCATCCTCCACCTGCTCATCGAGAACGACACCTGGGACCGCGAGTTCGTCGAGAAGCACTGCGCTTTCCGGGGCCTGGAAGCGGACAAACCGAGCTTGAAGGGGGAGGCCATCGCATTCGAGGACTTCAAGGCGAGCCTGGCCGAGTACACGCCAGAGCACGTGTCGCGGATCTCCGGCGTGCCCGCCGCCGATATCCGCATGCTCGCGGACCTCTTCGGCAATCCCGAGCTGCGCATCACCAGCCTGTGGTGCATGGGCGTCAACCAACACACCCGCGGCACGGCGATGAACTGCCTCATCCACGGGGTGCACCTCTTCTCCGGCCACTTCGGACGCCCGGGGGACAACCCGACCAGCCTGACGGGACAGCCCTCGGCCTGCGGAACCGCCCGCGAGGTCGGCACCCTGGCCCACGCGCTCCCGGGCGGACGCCTGGTCGCCAACGATGCCCATCGCGAGCAGTGCGAGGACTTCTGGAATGTGCCCACGGGCCGTATCGATCCCAAGCCTGGCAAGCACACGGTCGCCATGTGGAAGTCCTGGTCGACTCCGGCTTCTGAAGAGGGCGGAGAGATCTCCACGATCTGGGTCCAGGTGACCAACCCCGGCCAGACCATGCCGAACAAGAACCTGCTGGTGTGGCCCGGAGCCAAGGACCCGAACAAGTTCATGATCTGCTCCGATGTCTACCCGACCCGGACCACCGAGCTCGCCGACCTGATTCTCCCGTCGGCCTGTTGGGTGGAGAAGAACGGCATGTTTGGCAACAGCGAGCGACGCACCCAGCAGTGGTTCAAACAGGTCGAGCCTCCGGGAGACGCCCGCGACGACGCCTGGCAGATCATCGCCGTGGCCCGCAAGCTCTTCGAGCGCGGACACGCGGGCATGAAGGACAAGGACGGGGAGTTCATCTTCACCGTCCGCGACGATGCCGGCGAAGAGGTTCCGGTCTGGGAGTGGGACCGCTACTACGACGTGAACGTCGACCAACACCTGTTCGAGGAGTACCGCCCGTTCACCCGCCTCAAACACAAGGACCTGGCTCCGTACGACGAATATGTGAAGGCGCGCGGCCTGCGGTGGCCGGTGGTCGAGCAGGACGACGGCACCTGGCGGGAGACCGGCTTCCGGTTCGCCGAGTTCGACGACCCCTACGTCACCAAGGGCGCCGGACACGAGTTCTACCACTCCACCAGCGGCGACGGGCGGGCGCAGATCTGGTTCCGACCCCACGAGGATCCGCCCGAGATGCCCGATGACGACTTCCCATTCTGGCTCTGTACCGGCCGCGTGATCGAGCACTGGCACAGCGGCAGCATGACCGGTCGCATCCCCCAGCTGCGTGGCGCCATGCCCCAGGCCTACGTGGAGGTCAACCGCCAGGACGCCAGACGGCTCGGGATCGGAAACGGCGAGAGGGTCCGTGTGGAGTCCCGCCGAGGCTACGTCGACGTACCGGTGTGGATTGACGGGCGAGCGGCGACCCCGCCAGGGACGGTCTTTGTGCCCTTCTTCGACGAGCGCACCTCCATCAACGAGGTCACGCTCCACGAGTACGACCCGTTCTCGAAACAGCCGGACTTCAAGAAGTGCGCCGTGCGCATTCGCCGCGTGGAGGCCTGATCATGGGTGAGCTCAAGGCTCCTGAAGGATCGCTGACGATGGTGCTGGCCGCGGTGGTCGGTGTCGCCTTGATTGGCTTTGTACGGGCGACTTCGGCCTCCGACTACGACCTGCATGGACCCCTGAGCACTGTGTCGGAGACCGTGCACCACGCCGACGTGCAGACCGCTCGACCCTACTGGGAGATGCGCCTGTCGCCTCCTGCGGGCGGTCTGGCCGACCTCGACGGCGACCTGGCTCGTCTTCGAGACCACATGCCCTCGAGAACCGATGGCCTGGATCGGCAGACCACGCTCGCGGAGGATCTCGACACCCGTGCGGAACGCCGTGCGTACCACGGTGCACCGCCGGTCATTCCTCATCCGGTCCGCCAAGCATCGGCGGGTGAGTGCTTGAGCTGCCACGAGGATGGACTCCGCATCGGTGACCGCCGCGCCTCGCAGTATCCCCACGTCGAGCTCGCGAGCTGCACCCAGTGTCACGCGATGGCCGTTCCGAATGCGCCATTCGACAATCCCGCCGACCCGC
>Ga0315336_1003811_pt1 | contig 19300 bp, 13 predicted proteins | sample ASW5metaG_FD_204512 | JGI IMG/M metagenome (GOLD analysis project Ga0315336, IMG submission 204512) | Ammonia-oxidizing marine archaeal communities from Monterey Bay, California, United States - ASW #5 | ecosystem: Environmental > Aquatic > Marine > Intertidal zone | place: USA: California... | reverse complement strand
AAGAGTCTGGCGATTGCCTATATGGGCATGTTGCTGGAACCGAAGTTTCGTCGGATAGCGTATTTCCTGTTCTTTATGGCGGCAACGACGTTCTCCGTCGTCCCCGAATTCCTGATGGAACACATCGTCGTCGGCCTTTCCGGTGCCGCCTACGCCATGTTTGGGGTGCTGCTCGTCTTAAGGAAGCACGATCGGTACATCGCAGACCGTTTCCCGCAATCGATGGTGTATTGGGGCGTCGCTTGGTTGTTTTTGTGCATCGCGCTGACCGTGCTCGATATATTACCCATCGCGAATGTGGCTCATTTCTGTGGACTGTTTTACGGATGGGTCATCGGCGTGATGGCATTTGGAGAACGACGATTCCGAAACCTCGCGCGAGCCGGTTTTGTTGTCTTGAATCTGGCGATTCTCCCGGGCATCTACTTCACAGTTCACCCGGTCTGGACGGGGCGATACCACTGGTATCAGGCGACAATGACCCACACAGGCGACCCCGACGCACAACGCGCCGATCTGGAGAAGACCGTCGCACTCGACCCGGGCCTCGCGACAGCCTGGGCGCATCTCGCAGAGATCGAGTTCGACACGAGCGGCCGCCAGCAAGCTTGGCGAACCGCCATGAATGGCCTGTTCTTCAACCGTTCCAGCGAGGAGGTGCTCGGTCTGTGTCGAAGAATATGGTTGTCGTTCGACAACGCGGCGACTCGGCAACAGGCGCGCGAAACAACTGCGGACGTGTTTGGTGAACACGCGGTCGCCTGGCAAGAACGCCTGGGCATTCTTCCCGGTCAAACGCCGCCTCCCGCGTCAGTGGCCGTTAATCCGCTCGGTCCGAATGCCGGGAACGCGCTGGATCCCAGGCAACGTCTATTCGACCTGAATAGCGTTTTCGGTGAGCCAAACGGCGACGGCGAAGAACAGCGCCGTCATCCCTTGCAGGCTCCTCAAGTCGACCCGGACCATCCCGACAGCGCCGCCGTCGGCGCCAGAACGTAAGAGGGAGATCACGAAGCCGATCAATCTCAGGTCGGCAAGCCGCGGCCTGCCGCCAGAACGCCAGTCGGAGAACGAAAAACGCCCCCAACCGCCTCGAGCGACTTGGGGGCGATGTGCGCAACCGATGATTTCAAAACGAGTTATGCTGCTTCGGAGACTTCGTCAGATAGTTCTTCCGAGCTCTCGTCCTCTTCGTCTTCCTCGTCGTACACGAGGTAGTAGACACCGTTGAGGGCTTCCTCGAGATAGGTCTTGATGTTCTCGCTGGTCGTCGACTCGCTCAGATTCTCGAGCGCCTCGACGATGCGATCGACCTCTTCGCTGGAGATTTCCTCGTATTCCTCTGACGTATCTGCTTGGCTGGCTTCGACTTGTGATTCAGAATCGATATCGAATTCTTCGGACACGGTCACCTCCTTGTTCGCGGTACGAAGTGGTCTCGTTCTGTGACGAGGCACATATGCTTATCGGCTTTCCGGACTTAGGTCATGAGCGCTCAAAGTTCATTCGCGACGTTCCAGTACTCCGCCATCTTTGTCACCAGCGTCGACGTCACTCCGACGGGATAGAGCTAGATCCCGTTCGGGATAACTGTGGCGGCTATCGGACGGTTTTTGGTCTCTGAATATCGTCTCCACGCCGCCAGAACCCGCTACACTTATGTCGAATGCGCTCTAGAACGACCGAAACGGTCTGTTCAATTCCATGGTGATGTGTAAACCGACTGTCAAAGTATCAGAAGCGAAGGGACGTCTTTATGAAGTCTATGGGATGAGGTCAACGTCAGATGGGCGGGTCGATGGGGGGTGATGGCCTGCTGAAACAAAGCGCACGGCAACGGCAAGGCGACGATTTCAAGGCTAGACGAGGTCTAGTCTTGTTGCAGCGGCTTTTGACGCGATTGAAGCTGAAATACGAGAATTTGAGTCGCTACAGTTTCGTCAAACGCGCTTTAGCCTACTTGCTCTTCGGTTTTCGCTGCATCTTCTTCTTGGCTGCTTTCTTCTTCTTGGTAGCCGTTTTTGGCGTACTTTTCTTCTGCGACGCGAAGATATTATCCCAGCCCTGTGAGAATTTCTCGGTTGAACCTGTGTGTACCGTGTAGCCAGTCATCTGCCGCTATTCTCCCTCCGCGAATCGATAGTTGTCTCGTCTGAACGATGGGTCCTGTCCACTGGGTTCGAACTCGTGGGACCTTCGCGTTGGGGCGTTGTTCACCCCGCTCGCTCACGGCGGAAACTAGCAGGTTTTTTCCGATGGCTCTAGCCCCTTTTAAGGGACTTGACCGGCGCACACAGCCAATGGAGTCGATTCCGACCGAGGGTTTTTGGGATTATAGCTCCAGCAGCCCGCGAATTCCCTCCCACGGTTGGATGTACGTGAGAAACGGCAACCCATCGACGGTTGGCTCCCGCCGTCCGGTGACGCCGTCGATCGCCGGTCCGTTCTCAACCATGTGATGCAAAACTCGCCGCTGATGCTCTCGGTCCCACTCTCGTAGCACGTCGACACGGTTCTTCTGGACGACAACTGCGGCCGCCAGTGCGTAGGCTCCCCAGTCGCTCGTTCCAGCGACGATGGTCCAATCGGTGGGAATTCGGCAGGGAACTCTGCCCGATTGAGGGCCATCGAGCCGGCGCTCTAGTTGTTCCCACAAGACCGTACCCATGCCGATTTCGTTGCCACCGTCGCCGATTCCGATTGTCTTGGCTTGAGGTCGGTACGCGGGCAACTCATCGAACAGCCGATGCATATCGGCGGTGTGCCCATCGATGACGTCTCCCCGCATGTTGTGGCAGCGGTCGCGACAGGCATCGGGAACCATCTCGGCAAACCGTCTGCGGGACGTTGGGGAATGACCGGGCTGAGAACGATGCGATTCAACCGTGTGACTCGGGCCCACACGTTCGACGGAAATCAGGTGTGTCAGCTGCCGGCCCGGTCCGGACGTGTAGAAGTCGTCAAGCCATTGCGTCGAGCTGTGTGGATACACGAGGACGGACTGTTCAATTGTTCCAAATGCCGAGAGCGCGCAGATGACGGCGTCGGCACATCTTTCATCCGTCAGAATTGCGACTTCGATTCCGGTGGCATTTAGCGCTCCCGCCAGCAGCGCCGTGCCCAATGGACCATCGGTTTCGGCCGCCGGAACGTCGCCGTGGGGCACGTAGAAACCAGTGACCAGGCCAACATGGGAGGCAAACTCCGCTAAGTGGGCAGCTGCGGCTTCTAGGTGGCCTTCGCACAACGGGCCGAACTGCGAGTCGCTACCGGTGAGCCCGCGCTGCGCCGGGTCCCTTCGAATGAGTCGTTCGAATTCGTTGAACAATGCAACTGGCAACGTTTCCACTCCCCCCCAAGAGCCATTGTCTAACAGTGCTCCGGCTCAGCACAAGTGATTGGTGAACGCAGTGATTCAACGATGGTGCATTCTCACTGCCGGGAATAGCGTTTTCGTTCGGTTCCCCATTCTGAGAAATTCTCATAGCGAGTGCGATTCAGCGTTGCGAGTCCGTGAAAATCCTGCCAGAATCTTCACAACTACGTTCGACGTAGCGCTTTTGACCCCTGCCTCGACGGCAGAACGCCGGTCTCACTTCGTAACGTGCGCTGCGAGTGCCCCTCTTTTGTGTGTTGGCTGCAGTTCATTGTTGGAACGGTTATGGCCAAGAAAAAGTTGACGACCCAGGAGATCCTGGCGGCCGCCCGAGCGCAATCTGGGTCTTCTGCAGAGAAACCTTCCGAGGCATTGGATTCGGAAGCGACGTCCGCAGAGGCCCAGTCATCAGAGGGCTCAGCGTCCGTTGAGGGTTCGACGTCGAAGCCAGCCGGCGGCGGAACCCCGAAGTCGACCAGCGACATTCTCGCCGCCGCCCGCGCTCAAGCCGGTCAAGGAAAGGCGGCTGCAAAGCCAGCCGCGAAGCCCGCCGGTGGTGGAGCTGCCAAATCAACGACCGACATTCTCGCAGCGGCTCGGGCTCAGGCCGGTAAAGGCGGCGGAGTCGAGAAGCCGGTTGCGAAAACGAAGCCGGCCGCAACGGCGAAATCGTCATCCGCAGGTGATCGGCCCGCGGCAGAGCGGCCTTCGGTTCAGGAGATGCTCAACGCGGTCCGTCACGGCAAGCCGACTGAAGAATCAGCCGATGTGGCGAAGCCGACGGCTCTTATCGTTCCCAAGAAGCCTGCACGAATCGCCAAGCCGGTCGCGGTGCCCACTGTTCCGCGGCGAAGCGCTTTGGCCGTGATCGTGCTGTGGCCGTTTGCCATATTCGGCAACCCATTCGCGGCGGCGTGGACATTATTTACAGCGGCGACCGGGGTCTTCACGTTGGCTCTGGCTCGGTTCATGATGCCCAACGTGCTTGTCGAGCCGCCCAGCAAGTTCAAAATCGGGCCTGCGGATGATTATCCGGCCGGCACCGTTTCGACGAAATGGAAATCGGAATTTGGGGTTTGGATTGTCAATACCGTGTATCAGGGGCAGCCGCAGGTATACGCTTTGTCGACGGTCTGCACGCACTTGGGTTGCACGCCGAACTGGCTGGACGGGGAGCAGAAGTTTAAGTGTCCCTGCCACGGTTCGGGTTTCCGCATCAACGGCGTGAACTTCGAAGGGCCGGCGCCGAGGCCACTGGAGCGATACGGGATTCGAGTTGCCGAGGACGGCATGGTTGAAGTCGATAAGAGCATGAAATTTCAGCAAGAATTGGGGCAGTGGTCTGATCCGGCTTCATTCCTTCCCGTAGCCTAGGGCGAACGTTCGGTGTCGTTGTCGGCGGCTCGAGCTTGCCGGCACAACACGTTCTCTAAGCGGAATTTGAAGCAAGTCGGTTACGGTGCAAGGGGCTCGTCAGAAGCGGGTCTGGGTTTCTTGTCTTTTAGTCAGCCGGAATGATCCGGTGTGTTGGTGAGTCATAATGTCAGTCGGCGATTACATTCGCGGTTCGCAGATCTGGAAGAGCATTTTTCGTCACCCGGCTCCCTACGACCGGCGAAACCGTGTCGTGGTGATGCTAACGAACTTCTTCCTGCACCTGCATCCGGTTTCAATCAAGCAGCAAGGAATCGCCCTCTCCTACACGTGGTGCATGGGAGGGATCACGTTCTTTTTGTTTCTTGTCGAAACGATCACCGGTGTGCTGCTGATGTTTTACTACCGTCCCACGCTCGAATGGGCGTTCAACGACATTCTGGCACTACGCGACGTAACGACGCTCGGCATCATGCGCGAGATCCATCGTTGGGGAGCACACGCCATGGTGATCACGGTCTGGCTCCACATGTATCGCGTGTTTCTCACGGGAAGTTATAAGCCTCCCCGCGAATTCAATTGGGTCGTCGGCGTGTTGTTGTTGGTGCTCACGTTATTGTTGTCGTTCACCGGATATCTGTTGCCGTGGGACCAGTTGGCCATTTGGGCGATCACAGTGGGTTCCAACATGGCCCGGGCGACTCCCTTCCTGGGGTACGAAGGTCCCGGAGCCATGCTGTTAAACGTCGGTGGATACGACTTGATCACCAGCGGCAGTGACGCGCGTTTCTTGCTGTTGGGAAGCCGGTTTGTCGGCGAAGAGACCTTGAATCGATTTTACATTTTGCACTGTGTTGCCGTTCCGTTGGCCGCTGCCGGTCTGATCGCGATTCACTTTTGGCGTGTTCGCAAAGACGGAGGCATCAGCCAGCCGCTGTAGTGTTTGCGTGCTATGTGTGTCGGCCGGTGTGTTTTCATCGATGACGGCAAGTGGGCGGCGAACGTCAAGCATATTGGCGTCGTCTGAGAAGGTGTTGGAGAAGGGATGTCAGAACCTCATCCAGATTTGACGGGAAGCGTGATCAGAGGGCTGGGCGCGTTTTACCTGATTCTCTGTGCGATGAACGTCGCATGGACGTTCCGTTGTATTCGGCGCGGCGATCACGTGCGCCTGTGGAATATACTCGGCTTCGGGCGCACGGACGCGCCGGTCGCCATGTATTGGGCCGCCTATGCGACGCTGTTACTTATGACGTCCATTGTGCACTTTACTGGTTCGGGAACTCCCGACACGTTCATCATTCGCATGCCCGACTGGATGCGGGTTGCCGTCGACGGCGTGCTGGCCGATGCGATGAAATATTTCACGTTGTCGATCATCCTGTTCGCGGTGGTGATTTATTACCGCAAGGCGCTCATCAAACCGACCGTTGCCTGGGTTCTGCTAAACATCTCGCTGCTGTTGATGGGATTGAGTTTGACCGACTGGGATTTCCGGCAGATCGTCGGCAAGCCCGACAACGTACCGATTGTCTCGATGCTGTTCATCGTTGGTTTTTTCACCTGGCTGTACTTTTCACGTGCCGTCGACAACGACGAGCGCGTTAAACAGGGAAAACCCCTGTTCGAGCAGGAAGAGAACGAGAAGATTCTCGTGTGGCCCGACTTGGTCTACACCGAGTTAATCTGCATGGTCGTGCTCACGGTCGTGCTGGTGGCCTGGGGCATAGGCCTTCAGGCGCCCTTAGAAGAGCCGGCCAACGCGGCGAAGACGCCGAACCCCTCGAAGGCACCCTGGTACTTCCTCGGCTTGCAGGAAATGCTGGTCTACTTCGACCCTTGGCTGGCCGGCGTTGTTTTTCCAAGCCTGATTATCGTCGGCCTGATGGCGATACCCTACATCGACTACAACAAAAAGGGGAACGGGTATTACTCGTTCAGCGAGAGGAAGTTCGCAGTCATCACGTTCATGTTCGGCTTCCTGCCGCTCTGGGTCGCGATGATCATTCTTGGGACGTTCTTACGTGGGCCGAACTGGAACATCTTCGGTGTGTACGAGTATTGGGACGTTCACAAGCTGGAAGTGCTGACGAACGTCAATCTCTCGGAAATGTTTTGGGGGCGGTTGGAAATGAAGCCTCCCACCGCGCCGGCAGATGCCCCTTTGTGGAAGCAGATCGGCTACATCCTAGGACGAGAGTCGCCCGGTTTTCTGGCGGTCTTGGCGTACTTGTTCGCACTGCCGCCACTGTTGGCGGCGACGATGTTTCGGAAGTTTTTCCACCAGATGGGCTTCATTCGTTACATGGTGTTCGTCAACTTGTTGCTGTTGATGGCGGCCTTGCCGATCAAAATGGCGCTTCGCTGGTCGATCAACCTGAAATACATCATCGCCATTCCGGAATGGTTTTTGAATATCTAACGGTGGTCACAAGAGTCGGGCTGTGAGATCGGTTCACTGTTCGATTCGGAAATCTCTTAACGAAGGTTCGACGGGTCATGCCGGCGACAGACAAATTTGTACACGATCTCAAGAAGGTGCACGTCGTCTTTGCGGTCAGTGCCTTTGCGCTGCTTGCCGTGACGATCTGGATGATGGCGGCCGACCACAACGATCCGTGGCGGCCCATCCAGAAAAAGGGCTTCAACCTCGATGCCGAACGCACGAGTCGCGAAATCGACCTCGCCAAGGATGACGAGTTTCTCACAAAGCAGCAGCAACTTGAACAACAGCGTGCCGCCGCCGATGACTCGCTCGAAGCCATTCAGACCCAGGTCGACGATCTCACCGCCCAGTTCGATGAAGCCGACCGGCTATTTGGGGTCGCTGAAGCCCACGAGAAAGAACGCCGGGAATATCTGGGCGTCGCGCGGGCGAACTACGACATCGGTGTGCGAGACAATCTTCCGGCTACCGAACTTGAAAGGCTCAAGCAAAAGTTCAACGCCGAACAGGACCAAGTCGACGTACTCGCATTGCAGACCGAACGACGACAGACGGATCGAAACGAAGCGCTCCAGGCTCTCGGCGATCTCACAAAAGAACGCGACGGGTTCGTGGCCCAACTGACGGAGTTGCAGTCCGAAACGGCGGCGCTGGAAAAGTCCCGGCAGCAAATCGCACCCACGGGGTTGTCCGGCATCAAGCGGACGCTCATGGAGTGGCCGATCATCGATGGATTCAACTCGCATCTGAGAATTCATCAGGACTGGCTGCCCGATTTGGAGCAAGTGCTCGGCATGACGTCGACCGCGCGGTTCGATCGGTGTCGCACCTGCCACATGAACGTCGACAAGATCGAGTCAGGCAATCTACCCGCTTATCCGTTCGGCCATCCTTCCAGCGAATCAATTGACGATTGGATCGATGAGAACAAGTACCCGCATCCGTACGCGACCCACCCCCGGCCCGATCTGTATCTGACGGCCTCGAGCCCCCATCCCGTCGGGACGTTCGGTTGCACGATTTGTCACGAAGGACAAGGGTCGGGAACCGACTTCACAAACGCGGCTCACTATTTCAACGACCCGCACGAGTATCACGAATGGCAGGACGAGCACGGCTTCAAGACGAACCACTTCTGGGAATACCCCATGTATCCCAAGCGGTTCCAGGAAGCCTCCTGCATTAAGTGTCATCACCGTGTCATCGAGCTTGCAACAAATCCTGAGTTCGGCGAGTCGGCTCCCAAGGTGGTCGAAGGCTATGACCTCATCAAGCGCTACGGTTGCTTCGGGTGCCACGAGATTAATGGCTACAAGAACGGCGACCCCATCGGTCCCGACATTCGGCTCGAGCCGCAGACCGAAGAGCAGAAGCAAAAGGTTGATTCGGATCCATCATTGTTTGCGGGCGAAATGCGAAAGGTCGGCCCCTCGTTCCGGCACGTCGGCGACAAAACGAGCGATGCCTGGTTGCAATTCTGGACGGAAGAGCCCATGCGCTTCCGGCCCACCACGCGGATGCCGCAATTCTTCGGCTTGTCGGATCAGTTCAAGGCACACGGTGGCGACGAAACGGCCGAGACGTTCGAACCGGTTGAAATCGCCGGCATCGCGCACTATCTGCTCGACAAGTCAGAGCCGCTCGACCTGGTTCACCCGGATGAGAATTACGAGCCGAATGCCGAGCGGGGCAAAGAGCTGTTTGCGACGCGCGGCTGTCTCGGTTGCCACAGTCACAAAGACTTTCCCGATATCACCGAGGACTTCGGTCCGGAATTGAGCCGCGTCTATGCGAAGTTATTGCCGGGGAAAGCCGGTTTCGACTGGCTGTACACGTGGGTCAAAGATCCGATGCGGCATCATCCGCGCACAAAGATGCCGAACCTGTTCTTAGAACCCTACACGCTGGGCGAGGTTCATATCGATCCCGCTGCCGACATCGCCGCCTATCTTACGACCAAAGACGAACAAGACACGTCGCTTGAATTCAGTCACGCCACCAAAAACACGGTCGACGAATCGGCGCTGCTCGACTTGACGCGTCTGCACTTGCCGCTCAGCGCGGACGACAAGAATGCCGTGCTGGCCGACGGCGGCCAATTCCCGCTCGACGCCTCAGGAACGGTCAAAGGCGATGAAGTTGAACTCGTGTTTCGCGGCTCGGCTGTCGCGGGCGGAGACCAGACAACATTCAAAGCCGACTTCGACGCCACGGCTGTCGGTCTGGGGCCGAATTCAGAACTCGCCTGGACATCCGGCAAGAACCGTGGACGCAAATACAAGGTCGCCTCGTTTAATTCCGGCGCGGGTTCGCTCACGTTGGCCGACGCGCTCAACGAGCCTCCGGCCGCCGGTGATACGTTCGTCGTAAACGGACCGATCACGCATGACATGCTGTTGAACTACGTCGGTCGTCGATCGATTTCCCGCTTCGGCTGTTATGGATGCCACGACATTCCCGGTTTCAAGGAAGCGCGGCCCATTGGCACGACGCTCCAAGCCTGGGGCCGAAAAGAGACGTCCAAACTCGCGCCCGAGCACATCGAACACTGGCTGCACCATCACGGCGAGCCGGACGGTTCGAGCACGCACGACAGGGCTCAAGAGGCCGTTCGCCGGGCGGAAGCAGACGAATTTGCCACCGAAGAAGACGAACAGAACGAACTTTCGGCAGCCTACTTCTATGAAAGCCTGTCTCACCACGGGCGGGCCGGTTTTCTCTGGCAGAAGCTTCGTCAACCGCGCAGCTATGACTATGAAAAAGCCGACACGAAGCGGTACGACGAACGCCTGAGAATGCCGAAGTTCCCGCTGGACGAACAGCAAATCGAGGCCATCGCCACGTTCGTGTTGGGGCTTGTCGCCGAGCCGCCTTCGTCTGAGTATCTGTACAAGCCCGAAGGGCCCGCCCATGACCGGGTGGAAGGCGAGTTGTTAATCAACAAGTACAACTGCGCCGCGTGCCACATTCTCGACCTGCCCGAGGTCGAGTACGGTGTCGGTCCCGACGAACTGGTATCAACGCCAATCACGCCCGCAGACCATCCTGCGGCGATCGAAAAACTGCTCGAGCTCAATCCGCCTCGTAGCGGAAAGACGGGAAAAACGATCGAAGTCGGCGAGGGTGATGACAAGCAGACGCTCTCGGTGATCAACTTCCATGGTCTGTTGTTTCAACGGCCCGACGCCGAACTCGATCTGGAAGATCGTGAACATTATTTCGACCTCTGGGAAACGCTCGATGTTGACGACGTTCGGTTGCTGCCGGGCAGCCGAATGATCGTTCCGGAAGCATCGTTGGTGAGCGAGAAGCCCGCGCGTGGCGGAAAGTTTGCCGAGTGGCTCGTTGAACGGCTCATGAAGACCACCACTCAGGGGACCCGGGCATTGGCTTGGCAGAAGTCGCCGCCGCCCTTGTACCGCGAAGGTGTGAAAGTGCAGACGCCCTGGTTGTACGAGTTTTTGCTCGACCCGGGCCGAATTCGCCACGAGACTGTTCTGCGAATGCCCAAGTTCAACATGAGTCCGGACGAAGCCAAGACTCTGGCAAATTACTTTGCCGCGGTTGACGGGGCCGGTTACCCCTATCAGCACATCGACCAGCGCGAGCCTCAATATATAGAGATGAAGAACCGCGAACTCGAGGACGTGCTTGCGGGCGGAAACGAGAAGTATCTCACTCAAAGCTGGAAGACGCTCAACGCGCCCTTGTGCATTAAGTGCCATTCCCTCGCCGGTCGTACGGTCAAGGTCGCCGATCCGAAGAAAGACGTCCGTGGGCCGGACCTCGATGGCATCTCACGCCGCATTCGGCCCGATTGGCTATTAGTGTGGTTGTTCAAGCCGCAGTGGGTCACTCCGTATACGTCGATGCCGGCTAACTTCCCCGCCGGGCAGGATCAGTTCCCGGATCTCTTAGGCGGCAACGCGTCTGACCAGATCGTCGGAGTCCGCGATGCGTTGATGAATTACTACCGGCTCATCGAGACCGAAGGCGTAACGATCTACGAGCCTCCAACTCCGACAGCAGCCCCACCAGCAGGGGAGGAATAAGACGATGCGAAACAATGTCAGAATGTGGTCGACGGCTTTGTTGGCCTGTGGAACGATGGTCCTGGTCGGCTGCGGCGGTAATCGCGGTGGAGCCGATACCGAAACGACGGTCACGCTCAAGCCGAGCACTTCGGCCGGTGGGACGGCATCCGGTGGGAGTGGCGACAACGGCGGTGCTGCCTCAGTGGCCGAAGGCTTCGGCACATTCAAAGGCCGCGTCCGTTTTCAAGGGACGGTTCCGAGCCTGGCGGTCAAGGTCTCTCAAGGTGCAGCGATCAAAGATGCTGATATCTGCGCGGCGGTCGACGTTCCCGACGAGTCACTCGTCGTGAATTCCGACGGTGGTGTCGCCAACGTGTTTGTCTACCTGCAAAAGGTGCCGAAGGGGGCGAAGAAAACCGAACCCTCCGAAGAGCCGGTGATATTCGACCAGAAGGGCTGCCGCTTCATTCCCCATGCCTTGGTCGTTCGGGTCGGCCAACCGGTCCGGGTCGTCAGCGGCGATCAGATCGCGCACAACACACACACGCTTCCGACGCGGAATTCTGAGTCGAACAACATCGTCGAGCGGGGCAGCCGGACCGGTTTTATGGTCAACTACACGAAGACCGAAAACGTACCGTTTCGGGTGATCTGCGACTTTCACTCGTGGATGCTGGCCTATCACTTGGCTCTCGATCATCCGTTCGGCGCGGTCACTGACGCGAACGGCGAATTTGAGATTCCCGATCTACCGGCCGGTGAGCACAAGTTCGTGGTCTGGCATGAGGGGAGTGGTTTCCTGACGCGCAATTTGAAGATCACAATCACGGCCGACCAAACGACAGAGCAGAAAATTGATTACCCGTTGGAAAAATTTGGTGTCGCACCGTAAACGAAAAGCATCAGGCCGTCATCGTGATCACACACGCACCGATGGTCGGCCGACGAACGCCCCGATTTGAGTGCAACGTCGGTCCTGTATAGTGGGATTTTTAAAGACAAACGGATCAAACCGAAAGAGTCACGCGGCTCGTTCTTATTGTGTTCGGAGGTTCTCCCTGTGAGTAACCGGTTGAAGTGTTTTTTGATGCTGAGCATCGTCTCGCTCGGCGTCGGCTGCGGCGATCATCCGCAAGCGAAGTTCGTATTCAACGAGCGTACGCGCGGGTTGGAGAAGCAAGCGCAGGATCCTGTCAAGAAGGCGATCGAGTACAGCTTCGGTACGCCGGTTGACATGATCGGTTGGGAAAAACTTCCGATCGAGTACGGCGGCGGCATCGAGGGGACCGCTCTGGCACCGGAAACCGACGGAACGACCAAGACATTCAAGGCGAAGTTTGAGAAGCCGTTTGAAACGTTCGACGGCCGCAGCACAATTCATTGGCTCAGTGGCGTCTATCATGGTAAGTCCGTTGAAGTCACCGACTACTCTCCCGCAACCGGCGAGATCACGACCCATCCCCCTCTCGAAGTTCCTCCCCAAGCCGACGATCGATTCGTCATCGACTTTGGGTGGCAGCTTAAGTCCGGTCGGCAGTTGTACATGAAGCAGTGCATGCACTGCCACGGCGTGAGCGGTGACGGTGCAGGGCCGACGGCGCAGTACCTCAACCCGCGTCCGCGTGATTATCGGCCGGGGAAGTTTAAGTTCACTTCGACCGGGCAAAACGACAAGGCGTCGCGCGATGACTTGGCCCGCACGATCGAAAACGGAATACCGGGCACGTACATGCCTTCGTTTAAGCTATTCAGCGAAGCCGAGAGCAAGGCGGTCGTCGAATACGTTCGCTGGCTGACGATGCGGGGCGAGTTGGAGAACGGTCTCGACAACGAATTCTATTCCGATCTCTCTAAGAAAGCCGTCAAAGAACGTATCGATGGCGGCGAGACCGCTGAAGAGATCTTCGAAGGCGTACAGGAAAACGTCACCGACGCCGTCGAGCGGCTCTCCGATGAACTCGCCGAGAGTTGGCTCAAAGCGGAAAGTGACGAGAGCGTCGTCATACCCAAGAAGAAGCGTCCCGAAGCCGACAAAGCCTCTTTGGCGCGCGGACGGGCATTGTACTTATCGGGAAAAGCCAAGTGCGTCACGTGCCACGGCGCGACCGGCAAGGGAGACGGCCCCAACACGCGGGACGTGCAACAGCGCACCGATGGGCCCGGCATGAACGACAAGCCCGGTCTGTTTGACACCTGGAGCGAAAAGATCAAACCCCGCGATCTCACGCGAGGAATTTACCGAGGCGGACGCCGGCCGGTCGACCTTTACCGTCGTATCTTCGCCGGGATTAAGGGGACGCCGATGCCGCCCTTCGGTGGAACACTCAACGACGACGAAATCTGGGACTTGGTCAACTACGTCATGCACATTCCCCACGAAGGCCGCGTCATGTCGACACCGGAACACACCTCCGGGAACGTTGCCACGGCCAAACACGGGGATCATTAATACTGCCCGTCCTGGTGCGGCGTTGGCACGGGGCTGATTATTCAAACGTTAAAACAAAGTGGCCGTGCCACCAGGGCACACCACACCGCCCGGCAACGGGAGAAGCGATTGTGAAAAAATTCTGGAGCCTGTTCTTCTGCTTCTGGCCGATCCTGGCGATCGTCGTATGCTGGATTTCGCCCGACCGGCAGTGGTGGTTCCCCAACGACAATGCCCCGCCACGCACTCCGATCGGTGAGCGGATCGACGGCCTATTTTACATGATCCTGGTCATCACCACGGTGGTGTTCATCGGCACGCAGATCGCCCTCGGCTACGTTCTATTGCGCGGTGCCCAAAAAAAGGACGGCCCGGCGCTGTTCACGCATGGAAGCCACAGCCTAGAGGTCATTTGGACGATCGCGCCCGCCGGCGTTTTGCTGTTTGTCGCCTTGTACCAGCTCGATGTCTGGGCCGACTTCCGGATCACCTCGAATTATTCTCAGCAGGCGCGCAGTCATCCCATTGCAGAGGTAACTGCCCGCCAATTTGAATGGCGCATCCGCTATCCGTCACCGGACAGAACGTTTCCCGGCGGCGAGGCCGACGTCAAGTATTGGTTGCGCAATCCGCAGCCCGACGATTTATACACTGTCAACGATCTGCACGTTCCAACCGGCCGGCAGATTGTTTTCCACCTGCGAAGTGCTGACGTGCAGCATTCATTTTTTGTACCGGAATTGCGTGTGAAACAGGACGCGGTTCCCGGGTTGATCATTCCAGTCAAGTTCGAGGTTCCCATTGGGGATCAGTATGAGCTTCTCTGTGCGGAGTTGTGCGGTTGGGGCCATTACAAAATGAAGGCTCGCGTTTGGGCACAGCCGGAAGAAGACTATCGAGCTTATCTGCAGCAATTGAAGAAGGAACAGTTTTTCGACGGCATTGCGGATGAGCCGCAAGATAGCGCGGAATGAAGCCGCCCGTGATTCACTGGGTCGTGAAGCGAATGTAAGCCACGGCTTCGATGCTTTTCGGCTCGATGAAAACAGAATACGCGTCGCCTTGAAAGGTTTTTGAGACGGCGCCGAGTTTTGCTGTGACCTGAGTCCGCCGCCAAAGGGGGGGAATCCCCGTGTCGGCTCTGTGTGAGAACGTGTTCTCCTTGAAAAGGTGTTGAGGTGCAATTGTGAGCACGCCAGATTCCGACGCCCGGATGGATGCTTTAAGGCATGACGCTGATGCGCATGCCGAGCATCACGAACCGGGCTTCGTGCGAAAGTACATTTTTTCGACCGATCACAAGATCATCGGCGTCCAGTTTCTGATGACGACAATGTTGATGCTTCTGGTCGGTGGTACGTTGGCGCTCGGCGTGCGCTGGCAGTTGGCGTGGCCGCACACGGATATGCCGATCGTCGGCAAGTTGTTGTTCGCCGACAGCGGCGGACAGATCCCACCTGAGTTCTACACGATGCTGTTCACCATGCACGCCACCGTGATGATCTTCCTGGTCATTATCCCCGTGCTGGCCGGTGCGTTCGGCAACTTCCTGATTCCGCTGCAAATTGGGGCGGACGATATGGCGTTTCCCACGCTGAACATGTTGAGCTACTGGTTCATGTGGCCGGCGATTGGATGCTTCGGCGCGAGCTTCTTCACGGCCGGTTACGGGCCGGGTTCCGGGTGGACGTCCTATCCGCTGCTCTCCGCGATCCAGGATGCCGCTCCCAATTCAGAAATGGCCCAGAACTGGTGGCTGATCGGTGTCACATTCATCGGTTTTTCGTCAATGATGGGCTCGATCAACTACTTAACGACCATTATTAACATGCGGGCTCCCGGAATGACGTTGTTCCGCATGCCGCTGACGATCTGGTCGATGTTCATCACGGCGATCTTGCAGGCCTTTGCGTTACCCGTACTCACGGCGGCCGGGTTCATGCAGGTTGCCGATAGGCTTCTGGGGACCTGCTTTTTCATTCCGGCCGGGCTCATCATCAACAATGCGGAACCAACGGTCGGCGGCGGCCAAACTTTGCTGTGGCAGCACTTGTTCTGGTTCTACTCACACCCGGCGGTTTACATCATGTTGTTGCCGGCCATGGGCATGGTCTCTGACATGTTGGCCTGCATGTGCCGCAAGCCAGTTTTCGGCTACAAGCCGATGGTCTATTCGATGGCGGCGATCGCCGGGTTGGGCTTTATCGTCTGGGGCCATCATATGTTCATTAGCGGCATGAACCCTGCTTTGGGCATGACGTTCATGATCTCGACGATGATGATCGCCCTACCTTCGGCGGTCAAAACGTTCAACTGGATTGGCACAATTTGGGGTGGCCGGTTGCAGTTCAACGCCGTGTTTCTCAATTGTGTCGCCTTTGTTTCGCTATTCATTGTCGGTGGCTTGAGCGGAATCTTCATGGCCGCCGTGCCGGTCGACATTTACTTCCACGACACGTATTTCATCGTGGCCCATTTCCACTACGTGCTGTTCGGTGCCACTTTATTTGGCGTGTTCGGTGCCATTCAGTTCTGGTTCCCGAAGATGTTCGGCCGGATGATGAATGACAAGGTTGCCCAACTGCATTTCTTGTTGACGTTCATCGGCATGAATGGCACGTTCTTCCCGATGCACATGCTGGGAATTGCCGGCATGCCTCGCCGCTACGCAGACCCCTACATCCATCCATACCTCGAACATTTGATGTCGATGAATCAGTTCATGACGTATAGCGCCATGGTCATGGGCTTTGCTCAGTTGTTGCTGATTGGCAATTTCTTGTACAGCATGTTCTACGGGCCGAAGTGCGGGCGGAACCCGTGGAACGCAAACGGACTCGAATGGATGGCTCCGTCACCGCCTGGGCACGGGAATTTTGACATTGCCCCCGTCTGTTACCGCGGGCCGTACGAATACTCGTCGCCGCTGGTGGACGACCGAGATTACCTCATGCAGACCGACCACCTGCCCGACGGCGAGAAGAAAGAACTCGCCGCCGTTGGGGATACCTGAAAAGGAACGGCTCACGGTCGCCTCGACACCTTTTGAATTGGCACGGGCCTCTGGCCCGTCACGACGCTTGAACGATGAATAGCGAACTTTACCAACCAATCGTACACCGCTTTGCCCTGCTCACGGTCTGCGCGGCTCTGCTGCCGATCGCAGTGGGCGCACTCGTCACGACGACGAAATCGGGCATGGCATTTCCCGACTGGCCCTCTTCGGACGGGCACAATATGTTTCTGTACCCCTGGCTGGACGCGGCGTTCGATAAATTCATCGAACATGGGCACCGGTTGGCCGGCATTCTCGTTGGCGTGGTCAGCATTGGCTTAGCCGTCGTTACCTGTCGCAAGGATCCACGAAAAGCGGTCCGCGTGATGTCCGTGCTGGTCCTGCTGGGCGTCATTCTCCAAGGAGTGCTCGGCGGCATTCGCGTTCGGATGAACAGCGAACTGCTGGCGATGATTCACGGAAGTTTTGCCGCGCTGGTGTTCTCATTGATGGCAGCGGTAATGCTGGTCACGAGCCGCTCGTGGCGCAACTACGACCCACAGCCCGACGACGACGAGGCGCGGTCACTCAAGCCGTTCGCCGTGGGGTTGGCGCTGGCCATCTTTGGCCAATATGTGCTGGGCGGATTGTTGCGGCATTTGGGTCTGATGCTTCATGAGCACATCGGGCTGGCCGTCATCGTGTTCTTGTTCGCAATCGGAACCTTTGTTTTCACGCATTTCACTCGGATTTCCTGGTTGCAGCGCACCGCGCAGTGTCTCGTCGTGCTGCTGGTTCTTCAGGTGGCATTGGGCGTCGGCACGTTTGTGACGAAGTTCGGCTTCGCCCCGACGGGCTACGTCGCCGTCTACGGCTCGATTCCTCAGGTCGTTCTGGCGACAACACATCAGGTGGTGGGAGCCCTGTTGTTCATGACATCGGTGATGTATGCCGTTCGCGTTTTCCGCGCAAGTCTGCCACCGCAGAGTCCATCGGTGCTGTGCTCGGCGTCGAACGGGTTGGAACAGTCCGGCGCCGCGCGGGGAGGTGTCGGATGAGAACGGCCGAATCCGCGCCAGAGAACGCGATCGTCGCCCCCGTGCGTCGGGCGTCCGTCACGCGCACGCGTCTAGCCGACTATCTGGAACTCATCAGGCCGCGAATCGCCGTGTTGGCGCTCGTCACCGTCGCCGTCGGCTATAGCTTGGGCGCAGGCGACGGCTGGCGCTTGGTTCCGTTGCTGCACGCACTGTGCGGTATCGCGCTGGTGGCTGCCGCGTCGAGCACGTTGAATCAATTCATCGAACGAGACACCGACGCCGGTATGCAGCGAACCGCGAATCGTCCGCTTCCGGCGGGACGGCTGTCTCCGGTCGAGGCGCTCTGCTTTGGCTTGGTGGCGGCGACGCTCGGTTGTCTCTACCTGGCACTCATGGTCAATGCACTGACGGCCGTCTTAGCGCTGGCCACATGTCTGATCTATACATTGGCTTACACACCGCTCAAACGGCTGACGTTTCTGTGCACGACAATCGGCGCCATTCCTGGTGCGCTGCCGCCGGTACTGGGTTGGACGGCCGCCGGCGGGCAACTCGATTCCGGGGCGCTGGCCTTGTTCGCCGTACTGTTTTTGTGGCAGTTCCCACACTTCCTGGCGATCGGCTGGCTGTACCATGACGACTATCAGCGCGCCGGGTTGCGAATGCTGCCCACGAAAAAACGCGTTCGTCGTGTGACCGGCCTGCTGTGCGTCGGCTATGCGCTCGTGTTGTTGCCGGTCAGCCTGCTGCCGAGCCGACTGGCGATGGCCGGCGACACGTACTCGCTGACGGCCATCATATTGGGAGTCGGCTATCTGCTGTGTGCCGTCCGTTTTGCGATTCGTGAATCGGAACAGACGGCTCGCGAATTAATTTATTCGTCGCTGCTGTATTTGCCGTTGTTGTTATTGACGATGACCTGGGACCACTTTCATTTGCTACGCTGAGAAAACGATGGAACACGGACACAACACGCCGCCAAAACGCATGGGGCTACCCATTCCCCACTCAAAGTTGGGAATGTGGTTGTTCCTCGGCACCGAGATCATGTTCTTTGCGGCCTTCATCGGCACGTACATCGTGCTGCGTCTGGGTTCGGTTGATGCCGCCGGAAACATCGCCTGGCCCGACGACCCCGAGGTCACGCACATCCGTATCTGGGCGGGCGGCTTGAACACGTTCGTGCTGATTACGTCGAGTTATTTTGTCGTCGTCGCGCACGAGGCCATGGCACAGCGCAATTTCGCCAAAGCGAGGAAGTTCCTGGGAATTACGTTTGCGTGCGCTGTGCTGTTTTTGGGGATCAAGTCGTATGAGTATTACGGCAAGTTCGATCACGATATCTTGCCGGGGCATATCGCCGAAACCGACGATCAGGCGATCCGTAAAGTTGTCCGCGAGTTTCAGGCCGTTGTCGAGCCTCGCCTCGAAGGCCTCTTGCCGGAAGCCGACCGCGCGGCGGACAAGGAGTTGAGCTTGGCGCAGATGGTCGCCGCCGTAAAGAGTAATGACGACATTAAAGCCGAAGAAAAAAAACCTGTGTTGGACTTGGCTACCGCATACAAGGACTTGTTCGACCATGTGAACGACAACATCTCGCTCGGCGT
>Ga0315336_1003810_pt1 | contig 19303 bp, 17 predicted proteins | sample ASW5metaG_FD_204512 | JGI IMG/M metagenome (GOLD analysis project Ga0315336, IMG submission 204512) | Ammonia-oxidizing marine archaeal communities from Monterey Bay, California, United States - ASW #5 | ecosystem: Environmental > Aquatic > Marine > Intertidal zone | place: USA: California... | reverse complement strand
CTCGTGCAGGTCAAGAAAGTGCCGGTGATCATCGGTGGCATCATCTCGTCGGTATCGATCCCGATCCTGACGTCGGTCACCGCTCCGGCCAAGATTGTCCAGGTCTCGCCCGCGTCGTCCTCGCCGACGCTGACCGCGCTGGGCCGCGACGGCAAGACCAACGGCATCTTCTTCCGCACCATCACCTCGGATGCGCTGCAGGGGGTGGCAGCTGCCAAATACGCCATCGACAAGGGCTTCAAGAAGCTCTCGATCATCCACGTCAACAACGACTTCGGCGTCAACATGGTCGCCGAATTTTCGCGCGCCTACAAAGCATTGGGCGGCACCATCGTCTCCGACACGCCTTACAATGAGAAGCAGTCAAGCTATGCCTCGGAAGTCACGGCGGCGATGGCGGGCGAACCGGATGGGCTCTATCTCGTCAGCACGCCGGTCGACGGCGCCACGGTTGCCCGCACCTGGATCTCGCAGGGCGGCGTGCAGAAGTTCCTACTCAATGACGGCATGAACAGCCCCGACTTCATCGATTCCGTCGGCGCCGAGTATCTCAAGGATGCCTATGGCACCTCCTCCGGCACCAGCCCGACCGCGTCGACAGACTATTTCAACAAGAACTACAAGGAATTCTCCGGCATCGAGCCATCGAACCCGGCCGCGGATCGCTCCTATGATGCCGGTGCCATCGTCGGGCTCGCCATCGCCATCGCTGGCTCCGACGACCCGGCCAAGATCAAGGACGCCATGTATAAGGCGGTCGATCCAGCAGGCACGCCGATCTTCGCCGGCAAGGAGGAATTCGCCAAGGCCCTCGGCCTGATCAAGGATGGCAAGCCGATCCGCTACGAAGGCGTAATCGGTCCGGTCGCCTTCGACAAATACGGCGACATCACGGGCCCGTTCCGTCTGTGGAAGATCGTCGACGGTAAGGTGACGACCGACGGCGAAATGACCACGGACGACGTCAACGCTCTGCAGGCGAAGTTGAACAAATGAAGCGCCGACACGCGTATGGACCCCGGATCGTCGATCCGGGGTCCATACGCCCCTCATAAATTGAAGGACCGTCTAGCGCCTCAAGCCGGCCGTTCGAACCCGCTGGTGGGTTATTGGAAAGGGGGCTTTCGTCTCCGACGAGCACGGGTCGGTTCTCAAGCATACCATCAAGTACCGTCGCTCTCGGCTGAGGTGCCGTCTTTATTGACGATCAAATCGTCCTCCCATGCAGGATTCTCGCTTGACAAAAAATGAAACTGAATTCATTTTCATATTATGGTTTAGAAACGACGCTTAAGTCGCGCAAAAGGGGAAGCAGAAATGAAGACCTTTATAGCATTTTCGTTGGCCGGCGGCACAGTTCTAGGGTTAACCGCCAACGCCCGGGCTGAGGACTCCGCACTGTCTGGGAAGACCGTTTGTGTGAACAGATACGCTTCCGCTCCGGTGATCGACGATATCCTCAAGGGCATGGACGCCGAGTTCAAGGCTGTCGGCGGCGAGAAGATCGTTCAGAACATCCAAAACCCCGAGGCGGATGCCGCTACACAGCAGACGATCGCCCAGCAATTCGCCAGTGGCGGGTGCGACATCATCGTCGTGGTTGGTACTGCAGCCGCCCAATCGATCCAGCAGGCTACCAAGACCGTTCCGGTCGTGTTCGCCGGCGTTTCCACGCCGGTGGAAGCGGGATTGATCAAGGCGCTAGAAAAGCCGGGCGCCAACATGACCGGGGTGTCCGATCCGCTCCCGGTTGAATCCGAGATCGACGGCATGCTTAGGATCCTGCCGTCGATTCAGACCATTGGCCTGATCTACAAGGTCGGCGATCCCGCAGGCGACCCCCTCGCTGCCCGTGCGACGGCGCATATCGAAGGCAAGGGGCTCAAATATGTCACCGCCGGCATCGCCAATGCGGGCGAGACCACGCAGGCGGCACAGTCGCTGGTCGGTCGCGTGCAGGCGATAGAATTTCCGTGCGACACGACCACGATCTCTGGCATGGCTGGCGCGCTGAAAGTGGCGAAGGACGCGAAGCTGCCCGTATTCGGCTGCACCTCGGACGCGGTCAAGGGGGGCGCCATCCTCGCGGGAAGCTATAGCTATGTGGATGTCGGCACCGAAACGGCTAAGCAGGTTGTCGCGGTGCTCAAAGGGGGTGACACGGCCACAATGCCTGTCATTGTTCCGAAGATCGGACGTGCTTTTGATCGGTACGCAGATCGGGCTGCTCTATGCTCCGTTGGCGTTGGGAATCTACCTCGCAATCAACGTCCTTAGCCTGCCGGACCTGACGCTTGAAGGCTCGTTCGGCATTGGCGGGGCTGCTGCCGCCAGCAGCCTCATGATGGGCTTCGACCCGCTGTCTTCGCTGGCGATCGGCATGTGCGCTGGCGCGCTCGCTGGGCTGATCACCGCTCTGCTCCATGTCGTGCTCCAGATGAACGTGTTGCTCGCCGGCATTCTGATGACCACCGCGGCCTGGTCCGTCAGCATCGCGGTGATGGGAACAGGCAATGTTTCGCTCGTCCGTTTCGAGACCTTGTTCACCTGGCTCGAAAATGTCGGAATCGGAAACCAGCAGGCGACCATTGTTGCCGCCGGGACTGTCACACTGTTTCTCGCGCTCTTCCTGGTCTGGCTGCTCCACACCGGATACGGCCTTGCCACGCGCGCGACAGGACTGAACATCCAGACCGCTCGCGGGATGGGCATCCGAACTGAGAAGCATCAGATCTTCGGCCTGATGATGGCCAATGCGCTGGCGGCCGCCTCGGGAGCGCTGGTGGCCCAGAGCCAGGGGTTCATGGACGTCTCCATCCAGGGCGGCGTCATCGTCGTCGGCCTGGCGGCGCTGACGATCGGCACGAGCATGATCCGCTCGGACAAGGTTGCCGTCGGCATCGCCGCCGTCATAGTCGGCGTTGTCATCTATCGGTGCATCGTTGCGCTCAGCCTCAGGCTCGGCGTGCCGCCGAATTCCGTGCGCCTGATCACCGCCATGCTCGTCTTTGCCTTCATCGCCGCGCGTATCCACGCCAAAGGCAGTTTCAGCCGGTCCGGCTTCGAAAGCTGGCGCAGCCGCCGCCGTAGGCACCTGCAATTTCTGGAGAATGACCGTGTCTCAAGCCTTCTTTGATGCGCGATCACATATTCCCGCAATCCGACTCTCGAACGCGACAAAGCGCTTCGACGGGCTAGGCAAGCGGGAAGTCTTCACGGCGCTTGATGCTCTGAACCTCAACGTGGCGCCCGGCAGTTGCGTGGCCCTGATCGGTTCCAACGGCGCCGGCAAATCGACGCTGCTGTCGATCCTGATGGGCACCCAGCTGCTCGACGAGGGATCGCTGCACATCGACGGGGAGGACGTCAGCGAACAGCCCTCCTGGAAGCGCGCTTCCCGTGTTGCCCTGGTGCGCCAGAATCCCGAGCACAACGTTCTTTCGTCGCTCAGCATCGAGGAGAATTTCGCCTTGGCGATCATGGGTCGCGAGCGCGCTTTCGGCTTGCGCCGCTACGACCGGGCAGCGGTGCGAGAAGCGGGTGTCCAGGCATTGCGCAAATTCGGCATGGGGTTGGAGGACAGGCTGGCGGAATCCACCGGAACGCTCTCCGGAGGCCAACGCCAGGCCGTTGCGATGGCAATGGCGGCGGTCCGCAATCCGCGTGTGTTGCTGCTCGACGAACACGTCTCGGCGCTCGACCCGAAGCGCGCGAAGCTTGTCGCCGAGGTGACCGAGGACATCATACGGGCGCAGGCCATTACGACGATCATGGTCACCCACGATCTCGGTCACGCCCTGGCGCACTCGGACAGGGTTTTGATGATGCACAGGGGCAAGGTGGTCATGGACCTGTCCGGCAAGCAGAAGACCGACCTCGACCTGGCCGGGCTTGCCGCGAGTTTCGAAGCGCTGGTCGGAGAGGCGCTTCCCGACCGCACGCTGCTTGCGGCCGCGTCCTGAATCGATGAAGCGAGCGACCATGGACACGCAACATCCATCGAACCCAGCCGTCACTTCGATGGCGCTCGGCGACCGCTACGTGGCGCAACTGAACGCCCAGATCAGAGGCAATAATGGCGAGGGCAAAAGCGCTCGGACCCGAGCCAAGCTCAAGCGCGCCGCGGTCGACTGCCTGACCGAGAGCGATCTCTCCAACCTGACCATCAGTGCGGTGACGGGCAAGGCCAAGGTAGCTGCGGGAACCTTCTACCTGCATTTTGCAGGCATCCGCGAGCTCGCGATCGAGGTCTTCTCGGAATTCGCCGCGGTAGACATCGCTCCCGCTATCCCGGAGGGCAACGAATTCGATGACTTGTTCTCGCGGATGAAGGCGACTTTTCTCGAGATCGTCGGCGCGTTTCGCCGTCGTAGAAAGCTGTTCCGCTCGCTGTTCCAGATGCGCAGGCAAGATCAGGAAGCCAATGAAGTCTGGCTACGATTGACGGCGCAGTGGGCCGACGTCCTGTCCGAAATCGCGATGAAGCACACGAAGCGTCCGGTGCCGGCCGCATTCGACCGGTTCGTGGGGCATGCCACCAGCGCATTCGCCGACGAGATCATGACGCGCATTTACGTCGACGAGATCTTCGGCAGCGCGTTTCCGGAAGACCCCGGCAATGACGAGCATGTCGCCGAGCTGCTCGCCTTCACCCGCCACCGCATGCTCTTCGGCATCGATCCCGATCCGGCACTTCTGAAGGCGACTTCGTCTTTGCGCCCGGTCGGCACGGCATGACGACTGAGAGGAACCAGCCATGACACTGCGCTATCAGCATTTCATCACTCCTGAGGGCAGCAAGGAGTTTCCCAAAGTCGTTCGTGGCGAGGGGGTTTATATCTGGGACAGCACCGGCCGGCGCCTTCTCGACGGGTCGTCCGGCGCGATCTCGGTCAATATCGGCCATGCGCATCCGAGGGTCCTTGAGGCCATGCGCGACCAGATGGGCCGCATCATCTATGCCCACAGCATGCGCTGGGACAACGATCCGAACGAGCGGCTCGCCGCGCGCCTGGAGCGGATGAGCGACTGGGGCTACGGCGCGGCGTTCTTCGTCTCGGGCGGATCCGAGGCCAATGAGGCGGCGATAAAGTTCGCGCGGCAGGTCGCGGTCGCTCGCGGCCAGTCATCGCGCTACAAGATCATCAGCCGTATCCCCTCCTACCACGGCGCCACCACGGCTTTGCTGGGCATTACCGGCGACCCGGACTATGCCGCCGCCTACAAGCCGATGTTCGTCGACATGCCGAAGGTCGATGCCCCGCTCACCTACCGACGGCCCGCGGGCCAATCCGAACAGGATGTCGTAGATCGCTGCGTGCGACAGTTGGAGGACACGATCCTTCGCGAAGGGCCGGAGACCGTCCTCGCCTTCATGATCGAGCCCGTTGGCGGCGTGTCGACCGGCGCGCTGGTGTCGCCGGACAGCTACTCCACCCGGATACGCCAGATTTGCGACTGCTACGGCATCATGCTGATCTATGACGAGATCATGAGCGGGGCCGCCCGCACCGGCAAGTTCCTGGCTGGGCATCATTGGCCCGACTGCCGTCCCGACATCGTCACCCTGGCCAAGGGCGTCAGCGGCTCTTACGCGCCGCTGGGGGTCGTGCTGGCGTCCACGGATATGGTCCAGGACGTCCGCCGCAGCGGCGGCTTCAAGCACGGTCACACCTATTCGGCCAACCCGGTCAGCTGCGCGGCCTCTGACATGGTCCTGCGTGTCGTGGAGGAAGACGGTCTGATGGAGCGCGCGACCAGGCTTGGCGCCTTCATCCGATCGAGGCTGGAGGCGCTGAAGCAAAAGACAGGCGTCATCGGCGACGTCCGCGGGCTGGGGCTGCATATGGCGGTGGAGATCGTCGCCGACCGCATCACCAAGGAGCCGTTCCCGGCACACGTCAAGGCTGGCGAGCGCATCGGGATGATCTGCCGCGAGCACGGGCTGCTGCTTTTCTCCCGCCGCACCGCCGGGGGGTCGTTCGGGGAATGGCTTATGCTGTGCCCACCGCTGACGATCAACGAAGCGGAGATCGAGGAGATGCTGGAATCGTTCGAGGCAGGCATCCGCGCCTTCGAGAACGAGGTGGCGCAGGAACCGGTCCTGCGCGCGACGGCATAGCCTGACAAGACTTTCCTTGAAGCTTTTAGCGGCGCCGGATGCGGCGGCCGGAGGACCAACCATGACCAAGGCACAGATTGTCGGCTGGGCTCATTCGGTTTTCGGAAAGTCGGCCGCGCCCGATACCGAAACGCTGATGGCTCAGGTCGCGGGGCCGGCTCTGGACCATGCTGGTATCGATGCCGCCGATGTCGATGCCGTCTTCGTCGGTGTCTACAACAACGGCTTCACGCGCCAGGACTTCCAGGCAGCACTTGTCGGAATGGGCCACCCGGCGCTCGGCTCGGTACCAGCCACTCGGTTTGAGAACGCTTGCGCGACGGGTTCGGCGGCCTTGTTCGGCGCGCTCGACTTCGTGGAGGCCGGGCGTGGACGCGTCGCGCTGGTCATTGGCGCAGAGAAGATGACCGGCCTGCCGCCCAGCCAGGTCGGCGATGTGTTGATGTCCGGCTGCTATCGCAAGGAGGAAGCCGCAATCGAAGGCGGCTTTGCCGGAGTCTTCGGGCGCATCGCCCAAGCCTATTTCCAGCGATACGGCGACCAATCGGAGGCGCTGGCGGCCATCGCCGCCAAGAACCACCGCAACGCCGTGGACAATCCGGTCGCGCACATGCGCGCGGACCTTGGATTTGAGTTCTGCAACACGGTTTCAGAGCGAAATCCGCTGGTTGCGCCGCCGCTTCGGCGAACGGACTGCTCCCTTGTGTCGGACGGTGCCGCCGCGCTGGTAATTGTCGATCAGGACACGGCGATGACCCTGCAACGAAGTCTGTCGTTTCGAGGACGGTCGCAGGCCAACGACTTCATGGCTTTGAGCCGCCGCGATCCCGTCGATTTTGCAGGCGCTAGGCGCGCCTGGGCGAAGGCGCTGAGCGAGGCAGGCCTGTGCCTCGAAGATCTTGACCTAGCCGAAACGCACGATTGCTTCACCATCGCCGAATTGATCGAGTACGAAGCCATGGGATTGGCCGAGCGCGGCCAGGGCCACCGGGTCATCCACGATGGCGTGTCCGAAAGATCGGGCCGGCTTCCGGTCAATCCTTCCGGCGGGCTGAAGGCCCGGGGCCATCCGCTCGGCGCCACCGGCGTTTCCATGCACGTGATGGCGGCGCAGCAGATCACCGGCGAAGCGGGCGCCATGCAGATCCCCGGTGCAACCTTGGCCGGCGTCTTCAACATGGGGGGGGCGGCCGTGACCAACTACGTCTCGATCCTGGAACGCGCACGATGAGAGAAGACCCCGTCCCCACCGTCACGCCTGTCTCCACGCGGGTCATGAATCTGGCGCATTTCGTCACCCAGGCCGCACGCCGCCATCCCAAGCGCGTCGCGTTCGCAAGCCGGGCGCTGACCCTGACCTGGAAGGAGCTGGACCAGCGCATCGACGCCATGGCTTCAGCCCTGGTCGATCGGTTTGGCGTCGGCAAAGGGGATCGCGTGCTTGTGCAGTCGCAGAACTGCAACCAGATGTTCGAGTCGATGTTCGCGTGTTTCCGGATCGGCGCGGTGTGGGTCCCCACCAATTTCCGCCAGACGCCGGCGGAGGTTGCCTATCAGGCTCGCGCGAGCGGCGCCGCGGGAATGATCTGCAATGCCGATTTTGCCGATCATCAGGCTGCCTGCGCGGCCGCATCGGATTCGCTGCGTTTCCACATAAGCATCGGCAAGGCTTCGTTCGGCCCGGATTATGACGCCATTGTCGCCGAGCATCTCGGAAAGAAGATCGAACCGGCGTGCGTCGACCGCGACGATCCATGCTGGTTCCTGTTCACGTCGGGAACGACCGGTCATCCGAAGGCCGCCGTGCTGACGCACGGCCAGATGGCGTTCGTCATCACGAATCACCTGTGCGATCTCATGCCGGGCACGACGGCTGAAGACGCCTCGCTTGTGGTGGCGCCGCTCTCCCATGGAGCGGGTGTCCACCAATTGACGCAGGTGGCGCGCGGCGCGGCCACGATCCTTCTCGATACGGATCGCTTCGATGCCGAGGCGGCCTGGGCTCTGATAGAGAAATGGCGCATCACCAACATCTTCACCGTGCCCACCATCTTGAAACTGCTCGTCGAGCATCCTTCCGTCGATCGCTACGACCATTCGTCGCTGCGCCATGTCGTTTATGCCGGCGCGCCAATGTATCGCGCCGACCAGAAGGTTGCGCTTGCCAAGCTCGGCCCGGTCTTGGTGCAGTATTTCGGCCTGGGCGAGGTGACGGGCAACATAACCGTGCTGCCACCGAACCATCACTCTGTCGACGACGATGCCGGCGCCCGTATCGGCACCTGCGGGTTCGAACGCACCGCCATGCAGGTTTCCATCAGGACGCCGGAAGGGCATGAGGTTGCAACTGGACAGACCGGCGAGATATGCGTCATCGGACCGGCCGTTTTCGCGGGCTACTACAACAATCCGGAGGCCAACCTCAAGGCGTTCCGCGACGGCTGGTTCAGAACCGGCGATCTCGGTCACCTGGACAGCGAGGGCTTTCTTTACATCACCGGCCGGGCGTCAGACATGTACATATCGGGCGGATCGAACATCTATCCTCGCGAAATCGAGGAAAAGATACTTGCCCATCCCGACATTCACGAGGTCGCCGTCGTCGGCATGCCCGATCCCGTCTGGGGCGAAGTAGGCGTCGCTGTCTGCGTCGCAAAGGCAAATGCGTCCATCACGGCCGCAGAACTGGATAGCTGGTTGAGGGACAAGATTGCCCGATATAAACAACCCAAGCTTATCCAGTTTTGGGACGCCCTTCCTAAGTCCGGCTACGGCAAGGTTGCCAAGAAGGACATCAAGGAAAGGTTGGCAGACGCCGAACCGGACAGGGTGGACAAGTTGCCGGTTGCAATTCTTTCGAGATGAGAGAGCTGGACGCGGACGACTTCAGTTTTCGCGGACTGTCGCCAAAAGCCGACCTTCCGCCGTCGGCCCAAAAGCTGGCCGTCAGAAATGCGCCTCATCCCAGTCGTTCTGCTTCAGTTTTGCCGTCGCTTGAAGCCGACATTGCGGCGACCAAGCTGGCTGTCGCGGTGGCGCTATGAATTAAAGTGGTGTGCAGTGGATTTTGACGTGCTGCGATGCGGTAGGGAACTGGGGCCTCCGTCGCGGATGACGCACCTTTCGAGAGCTGAGACGGTGCGGACCTTCAGACGCTGGCGGACATCGCGCGCCTCTGTCCTGCCGGGCCTCTCCTCAACAGGGACGATCGGCCGTCACCTTGGCTTCGCCAATCGTCGTCGTCGCAGGAGAGCCGGCAACGGTGCTGCCAATCTTCTCCTCCATAGGATTTGCGCAGCGCAGCTTGAGATCAGACCTGGCTTGCCTCCCTTGCGCCGGTTGTCGTCTCATCGTTCTGCACCATCGCAAGCGCCGTGCCGGACTCGCCCTCCCACAGGATCAGGCTGGCCGCGCCGACAAGGCCCGCCCGGTCGCCGAGCTCGGCCGGCACGATCGGCACGTCGCGATAGGCAGGCATCGCCCGCTCGTCGATCGTTGCCCGGATCTTCGGCGAAAGCAGGTCGAAGCCGTTGGCAAGGCCGCCGCCCATGACGATCAGTTCCGGCGAATAGAGATGCAGGAGGTTGGTAAAGCCTATGCCCAGCCACTTCGCCTCCGCTTCGACCAATTGCAAAGCCGCTGCATCACCCGTCCGAGCGGCCTCGACGACATGCCGTGCCGACACGTCGCCATTGTTGGAAAGGCGCCTGAGAAGCGAGCCGTCGCCAGGTGCTGTGAGCCGTGTCGCCCGGTGACCAAGCGCGGTTCCCGAGGCGACCGCCTCGAAACAGCCGACGACGCCGCAGAAGCAGCGGTCGCCTTCGCCGGTGATCGTCATGTGGCCGATCTCGGCCGCCAGTCCGCGCCGGCCGTGATAGATATGGCCATCGGCAATCACGCCGCCGCCGATGCCTGTCGATACCGTGACGAACACCAGCGATCCGGTGCCACGCCCGGCGCCGAAACGCCATTCGCCGAGCGCCGCCGCATTGGCGTCGTTCTCCAGCCGCACGGGCAGGCCGAACTGTCGGCTGAGGATGTCGATCAGCGGCACATTGTGCCAGCCGGCCAGGGTCGGAGGCCCGATGACGATGCCGGCCTTGGGGTCTAGCGGACCCGGCGCGCACATGCCGATGCCGGTGACTTTCGCCTGTGGGTGCTCCTTGAGCAACGTGTCCGCCAGCGTGATGATCTGACCGATCACCGCCTCAGATCCTGCGCCGGCAAGCGTCGGCGCCGAGACACGGGCGACCACGTCGCCACCGCGCTCTACCAGCGCGCCGCGCAGCTCCGTGCCGCCCAGATCGAAGGCAAGCGCAAGCGTGCTCATCAGGCGGCTGCCTTCAGCCCGTGCAGCCAGGCCATGCGCTGCGCAAGGTCAGGATCGCCGAAGGCGAGCGAGCCCAGCACAACGGTGTCGGCGCCGGCGGCGCGCAGCAACGGCACCGTCTCATGGCGGATGCCGCCATCGGCGGCGAGCACGATGTCGGCCTCGCGGCCGGTTTTCCGGATCAGCGCCCGCGCCTCCATGAGCCGCGGGCAGGCTTGCTCGGACAGGCTCTGGCCCTTGACGCCGATCGAGGTGCCGAGAAGCGTCACAAAGGCGACTTCGGGCAGGAAGGGCACGATGGCCGCGACCGGCGTCTCCAACCTGAGCACGACGCCGGCCTCGGCGCCGAGCTCATGCGCCAGCTTGACAGCGCGCAAGCCCGCCTCGCCATTCTCGGCATGGATGGTGACGAGATCGGCGCCGGCTTCGATGAACTGCCGCGTCTGCGCCTCGACGATCTCCGCCTCGACCATCAGATGCACATGGATCGGCTTCGCGGTCAGCCTGGCGATGCGCGCCACCAGGTCGGGAAAGAACAGGAAGCCGGGCGTGAAGCGGGCGTCCGCCACGTCGATATGGTGCAGATCGGCATAGGCTTCGATGCGCCTCAGGTCGCGTTCCATATTGGCGAGATCCGCCGACCAGAGCGAGAATTCGCCAAGCAGCCGGTTGCGCGGCAAGGCGGCGATGGCGGCGGGGCCGGAGAGGGATTTGCTGGTCATGACGGAATGAGGCTCCGGACGTTCGAGTGGGATTGCAGGAAGGTTGCGATCTGACAGTGCAGCTCGCTGAAATGCTTGGCGCTGTCGCGCGCCTTGGGCGTGATGTCGGCAAAGATCGCGTTAGGGATCGCGGCGGCCAGCGCGTAGGCGGCAGAAAGCGGGTGCACGGCATCGACCGCATTGCCGACAACCAGCGTCGGAATGCGCAAGCCGGCGGCGTCCCGTTCGGAAATGCCTGGTCCATCGGCGGCGATGTTTGCCAGCACCTGCGCAAAGGCGCGGGCGTCCGGCCGGTCGAAATAGCCGAGCAGCGAGGTGAGATTGTCGGGCGCATCGCGGTAGAGATGCAGCGCCGTTTTCGACTGCGCGAAGATCGTCTTCGCCCTTTCGGGGCCGTGTTCCAGGATCAGCTCTGCCACCTCGGCGATCGGCCGCATGTTGTCGGGCGCCTCGGTGAACGTCCAGGCCGGCCTTACCAGCACCAGACCCGTCACGCGGTGAGGGTAACGGCAAGCAAGGCGCATGGCGATCGCCGCGCCCATCGAGACGCCGCCGGCGACGAAGCTGTCGACGCCGGCCTGGTCGGCGACGGCGAGCACATCGTCGGCGAACATCTCGAAGGAGAAGGGCCGCCGATCGCCAAGGCCGGAGCCGCCATGGCCGCGGCATTCCAGCGTGATGCGGTGAAAGCCGGCGGGGAAGGTCTGCGCAACCTGCGCCTCGCCGCCGCCCAGCCCGTGCTGAAAGACGACCGCCAGACCTTCGCCGGTGTCGGTGACGCCGAGCATGGCGCCGTCGCGGAACAGCTTTGTCTCGCCCGACATCAGACCAACTCCTTGAGGAAGCGTGCGACACCGGGCGCCTCTTCGGCCGAGAGCCCGTGCGTCACCAGCGGTCCGTCGAACTCCGTCGCCTTTAGCCGGGCGATGAAGTCGGCGAAATCGACGATGCCTTGCCCGGCGGTGGCGAAGCGGCCGTCCGCGAAACGGTCCTTGGCATGGGCCATGGCGACGTACCCCCCCGTTCGTTCGACTGCGGCAGCAACGATGGCGCGCGCTTGCGCGGCATCCGCCTGTTCGAACAGGTTTGCCGGATCGAGCACGATGCGCAGCCGCTTCGAGCGCATCTGGGCGATCAACCGCATGGCGTCACCGGCGGAGGTGACGATGTTGGCCTGTTCGGGCTCGATGCCAAGATCGACACCATGGCGCTCGGCGATCAGCAGGGCCTTTTCCATCTCGCGCGCCATATCGGCCCAGGCCGAAGGATCGGCATTGTCCGGGTGGTACGCCCATTGGTCGTCACGGTTGCGCGTTCCGGTGCAGAGCGTGACGAGCTTGGTGGAAAGCCTTGCGGCGGCTTCGATCACCACCGCCAGCCGGCGCAAGCCATTATCGCGTACCTGCTTGTCCGGATGCGCCATGTTGTAGGTTCCAGACAGCGCCACGAGGCCGACACCCGAAGCGTCGACGGCTTCATTGATGGCCTGGATCGCCTCTGCGGGAACCTCATCAGGCATCGACGGCAGGCCCGCGCAGGCGAGGTTGAACTGAGTGACCGCGAAGCCCGTGTCGCGCACGGCAGCCAAAACGCCGGCCGGCTCGCTGCCCGGGAAGGTCTTGGCGAACACCCCGATTTGCATCAGACCGCTCCCGTGACGCCGGCTATCTCGACGCGTTCGCCGCTTTCGACCGAACGCGCGATCGCCACCATGGCGCGGATCGAGGCCAGGCCGTCATCCACATTGGCGCCGCGCATCGGCTTGCCGTCGAGCACAGTCTCGGCCAAGCCTTCGATCTGGCGGCGGAAGAAATGGCCGTCGGCGCCGAGCGGCTTGCGCGATGTCGCGTCCTTCTCGTGAAAAATGTCGACCTCGCTGGCGCGGAAGTACCAGGGATTGAAGGTCTTCGCGATCACCGAGCCGTTCTCGCCGTAGAGCTGGAACCCTTCGTGCCAGTCCATGCGCACGGCGACGGTGAGATCGAGATGGCCGAGCGCGCCATTGGCGAACTCGGTCTCGACGAACCAGCAATAGGCGCCAAAGCGTTCATTGAGCCTGGCGCGAACGGCGGTGATCTCGCCACACAGGAAGCGCGCCGTGTCGACGAGATGCGAGCCATGCGCCAGCATGAAATATTGCCTGAGATCGGCCTTCGGATTGCCTGCCGGCTTTCTCGCCAGCTTGCTTGTGACGGGCAGCGGCTGGATCGCGTCGGTGTTGGTGTAGCGATGGGTGGAATCGCAATACCACGCCTTCAGCGCCAGGATATCGCCGATCTCGTCGCGGATGAAATCGCGTGCCGCTTCCAGCGCCGGATCGAAGCGTTTCATGTGCCCGACCTGCAGCACCTTGCCTGAGCGCTTGACCGCGTCGGCGAGTTTCTGGCCTTCCTCGACCGAGACGCCTATCGGCTTTTCGCACAGCACGTGCTTGCCGGCCTCGAGTGCCTTGACCGACATCGGCACATGATAGGCATCCGACGTGGCGATGATCACCGCCTCGAGCTCTGGATCGGCCAGCATTTCATCAAAGTCGTCATACATCTTCTGCGGCTCATAGGTGGCGCCCATGCGCGCGAGCAGGTCAGGCGCGGCGTCGCAGATCGCATAGAGGTCGGCATTGCTTGCCTTCACGCAGGATTCCAGATGCGCGAACTGGGCGATCGGCCCGCAGCCGAGCACACCGACACGTAGACGACGGTCTTTCTTGCGGATCATCGTCTCAGGCTCCGTACCCGCGCATGGTCTGGCGGTTGGCCTTGACCGCGCCGGCCGGATTGGCGGCGGCGGTCTCAGACTCTTCCTCCAGCACCAGCCAGCCGTTGAAGTTGGGTGCCGCACTGGCGATCTCGATCACCCTCGCCGTGTCGCAGACGCCCTTGCCCAGCATCGCCCACGTGCCGCTCGCATCGACATCCTTGAGGTGCACGTAGCGGATGCGGTCGCGATAGGTGGTAAGTGTATCTGCCATGTCCTTGTGGCCTCGCAAGATGTGGCCAGTGTCCGGCACCCAGCCGACCAGCGCAGCGTCGAGCAGGGAGAAGATGCGGTCGTAGTCGACGCGGTCGAAGAGCAGCGTGTTGTGGTGCGAGCTAGGGTGCACCGCGACCTGCACGCCGGCCTTGCGGCCGAGCTCGCCGGCCTTGTTGTAGACTTCCGCGGCGATCGCGAATTTGTCATCGCGAGGCCCGTCGGAGACGACGGTGGCCGAGCCCATCGAAACCAGCGCGCCCGGAAAGGCGGCGGCGAAGTCGATCCAGCGCTCGGCTGTCTCGAGGTCGGCGCCGATCTTGTCCTTGAGGGTGAAGCCGCTCATTGAGCCGAACGCGAAGGAGACCAGCGTCAGGCCGCGTGACTTCAGCGCCGCGGCGAATTCGGCCGGCTTGCCGGCATAGCGGCCGATCATCGTGTCGGTGATCTCGATGCCGGCATAACCGCCATCGGCGATCGCCTTGATGAGGTCATCGGGGCCGCCGGTGAACCGGTCTCCCAGCATTTCCCAGGTGAAGGTCTGGCAGCCGACTTTAAGGTCTTTCACGTTCATCTTGTCATTCCTTGGTGCGGCAGGTCCCTATTTGACCGAGCCCGCGGTCATGCCGGCGAGGAAGAACCTCTGGGCAATGAGGTAGATGAGCAAGAGCGGCAGCGAGCCGAGCACGCTCATCGCCATCATCTGGTTCCACTCGAAGGCGTGCTGTCCCATCAACAGCTGGATGCCGATCGGGACGGTGCGCATCGAGGTCGACTTCGTCAGCGTCAGCGCAAAGAGAAATTCGTTCCAGCACAAGAGGAAGGTGTAGACCGACGTTGCCACGATACCTGGCAATGAGATCGGCACGATCACCCGCCAGAGCGCCGTCCAGCTGCTGCCGCCATCGACAGCCACCGCTTCATCGAGATCGCGGGGCAAGGTGTTCAGATATCCCGTCATCAACAGGATCGCGTAGGGTAGCGTGAACACCAGGTAGGTCAGGATCAGCGCGACATAGGTGTCGAAGATGCCATAGGAGACGACAAGCCCGAAGAAGGGGATCAGAAGCGTGATCGGCGGGATCGTCTGCGTGCTGATGATCAGTGTGTTCAAGCTGCCCTTACCGCGGAAGTTAAAGCGGCTGAACCCATAGGCCGCCAGCAGGGCGATCAGCACCGTCAGCACGGTCACCGCTCCGGCGACGAAATAGCTGTTGAAGAAGAAGCGCAGCTTCACCGGGTCGCCAAGGATGGCTTCATACGCTTCCAGCGTGAAGGCCTTCGGCAGTATGGTTGGCGGCAAGGCGAAGATTTCGGTATTCGACTTGAACGAGCTGCTGAGCATCCAGTAGATCGGAAAGGCCGCGAAGAACAGTCCCGCCGCAAGACCAACATGCAGCGCGACGGTGATCAGCCTGTCTTTCGGCGAGTGTCTTTTCCTCATGGCGACTACCGGGCCTTTTGATAACGGATATAGAACAGCGTCAGGCCGAGAGAGATCAGCAGGATGACCACGGCGCTCGCCGACGCCTGAGACAGGTTGTAGCTCGAGAACGCCAGCTTGTAGGTGTAGGTGCTGAGCACCTCGGTCGAGTAGATCGGACCGCCGCCAGTCGTTATCCAGATCAACGGGAATACCTGCATGGTCCAGATGAAGTCGAGCAGCGAGATGCTGATGATGATAGGCATCAGTTGCGGGATGGTGATGAAAATCAGCTTCTGGTAGCCCTTCGCCCCGTCGATGTCGGCGGCCTCGTAGAAATCCTTGGGAATGCCCTGCAGGCCGGCGAGCAGGCTGACCATGAAGAGCGGGTACCCCGCCCAGATATTGGCGAAGGTGACGGCATGCAGCGCGGTCTCGGGCGAGGAAAACCACTCGACCTTGGAACCGATGATGCCCAGCTGCATGAGGATGCTGTTGACCACGCCGTTCGGCTCGAGCAGGAGGCGCCAGATCACGGCGATGATCACCGCGGTGAACAGCCAGGGCAATATGTAGAGCACGCGCAGGATATTGCGCAGCGTCGGATTGATGCGGTCGCTGTTCAGCATGAGCGCGAAGATCATGCCGATGGTCATGTGGAAAACGACGCTCATGCAGGTGAAGTAGAGCGTGTGCCACAGCGAGGCCCAGAACACCGGATCGTCGTAGATCGCCTGGTAGTGTTTCAGTCCGGCAAAGGATGGGTCGCGACGCAGCACCGCGCTGTTCTGGAACGAGTAAGCGACCACCGTCACCATCGGCAGCAGCATCAGAAGGCCGATGATGACGAGCGAGGGCGACAGATAGAGATAGGGTGCGACCGCTCGTTTCAGCTTGTGGTGGGAGCGCTTCTGCCGGGTCATGTGCCAACCTTGGGATACGCCTTCAAGAGAAGGTGAGCTTCAAAAACAGGTTCATCTCAGATTGCCGATCCGTTGTTGCCGGGTGGCCGGCCGAAGTCAGGCCACCCGGTCGAAAATAGCAAACGGGAACAGGATCAGAATTTCGCCATCCAGCCCTTTTGAGCATTGGCCGCGGCTTGTTCCGGAGACTGCTCGCCCGCAAGCATCTTCTGGGCTTGCACGTCGAACTGGGTCATCAGGTCCTCAGCCACCGGCAGACCCGTGAACTCGTTGGCGAGATAACCGGTCTTGAAGATTTCGAAAGCCTTGCCGAAAGCCTTGTCGGAGGTCACGAAATCGGGCTTGGCGTTGACATTGCCCGGGAAGGCATTCGCAAGTGATACGAGCTTGGCGTTCACCTTTTCGCTCATCAGATATTGCACGAGTTTCCAGGCTTCCTCCTGATGCTTCGAGCCGGCGGAGATGCCGATGCCCCATGAGGCATAGGGAAGGCCGCGCTTGCCGGTGTAGCCGTCCACCACCGGGACCGGGATCAAGTCGAAGTTCAGCTTGGGATTGCGCTTGCGGATGAGATTCACATGCGCGAGCGAGTCGATCATCATCCCTACGCGGTCGTTGACGAATTCCTCGACCTTTTCCTGTTCGGTCTTGGTGGCGATGCCGGGTGAGATGGTGCCGGCGTCGTTGAGCGATTTGACGAAAGTAAGCATATCGACGACCGGCTTGGCCTCGAGAGCCGGCTTGCCGTTCGCCATCATCGACTGACCCGAAGCCCAGACCCAAGACATCATGTCGTTCTGGACCCCGGACGGCGTTTGCAACGAGAGCGGCAATACCCAGCCATACTGGTTCTTGTCGGCATGGGTCATCTTTTTGGCGGCTTCGAGAAACTCCGCCCGGGTGGACGGCAGCTTGGTCACGCCGGCCTGGGCGGCGAGGTCCAAATTCACGAAGACCGGATAGACGAACGAAGCGACCGGGAACATCACCGCCTTGCCGTCCACCTTGATGATATCGGCGACCTGGGTTTTGTCGAACTTGCTCGCATCCATCATCGGGTTCATGTCGGCGAGCGCATTCTGCGCGTTCAGATTGTTCACCCAGGCGCCGTCGAGACCGACGACGTCGCTGAGCGTTCCGGTCGCGGCGCCAACCGAGATCTGATCTCGCGTGGTCGCATAGGGGCCGCTTACCAGCGTCACCTTGATTCCGGGATTCGCAGCCTCGAAATCGTCCATGATCTTCCGCAAGGAGCCTGCGGGCAGCTCTGGCTCCCACCATTGGGTGAATTCCAGCGTCGTGTCCGCCATCGCGCCGGTTGCGCCAAGCAACCATGCGGCCGCGGCTATTTTCAGCATCGCGGGTCTTATTCGAAACGTCATCTTCTCCTCCTTCTTTAAGATCGGCCGCACAATGCGGACGATCGTCTGGTTTATTCAGAAGCCTTCTTTCGCAGGCACCTCGCTCCCGCCTGCGGGCCTTGCCGCAAATCTTCAGATCGCCAGATGCGTCTCGGGATCGAAGAAATGAAGCTTGGTGTCATCCAGGGCCAACCGGATTTCCGAGCCGGACCGGACTTCGCTGACCGGTTCGAATTTCGCCACCGCGTTCGACGCCAGGCCGAAATCCTTGACCGCGTCCGGGTCGCCGGAGTCCACCTGGACCGCGTCGATGTTGAGATGGACGATATGTTCGGACCCGAGTTCTTCGATCGAGGTCACCTTTGCCGGTATCGTCTGGTATTTGCGGCCGGATTCGAGGCTGCTGTCGTAGAGATCCTCCGGCCGGATTCCGAACACGACCTTGCGCCCGACATACGATTTCAAGCTTGGCCTGCGCACGAAAGCCGCATCCTGCAGCCGGATGGCGAAGGCGCCGGACATCAACTCGGTGCCCGCCAGCGTTGCCTCGAAAAGGTTCATCGATGGAGAGCCGATGAAGCCGGCGACGAAGGCGTTCACCGGTGATTCATAGAGCCGCTTGGGTGTGTCGACCTGCTGCAGCACGCCCCCCTTCAACACCGCGACTCTGTCGCCCATCGTCATAGCTTCAGTCTGGTCGTGAGTGACGTAGATGGTTGTGACGCCCAGCTGCTTTTGCAGGCTGGTGATTTCGGCGCGCATTTGCACGCGCAGCTTCGCGTCCAGGTTGGAAAGCGGCTCGTCCATCAGAAAGGCGGCCGGCTCGCGCACCATGGCGCGTCCCATGGCAACCCGTTGACGCTGTCCGCCTGACAGGTTGGCTGGCTTGCTGTCCAGCAGCGACGTCAGCTGAAGCGTCTTGGCGATCTCGTCCACGCGCTTCTTGCGCTCGGCCTTCGGCTTGCCGGCCAACCGCATCGAAAAGGCGATGTTTTCGAATACCGTCATATGCGGGTAGAGCGCGTAGCTCTGGAACACCATCGCGATGTCGCGATCCTTGGGCGGCATGTCGACGACGTCTACGCCGCCGATCCGGAGGCTGCCGCTTGTGACGTCCTCCAATCCCGCGATCATTCGCAACGCGGTGGATTTGCCGCACCCGGACGGCCCGACGAGGATCAGGAACTCGCCGTCCTCGACCGACAGGTTCAACTGGTCGATCGCGTGAAAATTATTCCCGTAGGTCTTGCAGATATTCTCAAGAACGACTTCTGCCATCTTCCTCCCTCCACAAGTCTAAGCCGCTGATTTTGTCGTTGTTCTCGGCCTGTATACGCTTGCGAATGTTTCCTCGGACAAGGTCCGCTCTAGGTTCCGGTATCGAGCCGCGCATGCTTCAGTTCGGCTGCCGACGGAGCGTTGGCCGATGCCAGGAGTTGCATGACCTGATCTT
>Ga0315336_1003809_pt1 | contig 19304 bp, 20 predicted proteins | sample ASW5metaG_FD_204512 | JGI IMG/M metagenome (GOLD analysis project Ga0315336, IMG submission 204512) | Ammonia-oxidizing marine archaeal communities from Monterey Bay, California, United States - ASW #5 | ecosystem: Environmental > Aquatic > Marine > Intertidal zone | place: USA: California... | reverse complement strand
CGGCGTGTGGAACGGGGCCTCCGCCGGCCAGGCCTGTTCGCCGAGATCGAACATGCGCTTGCCCATGACGCTCGCGCCGGTGCGCTCGAACGTCTCGCGCAAGATGTCGTTGGCGCGCCCTTCCTCACCGCCCTCGCTGAGCTTCAGGTTCTCACGGAAGAACCGCAGCGGGAATAACCATTGCTGCAGTTCCATCCACTGCGCCATCCAGCGCGGTTCGCCCATGCGCCCCTCGGGCGCGACGAACCCGTCCAGCGACATCGACACGCTGAAGAACACCTTCCTGGCCATCAATCCACATCTCCGTTTTGGACGATCCCGGCGACGTAGGCGGCGAGCTTGCCCAAGGTCTGCCGGCCGCCCTCGATCGCATGGTACTTCTCGACCGCCTGGTCGCGCAGTTGCTTGGTAGGGAACAGGGCGCGCATCTCGACGAGGGTCGCCGCGCCGTCGGGCTCGAATGTCAGGACCGACGCGAAGGCGTTCGGGTCGCCGCGGGTTTCACCGTGCAGCAGCGCGATGCGCTCCGGCGGGGCGATCTCCGTCCAGCAGATCCACTCCTGGTAGTCCGTCCCGTCCGGTCCGTGCATGACGAAGACCCACTCCCCGCCGACGCGAAACTCGAACGCATGCGTGGTGGTCGTGAAGCCCTGCGGGCCCCACCATCGCGACAGGTGCCGCACTTCGGTGAACGCCTCGAACACCAGCTCTCGTGGCGCGTCGATGAGCCGGGAGATCACGATCTCGCGGTCGGCCGTCGCCGATTGCGCGTCCCGTCCAGTCACTGCCATGCTCACTCCTCCAGCCTTGCCTTCTTGAGGTCCTGCACATACGCGTCCAGACGCTCGAAGCTTTCGTTCCAGAACCGTTCGAACCCGCCGGTCCACTCGTGGACCGGCCGCAGTCCCTGGGCGTCGAGGCCGTAGACGCGCTGCTTGCCCGCCTTGCGGTCCCGCACCAGCCCGACCTCCCGCAGCACCCGCAGGTGCTTGGACGCCCCCGGCTGGGTCATTCCCAGTTTCTCGGCCAGATCGGTCACCGGACGCTCCCCGCCCCGCAGCAGCATCAGGATGTCCCGGCGCTGCGGCTCGGCGATCGCGTTGAAGACGTCCGACGTCGTTGCTGCTCGTGCCATGCGCGCAACATATTCCGATATCGGCATATGTCAAGCCGAGCGCACGGACGGCCTGGCAAAATGGCGATGGCGCGGGCTGCCCAAGAATCCGGACAAGAAATGCGATCGGATTTGTAGGATCGGCTCCCGCCCCGGCGTCCTTCGGACGCAAACGGCCCGGTGGACTGGAAAAACCGCGCCGCATCACACAGGATGCCTTACGGCATGGGAGCAGAACCATGAACCATTCCTATCGCTGGGTCATCGTCGCGGCCGGCGCGCTGATGACCTGCGTGGCGCTCGGCGCCATGTTCTCGCTGGCGATCTTCCTGGAGCCGATGTCGCTCGACACCAACTGGTCGCGCACCGGCATCTCCAGCGCCATGACCCTGAACTTCCTGGTGATGGGGCTGGGCGGATTCGCCTGGGGCGCGATCTACGACCGGGTCGGCGCGCGGCCGGTCGTGCTTGCGGGCGCGGTGCTGCTCGGCCTGTCGCTGGTGGTGGCCAGCCGGGCCAATTCGCTGCTTACCTTCCAGCTCAGCTACGGCGTCATCGTCGGGCTGGCGGCCAGCGCCTTCTTCGCCCCGATGATCGCGCTCACCACCGCCTGGTTCGACACCAATCGCAGCCTCGCCGTGTCGCTGGTTTCGGCCGGCATGGGCGTCGCGCCTATGACCATCTCGCCCTTCGCGCGCTGGCTGATCACCGCCTATGACTGGCGCACCGCCATGTTCGACATCGGCGTCATGGCCTGGGTGCTGCTTCTGCCCGCCGTGTTCCTGGTGCGCCAGCCGCCTGCGGCGGTCGCGGCAAGCGACGGCTCGCCGGCGCCCGCCGCCGACGATCCGGGCATGAGCGTCGGCCAGGCGCTGCGCTCGCCGCAATTCATCGTGCTGGGCCTCACCTTCTTCGCCTGCTGCGCGGCGCATTCGGGCCCGATCTTCCATATGGTGAGCTATGCCATGTCCTGCGGCGTAGCACCCATGGCCGCCGTGTCGATCTACAGCGTCGAGGGGCTGGCCGGCCTTGGGGGGCGCGTGCTCTACGGCGTGCTTGGCGACAGGCTGGGCGTGAAGCCGGTGCTGGTCGCGGGCCTCGCCATCCAGGGGCTTGTGATCGCCGCTTACCTGACCGCCGGCCAGCTCGAACAGTTCTATCTCCTGGCCGTCATCTTCGGCGCCACCTATGGCGGCGTGATGCCGCTCTACGCGGTGCTGGCGCGTGAGTATTTCGGCCTGCGCATCATCGGCACCGTGCTTGGCGCGGCGACGATGCTGTCCAGCCTCGGCATGTCGCTCGGGCCCTTGGCCGGCGGCATGATCTACGACGCCACGGCCAGCTATCACTGGCTGTTCATCGGCTCCGCGCTTATCGGCCTCGGTGCGGCCGGCATCGCCATCGCCTTCCCGCCGCAACCCAGCCGGCGTAAGTTGCAAATGGCGTGAGGGCGGAAGGCTTTCCGCCCTACGAATGGCCCCTCTCCGTCCGCTTCGCGGCCACCTCTCCCCGCCCTTGGCGGGGCGAGGAACCCAAGCTCTCTGAATGCCGGCGGGACAGCGCTGCCCTCTGTCCTGCCTCGCGTCGTTCCAACCGGGAAGGATATCCCTGGAGCGTTTCACCGTTTCATAGAAACGGCGAACCGCTCTATCTCATTGTTTTCAAGCAATTCCGGACGGAAAACCGCTCACACTTTTCCTGGAATTGCTCTAACTTCCTCACCCGGTCCCCGTGCCGGTGCGCACGGCCTCGCGATCGCTTTCGTCGCGCTTGACCCGCTCGTCGGAGATCAGCACCACCGGGCATGGGCTGCGTCGCAGGACGGCGGTCGTCGTCTCGCCGAAGATCAGCTCCTCGCCCTGCCGCCGCGACACGCCCATCACGATCAACGCCGCGTTGCGGCCGGCCTGGCGGGCGATGGCGTCTGCGGCCGCCGCCCGGCTTCTGATGGCGGTCTCGATCTCGACGCCATAGCGGTCGGCAAGGGCGACGATGTCCTTCAAAACCGCTTCCCTGCGACGATGAGAGACGGTGTCGCGCGGCTGGTCGCGGCCGGCCCTGGCGACATAGAGCATCTTGACCGGCGCACCGGTGACGGTTGCGATGGCCAGCGCCAGTTCGGCGCCGCGGCGGGCGACCGCCGTGCCGTTGACGGGCACCAGGATCTTGCCCGAGCCGGGTCCGAGTTGCGGCATCTGGCGACCGGCGCTCGCCGGCTTCAGGACCAGGCAGAGCGGCCCGTCGAAGGCGCCGGCGACTTCATTCAGCCGGTGCGAGAAGCCGCCCTTGGGGGTGACCGCGCGGCCGAGGCCGACCAGCAGCATGCCGTAGCCCTTGCGCGCCTCCCTGGCGACCGTCTCGGCCGAGAGCTCGCCATGCTGGCGCCTGGTGACGGGTGTTTCGCGCACCGTTGCTTCATCGCTCTTCTTCGCCGCCTCGCGGCTGTCCTCGGCGCCCTTCTCGATCTCGTCCAGGTGCAGGCCCTCGGTCGGCTCGGCCTCGGTCTCGCCGCGGGAATGCAGCACGGTCGTCGGCTTGCCGGCGCCGATGAGGCCGGCGAGATAGGCGGCGAAGCGGCCGACGACGCCTTCGTCGACCACCACCAGAAGCCGCTCAACGTTGGCGACGAAGCCGCGCTGGTCCATCTCCTCGCGCTCCAGGCGCTTCTTCTCGCTCTCGCTCATCGGCAGGCGGCGCAGTGCCCAGCGCAAGGTCGGCGGCATGATCAAGGTGGTGATGACGGCCATGGTGACGATCATTGTGAAGAGGTTGTGCGAGAGCACCCCCATCGACAGGCCGATCGAGGCGACGATGACCTCCGTGGAGCCGCGCGCATTCATGCCGCAACCCACCGCAATACCCTCGGCGCGGGTCATGCCGGCGACTTCCGCGCCGATGAAGGCGCCGCCGAACTTGCCGATCGAGGCGATGACGACCAGCGCGACGGTGAGCAGCGCGAGCTGCGGATCGATCAGCACGGTGAGGTCTGCGGACAGGCCGGCGACGCCGAAGAACACCGGCATGAAAAGCGCCGTGATGATCCCTCTCAGTTGCCCTTCGATGTGGCGCGACAGGATCGGCGACTCGCCCACCAATATGCCGGCGACGAAGGCGCCGAGAACGGTATGCACGCCGATCAGGTCGGTGATCAGCGCCATGGCGCCCATGATGGCGAGGATGACGGTGACGACCGCATATTCCGAACGGAAGGTGTCGTTGGTCCAGCGAATGGCGTCGAAGACGATGCGGCGCCCGAGCGTGAAGGAAAACGCCATGAACGCGGCGACGCCGAGGACGGTGAAGGCCAGGCTGCCGATCTCGACGCGCCCCTTGGCGGCGATGCCGATCGTGATGGCGATGATGACCCAGCCGATCGTGTCCTCGATGATGGCGGAAGAGACGATGATCTGCCCGAGGTTGCGGCGCATGAAATTCATGTCGCGCACCACCATGGCGACGATCTTGACCGAGGAGATGGAGAGCGCGGTGCCGAGGAACAGCCCGGCGACGATCCGCTCGCTGCCCGCGGCAAGCAGCGTGTCCGGCATGAAATGCGCGGCCGCGAAGCCGAGGGCGAACGGCACCGCCACGCCCGCGGCCGAGATGGAGAAGCAGGCGCGGCCGACGCGGCGCACGAGCTTCAGGTCCGTCTCCATGCCGGTGAGCAGGAGCAGCATCAGAACGCCGAGTTGGGCGATGGCGCTGATCATCGATTTCTGCGAGGCGTCGCCGGCGAAGATCAGCCGCTCGGCCTCCGGCCAGACCCAGCCGAGCAGCGATGGGCCGAGCAGGATGCCGCCGATCAGCTGACCCATGACGGCCGGCTGCCCGAGCGTTTCCAGCACCTCGCCTATGCCGCGGCCGACCACCAGAAGCAGGATGAGCTCGGCGACGAAAATGCCTTCCGACGACATGCCTTTCTTCTCGGCGGCGAACGCGACGGCCGGCATCAGGGCAAGCGCCACTGCACCAAGCGCGATCCAGACCGGCAGCGACCGGCGCCGATTGAGCATGTTGGACAAATATGCACCCCTCATTCCCCGCGTGGCCATAACGGTTTGACGCGCGGATCGGTTGCAAGGCTTTCCTCGTCCCCATGCAAGCGGGGATGGCTGGATCGGTCAAGTCGGGAGGGAGATGGAAGCGACGATTCGAGCGGCGAAGGCGCGGCCTAAAGACACGCGCGCCCTTCGAGCTGCCTCTCTAAGTCCGCTTCGCACAGACCTTTCCCCTGCTCCGCAAAGGCGAGGAACCACTCCCTACAATTCTAATCAAATGCGATCGCCGATGTTTGCTTCGCGGTAAATCGACTCGGCGATGTTCGCGCCGAGGCGGGCAATAAGGAGAAGCTAATGAAAAGCGACTATGCCGCCGCCCACCTGCACCTCGACCGGGCGTGCCATTACCTGCGCGGTGACGATGAAACGAGCCGCGCGGCGCTTGCTGCGCTCGACCTTGTCATCGAGGCGGTGGCAGCGGCCCAGCATGCCAGGCCGATGGCCGATGTGCTGCCCTTTCCGCGGCGCGCGAATGGCGGCCTTCCACCACTTGCATCCTGAGCTATCCGCCTGAAAAGGCGGGAACATTCCGGCCGGCCACACGTTGTGGTATCTTGGGTGTGGCCGGCTGTTCCGGGACTCGAAATACGGCCGGCCATAGCGGGGAGGCGCATGGCACAGAATGGCCCAGACGAAAGCCGCAGAATCCGCAAAGACCGAGCATGCCAGGCACGCCGGGGCGGCTGCAAAGTCCACTCATGTGGCTACGCCGACGAAGTCGAGTGAGGCTGGTACGCCGCCGCGCGCTTCCGACACGCTGGCGCTGAAACTCAGTTCTTCCGAATTCACCACGACGCTGTCGCATTTCCACCGCGCCGAGATCGCGCGCATGGCGGGCTGGCGCGACCGGCTCGACCGCACCAGCAACTGGGCCATCACGGTGGTTGCGGCGATGCTGTCGGTGTCGCTGTCGACGCCTTCCGCGCATCATGGCGTGCTGTTGTTCGCCATGCTCCTGATAACGCTGCTCTTGTGGATCGAGGCGCGGCGCTACCGCTTCTTCGATGTCTATCGCGCCCGCGTGCGGCAGTTCGAACGCTATTACTTCGCGCAGGTGTTTTCCCCGCAGCCCGACTATGCGTCCAACTGGCTGGCCATCCTCGGCGAAGGCCTGCGCTCGCCGCGTTTCCTGATCTCGCAGCGCGCGGCGCTGATCCGCCGCCTGCGCCGCAACTACATCTTCATGTACACGATCCTGCTGCTTGCCTGGATCCTGAAGATCACCACGCCCAGCCTGTCTCGCGACGGCTCGCCCATCGGCTTCGGCGCTTCGCTCGTCGACACGTTCCGGGTAGCGACACTGGGGCCGGTACCCGGCATTGTCGTGTTCAGTGGCGTGATCATCTGCTATCTCGTGCTGCTCGCCGCAGCTTTCCTCATCCGGGCCGATGACGGCGAGTTGTCCTTCGGCGACGTGCATGTGTGAGGGAAGGCAGCAGGGATCAGGCAGCAGGAAGTTGGAAAGCCAGAACGGCGCGGACGCCCTCTACTGCCTACTGCCTACTGCCTACTGCCTACTGCCTACTGCCCAATCCCAACCTACTCGCCAATCCCGACCTGCGCCCTTCACTGTGGCGAAAGCGCAGCGCGGAACTCCTGCGTGGTGTTGCGCGCGGGATAGGGCTCGTCCGGCACGGGGACGCCGAGATGGGCGCAGAGCGGCCCCCAGCCATCGCCGAGCTTGTGGATCAGAAGTCTCTCCGCCGGCACGGTGTTGAGCACGGCCTGGACATTGGCTTCGTAGACGCGAATTGCATGCGCGCGATCCTGCGGGCGGCCACCGAAGACCTGCTTGGCGACAAGCGCTACGCCGAGCGAGTCCTGGTCCTTGCTGTCGGCAATGGCGGGCAGGATGGTATTCTGGAAACTCTCCCACCAGCTTTCCGGCGAACGCCAGGTGAGGATGACCCGCGCCTTGGGGTAGGCCTGGATCAGATCGCGCCAGTAATATGCCGACGGCCAGTCGACGCAGGACTTGTAGCCGGCAAAGAGCTGGTCCCAGTCTGGCCGCTCACCCTTGGCAAGTCCCCGCCAGAGCCGCTTCTGCTGCGCATGCTCCATCACTTCATACATGTGATGGCAGGGGCCGAAGCCAAGCATGGTCAGTGCCTCGCGCATCGAATCCGTGCCCGTCCGGCCAAAGCCGGTTCCTATCACTGTCAGCGACATTTCCCCTCCTCTACCTTTGCCTCGTTGAATTGCCGCGGATCAACCTTCCTCGACGAGGAGCCGCAAGCGGTTGCCCTCCGGATCGGCAACCGCGACCATGTCGCCATGCCGTGTCCCCGGGACCCTGGCCCCTTCGAGCCGCTGCACCACGTCGGCCAGTTCCCGCGCGGAAGCGAGCTCGACGGTGAAATGGTCGAGGCCGGCGGCATTCGGCGGCGGCTCGCGCAGCTCGTCGCGCGCCCAGATGTTGAAGGCGATCATATGCGCCCGGCGCTCGGTGCCGCAGTCGAACATGCCGAAGGTCCGCGACTGGATATGCGGCTGGAAGCCGAGCACGCCGAGATAGAATCCCATCAGCGTCTCGGGCGCGCGGGCGCGCAGATGAATGTGGCCGATGAAGGCGTCGTGCGCCATCTTCGGCTCGACATGGCCGGAATCGCCGAGATTGCGCAGCAAGCCCGAAACGTCCAGCGGTTCCAGCCCGGAATGCGCGCTCCCGTCGAGGGCGATCAGCGCCACGTGGCCGTCGGGCGATATCTCGCGGCGCAGGAAGCGCTGCGGCGTGTCGAAGCAGATCTCGATGCCGTTGCCCGACGGATCGGAGACATAGAGCGATTCCGAAATAAGGTGGTCCTGGGCGCTGTATCTTAGTCCTGACGCCTTCAGGCGGGCGGCCGTATGCGCAAGGTCACGGCGGGTCGTGACATGGATGGCGACATGGAAGAGATCGCGCGACTTCCACGGCAGGGGCACTTCCGCGCCGGCATGGAGCACGATCAGGACCCGGCCGCCGGCGCCGAGCTCCGCAATGGCGCCGTCCTCGTTCAACAGCGCGAGCCCGAGCGTGTCGCGCCAGACGGTCAAGGCTGCCGGAATGTCGGTCACCCTGAGATGGACCGGCCCGAGACGGGTGGCCTGAGACAGCAATCCTAAGTCCATCGTCGTCCATCCGATATCCGATTGCGGTCGGCTTAGATATTAGCTGTTAATGAAATGGCTGTCTCGCGCCAAGTTCGGGTTGACCCCTCCCCGGAGGGCGGCGACTATCGCCGACGACGATTTGTTTTGAGGTGGCTCGGGGCGGAAGGTTACGGCGAGATCGCCGAACCCAACCGTCACGCACTTTCCTGGAATGCTCTCAGCAGGAGGACTTCGCATGGACGACACCGACCACTGGCGCAACATGGCGAGCGCGCCGCGGGACGGCAGCCGTATCCTGGTAACGGTGCGCGCCTCCGAGCAGGGACCGGCCGAGGTCGACATGGCCTACTGGTCGCGCGCGGACCAGTTCGGCGAGGAAGGCTGGCGGGCATCCGACTCCTCGCCCGGCCGCGTGGTCGAATATGCCGAGCCTGAGTTGCGGTGCTGGATGCCGCTTCCGAGCGCGGGGCGTGGATCGATGCCCACGCCCTGGGAAGGCGACGACGTTCCCCTGGTGGATGGAGAAGGGATTTAAGCTCCCTTCTCCGCCCTGCCGGACATCTTCCCCACAAGGGGGAGATTGGCAGCTCCGTCGCTGGCGCTCCCTCGCCCGACGGGGAAAGACGCCAAGCCTTCAGAACAAGAACGCCGCCGTGGCCGGGTCCGGCCCCGTGCGGCCGTCGGCGCTGTCCATGCCGCGGATGGTCCGTATGTCGTCCGCGTCCAGCTCGAAACCGAAGACGTCAAAATTGCCGGCGATGCGCTCCTGGTGGATCGACTTCGGGATGACGATCAGCCCTTCCTGCAAATGCCAGCGGATGACGACCTGAGCCACCGACTTGCCGTGCTTTTTCGCGATTGCCTCCAGCGTCGGATCGGCCAGCAGCCGGCCGCTGCCCAGCGGGCTCCAGCTTTCGATGTGGATGTTGTGCTTCCTGTGGAATTCGCGCTTGTCGCGCTGCTGGAAGCGCGGGTGGAGTTCGATCTGGTTGACGACGGGCGTCACGCCGGTCTCGCCGATGATGCGCTCCAGATGATCCTGGTTGAAGTTCGACACGCCGACCGACTTGATGCGGCCGGCCTGCTTCAGCTCGACCAGCGTCTTCCAGGCCTCGACATATTTGTCTTGGGCAGGCACCGGCCAGTGAATGAGGAAGAGGTCGATCCGGTCGATGCCGAGTTTTTGCATCGTGTCGTCGAAAGCGCGCAAGGCCGCGTCCCGCTGATGCGCGCCGTTGCGCAGCTTGGAGGTGATGAACAGCTCGCCCCTCGGCACGCCGGCGGCGCGGATCGCCTCGCCGACGCCTTCCTCGTTGCGATAGCCCTCGGCGGTGTCGATGAGGCGGTAACCGGCCTCGATGCCCCAGCGCACGACCTTGGCGGTGATGTCCGGATCGACCTGCCACACGCCGAGCCCGATCTGCGGGATGGTGGCGGCGTCGTTCAATGTCAGTTGTTCGGGCATGCGTACGTCCTTCTACGAGGTGGGTTGGCTGCGCCTATGTAGTGTGCGGCTAAGCGACGACGAGTTGATGTCGCGAGGAAAATGAGCCCTCTGCTGCCTCCCGGGCGGCTCCGTTCCATCAGCAATCGCTAATTGACAGGTCAATTGAAAAGGCGCTGATTGACCGACGGCAGATCGCAAAAAGGCGGTCGTTTCGGCCTGCCGGCATCGCCACGGGAGGATCTCATGCCAACTGTCATCGGACACCACGACATCAAAAAAGGCGCCAAGCACTGGCTCAGCTCAACGAAGCGCAAGGAGATATTCGGACCGCTCGGAATAACCAACATTCGCACCTTCGTCGATCCGCAGAATCGTGACCGGGTGGCCGTAATGATGGACGTTCCGGATATGGACAAGCTGGCGGCCCTGATGAAGAGCAAAGCAGCCGGCGACGCCATGGAGTTCGACGGCGTGGTGCCCGAATCCCTGGTCATCCTGGTGGAAGAAAAGGGATAGCCGCCTCGCCGGCTCCTATCCTTTCGCCCCGAACCGCAGCCCATCCATGAGCAGCTTCACCAGCCGGACGGAGCGGTCCCGCCAGTCGGGCGTGTTCGGCGCGGAGTAGATGCCGCCCAGCGCATGCATGACATCGGAGGCGTCCACGTCCGCGCGGATCTTGCCCGCGGCGGCGGCGGCCTCGATCAGGCGCCGCATGGCGCCCGAGACGCGGCCCGAGGTGTCGGAGAACAGCGTCGAGTTGGTGGTGAGCAGCAGGCGCAGGCTGGTGGCGAGGCCGCGCTTGGTGCCGATATAATCGACGAAGCGCTGCATCCATAGCTCCAGCGCGACATCGGCCGGGTGCTGGTGCGCCAGTTCGTCGGCCGCCTGGCAGAGCCCTTCCACCTCGCGGCGGTAGACCACCTCGACGAGATGCTCGCGCGTCGGGAAATGCCGGTAGAGCGTGCCGATGCCGACCCCTGCCCGCCTGGCGATGTCCTCCAGCGAGGCATCGACGCCGTCAGTGGCGAAAGCCTGCGCTGCCACCTCGACCAGCCTGTCGCGGTTGCGCCGCGCATCGGCGCGCAACGGCTTTTGCGCCGGCGCGTCGCGCGTCGCTTCGGCTGTCATTTCCCGCTCGGGCACTTTTTTCTCCACCAACGCAATATGGGGGGTTGAACCATGACCGGCCAGACCCCAGCTAAATAAACGGAGGCACCTCCGTTTTAGTGGAGTGCTTTTATCATATAACCAGGGGAAGCGTCATGTCACCAGATCAAGGACGGAAAGCTTTGCCTGGTTGGTGGAGCGGGACGGCGGTGCTGCCGATCTCCCCCCTCGTGGGGGAGATCAGCGACTTCCGCGCCCCGCCTCATCCTCAACTGTTACCCTTGCCCCTCCCCTCCCAAGCCCCATTTCCATCCGCCTAGCGTCCAGCAATCGGAGCCCGACGCCCCATGACCAGCCAGATCATCATCGACCCTCCCGAGGACGGCCTTGCCTCGAACGGCCAAACAAGTCCCACGACGCTTTCCATTCATCTCACCATCAACGGCCGCGACCATGCGCTCGACATCGAGCCGCGCGTCACCCTGCTCGACGCGTTGCGCGAGCGGCTGCACCTGACCGGCACCAAGAAGGGATGCGACCAGGGCCAATGCGGCGCCTGCACCGTGCATATCGACGGCGAGCGCGTATTGGCCTGCCTGACGCTTGCCGCTCAAGCTCAAGGCCGCGAGATAACCACCATCGAGGGCCTGGCCGAAAAAGACGGCACACTGAACGCGGTGCAGGCCGCTTTCCTCGACCAGGACGCCTTCCAGTGCGGCTATTGCACGCCGGGACAGATCATGTCGGCGGTGGCCTGCATCCGCGAAGGCCATGCCGGCTCCGACGAGGAAATCCGCGAATACATGGCCGGCAACCTTTGCCGCTGCGGCGCCTATCCCAACATCGTCGCCGCCGTCCGCCAGGCCGCACAGGAGCTGCGCTCATGAGAGATTTTTCCTACCTCCGCGCCGACAGCATCGAGGCCGCGCGCAACGCCGCCGCCCTGCCCGGCGCCATGCTGCTTGCCGGCGGCACGACGCTGGTCGACCTCGCCAAATGCGGCGTCGCCGAACCGGCGACGGTCATCGACATCAGCCATATCGAAGGGCTCGACGCCATCGACGTCAGCGCCGAACGTGCCGTCATCGGCGCGCTGGCCAGGATGAGCCATGTCGCCGACAACCCGCAAGTGAAGAGCTATTTTCCTGCCGTCTCGGAAGCGCTTTGGCAGGCAGCCTCGGCGCAGCTGCGCAACATGGCGACCATCGGCGGCAATCTGATGCAGCGCACGCGCTGCCCCTATTTCCGCGATCCGGCCAACTTCCCGGCCTGCAACAAGCGCGAGCCGGGCAGCGGCTGCTCGGCGATCGGCGGCGTGACGCGCGGCCATGCCGTGCTCGGCACCAGCGAGGCCTGCATCGCCACCTATCCGGGCGACCTTGCGGTGGCGCTGGTGGCCTTCGACGCCGAGGTCGATCTCGGCGAGCGCAGGCTCAAGGTCGAGGACTTTATCCTCGCCCCCGGCGCGACGGCCGAGCGCGAGCATGACATCCGCCCCGGCGAGGTTATCACGGCCATAGAGATTCCCGGCTCGGCCGCGGCCAGGCGCTCGACCTACCTCAAGGTGCGCGACCGCCAGTCCTATGAATTCGCGGCGGCAAGTGCTGCAGTCGGGCTGGAACTCGAAGGCGACGGCCGCACCATCCGCGACATCCGCGTGGCGCTTGGCGGCGTCGCCACCAAGCCATGGCGGGCGCGCGCCGTCGAGGAGGCCCTGAAAGGCAAGCTGCTTTCCGAAGACACGGTCCGCGCGGCGAGCGAGCTCGCCATGGAAGCCGCCGTCGACCATGGCGCCAATCACTACAAGATCGCCTTGGCGCCGCGCGTGATCGCGCGCGCCATCCTCAAATTGGGAGAGACGGCATGACCGTTCATGACTTGAAGCACGCCGCGTCCGACAGCGCGCGGCTCGAAGCGGTCGGCGGGCGCCTCTCGCGCGTCGACGGCCCGGCCAAGATCACGGGGGCAGCGCATTACGCCGTCGAGCAGCAGCTCGAGGGGCTGGTCCATGCAGTGCTGGTCGGCGCGACCATAGCCGCCGGCAAGGTGAGCGCGATCGACACGCGCGCCGCCGAGACCGCTCCCGGCGTGCTCGCCGTGCTGACGCCCGACACGATCATGGAGCTGAAGGGCGCGTCGGACTGGTTCGGCAACCCGCCGGCGCAGCCGACCTACTTGCCGCTCGTGCGCGAGGTGACCTTTTCGGGCCAGCATGTCGCGGCGGTGGTGGCCGAGACGTTCGAGCAGGCAGTGGCGGCGGCGGCGCTGGTCAAGGTCTGGTATGACGAGACCCCGGCCATCGTCGACCTCAGCGACGGCAAGGCCGGCGACGGCATCCCGATCGACGCCATGACCAAGGAATGGGGCGACGCCGAAGCCGCTTTCGCCGAGGCCCCGGTGCGCATCTGCGCGGCCTACAACACGCCGCGCGAATTCCAGGCGGCGATGGAGCCGCACGGGCTGATCGCGCGCTGGCAAGGCGAAGAGCTGACCGTCTGGGAGCCGAGCCAGTGGCTGGACGGCATGGCGCGCACCTATGCCGAGTGGTTCGACGTTCCGTTCGAGAATGTGCGGCTGGTGTCGCCCTATATCGGCGGCGGCTTCGGCTCCAAGGCGCTGGCCCTGGCGCATAGCGCGGTGGCGGCGGCCGCGGCCAGGATGCTCGACCGGCCGGTGAAGCTGATGCTTACCCGCCCGCAGAACTTCACCTCCTATGGCGGCCGCGCGGCGACGCGGCAGACCGTCGCGATCGGCGCGGACCGGGACGGCAAGATCCAGTCGATCGTGCATCGCGGCGTCAACGAGACGGCCGTCGACGGCATGTGGGTCGAGCCGCTCGGCTCCGTGACCTCGATCATGTACGCCACGCCCAACTTCTCCTCGAAGCAGAATGTCGTGCGGGTCAACACCGTGGTTCCGGGAGCCAAGCGCGCGCCGGGCGAGAACCCGAGCGCCTTCGGCATCGAGAGCGCCATCGACGAGCTCGCCCATGAACTCGGCATCGATCCGTTGGAGATGCGGCTGATCAACTATGCCGAACAGGACCCGCACGCGAAGAAGGCGTGGTCGACGCGCCAGTTGCGCGAGGCCTTCGCGGCAGGCGCCGAAGCCTTCGGCTGGGCGAAACGCTCGCCTCAGCCGCGCTCGATGCGCGACGGACATCAGCTCATCGGCTGGGGCGTGGCGGCAGGCACCTATCCGGTGCGGCGCGCGCATGGCGAGGCGGTGGTGAAGCTCCTCGCCGACGGCTCGGTCGAGGTCGAAAGCTCCTCCATCGACATGGGACAGGGGACCTATACGATCCTGGCGCAGACCGCCGCCGAAACGCTCGGCGTGCCGGTGAGCCGGGTCTCGGTGAAGCTCGGCGATTCCCACTTCGCCCGCGCCGGCGTCACCGGCGGCTCACGGCTGGCCGGCGTCATGACAGGCGCCGTCCACAAGGCGGCCGGCCAGGCGCTGGACGAGCTGGTCGGGCTGGCGCTCTCCGATCCGCGCTCGCCGTTCCAGAAGCTGCAGGCGAACACGCTTTCGGTAAAGGACGGCCGCATCGCCTCGCCGCGCGGCGAAGGGCCGGAGCTGTCGATCGCCGAACTGATGGCCGCTATCGGCCGCGACAGGATCGAGGCCAAGGGCGACACGCTGCCGGCGAACACGACGCCGCAGGAGCGCTACGCGAACTACACGACCATAGCCAAGTCGATCCCGCATACCGAGGGCGACTGGTCGCGCCATTCCTGGTGCGCGCATTTCGTCGAGGTGCGGGTGGACGAGGATTTCGGCACGGTGCGCGTGTCGCGCGTGGTGTCGGCGCTGGATTCAGGCCGGCTCTACAACCCCAAGCTGGCGGAGAGCCAGTGGAAGGGCGGCATCATCATGGGCATCGGCCAGGCGCTGCTCGAGGAAGGCATCGTCGACCGTCGACACGGCCGCATCGTCAACGGCAATCTCGCCGACTACATGCTGCCCACCAATGCCGACATTCCCGACATCCAGACGATCTCGGTCGGCATTCCCGACCCGCACTCCTCCGCGCTCGGCGGCAAGGGGGTCGGGGAACTCGCGATCGTCGGCATCGCGCCGGCGATTGCCAATGCGGTGTTCCACGCGACGGGGAAGCGCGTGCGGGATCTCCCGATCACGCTGGAGAAGCTGCTCTGAGGCGAAGGCCGGCCGCCGGCGCTGGAACTGCTGATCTCTCCCTGGTGGGGGAGATTGGCAGCTCGCACGCTTTCGCCAATCTCTGTATGCTCCTCCCCACCGCAACGGGGGAGCGATCATGAAAAGCGTATCGGCATTCACCCTGGCACTGCTCACGGCTCTGCCCGCCACCCTGCCCGCCGATGCCGCGTCCTGCGCATGGTCGGCCAAGATGGAGGAAGACGAGGGCGGCAGCGTGATGACGGCTTCGGTCTGCGGCGGGCCGAAGGGCGACGCGCATCTGATGCTCGCCTGTTTCGGCAAGCCGGTGCTCAGCTACGACCTCGGCGCCGCGGGCGGACAGTTGGAGCCCGGCATCAGCGGCTCCTTCACCTTCAAGGCCGGCGACAAGAGCCTGACGAAGAACCTCCAGCTCGAGGCGATGTACAATTACTTCACCGCCGAGCTCTCCGGCCCCGCCGACCCGCTGCTTTCGCTGCTGCGCGGCAAGGGCGAGCTGACGGTCAGCGCGGATAAGTATGGCGCGGCGAGCTTCCCGCTGAAAGGCTCAGGTGCAGCGATCGGCAAGGTGCTGGCCGCGTGCGGGAAAGGCTCGGGCGGCGAAGCGGATTGAGCTGCCGATCAGCCACTATTGGCGAACGCCGTCGCCCCACACCATATGAGTGCTGCCGGCGTTGATTGTCCTCGCGACAAGCGTGATCGATCCCAGACATGCCGGCCAAGGCGGTCCAATGCGGGCCGCCGGCGCTCCTCGCGAGGCCCGTTGCGGCATCGCGCGACCCACCAAAGGCCGCGACAAGGAGCTATTTCGATGAATCCGATCACCCTTTTCCTCACCGCCGTCTTCGCGCTTGTCGGCGCCGGCGTCGGCGTGCTTGCCGGGCCATGGGCGGGCGCGCCGTTCTTCGTCATCGCGGCGCTGATCGCCACCTCGCTGAAGATGGCCAACACCTGGCAGAGATTCGTCGTGCTGCGCGCCGGCAACCTGCTTGGCGTGCGCGGCCCCGGCCTGTTCATGATCATCCCGGTCGTCGACAATGTCGTGGCCGTCATCGACCAGCGCATCCAGACCACCGCCTTCAACGCCGAGGAGGCGCTGACCAAGGACACCGTGCCGGTCAATGTCGACGCGGTCATCTTCTGGCATGTGCATGACGCGCGCCAGGCGGCGCTGGAGATCACCAACTACCGCGAGGCGATCGACCGCGTGGCGCAGACCTCGCTGCGCGAGATGATCGGCTCCTCGATGCTGTCGTCGCTGCTCTCAGACCGCAAGGCGGCCGACGAGCACCTGCGCGACGTCATCGGCGCCAAGACGGCGCAATGGGGCATCACCGTGATGTCGGTCGAAATCCGCGACGTCGCCATCCCCGTGGCGTTGCAGGACGCCATGTCGCGCCAGGCGCAGGCCGAGCGCGAGAAGCAGGCACGCGTTATCCTGGGTTCGGCGGAAGCGGAAGTGGCGGCCAAATTCGTCGAGGCGGCCAACACATATGCCGACCATCCGGCCGCATTGCAGTTGCGCGCCATGAACATCATCTACGAGACGACCAAGGAGCGCGGCGCCACCATCCTGATCCCGACCGGGCTGGTGGACAGCCTAAACCCGGCGGCGGCGCTGGTTCAGACCGGCGTGCGCAAAAGCGCGGCTTAGGGCGTAGCCGTCTACCCTATGCAGCATCAAAAATGCGGCCCGGCTCGCGCATCATCACGCAAGAGCCGGGCCCGATTGACTTCTACGGCAGGTATCTCAGTAGTCGGAGCCGCCGTCGACAACGACGGGGCGGTGATGGTGCCGGTGCATGCTCGTGACGACAATGGTGTCTTCACGGCGGTGATGGCGATGACGCCAGCCGCGTTCGCCATTGTCGTAGAAAGCGACCGTGCCGTGATGGCGGTGATGCAGACGGTGGCCATCCTCGTTGATAACGACGGTCGGCCGATGATGATAATAATGCCTGTGATGTGTCCTGATGACGACATCGGCCTCGGCCGCCGAAGCGACGGCAGGGGCGGCGACGCAAAGCGCCAAGGCAGCGAGAATAACTGTTTTCATTGTTCTATTCCTAATTGCTGAATTAATCCCTTCGCCGATGTAAACCGCCGCCTGCCGCTTTGGTTCCGAGCTGATTTGCGTCGCGAACGCGGGACGGCGGCGGACGAAAGCAGGCCTCAGTCCCCACGCTTGCCGCGAAGCGCGACATAGCGGAGGTAAGTCGTGGCCGCGGCATCGCAGGCGCGTCTTCCGCCGCCATTGGCCTCGATCATCGTCTTTGCAAGCCGGTGCGGCAGGCCGTATTTGCTGGCGAAGGCCGCTGGCTCGTATGGCTGGTCTTCCACATCGTCCACGGGTCTATCGAGGCTCATGTCGGCTCCTTTTCGGCGCGCGGGAAATTGGCGCGGTTGCAAATGCGAAGCTGGAGCTTTGGTTGCGGCGCCCGGCCCTCTTTGCGCGCCTGCCCGACCTCAGTCCGACAGGGCTCTCAGACCCTAGCCCGATCGGGGGAACGAAGGCTTCCCGCTCTCGTTTGCCGACGTCGAACCCGCAGCATCGAGACTGCCAACTGGAGCAATGACATGGACAACCGCAACAGTGTCTTGGAGGCGCGCTGGCTTCTGGCCGTGCCGGTCTCGATGTTGATCACCGTGCTGATAGCCGGCTTGCTGCTGGGGTAGCCGGCACACGCGCAACGACGTGGCCGGGCTCGAACATGGTGGCGACCCACATGAGATCCGGTCGACCGACGGAACTGGAGATGGAGGCAGAGCACCTTGCGGCCACGGAAACCTTGCCAGGCGCGACAAGAGAGGCCGGTGCCGCAGTGGGCGGGGGTTGGGGTAGCTGAGGCACCGGCCGAAGGCGGAATGGGCACCGCCGCCAGGCAAAGATAGTCCTCGCGGCCGGCAGCGAAATTACGCGATCGCGGAAGCCTAGAGGTCCAAGACAGCGATCAGGCGCTCCTCCGTCCGGCCATCGCAATCAGCGCTGCGATCGCCACCAGCACCGCCGCGGCAAAGAAGGTGAACCGCATTCCGCCGGCGACCGCCTCGGGAGCCGCGGCCGCGATGTTCCCCGACCCCACGGCGAAGGCGAACACCGCGCCCATGACCGCGGTGCCGGTGACGAGCCCGAGATTGCGCGACAGGCTGAGCATGCCCGACACGACGCCGCGCTCGTCGCCGTCGACATCGGCCATCACGGCGGTGTTGTTGGCGGCCTGGAAGAGCTGGTAGCCCGGCGTGAGCAGGATGATCGCAGCCGCGTAACCGGCGACGCCGAACACGTCCGGCAGAAGGCCAAGCGCCGCGCAGCCACCCACCATCATCACAAGGCCGGCGAGGACCATCGCGGCCGTGCCGAACCGGTCGACGATCCGCCCGGCAATGACGCCGCAGACCGCCGAGACCACGGGGCCGATCGACAGCACCGCCCCGGTCGCCGCCTCGCTCAGGCCGAGCGCACGGGACAGGAAGAACGGGCCCACGACCAGGGTCGCCATCATGACCGTCGAGACCAGCGCGTTCATGACAAGGCTCGGCGCCAGTACCGGACCGCGCAGCAGCGCGAGCTTGACCAGGGGCGACGCCACCCTGGCCTCGACGACGACGAAGAGTGCGGCGCCGGCGGCGGCCGCGCCGAGCAGTGCCGCGTTCAAACCGCCGAAATGGCCGCGCCCCATGGTCATGGCCAGCGCATAGGCGGCGAGCGTGGCGGCGAGCAGCAGCGTTCCCAGCGCATCGAAGCTGCCTCTCTCCTTTCCACGAGCGGTTCCTTCGTCACTCCGCAGGAAGCGCCAGGCGGCGAGCAGCGCGACGGCGCCGAGCGCGCCGCTGGCGAGGAAGATCGAACGCCAGCCGAGAGCGCCGATCAGCACGCCGCCGAGCGAAGGCCCGAGCGCCGTCCCGATCGCCGACATGGTGCCGAGCAAGCCCATGGCGCTGCCGGTGCGCTCCCTCGGCACCGTCTCGCCGACGAGGGCTATCGTCAGCGCCATCATGACAGCCGCGCCCAGCCCCTGCACGGCGCGCGCGGCGATAAGCAGCGCCAGCGACGGCGCGAGCGCGGCGGCGAAGGAGGCGGCGCTGAACAGCGCCAGCCCGGCGATCAGCAAGAGCCGCCGGCCGACGAGATCGCCCAGACGCCCGACGCCCACGATCAGCGCGGTGATGGCGAGCAGATAGGCGAGCACCACCCATTGCACTGCTTCAAAGGAGGCGGCGAAGGCCGCGCTCAGCGTCGGCAGTGCGACATTGGCGATGCTGGTGCCGAGCGAGGAGACGAGCATGGCAAGCGACAGGCTGGCCAGCGCGCCCGCCGTCGAACGGCTCG
>Ga0315336_1003808_pt1 | contig 19310 bp, 11 predicted proteins | sample ASW5metaG_FD_204512 | JGI IMG/M metagenome (GOLD analysis project Ga0315336, IMG submission 204512) | Ammonia-oxidizing marine archaeal communities from Monterey Bay, California, United States - ASW #5 | ecosystem: Environmental > Aquatic > Marine > Intertidal zone | place: USA: California... | reverse complement strand
ACAATTGCGGCCACTTTATCTGGGTCGTGAGCTGCCAATCGTCCCCATTCGAAGGCCTGCATGTTTAGCTCTATGGCGACGCCATTGAGTTCGATCGCTTTCACGATCGCGGCCCGGCTGAGAGGTAAGGCACCCATTTGGCATGCGTACCCAACCATAAACGGGTTGGTTGCAATGCTGTCCCCCATTAATGCAGTAGCAATTGGAGTCGCATCCACAAAACGCGCCCGGTCTTCACCCCCAGCGGCATTGCTGATGGCATCGCGTAGCGGCTTGCCCGCCATGGTCATGTCGGGATCGAATATAAATGATGCCGTCGGCTCCACATAACCGTTGATCGCGGCCCGGGTTCGACCTTCGCCGATGCGCGCCAAGGCGTCGATGCCGGCCGCCACTACCATATCGCACCCGATAACGAGGTCTGCATTATTGGGAGCAATTCGAGTGCCGTGAATTTGGCCAGCTTCCGCTGCCAAACGTACATGACTTATGACGGCGCCGTTCTTTTGGGCCAACCCGGTTTGATCTAAGGTGGTCGTCGACTTGCCCTCTAGGTGAGCCGCCATACCAAGCAAGGCACCAATAGTGACCACGCCCGTGCCACCGATTCCCGTAACCAATACATTGTAAGCACCATTTATGGGTGCTTGCGTGGGTTCCGGCAGGGCATCAAATAATGCTTGGGCCGAATTCACATCAGCTGAAGTCGGTTTGCGCACGCCGCCACCGAGAACTGTGACGATACTCGGGCAAAAACCTTTAACGCACGAATAGTCCTTGTTGCAGCTGGATTGATCGATCCTTCGTTTGCGTCCGAACTCGGTTTCCAAGGGCTTCACTGAAACGCAATTGGAGATCAGATTGCAATCCCCGCAACCTTCGCAAACGAGATCGTTGATAAATATCCGCTTGAGTGGGTCGGGAAACAAGTTTCGTTTGCGGCGCCGGCGCTTCTCCGCTGCGCACGTTTGTTCGTAAACCAGAACGGTAACACCCGGTACCTCTCGCAATTCGCACTGAACTTTATCAAGATCGTCACGGTGATGGACGGTAACACCCGGCGCCAATCCTGCGCTTGAATCATGTTTGTCCGGATCATCACTAACCACGACCACTTTGACCGCGCCTTCGGCATCAACCTGTCGGGTTATGTTGCCTACACTGAGCGGCCCGTCATGAGGCTGACCGCCGGTCATGGCAACGGCGTCGTTGTACAAAATCTTGTAAGTAATATTGACCCCGGACGCGACCGCCGCCCGAATGGCCATTAAACCAGAGTGATAGTATGTGCCGTCGCCGAGATTTTGAAACACGTGATCAGTGTCAGTGAACGGTGACTGACCCATCCAATTAGCACCCTCGCCCCCCATTTGGGTAAACAGGCGGGTATTGCGCTCGGGTCTGAATGCCGCCATGGCATGGCAGCCAATTCCTGCCAGCGCGACACTCCCGTCAGGCACCCGGGTTGACGTGTTATGTGGACAGCCGGAGCAAAAATAAGGCGTCCGTTGAAGTGCCATCACTGGCCGGTCCGCGATTTCCTGGACCCGTTTCCGGACCGCATCCACCCGCTCATCCATACCCGGCGCACCCGTGGCCAAAAGCCGTTCCCCGATGGCCAGAGCAACTACACCCGGATCCAATTCACCATGTTCGGGCAATAGGGCTGCTCCATCATTGTCCCGCTTGCCGACAAGCCTTGGACGGGCGCCGCCTTCGAGGTTGTATAGAAGTTGGGCAAATTGATTCTCGATAATCGGGCGCTTTTCTTCGACCACTAGAATTTCGTCAAGGCCTTCAGCAAATCGGCGTGCGCCCGCCGGCTCTAGCGGCCACGACATGCCGATCTTGTAAACACGCAGTCCAAGTACTGCCGCTTCCTGATCGTCAATACCCAGTTCGTCCAATGCCTGGCGAAGGTCCATGTAAGACTTGCCGGCAGCGGCGATACCCAAACGCGCTTGGGGGCTGTCGATTACCACCCGATCAATTTGGTTCGCGCGGACGAAAGCCTCGACTGCGGGCAATTTGTATTGAACAACACGTGCCTCGGGTTCGGCCAATCCATCAACCGGACGAATATTGAGCCCACCTTCAGGCATCTGCACGTCATTGGGCGTTACGATGTTTACGCGGTCCGCACTGATATCCACCGTGGCAGTACATTCTGCGGTTTCGGCGACCAATTTCATGCCAACCCAACAGCCCGAAAAGCGAGATAAAGCCCAGCCATAAAGTCCGAAATCAATTATGTCCTGTACCCCTGCCGGGTTTAGGATTGGCATCATTGCCGCAATAAATGCTTGATCGCTTTGGTGAGCAACCGTTGACGATTTTGCGCCATGGTCATCACCAGCCAGCGCCAGCACACCCCCATGGGGTGAGGTCCCGGCGAAATTCGCGTGTTTAAAGACATCACCACAACGATCGACGCCCGGGCCCTTGCCATACCAAACCCCGAACACCCCGTCGTGCTTGGCGCCAGGAAAAGCATTGGCCTGCTGACTGCCCCACACTGCTGTTCCCGCAAGCTCTTCGTTAACTCCTGGCTGAAAAACAACATTGTGAGATTTAAGGTGGTTGCGCGCATTCGACAGCGCACTGTCATATCCGCCCAACGGTGATCCCCGGTAGCCGGAGATATATCCGGCTGTATCCAACCCGGCAGCCTTGTCCCGTTGCTGCTGCATGAGGGGCAAGCGAACCAGCGCCTGCATAGCGGTTAAAAAAACGTGCCCGCTGACTTGGGTGTATTTGTCGTCAAGTGAAACCGGCGCCAGAATCATTGTTTATCCTTGCTGAGCTGGCCCAACGATCAAGCCTTGCGGCAAAGGGACCTGTAACCGCGAACGCGCAACCCTATGTTTGCCCGCTCACCGTTCTAAAGCTAGCTCATTTCCGGGATCGCAACCAGTGTGGTTTAACCTGCAGGTCCGGTCGGCTCACCGAGGCTAGTTTTCATTCGCCGCGCCACCTTGAGATGCCAGTCGCGGCTCAAATACACTGGCTGGTAGAGAGGCTCACTAACCACCGCAATCCAATACCGCTGGGCTTTGTTATCCATCAAGGTAATGAAAATTCCAACAGCTTCACCGGCACTCATTGTCGCAACATCGGCTTCACTTGTCGCCTTGATGTAGCCACTCAACCGATTTTCGGCGACAATCGTCAAATCCTCAGTAAGCGACTTGTGAGCAGCGTCCCAAAGATCATCAAAATTGCGGCCATCAACTACGAAAGTTATCCGATTCGAAGACGTCGAATCCAGGCGACTTACGGATGTGCAGGCTGTCACGGCAACGAAACAAAGCCCAATAATCAGTGTGCGTCTCATGTTGTCCATGACATCACTCCTATGGCCCTGCGACCAATCGGGGCAGGCTCTACCATTTTATCCGCCCTCCTGACGTTGCCACGCGGCAAAATTGCTTCTTCTGCTCTAGAGATTGGCACAGGGCTCGTGCCCGTTGTTCGCCCTCCAAAGGCACCGCAAAGAGCCGGTAATAGATGCCTCCCTTCGCCGGACCTAGATCAACCTCGAGAATTTCGACGCCCAACCCACCCAGTTCCTCCGAATATTTGCGCGAAACGTCCCGCCAACCGGTTTCAGCCCCAGCCTCTGAGCGATAGGATGCCAAAAACACACCCATGGACCACTCAGCAGTTATTGCGGGCGAATCGGTCATAGCTGTTTCCCGCGGACGATCTGCTGTGGGCGGGAAGCTCTGGCCTAATTCCGGCTTTACGTCCAAAGCCTGAATATTCTCAAGCTCGACATCTCCGCTCAGCAAGGGGGTTGGCTGAATAGCATCGCCACTGCCTTGCATTGGCGTTGTTTGATCAATTTCGACCATGGCATCGTCCAGAATGACTTGTTGGGCTGGACTAGGCTCGAGAACCGTTTGTTTGCTGCTATCGGTGACAGTGGACACGACGTGATCTTTCGACCGGCTATTTAGACGGGTGCCCGTATACTCGGTGCGACCGGAGTCTTCAGGATAATCAAGCATGTTGTTCTTGCCTTCGCCAAAGTCGTAGCCAGGGAAGGCTTCTTTGTCGTCCATTTGCTGAGCGCAAGCGCCCGCCAGCACCAACGGGGTGACACCCGCCACAAGCAATGTAAGCATTGGCTTTGCCGACCTGCATCCCCATCGACGTCGGCCCGTGACTGACCCTATGGCGCGTTCTGCCTGCTCTCGGCAAGGCGATCTCATCCGTTACTCCCGGATACCTAATTCGCAACTGCTAATACCGCACAATACTGATCCCGCCGTTCCAATTGCTCACAAAGTGATTTGGCGGCAGCAGGCTCCGCGTCGGTAATCGCGCTAAGGCGGAAATATACGCCTCTGCTGCCCCCTAAATCCACTTCACTTATGGTATGGCCCAACTCGCCCAATATTTCCGCGTGACGCGCGCTTAATTCGCCCCAGGCAACTTCGGCGCCAACGCGGGAACTGTATGAGGCCAAATGAAGCCCCATCCGAGGGGTATTCGTTCGATTTAAACTGTTAGGTGTGGCGTCTGACGGAGAGTCAGATGGTTCTTGTGCCTGCTCTGCTTCGCGCTGGGATATACGGGGAACCGGATCCGAGCGGCGTGGGAGAACCCGCGGTAGCCGCTCGAGCGAGTCCGCAAGAAGTGCCAGTTCCTCGTCAAGTTGCCGGCGTAAATCCAATTCACGTTCTTGCGCCTGGGCCGTTCGGGTTCGAACGAGGAAATCGACACCGTCAGCAATGCTTCCTGTCGCATCGACATCAAATTTTTCAGACGGATCAACAAGGAAGTCGCGCTGGCGACCGTCGGTCTTGGGTATATCGACTGTGTAAAGACCAGGCTTAACCATAGTGAACAAATAGAAACCGTCGTTGGCTGTGCGGGTTGCTGCGACCTGCTCACCTTTCTCGTTGAGCAAAAGAAGTTCAATGCCTGCCATGGGTCGTTCCCTACCATCATCGTCCAGGTAAACCGTGCCATCCACTTCGCCCGTGGCTTGCACTGGGAACTCGATCACTTGAGTGACGCCCGGCCGGGCAACAATCAGCTCATTCTTTTTCTTGGAGATCCAAAATGGATCCTCAATAGTCGATTCGTCGATCTCGATTATGGTCGCATTACCCTCATTGAGTTCAGTAATCATGCCAATACCGGCTTCATCCGTTACAGCAACCTTTTTGCCACCAGAACGAACGGTTTGCACTTTGACGTTCTCCAGTACTTCATCGCCTTCATCAAAAATTTCGTTGGCATTGGCATCGAGGAAAACCCGAGCTGACACCGCGCCTGTGCCTCGAGGCCGATCGCCCGTCGGCACGACTCGGTTTTGGCTGGGTTCATGAGCCAATCCAAATTTTGCCGTTAAACTGGCAGAATACTCTTCGTCGGAGCGTACTGTTAACGCGGGAGTGAACCGCCCATAGGGTGTGTCCCAACTTAAATTGAAGTCACCAGTGGTTAAGTTTTCGCCAAATAATTCTTGGGTTACACCTAACTTTGCAATCAGGTCTTCACTAAATTCCCAAACCGCAGATGAACCAAGACTGGAAAATCTGGTTTCGGGCTCTATTTCATAAGATATGGAATTTCGGATAAAGAATTTATCAGCTACAAATGTGCCGCGTAGTTGTCCACGCGTATCGTAATTGGTTTTTCCGGAACCTTTTTGAATTTCACGCGCGATATTATGCGTTAAATGCATCTTCCCCAACCGAGCGGATAGTCGAGAGCTGTATTTATCCCGGCTGCGCCCGGCCGCAAAATCCTGAACCTGATAGGCAAGATTAGATGTAATTCTGGGCAGACCCTTCCACCTGGGGGTCGAGAAAGAAAGGCCAAAATCGGTGATGGATTCCCGATCGGTTGTCTCGTCCGAATCGGGGTTTTCAAAAAAGTCCCAAAACTGAAGTCGTTTAAATCGAAAATTTAGTGGCCCTATTGCACGGTTGAGTAATAATTGTGCAGCGTTACCGCCCTTCAAATCATTGGTCCAGTCAGAGCGACCAAAAAACCCGAATCCAGTGAAGGAAGTGCCGAGGTTAACGTGATTGAAGCGCTCCCCCGAAAATTCCTCACTGGAAAACGCACCGTTAATCGACACGTTCTTGGTGAGGCCTCGGGACATTCGGCTAACGAAATGGAGGGATCCTTGATCCGCAGTATCAGATGACTCCGAAGGGGAAAACAGACTCTTTCCTTTTTCCGAGATCAGCATTTCATAATCGATCTTGCCTTCCCGGATCGCATTGGCATCGAAGTAGAGATCTTGCTTCTTGACCTTGCGTTGACCCTGTGGCCCGTAGGATACGATTTCGAAGTTGTTATTGCCAAAGAACAAGGGAATATCGTCGAAATCGTAGCGACCGTTCTCATCGATCTCTGTGGCTTCGATGAGAACACCATTTTGGTATAATTCGACGTCCCAGCCCGGCGGCAAATTGCCGCCGAAACTTGTCGCGTCAAACAATCGATCGGCAAACAATTCGCTGTTTCCGATTTTTAGACCCCGATCCTGCCCCCGAGAGCGGACGAACGGTGTTTTGGTAATCCCCGTGTCTCCCATAATGATTTTGGTCGCATGAAAGGGTCCTAGCATTTGACCTTTCGGATCAATCTTTGAAAGGGTTAATCGCAATTGGCGGACTTCCTCCTGATCCGAGCCCGACAAAAACATTTCCGCAGACATTTTTGCAATATCGCCTTCTCCTAGAACCGTATAACTATGCCTGGTGTTAGCCTTGCGATCGGGACCATCGCTGGTGCTGAAAGAGTAATTGAAATCGAGGGCAGGTACCGACCACCAATCGCGTTCAAATTTTTCCGACGGAACGTCAATCGTTTCGTATTGAGATCGGCGAGCGTTCCTTCGCCGCCTCTCGCGTTCAAGTCGAGCCTGAATAGGCAGCAACTCGCGGGGCAACAGCCGCAATGTGAGCGTGCCCAGAGCCGACTCAAACCCAACCGGGAACCAATCACTCAGAACCCGTGTATCAACAAATATTTCGTCATCAATAATTTCGATTAAAGGCTCAGGTGGTAAATCCATAATCCGGCCTTCAATCTCAACTACCCCCTGACCGACGTTTAATTCAAACTTTCTGTCCTCGAAAAGGAACCAACCAGATGCGGTCCCCTTATCCGGATCAACCGATATGGGAAATTCGACCAAGTTTACAAACTCAGCCAGTGCCACGCTCAACCGTGCCCCCCGCTGATATACCAGAAGTTCGTTCGATAGCACCATTTCCCTGCCAATCATGAGGCGCAGTACGAGCAATTCAGGATCGGAATTGTCAATCCGGCCATAACGGGCCGGATCGTGCTCGACAATCGGCTCGACGCCCGTAGCTGCGTCCTGTGCGGGAGCATTCTGATCGGCGGAGGGCTGCACAGCAGAGTCCGGCATGACCGGATCGGCATTCTGCGCCCATCCACCTGAAGTCATTGCCAAAGACAGTACGAGCGAGGCTAGTGCCACCCTCGTTAATGCCCACATGAGAAAGCGTTCTATCATTTCCACTCACGAGCCTTCGACGCACAGCTCCAGGCCCGTTGCATTCCAGCCGGACCAGGAGTGCTCAACAAAATGCAAGCATCGGACCAGTCGACTTGGATTTAAACCATTGATATCGTTCAGATATATTTACCTATGGCCGGTCCAGATAAAGACCCATGCCGAAATAGAGAAAAATTTGCCGATAAAGGGCGCCGAAGCGGCGATATTGCCGGTCCAACAGCGGGTATTTGGAGGCCGAGCCGGCGTTGTCACCAGCCTCGCTACAGAGTATAAAATGGAGCCATGTCACGATTTCGCGCCAGAGTTTCCGCAGCGGCGGTTGTAACCGGTTTACTGCTCGCTTTTCAGCCTGCTGATGCCGGTTTTGAAGAAGGGCTGATGGCTGCACGTGAGGGTGCTTTTGAAGCCGCCCTACAGGAATTTCGTCCGTTGGCGAATAATGGGCACAACGAAGCTCAGTATGTACTTGGTCAGATGTATTACTTTGGCCAAGGAGTTCCAAAAAACTTCGAGACGTCTGCCAAGTGGTTCACCCGAGCCGCCGATGGGGGTTGGGCTGCCGCGCAACACGATTTGGCGGTCATGTACATGCAAGGCCAAGGTATCCGCGAAAATTTGGTCCAGGCATACCTCTGGTTCAGTCGCGCAGCGGAACAAAATTTTCCAGATGCCAAACGGCGCAAGGCGCAAATTGCCAACCGGCTGACTCCCAGCCAACTGGCCGCAGCCAAGGGCCTTGGAAAGGGTGAAAAAAGAGCCAGCTTCAAGAGCGGCGCAGAGCTTTTAGCCTTGGACAAAAGCCAGCAGGGTTATTTCATTCAAGGCCTGGCGGACCTTTTGTGGGAAACCCAACTCAGCTTACCCAAACGCGACAGATTTGCATGGACGGCAACTTGTTTGCGCAATAGCAGTGCCGGTGAATTGGTCGATATGTACACCAACTATCTGCGGGACCATCCGGAAGAGCAAAAATTTGCCGCAGCTGAAACATTCATCGTAATGATGGAAAATTCGTGCAGCAGCCTTACGTCCGAAATTCGCTAACATTAGTTGTTCGACTGCGAACCACAGTAAGTTCGCCACATCTCCCGAAAAGCAGCTTCAATATCTTGAGCAAAATTCGAGGAATTGCACAGAGGTGACGATTGCACTCTCTCTCTCAATCCCGATCGATCCATGTTCGATTGATCTAAGTTTTCTGCGACGCATTTTGCCTTCGCTACATAGTCGTCATCCGTATCGGCGATCCATTCTGGCCAGCCAATTCGTTCGAGGATCGACGCGCTCACTCTTGTTGCATGGTGGTTCCCGCGGAGCGTTATCACGGGCACTCCCATCCATAAGGCTTCGAGAGTTGTGGTTGTGCCGTTATAAGGAAATGTGTCCAGGGCAACATCGACTTCGTTATAGGCGGCAAGGTGATCGTGAATTGTAGCCGTCCACGGATGCAATTTGAGCCTATCCGAAGTGACTCCGTATCGCTCGAATAGCTCAAACAAGCGTTCGCGCGCTCCGCTATCAGCGAGAGCCCTGTTTTTCAGGATTAGTACCGAGTTTTCAATCGATATAAGCACACGCGACCAACAGGCAATGGTTGGTTCACTAATTTTGGCCAACGTGTTGAATGAACCGAATGAAATATATCGGTTCCGCAGGCGCGGCGGCGTCTCAGTATCAGGTGCGCCAAGGGGCGGTGCATAGTTTAAAAAACCATTGGGCAAGCGAATAAGACTCTCGGTAAAATCACTTTCATTCCCCTCCGGCCCCTCCGGATCCGCGATCGCGTCAGTCAAACGAAATTCAATCTCGGGCATCCCGGTTGTACCCGGATAACCAAGCCAACTCACTTGAATAGGCGCTGGTCGGCGGGCGAATACCGTGAGGCGGTTTGCTCCGGTGTGGCCAGCTAAATCAACCAATATATCAACTTTGTCGGCTCGAATTTGTGCCGCCATCTGCTGATCGCTGACGCCAACCGTTGATCGCCAATCATCCGCCAGGTCCCGCAATTCTTCCGTCACGGCATCGGGTTTTGCCACCTCGGCATAGCACAGTATGCGAAACTGGCTGCGATTATGCACCCTTAACAAAGAGGTCAAAAACCAACTCACCGAGTGGGCCCGAAAATCAGGAGATACATAGCCAATTGTCAATTTTCGATCGGGGACTGGCGATTGTTCAAATTCAATTTCAGGGCGGCATTCAGACTCATTAGGAGAGCTGGCCAAGCGTTGTGATTCAGTTTTAATTTCAGCCCCTGAAATCTCGGACGCGTAATGTAAACACATCAAGTAATTGCTGATGATTGCACCGTGATCGCATCCTTTTTCAAGAACTTTACGATAGACCGCCAGCGCTTCGTCTATCCTACCCTGATCCCTTAGAGCATTCGCGAGATTGCCGTGCGCCACTTCCAAGCCGGGCGCAAGCTCGACCGCCTTCCGGCATGCAGCTATGGCACCGTCCAGATCTCTCTGTTCAAGAAAGAGATTTCCAAGGTTGCTGTAAGCATGCGCATGTGTGGGATCGTACTTGATGGCTGCGCGCAATACTTTTTCCGCCTCAAAGAACTCACCTCGACCGCCCAGCGAAGCTCCCAGCACCGCCAGGAAATTCGAGTTTGTTGGTTCGAACTCCACAGCCTGTCGCGCGGCAGCAATTGATTGCTCTAAATGTCCAGTTTCCAGATAAGCGGCTGCCAAATTTCCATGGGCCGCCGCAAATGTTGGCTTACGCTTAATAGCGGCCAAAAAAGCTTGAGTTGCTGCAGGCAAATCGCCTAGAACTTTCAAGGCGTTACCTAAATTGTTATGCCCTGGGGCAAAATCAGGCTTTTGGGCAAGACATTTTTGGATTAGCAGGACGGCACGTTTCGCATTACCCAGTTGAAGCTCGAGGACACCCAATAGATGCATCGCGTTCGCGTTGTCGGGGTGCTGCGCAATGAGTTTCTGATATCCAATTTTGGCCGCGCCTAAGTCACCTGCGCGATGAAGTGCGAGAGCCCCTTCAATGTCACTATTTTCTGATTTTCTTTCCGAATTATCGGACATAGAACCCGCCCCTTATCCGGATTCAGGTCACTTTAGATAGGCCTCAGCAATCAATTTTTTTGACGGCAAATTCACGTTGATCCGCTTGGCGTGACGATCTTCGTAGTACGCGAATCGCAGCCGTCCTGGGGTATCTGGTCGTCTGTATTTAAGACTGAAATTGCGTTCCTTCTGAGGCAGATAGATGCTCACCGAGCCGCCTTCGCCCACCACCGTGCTACTACCGTCAGTCTCTTCCCATTCAAGTCTGATAACACCAAGTGCGCTAGTGCCACCAGAGTTAACCAATTTTGCCTCGGCGATCCATTCGGGGCCGTTGGTGGGCCGAGTTCGGAAATCCCGTATCGCGACTTTCGTCTTGAAGTCTCCGTTCACCACCACAATTGGCATGGTGTAGGAGTACAGCATATGAATCTGAATGCCGATCGCATCACCACCAATTTGCTCATCGCCTTCGTTCTTAATCGGCGGCTGTTCTTCGATCACCAGATGGGATCTGTATTCGCCTTCAGCCAAGTCTTTGGGCTTTCGCAAGGCGAAACGGACAAGTTGAGATTCCTGCGGACCCACGGTGACCTGGCGCGGCGAATAACGAATCATATGTTGCGCCGACCAGGGGACGTCGTCGCCCTCCTCCATATTAAGGAATTTGCCGTCGGCATTCTGATCCTTCTCGCGCCAAAACAGCCGATAGGTCTTGGTGTCTGACTTTTGGTTCAGGAAAGTCACCGTCGCAGAACGTGTGCGTCCCTCGAACACAAGGCGTGTTGGCGTGATAAACAGAACGGCCTCGGAAACACTGCCGGCCAATAAAGAGCAAGCCAGCACCATAAGGGAAATGATGCCCTTCGATTTAAACGATCCAAATTTTGCGTTACGGCTCGGCACCAACTTCAATCCTTGGGTGAGTTTGATCCAAAATATATATCTCTGGAGCTTCTATCAAATTGGCCCAACAGCGTCCACGACTATGGAATGGTTACCGTCACGACGTAGCCGCCAGTATAGGTTGCCGCATTGTAGGTCCCGGCACCGTCACTGGTAATAGTCGCGCCAATGTTAAACGACATATTGCCATCGCCATCGGTGGTACTGTTTGAAAAGGTAAAGGTATCAGCCCGAAAAAAGCGGTTATTAACGATAGTCAGATCCAACGGATCCGGCGTCACCGTAATCGTGGTCGCAGCCAGGGGCGGGGCCCCGGTTATGGAATAAGAACCAGCCTGGGCATCTTTATAAACCAAGATGTCACCGTTGGAATTAATATTTCCATTGGGGCTTAGGATAACGCTGGATGCGCTCGAATTGCTGACCACGATGAAGCGGCCGAAATCAAGGGCCTGATCTTCGGTGAGCGTAAATGCGTGCGCAGGGCTCGAGATCACAAAGCTCGCAACGATTGTAAGTAACGCCGCAAGCATCCTTAAGGGCGCACATCCCCGCCTGGAAATCTGCGCCCATAAGCCACTCGAACTCGTCTCCCCCGCCGCGTATTCAAGCTTGCCGCAGCGGGGAGAACTTGATCGTCCTCGTCTCGTCCGTAATCCGTAATTCGGATTAGTTGAAGTCGAGGGTAACTGTGAAGGGGCCAGTATAGGTACCCGCACCATATGTTTCACTGTTCGAGAAAATGAGCGTCGCGCCGTAAGTCAAGTTCAACGCGCCACCTGCATCAGTGGTTGTACCACCAGCGTCCTCAGTGAGGGCACTCATGACAATATCCGGATTTGTACCTACTGTCAGCGCCGTAGTGTCCGGAATTGTAACCGTCATCGCGGTAAATGGTGGCGCCGCTGAGGCGTCCAACACCAGACGGGTTTCACCGCCACCTGCCAGCAATGCCACTTCGGTTGCGTCGGAGGTTGTCCGAGCACCCGAGGTTTCATTCATGGTCACGGTCACGTCGGTGCCAACGCTAATTGATTTCAATACAGCGATATCACCGAAATTCAAGGGTGTGGTTTCAACAAAAGTGAACCCGGTAATGATATCCACGGTCGCGGTGGTGTTAACGGACTCGGCATAAACAGCTGACGCCCCGAAAACAGAGGTTACCGCCGCAGCGATCGCGCCTTTGGTAATCCAATTCTTGTTCGACATTTTATTTCTCCTAAAAAAATACAGCTTCTGCAAGTTGCATTTCAGATTCTCATCATGCACTGCCGCATTCTGCGTGAGCACTTTTTGCTTTGGCGTTTAGCACCAGGGCGCCGGGGACTTCGAAAACTCTGTTTCCCTAGCTACAGGGGCCATCGGCAATCAGCCTGCCTCTAGCAATAACGCAACCACTCTGACCTCAAACAGTAAAGAAAAATTTAACTAAGATCGTAAATTTGCGTTAACTATACTGATCTTTTATTAACAAAAACTGCGGTTGAGGCCCTAAATATAGGGAATGAAAGTTAATTCATCGTAACAATCACTATGGAAAGCTTTATTTGGTCCAGAAAAACAAAGAATTTATTCTTGGTCTTTGTTAGAGCAGAATGTAGGTCTACAAACGGTAATTCAGGAAATAGAACGTTGAATTCCTGTCCCCGAGACCTCGAAGAGCTGAAGTAATGAGCGCAAGGCAGCATTTACTTTTACTGAATTACCTGACTTGCTATTCACAACGCACAAACCGAGGACTTTTCGAACAATTGTGAACGTGATTTCAGAAAATGCGGCCCAGGCGCTTTTTGAGGAAGCGCTAGACCATCATCGGCAGGGGCGATTCGCGGATGCCGAAAAGGGTTATTCCCTGGTTCTGGCCGCCGACCCTGACCATGCCGGGGCGCTCCATTACTTGGGATTGATCGCCCACCAGGGTGGCAACCATCAGCAAGCTGAGACCTTGATCAGGCGGGCGTTGGACGAAGACCCGGATCACGCCCTGTTTCATAACAGTTTGGGCGGTGTGCTTTTGTCTACGGGCAGGGTTGCCGAAGCTACGGAATGTTTCAGAGAGTCTGCCCGTCTTAAGCCTGATTTTCCCCAAGCACGCTCAAACCTGAGCGCAGGCCTTCATAATCTGGGGCAGGATAGCGAAGCCGAAGCTGAAGCACTGGAAGCGATCAAACTGCAACCACAGTTTCCTGATGCGTACGTAAACTTGGGCAACGCCCTCGAGTCGCTCGGAAAGTCGAGCGAAGCCCTAGAAAGCGCAAATCTGGCTCTAGAGCTGCAGCCCAATCACGGCCTGGCCCATGCGGTGGCAGGAAGTGCTTTGTTTAGCCTGAGGCGTTCCATGGACGCTCTCAATCACTTTGACCAGGCGCTGACGACTTGCCCCAACGATCCAGTCATTCACATGAACAGGGGCAATGCTCTGCTGGACCTCGGGCAGTTGAACGAGGCGATTTCGGCATCCCAAAATGCGGTTAAGATTAATCCTGCGCTGGCCATTGCACATGCCGTCCTTGGCGGTGCCTTAAAACAGCAGGGCCGAATTGGCGACGCACAACGGGCCTTTAGAAACGCGATGGCAGCCGAGCCAGATCGACCCAGTTTTCACTCAGACCTGCTTTTCGCTATGCACTATGACCATGGTCTAACGACGCAGCAGATATTGTTGGAAGCTGAGGCCTGGGACCGCAAATTCTGCGCGTCGGGAGAGGATATGCTCTCTTCACCCCCTGCATTCTCCACCGACAATTCTCGCCCGCTGCGTATTGGTTATGTATCAGCCGACCTTCGGCAGCATTCGGTGGGCTATTTTATGGAGGCAATCCTGCGGCATCACGATCCAAACGCCGTCGAGGTCTTTTGTTACTCGAATACCCGTTTGGAAGACGAACGTAGTGCGCTGTTTAAATCCTTGTGCCCCCATTGGACAAACATTACCCAAATGTCCGACGAGGTTACGGCCAAACAAATTCGCGACGACGAAATTGACATATTGATCGATCTTTCCGGACACACAGGCAGCAATCGTTTGCCTTTGTTCACCCGACGCCCTGCCCCCGTACAGGTGACTTACCTTGGTTTTCCGGGCACGACAGGGCTCGATACCATCGATTACCGCCTAACCGATGCCGTTGCCGACCCCGAAGGAGCTGACGACGGGGCTTATTCAGAAACTCTGATGCGCCTGCCCTCTGGTTTCCTGTGTTACACGCCGCCTGATGACGCGCCTCAAGTAATCGCGCGAGGCGGTGGTCCGCTAACCTTTGGCTCGTTTAACAATGTGCCTAAAATTAACGATCAAGTGATTGGCGTTTGGTCGCGAATATTGGAGAAGGCACCTGGCACTAGGCTCTTTTTGAAACATCGTTCGTTTTCAGATGGAATGACCCGGCAATACTACGAAGCTTTGTTTAGTAAATTCGGCATCAGTGTGGACCGCTTAACCCTCGCCGGATTCATCGACGGCACAGATGGTCATTTGGCCGCTTATGGCCAGGTGGATGTGGCATTGGACACCTTCCCCTACAATGGCACGACGACGACCACCGAAGCCCTGTGGATGGGCGTCCCGGTCGTAACCCTGGCTGGCGACCGCCACGGCGCCCGGGTCAGTGCAAGCTTGCTAACTCAAGCAGGGTTAACATCCCTGATTGCACCGGACATAGAAGGCTATGTGTCGCTGGCGGTTGACCTCATGGCCGATGAAATTACGCGGAAAAAATACCGGCTAGGACTGAGGGAACGGCTAAAGGCCTCCGCCCTCATGGATGGGTCCGGGTTCACCCGCACCCTTGAAGAAGCCTATCGCCACATGTGGCGTGAAAAAGGCGAACATCCATGACCGGCGACCAACAAGTAACCGTCGAGGGCGCTTATCGGATCGCTGTTGAACACCATCAGGCTGGCCGCCTGAATGAGGCCGAAGCTATTTGCCGGCATTTGATCGCCCAAGTCCCCGGGTTCCCGGATGCCCACCATATGCTGGGCCTTCTACTTCACCAGGCCGGACACAGTGAAGAAGCCTTACCAGTTCTCGAGAACGCCCTCGCACTCATGCCTGACAACCCTGCTGTCCATTTCAATTTGGGCAATGCACTGAAGGCCACTGGCGATTTAGCTCAAGCCGTCTCCCACTACCGAATTGTTATTGGCACGCTGCCGGACAACCCGGATGTACTCAACAATTTTGGCACGGCATTGCATGAGCTTGGCGACTTGGCCGAAGCCGAAATCCACCTTCGGCGTGCGACACAAGTTCAGCCGAGCTCATGCAATGCCTGGGCTAATTTATGCACTGTTTTGGCGGATTTTGGAAAATATAGCGATGCAGAGAAAGCTGGCCGGCAAGCGGTGACAATCGCGCCTGAGTTCGGCAACGCTCACTATAATCTTGGGAACGCCTTAAGCCAGCAGCATCGACTGGAAGAGGCAATCCATCACTTCCAGGAAGCCATTCGCTTGGAACCGGCACTGGCCATTGCCCACAACAATCTTGCCAACGCATTTCTTGCTCAAGGCCGGTTTACGGAGGCCACGCTAGAGTACCAGCGCACAACTGAACTCGCACCTCAAGTGCCATTGTTTCACTCAAATTTCGTGTCCTCTCTGCAATATGGCGGGAACGACGATCAGGTCATCGCGACAGCAGCAGGAAAATGGGCCGCCCAGCATGGATCGCCGCCGGTTGGGGAGGTGGTGCCTCTTGCCAACAATCCGGACCCAGACCGGCCACTTAGAATTGGCTATGTGTCACCAGACTTCCGGCGACATTCAGTAGCCTGGTTCGCCGACGCTTTCATCTGCGCCCATGACCAAGAGCAGTTTGCCGTTACTTGTTATTATAACAACGGGTTTGAAGACGAGGTCACAGAGCGATTCCGAAACGCCAGCAACACGTGGCGCGATATCTTCAATTTAAGTGACGAGGCCACCGCGAAAATAGTCCGGGACGACGGTATCGATATTCTTATCGACCTTGCGGGACATAGCATGAAAAACCGAATGCCCTTGTTCGCCCTCCACCCTGCACCCGTGCAAGCAACTTATCTGGGCTTTCCGGGGACGACAGGCCTAGAGACTATCGACTACCGCCTGACCGACGCATGGGCTGATCCGGAAGGCGGTGGCGATCAGTGGTACACAGAGCAATTGGTTCGGCTGGAGGGCGGGTTTTTATGTTACACGCCGCCCAGCGCGGCGCCTGACGTAGGGCCGGTTCCTGCGCTTGGCGCCAGACAGGTCACATTTGGCTCGTTCAACAATCTGTCCAAGCTGACTCCCGAAGCGATCAATGTTTGGGCTAAGATTTTGGATGCGGTGCCAGGTTCACGTTTGATCCTGAAAACCAAAGCGCTGACAGATACCGGCGCGCAGGAGCGGGTTCGGGAGCTGTTTCAAAATAATGGAATTGCTGGTGATCGTCTGGAGTTACTGGCTTTAGTACCGGACACAATGGGTCACTTAAGCGTCTATAACCGGGTGGACATCGCCTTGGATACCTTTCCTTACAATGGCACCACGACCACCGTGGAAGCCCTGTGGATGGGTGTACCGACGATCACTTTATCTGGCGACCGTCATGCCTCTCGCGTGGGCACAAGCATTATGAACATGGTCGGTCTCGATAATCTGATCGCCACTCAGGAGGACGAGTACGTTGCCAAAGCGGCGGCCTTGGCGACTAATCTTGATGAATTGGCTGAGCTGCGTTCTGGCATGCGCGACCGCATGCGAGGATCCCGCCTGCTCGACGCGGAAGGATTCACACGCACGCTCGAAGGTGCCTACCGGCAGATGTGGCGCACTTGGTGCGCCAGCACCTGACCGGCTTTTCTATTAGGCGAACGCCCTTACTTGGGCGCCATGCGAATAGCACCATCCAAACGAATGGTCTCGCCGTTCAACATTTCGTTTTCACACATCTGCATGGCAAGCGACGCGAATTCGTCCGGCCGGCCGAGGCGCGAAGGGAAAGGTACTTGCGCGCCGAGGCTTTGCTTAGCGGCTTCGGACAGCGAATTTTCGAGCAAGGGTGTCAGGAAAATGCCAGGTGCGATAGTCAGCACACGAATACCGGAGCGCGCAAATTCGCGCGCGAGCGGCAAGGTCATGCCGACAACCCCCGCCTTCGAAGCAGCATACGCGGGCTGCCCGATTTGACCATCGAAAGCCGCAACTGATGCCGTGTTGACGATGACGCCGCGCTCTTGGGTATCTAGCGTTTCTTCTTCCATCAAAGCAGCGGCAGCTAATCGAATCACGTTGAAGGTCCCAAACAAATTGATGTCGACAATCTTGGTGAATGTCTCAAGTGGCATCGGACCGTCGCGGCCTACTGCCTTGGCCGGGCTGCCAACACCCGCGCAGTTAATGATGATCCGTGCTGTACCGTGTGCAGCCGCTGTTTCTTTAAGCGCCGCTTCGACGTTTTCAGTGTTTGTCACGTCGCATTTCGCAAACACGCCGCCGATCTCTTCGGCAACCTTTTTGCCTAGTTCTTCGTTCATGTCGAAGATCGCAACCTTTGCGCCTTTGGCTGCCAGCGCGCGCGCAGTGGCTCCACCCAGGCCCGATGCGCCACCAGTTACGATGGCAGGCTGACCATTTACGTCCATGAGAATTCCCCTTCGGTTTGGTTTAATGACCGGCGCCCAGCTTCGCCAGCCGCCCTGAAAATCTGGGCGGAGACTAGCCTCGCGACGCTCAAATTGAAAGTTTTATGACTGGACTTCCAATCCCGCAATCAAGGAGGCATTACCGCCAGCAGCGGCAGTATTAATCGTAACTGTACGCTCGGTCGCGTAACGGTGAAGTGTTAGCGGTCCGCCCGCCTTGGGCCCTGTACCCGACAAACCTTCGCCGCCAAAGGGCTGAACTCCGACAACGGCACCGGTCATACCCCGATTGACATAGGTATTGCCCACGGCAAGCCGCGCTTTGATGTAATCAATCGTCTCGTCGATCCGGCTGTGTATTCCCATGGTAAGACCGTAGCCCGTGGCATTGATATCATCCAATACTTGATCTAACTGGTCGCGAGCGTAACGCACGACGTGAAGTATGGGGCCGAAAACTTCCCGGTCCAGTTGATGAATGCCGTCAATTTCGAAGATGTGAGGCGCAACGAAGGTCCCGTGGTGACATTCGGGCGATACCGGTAAAGACCAGATGGCTCTGGAACGCTTTTTCATCTGCGCGATATGAGTGTGCAATACTTCGGCGGAGTCCTGATCAATCACCGGTCCAACATCTGTTGAGAGAAGCGCTGGATCGCCCAGCTTGAGCTCCGCCGTGGCACCGGTGATCATCTCGATCATTTGATCTGCCACATCTTCCTGCACGAACAGAACCCGCAGTGCCGAGCACCGCTGCCCCGCGCTGCCGAAGGCAGAGCCCTGTACATCAACGGTGACTTGCTCAGGCAAAGCACTTGAATCCACAATCATGACATTCTGGCCGCCGGTCTCAGCGATCAGCGGCACGATGGCGCCGGGCCGATGGGCGAGCGCGCGGTTAATCACGCCGGCGGTCTCGGTCGAACCCGTGAAGGCGACCCCATCCACGCGCGGGTCCGAAACCAAAGCGGTCCCTAGTGATTCCCCATCGCCAAAAATTACGTGAACCACATCCCGGGGCACGCCCGCGTCCCACAGTGCATCCACCGCCCGCATTGCCATTAGGGGTGTTTGCTCGGCCGGTTTCGCGACCACGGCATTGCCCGCTGCCAGCGCGGCCGTCACTTGTCCCATAAAAATGGCCAGCGGAAAATTCCACGGACTGATGCAGGCAAAGATACCCCGGCCATGGAGTGCGATGTGATTACGTTCGCCAGTGGGCCCCGGCAAATCAACGGGCAT
>Ga0315336_1003807_pt1 | contig 19313 bp, 26 predicted proteins | sample ASW5metaG_FD_204512 | JGI IMG/M metagenome (GOLD analysis project Ga0315336, IMG submission 204512) | Ammonia-oxidizing marine archaeal communities from Monterey Bay, California, United States - ASW #5 | ecosystem: Environmental > Aquatic > Marine > Intertidal zone | place: USA: California... | reverse complement strand
TTCGCCGTGGGTGGCCAAACCTTTAATCGCGCCGCTCCCACGGGTAGCAGCAGCGGCGAGTACGTGGACGGGGTGGGCGTTCAGCAGGAATTGATGCCCACCGGCGCCAGGGGCCTTAACGCCCACGTGGACACCACTCAGACGGTGGAGTACAGCACGTCGCCTCCAACTTCCGGTGATCACTGGAAGCTACCCGCCCGTTGCGGATTTTACGAAGAAGGATTGCCCGACGAGCAGATCGTCCACAATTTGGAGCACGGTAACATCGTGGTTAGCTACAATCTGTCCAGCGGCGAGAAAGTGGATCAACTGAAGGACGCGTTGGACGGTATCGGACTGAGCTCGATATGGGGAGTTACCCGTTCCTACGATAAGATTCCTTCCGGAACCATCTCTCTTGCTGCGTGGGGAGTCATGGACACCATGGAAGAGGTTGACTCGGAGCGGATGAACACCTTCTTCGAAACCTACTCCGGAGCCTTGGGGCCGGAAAGAATCATTTGCCCAGGCGCCGATCAACAACATAATCGTTAATACTTGATGCGGACGGTGTTTCCGAATCCAGTCTCTTTGTTTCGTAGTCAACGGCAGTGACCCGGTTCCCTCACTCCATCTCGTTCCTGAAAACGGGACACCGGTTAAACTTATCATCTGACGGAAGCAGGTTAATATGTTGGGGAAGCAGTGACAAGGCAGGTCAAGTTTGTATCTGGCTAAGGTGTACGTAACCCTTAAACCCACGGTCAACGACCCTCAGGGCCTGACCGTCCTAGCCACTTTGCGGAACCTGGGATTTACGACCGCTGCGGAAGTCAGGGTAGGCAAATACCTGGAGGTCCATATCGATAGCCCAGACCGGTCCCTGGCAGAGTCTCAAGTTCATGAGATGTGCCGGGAACTGTTGTCCAACCCGGTTATCGAAGAATACCGCTTCGACCTGGAAGAGACCAACCAAGCCAGGGAGACACCGAGGCCCTAAAAATTAAACTCCGTGTCTCTGTGGCCAATAAAAATCACAGGAGCCAGCAATCATGACAACCACCGCAAATAACACCTATGTCTATGTTGGGGCCGAAACCAGCGGCCTATATCGTTTGTCCCCCGGCTCTTCCCAGTGGGAGGAACTGACCAACGGACTGCCGGCCAACCCCATCGTTCCCGGGGTAACGATCCATCCCGACAACCCTGAAATCATCTACGCCGGGACCCAGGAGGGACCCTACCGCAGCACAGACCGCGGAGACCACTGGGAGCGGCTCGACTACCCTGCGTCTGGAGCTCCGGTATGGACATTCATGTTCCGGCCCGGCGACCCTAGCGTGATGTATCTGGGGACCGCGCCGGGCGAGATTTACCGCAGCGTCAACAGCGGGGATTCTTGGCAGAAGCTGAACGCTACCATGGGCGCTAACGAATGCGCCATGGCATTCCCCACTCGGGTCGTTGCCCTGGCGGCGGATCCTAGCCATCCCAATGAGATGTACGCAGCCCTGGAGGTTGCGGGGGTTATTCGCTCCGACGACGGCGGCGATACTTGGGACGAGATTACCGGCTCTTTGGCTCCCAGCGAAGACACGCTGGATCTGCATGGCGTCCAGTGCAGTGCCGCCACTCCCCACACGGTATACATCACCACCCGTCAAGGGCCTTTCATCGGTCCTGACCGGGGCCAGGAATGGATACCGGTGGAGTTCAGCCAATACTCTCCCATCACCTACACTCGGGACCTAAGGGCATCGCCCACCGATCCCAACTCCATGTACGTCTCCATCGGCGCTTCCGCCAGAAGTTCCCAGGGGGCGTTGTACCGCAGCCGGGACCTGTTCAAGACCTTTGAGCGGGTGGACCGGGGTATAACCGCCAACGCCACCATGATGGCGGTATCGGTAGACCCCCGGGCGCCCAGCCACATCTACTGCATCGCCAGAGATGGCCAAGTCTTCGGAACTTTGGACGACGGAGCTACCTGGACCACCTATCAACTACCGGACAAAGCCAAAGAACTGAGAGGCCTAGCCGCCGGCTAACCTCTGCTGTCTCGAAGCGGCCCGCAGCGGGGTTAGGGGCATGCCGCAACCATCGCAAAACGCGTGGTCAGGGCTAGGTACAAATTCTAATCCGCAAGCCGGATTGGGACAGTTCGCCAGCGCCATTGTACCTCCGAGGCTACTGTGCCCTTATTCTACATGAATATCGAATAATGGAGTAGCGGCTCGGCATTTGAGCGGATTTTGACTCCGAAACTCGTTGAATTCGCTCATAAAATCCAACAGATTGTTCTTGGGAGTCATACCGGATCTAACGTTCTTGTCTCGGTCCTCGGCGTCCAAAGAATTCCTGAGCGCCTTCCGGCACCAGCGTGATGGACGTGGCCTTAACGGTTCCCTCTTCGTCTCGATCGCCCGTCACTCGGATCTGAACGCCCTGCGTCAAGTCTTCCATGGTACCATCGACGATTTTTCGCACGGTGGTTTCTTCGTACGTGTTCACTGTCACCGGCCCTCTAGGGGTAGTGATGGTTAGAGTGTTTCCGTCTATGTTTTCTATATCGCCACCGACCCCACCCCGGCCACGGCGTTCACCGCCTTCCGCACCGCCTCTAGGCCCTTCGAACCCCCAGCTACCGTCACCGTCAACCCGAGGGCCGCTAGAGTCCGGACCACCTTGACCGGCGCGCTGCGCTCCCCCTTCGAGTCCAGCGCCTTGCCCGCCTCGCTGTCTCTGGCCACCAGGCCCGGCTCTCTGTTCCCGCCCTGGAGACCGGTCTACCTGACCCTGGGAGAAGTTACCGGCCCGTTGAGCGCCACTAAGCTGTTCGCTTTGAGTTTTGCCCAGAGCTACTCCCCCGGCGAATGCTCCGCCTAGAGAACCTCCCAAAATCAGGGCAACCATTAGAAACAATGAGAATACTTTGTTCATTCCTTATCTCCTAATCCGGTCTAGATGGCTACTCGTAACGCAGTGCCTCTATGGGGTGCAACCGAGCGGCCCGCATAGCCGGATAAATACCAAAGAAAAGTCCGATGGCCGCTGAGACTACCAGAGCCAGTCCGGCAACCTCAGGACTGAATACGGTTTGGGTGGGAGTGCCTAGCAGGCTCCTTCCATTCAATAATGTGGCCAGCAACAGGCCCAACAGCACTCCCGCAGCGCCACCGCCCAGGCTGAGCAGTGTCGCTTCGGATACGAACTGGAGCAATATGTCCCGGCGCTTGGCTCCCATGGCCTTGCGGATGCCAATCTCCCGGGTCCGCTCGGTCACGGACACCAGCATGATGTTCATGATTCCGATACCGCCGACCAGCAATGAGATTCCGGCGATGGCGCCGAGGAAGACGACGAACGTGTTGGTCGTCTCCTGAAGGGTCTCGATGGTCTCCTGCTGGCTGGTGATGGAGAAGTCGTCTTCACGGGTTATCCTATGCCTCAGGCGAAGTACTGTTGCCACTTCTTTAATGGCCTTATCAACATGTTCCACGTCACGCAGTTGGACGTTTATGGTCTGGACGTTGATTCCCCCCTGGGCAGTTCGTTGGGAGGACAGACGGTAATAAGCGGTGGTGATAGGCACCAAGGCTTGGTCGTCCAGCGAGAAGAACCGGTTCCCCCCGCCCTTGCTTTCCAGCACCCCAATGACCTCGAATTGGCGGGATTTTACGCGGACCTTTTGACCCACCGGATTCCTAAAGCCGAACAAAGTCTCGGCCACCTCAGAACCCAGCACCACCACTTGGGAGTTCTCCCTTACATGACCTTGTGTGATGAACTCTCCATTGCTGAGTTCGAAGTTACGGGCTGACAGGTATTCCGGAGTGACTCCATAAACCCGTGTGTTGGTGTTGTTTCTACCGGCCACCACCTGTACTGACGTGCTAATCTCCGGAGCCACTGCCGCCACCGAAGGCGTGAAGACCTCGTCCTTGAGGGCGAATGCGTCAGCCATAGTCAAGGTGGTTGCCGAACCCTGGCCGCTGGAGAAGCCTCCTTGGTTGGCGTCTCCCGGTCTCACGAATAGCAGGTTGGTGCCCAGCGATTCTATCCGCTGGGTTATGGATTGCTGGACGCCCTTACCGATGGACATGAGGGTTATGACGGCGGCAACGCCTATAACAACTCCCAACAGGGTCAGTCCGGCCCGCATCTTGTTGGAACCCAAAGAGGATAGGGCGGTGAACAGGATGGTCTGTACGTTCATATCCCGTCTTCCTCCCCGCTCCCGGAAATGGCTACTGCCATGCGTTGGTTTCCCACCTTTTCGTCTCCGACTACAACTCCGTCCCTGGTGGTGATGATTCGCCGGGTGGATTCGCCAATCTCCGGCTCGTGGGTCACCACCACCACGGTGAGTCCTTCTTCCTCGTTCAACCTTTGTAGAATCGCGACAATCTCTTCGCTGGACTGGCTATCCAGGTTGCCGGTTGGTTCGTCGGCCAGAACCAGTGAGGGATTCTTCACCAGAGCGCGGGCGATGCCTACCCGCTGTTGTTGGCCGCCCGAAAGTTCGGTCGGACAATGGTTCACCCTGTCGCCCAAGCCCACTTTCTCCAATGCTTCCAAGGCCCTGCGCCGCCGGTCACGCCCGTCGCCGTAAAGCAGGGGCAACTCCACGTTGGCCAGCGCCGTCAAGCGAGGCAACAGGTTGTAAGTCTGGAAGATAAAGCCAATCTTTCGATTGCGAATCTCCGCCAGCCGGTCGTCACTCAACCGGCCCACGTCGTCCCCGTCAAGGATGTACCGGCCCGAAGCGGGAACATCCAAACAGCCAATCAGATTCATCAGCGTCGACTTTCCCGAACCGGATGGACCCATGATGGCGACCATTTCGCCTGCGTCAACGGTTAGCGACACCCCCCGTAAGGCGGGAACTTCTATGTTGCCCATCCGGTATATCTTGGTAACGTTTTCCAGTTCTATCATGCTGTGTTATCCCTCACCGCCAGCCCGGCTATCGCTGGCCTCCCCGGGACCCGCCGCCGCCTCTTCCGGATGGTCCGGTAACCCGCCCGAATTGGCGGAAGCTGAATTGGCCGGTGTCGACATCGTCGGATACCATGGCTACTTGGTCACCGTCGGTCAAGCCGGTGCGCACCGCCACCCAAAATTCGTCGGAGTCGCCAAGTTCCACGGACCTTTCTTCGATTTTACCTTCTTCGTTGATCACCCGGACGATAGGCTGGTCGAAGGTTCCGTATAGTGCTTGTTGGGGCACGAGCAACACGTTTAGCTCTTCCCGAAGAACGATGCTAGCGACGGCGCTGAGGCCTTCCCTAAGTGTCACATCACTGGGAACCTGGACTTGGACCCGGATAGGGTAGGTTACTACTCCCTGTTGGTTACTTGCGCCGGAAGATATCTCCGTGACAGTCCCCTGCAATGTTGCGCCTTGTAGGGCGTCCAGTGTGACGTTTGCCCGGATGCCAAGCTGGAGCGACAACACGTCGATCTCGTCGACTATTCCGTCAACTTCGACAACCGACGGGTCGACTATATCTAGAATCGCAGTGTTCGCTTGCACCGTATCACCGCTTTCGATGTTGAGCTGGGATACGAAGCCAGCAAAGGGCGCACTGATCGCCGAATCGTCCAGCGATTGCCGGGCATCCTTTAAGGCAAACTGGGCGGATAGTAACGACGTCTCAGCGACGGCAACCTGCAACGGGTCAGGTCCGACCGCTAATTCGGCCAAGGTTTCTTGGGTATCTGCTAAGGTTGCTTTTGCCAAAGCTACTTGATTCGTCTTGAGCGCCACGTCCAACGGGTCTGCTCCGGACAACAAGTCGGTCAGGTCCTCTTCCGCTTCGATCACAGCTGCGCTTAGACGGGCCATGTCTGCGTCCTTGGACGCTGTCTCCAGCGGGTCAGGGCCATCCAGCAGCAATGCCAGGTTCTCCTCGGCATCGGCTAGGCTGACCTGGGCCAGTGAGAGGTTAGCTTCGCGCAATGCCAACTCCGAAGGGTCGGCGCCGGCGGTGATTGCAGTCAGTATCTCTTCGGATGTGGCCAAGCTGATTCGAGCGTTGGCCCTGATGGATTCCGCCGCTGCCAATTCCTTAGCGGTGGCATTGGAAGATTTGGCGGCGGCTAAAGTGTCTTCCGCAATCTCCAATTCCTCCGCGGCAGCTGCGGTCTCGACTACTTGGATCGCCACTGCTAGAGGAGTGCCCTGATCTTCAACATCGGTCAGGGCTTGTGTCGCAGCGGACAGGTCTGCTTGAGCCACCGCTAGAGCGGATTGGCGTTGCTGACTGACCAGTGAGTCCGGACCTTGTTCCAGGGTGGCTTTGACCTGCTGGGTCTTGGTCAGGGTGGCTTCGGCCAATTCAACCGCAGCCTCCAGATCCCGGAGTTGCAACGGGTCGGGTCCTTGCTCCAACCGGGTTAGCTCTTGTTCCGAGTCCGCCAGGGAAGTCTTCGCAACTTCGACCGCTGACTCCAACTGGCGGCGCCTGACAGTATCGGCGCCAGTCTCCAGCCTGATCAGATCCTGTTGAACCTGTTGGAGTTTGGCTTCGGAAAGTTCGACGGCCGCCTCAAGCTGGTCGGCTTCGGCAAGCGATTCCACGGTTTCAGTCAGATCCGTCAAGAGGAATTCCTTAGACCACTGAAGTGAGTTGATGTGTCCATCCAGGCCGCTCAGCCCTGCGCTGGCAGAGGCCGTAGCGCTTGCGATACTTTTATCTACGTTAATCAGTTCCTCTTCGATATAGGCCCTCTCGGTTCGGTCCTTCTCTAGGCGTCTGGTGTTTCTCGCTTCGTAAGCCTCAAAGGCGTCACGCGCCCCCATCAGATCAAATTGTGCGGCAGGCTCATCCAAACGAGCTTGGGCTAGTTGAGTGTTGTAATCTCTATGGAAGTCGACTAAGGCTTGTTCCGCCTGGTCCAAAGCCGTGGCGGCCAAAGCCGCGCCTTCCCCGCCCTCTGCCAATTCCAAGTTATAGTTCGGCGAATAATCGGTTAGGGCTCTTTGCGCCAGGTCCAAAGCCACCTCGGCCTCGGCTTGGTCCTGCCGCGCTTGGGCCAGGTCATCGGTGTAAAGCTGGGGTAGATTGGTCAGAGACTCTTCGGTGGTATCCACGGCCAGTTCCGCGTCGGCTTTGGCCTGACGGGCGAGGGCAACCTGTTGAGTGTAGTCCCGGGCGAAGCCGGACAACTCTTGCCGGCTGACGTCGAAAGCTAATTCTGCATTTGATTTGGCCTCTTGAGCCTGGGCCAATTGCGTCGAGTAAACCCGGGCTAGACTGGCAACTGCTCGTTCAGCCGACTGCAGGTCCAGCCGGGTATCGGCTGCCAACTTACGCTGGGTTTCTATCACCTGGCCGGAATAAGGCTTTCGGGCTTCCTCCAAAGCATAATTCGCCTCTTGCAGCCCCAGTTCCGCGTTGGCCGCTGCCTCCTGCGCCTGTGCTAGGGCAAGAGGGTTTATGATCCTGGCTTCTTCCAACACGTCTGTGGCGTTGCTAAGGTCCAATTCTGCTTGAGCAACCTGCTGGACCAAAGTGGCCACGGAAGTGGCGTCGAGCTTGGACAGAATCTGACCGGCAGTTACCGCCGAGCCTTCTTCAACTAGAAGCTCCACGACGGTTCCGGGAGAACCGAATGTAAGCGTTTCGCGGTTGGGGAACGCCAAGATACCGTTGGTGGTGATTTCATTGACCAGATCCCCGTATCTGACGGGAATCAACTGTTGGTCTTCTTCTAGTTCCACCAGTGTTGGGGAACTGCTGCGGACATATCCCCCGTAGGTTGCGCCGGCGGCGCCGAAAAAGACCACCGCCAGAACAGCTATCTGCCAGATTTTCAGAGTTTTGAAAGCATTCCATGTTGATACCATAATCGTCTACCTCTCACCTCTTCGTCTCTTCTATGGTAAGTATCCTCAGTATACAAGTTATGTCTTCCCGAATCCCAAATCTTGAACCTATTGTTCGCAGGAAATCGCAGTACTCAAAGTAGAGAAGGGCGCACTCGATTCAGGAAGTAGGTCCGCGATTCACGGACTCTCACGCTGCGCCTTCGGTCGTTTTTTCTACCAGAGGTATTTCAAAGGTAAACCGGCTGCCATGACCCAATGTGATTCCGGCGTAGATGTAGCCGCCATGAGCCTCTACTGATTGCTTGGCGGTGGTGAGCCCCATCTCAGCGCCACCGGTGGGCCGGGCGCGGGATGGGTCCGCCTGGTGAAAACGTTCGAATAGATTCGGAAGTTCTTCGGCGGTATCCCTTAACCTGTTTCTGACAGGGTGATTGTCGCTCTTGTCGGGCCGGCTTCCGCCAATAAGCGTTCGACTCGGCCGCTGAGGGGAGTGTGCTGGATAGCGTTTTCTAAAAGATTGCTGACCACCTGAGCGATGCACGTGCGGTCCATGTTGACCAGAGGGAATCCGGTTGGGTTTGGATCGATAGTTCGATTCCCTCCGCTTCGGCCCTGGCCTGAAAGGCTTCAACCGAGCGATTCAGAACGCCTGGCAATGGATCTTCCACCAGGTTCAAGCGAAGGTTTCCTCGTTGGCCTTAAGCAACCCGCCATTGACCGCCTCAAGGTATCGTTGAATGTTGGAAAGAGGAGTTCTCAACTCGTAGGCCGCATCGGCAACCAAGTTCCTCCACTGTTCCTCTACGTTCTGCAAACTCCTGCATGGTGTTGAAAGACCCGGCTAGGTCTGCATGCTCGGTGGACCCTGTTGTCGCTACTCTTTGGGGCAGGTCGCCGCTGCCTAACCGGCGGGCCGCACTACCCAGGGCCTGCATGCGAGAAAGCAACCTGCGGGATACCAATGAGACCATCACTACACCGACCACGCCAGATGCCAGTCCGGTCCACACAAGGTAACGGTTGGCCGTGGACGCGAGCCGTGAGATAGGCGGCTCCCGAATGGCGCCGGGCACGTTATCTGCATCCAAGGCGACGGAGCCAACTTCTTGGTCGCCGACGATGATGGGCGATGATCTGATTCTCCTACCATGGGCGGCGCCACGGGATTCCAAAATCCCGGTGTGAGTCTCCCACGATAACGCTGTGCTCGTTGGTAACTACGATGTGCCGGCCAGATACTCCGCCCCCTTGCTCTAAAGCCGGTTGAATCTCTCTCCATTGGGTTTCCGCGGAGTAATTTCGTGAAACCATTCTTTCGATGGGGCCCGGCGTATGTCGTTGCGCCTGGTCTCCAACGCTTCGGCTTCCCGCTCGGCGGCCTGTCCCACGTAGTAGCTGACGCTGACCATGGCCAGAATCAGGATCGCAGCGAATCCTATCATTAAGCAAAATTGCAGGATGGATAGCACGTTATGCATCGCCAAGCTTGTAACCTACCCCATAGATGGTGTTGATGTACTTTATTGCCCCACCATTTCCCCCGGCCGCTGCTTTAATCTTGCGCCGCAGGCTATAAACGTGGGAATCGACAAACCTATCGAATCCCTCGAAATCATAGCCAAATACGCGGTCGATAATCTGACCTCGCGTGAAAGTCCTGCCCGGTTCCTGTATCAACAATACAGGCAACCGGACCTCTGTTGGAGTGATGTGAACTTGGGTTTCACCTACATATACGGTATGATTCCGAGTGTCTACTGAGATTGGTACGTAGGTCAAACTTGAGGTACCGGTTTCCTGCCCGTCACTGGCGGCGCAGCGTTCGACGGCACGGATGCGCGCCGCCAGTTCCCGAGGACTGAAGGGCTTGGTGACGTAGTAGTCGACTCCGATGTCCAGTCCGGCCAGACGGTCCTCTTCATCGGCCCAGGCGGTCAACATGACGATGGGGACGTCGGACTCCTGGCGCAGGGTTCGGCAAATCTCGGGCCCGTTCATGCCAGGCAACATCAAGGCCAAGACAATCAGGTCTGGCTAAGCTTGGCAAGGGAAGCTCAGCCCAGTGATGTCATCGGTTGCGTACAGAACGTTGCGGCCGTCCTGGCGCAGGTAAATCTGGACCACCTCCACCGTCTGGGTGTCATCCTCCAATATTAAGACCGTGTTTGCCACCTGCTTACTCCTGACCGGCCTACCAGTGCGTAGACTTCCCTCAACAAGGTCTTTGAGGAAAGTCTACGCTGCCAATCTCTTTATTGGGAAGTTTGGTCAGGCTCCAATGAAAGCTCGGTGGGAGCCACTTCTTGCTCAGTTGAATCCTGGCCATCGTGGAACAACGCTCCGGGGCTGGTCCAGTCATGGCCACCCCAACGCCCACCGCGCCGGTACATATTCATGCCGGACAGTTTGCCGCCGAATCGTTTGGCATGACCGAAGGCTGGTCCCCTGTGGCCGCGTTTCCGGAAACTACCGGCCAAGGAATCGGAGCGGGACTGGAACCAAAGGGGTTGCTCATCAGCTTCCTCGGAAGTGATGAAACCCTGCTCGACTTTGCGGTCCAGCGCTTCTCTGTATTTTTCGCTCTGCTGGTCATTGCGGGCTTGTTGGAAAGCGTCTTCAACCGTCGTTTCCTCAAGTCCCAGAATTGTGGCTACCCGGCCCAGAAGCGTTGCGGATCCCGGTGTAGGCACTGGTGTGGATGTGGCCGCCTCTTTGCTACCGGCTTCTTGAGCCATAACGGCGCCGCCGGTGATGGCCGCCTACAGAAGCCCGGCAACTGCCAATATGGTTATCCAACGTCTCCACAAATCGGTCCCTCCTTCCAAGTTTGCGACAACTCTGTGGCCTATTATTCACATCGACGAGGATGTGATGTTGTTCATTTGTAGCGGCCAATCTTGAAGTAAGTTTCAAGGAAGACGGATTTTCGGATATGAGTTATGGTTAAGTTAAGGAGAACGCCGCCAGAGGGTGCTTTCAGAGGTGCGAATCATAGAATCACCAAAAGAAAACGCCGCCTGAAAAGGCGGCGTTCTTACTTGGGCGGATGATTTGTTGGGTTTAATCGATGGGAATTGTTAACCAAGAAAGATGCGCGATCTGGCTAGGAACTGCGCGTCTTGGTTCGTAACGAACCCATATATCCTTCGGTTTTATTCCGCATCGTATTGGCCCGCATCGCCACGAATCTCCGGGTCACCTTGCCCGGCTTCGGGGCCAGCAAGATACCTGCGGCGGCTCCCACGGCTGTCGCGGCTACAAGGGCGGTCATGAATCTGTTGCTGCTAGACATGTTAGTTCCTCCTCCAGTGTCCTGATTTCTTGGCGAATGAGACTATTGATTGTGTTGTCTATTTAACCTGATGCTGCGTTACCTGGGAATTACCGGAGCCGGACGCACAACCACTTGAATCGGCCAAAACGGAGACAACCCGGTAGACAAAGTGCGTCCTTGGTGAACTTAGAAAAGGAGATAACGGAGCATACGGTCGCACTTTCTCCGACATGCTGGATGGTTACGGCATGGGTATAATAACCCGCAATGGCTACCAGATTCAAAAGCGTGATTGCCTTCCTGGCCTTGGCGTTGGCCATGGGATGCGCCACCCCGCCCCAGCTACTACAGAGCCTTTCTTAGCTAGGACACTCGACGCAGAAATCTACCCAAAGAATGCCGCCACTTTCTTGCTAAACCCCATCTCACTGGGCAAGGGTGGCTGTTCTCCGGGGATGATAGTGACCAAGACATACTGCCCAAACAAGGGTGACAGGTCGATGAATGGGTCGGGCCGGTTTTCAACATAGACGGTAAGACGGCTCAGATTCAGATGGATTCCAGTCAGGCGGTAGCGGTGAGACTGAAACTTACAACGCCGCCTACCGCCACGCCGACCGATACACCCATCCCACCGGCTGACTCGACTCCCGCCGACGAAGGAGGCGGGCTAGGCCAAAATATAGCTTCAATACGCTTTGAAACGAGTGGTGGAGGTGAAGGGAATCGAACCCTTGGCCCCCTGCATGCAAAGCAAGAGAATTAGGAAAGCCTCAAACCACCGCTATTCAGGCACGAATCTGGTCAGCAAAGCATCCGAAGCCAATATGCTGGATTGACAAATCTACTGGCACGTATGCTTATTCGGCAGGTCTAAATTCAGCCAGGACATCTCTTGCGCAATCCACGGTATATCTTCGTTAACAAGATGACCCGGTCAATTTAAGCGAATATAAAACCTATACTTTAGTCAAAATCTTATGGGTTTCAAGGGCATCTGAAAGTAAGTCTTCTTGAGAGGGTCCGCTGAACAATATATGACCCATTTTCCGATTAGGACGGACATCCGGTTTACCGTACGAATAGATTCGTGTGTTCTGGTTTTCTAAGATTCGATTTGTCGTACATGAATCGGTGAGCTTTGTGTACTCTTCTCCCAACACATTTAACAAAACTGACGGTGTAATTTGCAGTGGCGTTACAAGTGGTAGGCCTACTAGTGCCCTAATCTGAAGTTCATACTGAGACACTGTGAAAGAGTCTATTGTGTGATGTCCTGAGTTATGTGGCCGTGGAGCAATTTCATTGACCAAAAGTTCTTCATTTTCTAGCAGAAACATCTCCACACAAAAAACACCGGGATCTCCTATGTTCTTTACGACTTCTTGAGCGAGTTCCTGAGCATTTCTCTCTATTTCCGCGGAAATTCTAGCTGGAGATATGCTTATTCTCAAAATACCATTTTCATGAATATTCTCAGTTGGCGGGAAATTCACTAATTTGGTTCTACCATCGTAGGCCACAACAACTGACAGCTCAATTTTATAAGGGACTACTTTCTCAACCACCCACGGGCCATTTCCCTTCAAAACGTTTTCGATACGGGCGATATCCTGAGAGTTGGATATTTTCCATTGCCCATGACTGTCATATCCCAGCGTGGCGGTTTTTACTATCCAAGGTAGTTCTATCTGAATGCCACCTAATTCCGAAGGGCTTTTTATAACAGCGTATTGTGTTACGGGAATACGGTTATCTGTTAAAAATCGTTTTTCTTTGGTTCTATCTTGAGCAAGTCCTAAACTTTTGCTTCCGGGTCTGACTCTGATTAGCTTTTCCAGACCATCTGTTAAGGTCACAGGTATATTTTCCCATTCCAACGAAGCACAGTCAGATACATCGGCGAATTTTTTTAAAGTGTCTGGGTCATCAAAAGGTGTGTCGAACGACACGCTAGCAAATCTTTTTGCGGGTGCATTTAGAGATGGGTCCCAAACTGATACTTTGTAGCCAAACCGTAACGCTGCTTCAGCGAAAAAGCCTCCAATTTGGCCGCCTCCAAGTATTCCCAAAGTGCTACCTAACGGTATCACCAAATTTCGGTCTTCAATTGTCAGATTGCACCACGTGAATCCGGATTTAACAATACCGTTTCTGTCAAAGTGTTTCGCCAACGTCTCAATCTAGTTTTTAAGCCTTCGTCCTGAATTGCAAGTATCTCGGCGGCCAAAATCGCGGCATTTTCCGCACCTTCGATCGCAACGGTAGCTACCGGGACACCTCTTGGCATTTGCACTATTGAAAGTAGTGAATCCATGCCTTTAAGGTGTTCTAAGGGTACTGGGACTCCAATTATTGGGAGGATGGTTTTGGCAGCAAGCATACCAGGCAAATGCGCAGCTCCGCCCGCCCCAGCTATGATTACCTTTAGTCCTCTATTCTCCGCCTTTTCGGCATATTCAAATAACCAATCTGGAGTTCGGTGAGCGGATACCACTCTGAGTTCGTTCTCTACCCCGAGTTCATCCAATAAATCAACAGCTTTTTGCAAAATTGGGAAATCAGAAGTACTGCCGCCAACTATACCCACTACCGGATTACCTTCTTTTCTAGTATTTATAGACATACCAGTCTCCTTGCTTACCACTTTATTTTGCGGTGAGACTCGTCGAGAAGGTTGGAGGCGATATCTAAATACAGCAATTGGTGGAGGTGAAGGGAATCGAACCCTTGGCCCCCTGCATGCAAAGCAGGTGCTCTCCCGCTGAGCTACACCCCCACGGGAAACGAGGCTAATTACAGCAGATAACTGTTTTTCCCTTGACGCACAACCGTAGGAGAGTAGATAACTGAACAACGTTTATGGCTCTTTCTGAGGTGTGCTTCATGGTTAAAGCCTCTCCGTCATCCATTAAAGCAACCGGTGACCTAGCCGTCAACCTTTCCTCTTTCGCCCTCCACCTCCGGGCTGAAAACAAGAGCCTGCGCACCCAGGAAACCTACACTGAGTCCGTCCGCCAGTTTATCCGGTATTTGTCCGAACAAGGGATGCCCCAGGATGTCGCTAACATCCGCAGGGAGCACATAGAAGCTTTCATAGTGGCTCTGCTGGACCAGCGACGGCTAATAGTCGTTACAGAGGCGTCCAGGCGTTTTTTAGGTGGGCGCTGGACGAAGGCGAAGTCAAAGAATCCCCCATGGCGAGAATGAAGCCTCCGCAGGTTCCAGAGGACCCGCCGGACATTCTTAGAGAAGACGAACTAAAGGCGTTGCTAGCCACCTGCGACAAAGGGCAAGATCAGGATTCTCGCCGGGACGCAGCAATCATTAGGGTATTTATCGATACCGGTGCTCGAGTGGCCGAAGTCGCCAATCTTCGATGGAATCCAGATGACCCAACCCAGCATGATGTTGACCTAGAACGTGGAGTGCTTCGGGTCGTGGGCAAAGGGCGGCGAGAACGGGTCCTACCATTGGGGCGTAAGACAGTCCGTGCTTTAGATCGCTACCTGAGAGGGCGACTCAAGCACCGGGAGGCAGACTTACCGTGGCTTTGGTTAGGGATTAAAGGTCGGCTTACTGACACGGGGATTCGCCAGGTTGTCGTCAGGCGGGGTCGAGCGGCCGATCTAGGGCGAATCCATCCCCATCAACTGCGTCATAGTTTCGCCCATACCTGGTTGGCCGAAGGCGGCACTGAGGGTGATTTGATGATGCTAGCCGGTTGGAGAAGCCGGACAATGCTCCAGAGATATGCTGCCAGCACACAAACCGAGCGAGCGTTGTCCGCACATCGCCGTCTTTCTCCAGGAGACCGGCTATAGAGATGGTACAGACCGACAACATGCGTCGATACGGCTGGAACCGGGAAGTGGTTGCGGAGGCCTTGGAATTGTGCCGGCTTTACCACCGGGACGCCCGGTTTGTCGGAGAACTGGCCTGGCTATGGGACAACATGCCATCGGCGGCCGGGTGGACCGATGTTGAACGTCCGATGTCAGAGTCGCTCCCGGAGGTATGACACGGCCGGCGTCCCGGTCTCCATACGCTAATGCCGGAGGGATAATCAGTTCCCGTTTTCCGCCTACTTTCATGAATCCTACGCCTTCTTCCCAACCTTTAATCACCCGCCCTTGGCCAATCACAAACTCCAATGGGTCCAGACCCTCGGAACTGTCGAACTTGGTGCCGTTCAGAAACCATTCGGTGTAGTGGACCACTGCGGTTGCGCCCGATCGGGCTTGTTACCCTGTTCCAATAACCAAGTCTTTGTATTCCAATCCCGACGCTGTCGTGACGGTGTCTGTGGCTGATGTGGAGTTGGACTCGGATGTCGGAGGCGTTGGAATCTTCGTGGAGACCGGCGTCGCGTCAAGATTGGCAGTAGGGATCGGAGTGGCTGACGACGGTGGCTTCGTCGCGATGGGAAAGGGCGTGGTTGTTAATACCGAAAAGTTTGAGACCGCTGCGTCTCCCCGGCCTAACCCAGTGGTCAATCCGATACCTATCGCCGCCACTGCGGCCACCGCAACCATCGCCACCAAGGCAATGGCGACCGGAACGGCGGGAAAGTTACGCCTCAAAATGGGAAGCACCAGTAATTTGCGGCAAGCGATTTCTCCATCTTTAGCGATGGAGAACTGTTCCTGCCCGGCATTCCCGCAAAATTCCGCTCCGGACGGAAGGACATCGTAATCTCGTAATAATATTCCCCTTCTTTCTGCTCCGCCACGTCGTAGACCATGCCAGCGCTCGCGAGGCCTTGTCATAGTTGCCGGGCTCTTCCGCCGTCGTACGCATCGCCAATGTCCGGGCCTGTTGTAGTGAGATATAGCCCGGCGACTCGCCCTCGGTGGTGGTGTCGGATTTATCTTCGTGCTTATATTCTTCGGTCATTTATGCATTCATCTCAAACGTAAAATCGATTGGCTGTATAACAGCAGCGAAGCGGCCAGGTTAGGGGCGCGTCGTCGGTAGGGTGGCGTAGTGGATGGGAGGCATGCGAAGCAGGCGGTTCCCTGCTGAGTTGCTCCCGACGAAGTTGAGGCTGATTAGAGTAGGTCATTGTTGGTTTGGATTGTGCGATAATATATTTTGCGAAGCCTGGTCCACACTGGGCGACGACACGCCCTCGAGGAGTTGTAGCTCTTGCGAGGGCACTTTCATTTTAATGGCACTAGCTCGTTGAATCTCTACCATGAATCATTGGAGGTGAATACGTTGTATAGCCTACGCTGCTGCCTACCAGGTCAGATCCGCCGAAGTGCGCCGGGATTTCAACTAATCCTCGCCTCATCTTTCAGGAACGTCACCATGTGTTGGGCAATCTCCTCCCCGGCATCCTCCCGTAGGTAGTGTCCAGCGTTCCGGATTACTTGGAAGCGCCCGTTGAGGACCATATCGGCGATGCGTTGTCCTTCAGCTATCTTGAAGGCCATGTCCCCGTCGGAAAACATCACCAGCACCGGAACGTTCCAGGTCTGTAGGCGGTATCTATCTCAGAGATGTAACCGGCGTTGGGATGCCGGCTGTTTCCGGGGAGCATCTTCGGAAACGCCGCTATTCTCGATCGGGAGGCCGCATCGGGATGAGGCATTCTGTATTGTTCCAGCGCACTGGCTTCGACCGCACGCCGGAAAGGTCAGCCGTGCCGGAAGGCTATCTTACTAAATACGTCCAGATTTCTGATTAGAAAACTGGAGAAGCCACCGTTCCAGAACGCCAAAGTAAATAGAAGTGGTATCGGTCTCATCCTGACCATGGTGTTGAGAATCACCATCGACCGAACGTTATTTTGATGGTCAATGGCATAGCGCAGACTGATCTGCCCGCCCCAGTCCTGTCCGACGATGGTAACTCCCTTGAGTTGGAGCTTCTCTACAAGCCCCGTAACCAACTCGACGTGCCTTCGCAAAGTGTAGGCTGACTCGTTGGAGGGTTTATCCGACAGGCCAGAACACATCAGGTCCGGATCCGGAATACGTCATCGTGGTGCGGTTCGCTAATTACAGCGACCTTCGGCGAAAGGAAGGCTCGCAACAACTCGCCGAGTGGCGCAACCGGTTGGATCCGTTGCTGCGAGACGACCTGGCAGTCGATTCGTTCAGCGGCATGGAAACATGGTTCACTCTGCCGGGGCACTCCGCCACGGTGCCGACGCTCGAATACAAGATGGCGGTAGTCGCTACGATTGGAGCTTTACCCTTCGTGCTGGTTTTCGTATCGTTCCTGATTGCTGTCCTCGATTGGGTAGTGCCGCCCATCGTGGTGGCGCTGTAAATCTGTTTGTTATGTCAATCGCGATGACCTGGGGAACCATCCCTTTGCTTTCGTGGCTCTACCCGGTCGAGTAAGTCCGGCTATCTCCGCGGCGCAAAACCGAAGCCCAGTCCGGCCAGGAATGATCCGGCGAGGCCCAAAGCCATGTCGCCCAGAGTGTCCTGATAGGCCGTCGCTAGCTCGGGTGAGTTGCGGATGAAGGCAAGGTATTCGGCAATCTCCCACAGGATGGCGGTTGCCGCTCCGAACCCCACTACCAATCCCAACGTCGCCCACGAACTGAAACGAGGCCGCCAGATTGCGCCCATAGCCCCCGACAGCAACGCTCAGTTGACCAAGTGATTGGCGTCGTCCCACCACTCGATGGCGTCATAAAAATCCAGGGCGTTGCCCACGGTATCTAAAAGGACGGGCAGAGTCAGCAGGATGTCGGCGTCGTATGAGTAGCCGGGCTTGCGGCCTCGCACCGCCCATATGACCGGGATAATTAGGGCGGCGATGGGGTAGGTGGCCAGCCGCCAGACGAAGGCTTTGCCCTCGAATTGTTGTAGGCCTGAGAACGCCCCGAAAGCCAGCAGGCAAACCAAAGCGGCTTTCACGGCGATATCAAGCCAGAAAGTCGCTGAGTATTTTCCCAGGTTTGTCACCAGGACGGTCCCCTCAACACTGCCACGCCATCCTCCACTCGGCCCCTGGCCTTATGGAGTTGGTGCTATGGCGTCACCTTGGCGGAGTTAGCGAAGGCGGGCATCACTTCCTTGGCGAATCGGCGCAATGTCTCGATACCCGCCGGACAGTTCAGCAAGATGTATTCGATGCCAGCGTCCTTAAGGTCTTGTATCTTCTCGGACACTTGGTCGGGCGTGCCGTAGATGGTCCCCAGTTCGGCGATCTCGCGCGTGTCTTCGAAGTCGGGACGTTGGGCCAAGTTCTGGGTCCGGCGGCGCCCCGCCATCCGGGCATCGATCGCCGCATCGTATTCGGCCTTGGTGTCGATGATGTTGACCGAGCGGGCCACGCCAACCCTCATGGGGTCGAATGTCTCGCCTTTGGCTTCTACCAGAGACTTGAACAGGTTCACTTCCTCGACGATGGTTTCAAAGGAGTCGTACTGGCCCAGGAGCATGTCGAAGCCGTAGTCGGCCACCTGCGTGATGGACCGGGGACTCCCGGCTCCCATCCACAGTTTGGGGTGGGGCTTCCGGACGCTGGGCGGCTCGACGACGATGTCGTCGTACTGCCAGTAGGTCCCTTTGTGGGACCAAGGGGTGTCCAATGTCCATGCCTTCATCATCACTTCCAGGCATTCCACGAAACGAGCGTCCGACTCTTCGATGGGGACTGAAAAGCCCTCGAACTCCCGTTGCCGGTATCCCTTTCCGATGCCGGCGTCGACCCGGCCGTCTGAAAGCAGGTCCAGGGTGGCGATCTGCTCGGCCAGCAGAACGGGGTTGTGCCACGGTAGCACCATGACCGCCGTGCCCAGCCTCAGAGTCTTGGTGCGGGCGCCAATCCAGGTGAGCAGGTTCAGCGACGCCGACACCTGGCCGAAGCCGGTGAAGTGGTGTTCCACTAAAAAGGTACTGTGATAACCCAGGGCCTCCGCTTCAATGTTGCGGTCCACAAACTCCCGAAACCCGGCCCCACTGTCATCATTAGGACCGCCCCGCCTAGCCTGAGCGCTCCCGAACATTCCAAACTGCATCGTTACTCCTGATATTGATTATTTAGCTTGTTGGGTGTGCGGAATGGCACAACGTTCAGGATAACATGGTAGGGAAATGGGCAACAAGAATCTCTGTAACGCAATTAATTCCGGTCGATCAATTTCTGAAAATCTCTTTGGATTGGACGCAATGTATGGTTCGGCTGGGGACCCGTGTTAGTATCCCAATCCCACTCTATACGTAACTCGTTTGATATCTGCTCTGCCCAGTTGACTTGCTC
>Ga0315336_1003805_pt1 | contig 19320 bp, 17 predicted proteins | sample ASW5metaG_FD_204512 | JGI IMG/M metagenome (GOLD analysis project Ga0315336, IMG submission 204512) | Ammonia-oxidizing marine archaeal communities from Monterey Bay, California, United States - ASW #5 | ecosystem: Environmental > Aquatic > Marine > Intertidal zone | place: USA: California... | reverse complement strand
CCGTCTTCCTGATACCGCACTTCGATGGCGTTCACAAAGCCGGCTTTTTCGTAAGCCTTGTTCCATTCTTCAAGCCCGGATCGCACGATGGGCCGGTATTCGTAGGGTACGGATTTCTCGATGTAGAACACGATTGGCTTCTTGGGCGGCGACATGGAAGCTTTGGGGTCGGCTTTTTCCAATTTCCAACGGTTGATGTACCGAATGAATGGCTCTTCTGTACCGTTCTTCGAATAATCTTTTACCGCGGTCAAGAAAAACCCAATTCGATCATCCGCCATCCTCGGTTTGTAATCGCTTTTCGGTATCTCCGAAAAGCTGTAGTGATGCGTAATCGCAATCGCACGAGCATCGGCCACCGTTCGAATGTCCCTGGCTGTGCTGCCCGCATACGTCGCGTCCACTTCGATTTCGACGTTTTGCGGAAATACTTTATGGGTTCCCCACGTGGTCCGCTTGCGATCTAGCATGTACCCTTTACCGACCATGCCCGCAAGCGACTGACCGACCATCGAATAATCGGTAAACAAGAATTCAGACAAGTCCACGAGATACTTATTCCCGCTCTTACCTTGAATGCCAAATGCCGCGATTACCGAATCGCCAAAGCCGCGATCCACAGCGGAACGAATGGGATTCGATTTTGGTGCCGTGTGCCGTACGTTTTTATCTACCAAGAAGATTCGGTTGTCCGCCTTCTTCCAATAGAAGATTGATTCGGTCCACGTCATTCCCGCAACGAGATCGCCTTGTGCGATTCCCTTCGCGATGCTGACACTCATCATGAACGGTTTGTCGAAGTTCGACTCTGGGATTTCCAGCCAGAGCTTATCCTTCGACCGGTACAACGTGAGATAGCCCTCGCTCTTGTCCGCGTCCTTGACGACATCTGCGATGGGCTTGAATTCGGGTTTCTCTTTCTCAGCTTTGTCTTGCTGCCCACCGTTGTCCTGAGCGAGCACCAGAGCTGGGTTTAGGGCGAGAACCGCCAACCCAACAATTACCAGGCGTTTGAGCGTGGTCATACTTCTTCCTCCGTGATTTGCACCAAACGCGTTCCGACGCGTTTTTCGATGGCCCACCTGCATTCGGGCATCGACCCTCAATGGTACCATCCCGGCGGCGATCTTGGTACGGCGCCCCCACCAATGTTGCCAACAGGAGTGGGAGGCCCTATATTGGTGAAGGGGAGTCTAACGTCGACCACGACAGGCAGGGGGGATCGCCGCCGTTCGGAACGGCAATCGCTTCTGTGCAACATGTTGATAACATTATAGTTATGGTTGGCCTCCCCACGAGGGGATTGAGCGATGGAGCATCTATCCAAACGCCGCGCTTACGAAATACTCGACGCCGCGAAAGACGGCGACACCGCGAGCAAGGTCGTCGACACTTTCATCATGACGCTTATCGCATTGAACGTCATCCTGGTGGTCGTGGAGTCGGTGGAGAGCATTGATGAACGGTTCGGAATCTATTTCACGGGATTCGAGGCGTTTTCGGTTGTGATTTTCACCGCAGAGTATTTCCTGCGTCTTTGGTGCTGTACTGAGAATCCGAAATACAAGTCGCCCGTGCGTGGACGAATTCGGTATGCGTTTTCCGCCATGGCACTTGTGGATCTGTTGGCGATCGTTCCGTTCTACCTGACCTACTTACCTGCAATTTTTGGTTTCTCACTGACGGATGCCGGCCCGTTCCGCGTCTTTCGAATGTTGCGTTTGCTCAAACTCACGCGCTACTTCGCATCACTTCAGATGGTTCTCCGCGTCGTCAACCGCGCGCGTGAGGAACTATTGATTGCGTTTGTTTCAATTGGTGTGGTCGTCATTATGATATCCACGATGATGTTCTTCGTCGAACAAGAAGCGCAGGAAGCAGCAGGCAAAGACCAATTCACGAGCATTCCGATGTCCATGTATTGGGGTGCCGTCACGGTGAGCACTGTCGGGTATGGCGATGCTACACCGATAACTCCCCTAGGCCGATTTCTTGCTGCGATCATATCTGTCCTCGGCATCGGCTTATTTGCCATGCCCACCGCTATGCTCAGTTATGAGTTCATGAAAGAAGTCCAAGGGCGCCGCGGGACGGACAGTTATTGTCCACACTGCGGCGAATTAATCGAACATCCGCGTACGCGCAGCACGGATTCAAACGATACTCGCGGGGACACTTAAGTGAGCGCATCAAACACCAAGAATTACGAACGCCCCTTTACGTGCCATGGCTAGTCGGCGAACCAGCAGATTATCCGTACGCAGACTGGAAATGGGCATCGTCGTGCTCGTACTCCTCGTCGCTGTTGGGGTCGCCGGGTACATTTTCGCTGGCTGGGAACCGCTTGAATCTCTGTATTTCGTCATCATTACCATCTTTGGAATTGGATTCGAGGAAGTGCGCGACATTAACACGCCGGCGTTGCGCCTCTTCACGATATTCGTAATTGTGGCCGGCACATCCGCAATCTACTACACCGTCGGAGGGTTCTTGGAAATGGTGACACAAGGAGAAATTCGGCGCGCACTGAGCGAACGTCGAAAAACGCAAGGCATCGAAACCCAAACGGGTCACGTAATCATTTGCGGGTTCGGCCGAATGGGCGAGATTCTCGCTCGGGAACTCAAGAAGTCGGAAACACCGTTTGTTGTCATCGACAATGATGAAGACCGTGCCCGCGCCGCCGATGGCGAAGGCTACCTTGTATTGATTGGTGATGCAACCGACGAGGAAACGCTGATTAACGCACGCATCGCGCATGCAGCAACGATCGCGACCGTATTGCCCAGTGACGCGAAGAATGTATTCATCACGTTGAGCGCGCGTAATCTAAATGCCAAATTAACGGTGATCGCTCGTGGTGAATTGCCCAGCACGGAAGCGAAGCTGCAACAAGCCGGTGCGGACCATGTGGTGTTGCCCGCGGCCATCGGCGGGCACCGTATTGCAACCATGATTAAGCAGCCGGAGATTATTGCCCATGCCCAAGAAGTCGCCGGCGAGGGCGAATTGGCAGAAGATTTACGTGACCTTGGTGTTTACTTCAACGAAATGCCTGTTTCCTCCGACTCAAGCCTCATTGATAAACCGCTGAGCGCAGTCCATTTGCGCGGGCAAGCGCCCTTTGTGGTCGTCGGCCTAAAGCGAAAATCAGGGGAAACGATTTTTCGGCCTGCCCAAGATACCTTGTTAACAGAAGGCGATATCGTGATTGTACTTGGCGCATACGATAATTCACCTACCCAGTAGATCCAGTGTGGCCTGAGCTTGCTGCGAGGAAAGCCGTGCTGCACCCTGCGTCTTTCAATTTAGCTAAACGTCGAGGCGCGAATCGTGAAACGGATACTGTGTGCGGCGTGAATGATGATTTCCATCTCTGGGGCGGTGTGAGCGGATTTTGATTGTCCGCTAAAAGCCCGAAACGCCGCTTGGATACGCTGCCATATCGCCTTCTGTGTGCCCTTCGCTCTCGACGTGGCGGATAGCGTCTTCCATGATCTGCAGTCCTTCGCGAAGAACGGATTCTTCCATATTGAGCGCGGGATACATTCGAATCGTGTCCTCACGATCGGAGATCGCCCATACGCCGTTCTCGAGCATTTTTCCGCGGACGGCCCTCGCCGTCCACCAATCTTTTTCATCGGCCTCTGCGGATTCAGGCTTGCCGAAGCTCACACCCATGAGCAACCCGTTGCCTCGCGCCTGGCGCACAATACTGTACTTCTCCCATTTGCGCATGATTTCGGCTGCGATATCTCCGAGCCGTTTTGCATGCGACACGATTTGGTCGCGTTCGAAGATCTGCAGCGTCCTGATCGCCGCTGCACACCCGGCAGGCATGCCGGCAAATGTCGAACCGGATCCGAAATCAGTGTTATCGCCCATGATTTCGTCGCGCGACGAAATTCCGCAGAGCGGCGCAATGCCGCCGGACAGATTTTTTCCGTACACGATAATGTCGGGAACCACATCATAGTGTTCGATGCCCCACATCCTGCCGGTGCGGCCAAGCCCCGTCAGCACTTCGTCAGAGATCATCAGCCAGTTGTTCTTGTCGCAGACTTCACGAATGCCACTTAGGAAACGGGTTGACGGAATCCAGTTGCCGCCTTCGGCGAGACCTGGCTCCACCAGGATACCCGCGATGTTGTCACGTGGCGCAATGCTGTCGGGAATGTGGTTGTCGAGGTACCACAGACAATACTCAGTATATTGATCCTCGCTCATTCCGGCCGGAATTCTTTCACTGTACGGATAGGGTGCCTTGATTACACCACCGCCCCAGCCTTCGAGATAGGTACAGTATTTAGCGGTGATGCCACTCAAGATTTTCGATCCAATTCCCATTCCGTGGTACGAAGAACTGAACGTAATGATGTAGCGCCGTTTCGTGTGCGAGAGCGCCAGGTGGACAGCCGCTTCGGCCGCTTCGGTGCCGGATACTTCGTAATTGGTTCGTGGCAGCGCCTTGTTTGGCATGATGTCGGCGAGCATCTCCGCCAAGTCGTAGCGCAATGGATGGTCGTAATGGAAACCAAACCGGCGGTTGGCCGCTTCCACGGCCTCGATAATTTCGGGGTGGCAATTGCCGAGCGGGTTGGTCGCCCAACCGTTCTGGAAGTCGATGTAGCGTTTACCGTCGAGATCCCAGACGAAGTCGCCCTCCGCCTTGTCGACAACGATCTGCCGTACCGGACGAAAACCGCGTTGTCCGGCTCGCTCCATCTCGGCATCAAACCTCAGGCCATTCTTGAAAAACGGGATGCCACGTTCGAGTGCCGCGCGCGTCTTTGGGCCCGGGAAATTGTCGTCCACAATATGAATCCTCCGAAATAAAGCAGTCTCGGTTTGACAGTAGAGCGACTACAAATCAGCGAGCCAGTTGCTCGTGTAGAAACCCGTCTGCTCAACCATTCGTTGCAACTGACCTTCCCAAGTGGATCGGCTCGCGACCATCAGGGCAGACCATCAACCAGTATATAGACGCAAGCCGTGGTAGTCAGCATGGAACGGTTGTCGGCTTAGGTTTCCAGGTTATTCGATATCACGCCAAATCGGTAGAGGATTGGAAAACTTGCCGCTATTCCCGCCGAACGGCATACTGCCTGTTCAACCAAGGAGGCAATCCCGTGAATCGTATGTTGGGTGTGGCGTTATTGATGTTGGTAATGGGTGCAACCGTAGCTGGTGCAGCGGACGATGTAGAGCCGTTTCTAGGACGTTGGGCTCTGACTATTCCCGGTGGCGGCGCGGGCTGGCTTGGTGTCACGCAAGAGAAAGGCTACATCGATACGCACATTCTGTGGGGTGGCGGCAGCGTCGTGCCCACCGCGAGCACGTATGTTGAAGATGGAAAACTGATCGTCACCCGTACCCACACCACCAAACGAAAAGGGGCCGACGGAAAAGTGGTCCGCGAACAGACGTTCACCGAAACCATTTCTGCTGAAGTGGACGGCGACAAATTAACCCTGACGCGTCATGACCCTAGCCGGTCGGGCAAGGGTGCGCGGACCGCGACTTTCGAAGGTGCCCGCATTCCCGATCTTCCAGACAAACCGAACCTGAAGAAAGTAAAATTCGGTAAGCCGATCAACCTTCTTGATGAGAACTCGTTGAAGGGCTGGGAGCTCATTAATGAACGTCAGGCGAATGGTTGGAGCGTGGCCAACGGCGTATTGCTGAACAACGCTGAGCAGCCCGAGGGCAAACACGTTTCCTTCGGCAACTTGCGCACGGTGAAAGAGTTTGAAGACTTCAATTTGAAACTCGACGTCAAAGTTCCGCAAGGGAACAACAGCGGTGTTTATCTGCGCGGAATCTATGAAGTGCAAGTGTTCGACAGCTACGGCAAAGACCTCGACTCCCATAATATGGGCGCTCTCTACTCACGCCTTACGCCCAGCGTCGCCGCTGAAAAACCCTTTGGCGAATGGCAAACGTTGGACATGACCCTCGTCGATCGTCACCTCACGGTAAAGTTAAACGGTAAGACGATTATTGACAACGAACCCATTCAAGGTTGCACCGGTGGCGCGATGTGGTCGGACGAATTTCGGCCGGGCCCGATCTTTTTGCAAGGCGATCATGGCACGGTGAGTTACCGCAACGTTGTCCTTACACCGGTAAAAGGGTAACTCCAGGACTTGGCTAATAGTCGCAATTTGTCGGCGGCGTTGTAGAGTTCTTCATTTACGGTCGCACCCATTCGTGCCAGTTCTCACCAATGACACCGCGTTTGCGGAATCGCTCCATGGCGCGATTGCAGGTGCATGCGGTGTTGTTGTTAGGAATGGATGCTGCGAGCAGGGCCGCGATTTCGGGGAATCGTTTGGCCGTGGCATCGGCTGCGGCACGTTCTTCGTCATTGGCTAAGCCGCCGAAGACGGTGGCGGGATCCTCGGGGCGATTGTGAATGCCCTCCGCGTAATTTGTGACGAAACAGAGCGCGGCGTAACACATCTCGAGTTCGCGGGCGAGAAACGCTTCGGGACATAAGGTCATGCCGATGAGTTGGCCGCCGTACGCACGATATTTCCGAACTTCGGCAGGCGTTTCCATGCGTGGACCTTCGGTGCAGACGTAGACGCCGGACTGGGCCGGTTCGCCCGTCAATTCGCGGGTAGAACGGCCGAGTGCTTCGCGTAATCGCGGACAAAATACGTCGCGCATCCGCACGAATCCGAGTCCGGATCCCGCGTAAAAGGTCGAGGGGCGGCTGCGGGTCTCATCGACTACGTCGTGCGGCACGACCAATTCACCTGGTTTATAGGTGTCGTCCAATGCGCCCGGTCCGCTCCAGGCGACAATTGATTCCACGCCGAGTTCTTTGAGTGCGTAAACATTCGCACGATAATTTACGAATGGCGCGCCGACGCTATAGCCGGATTCGCCGTGTCGTGAGAGAAAAAGAAATTCTCCACCATCCGATTGCATGCGGTGGAGTGGGGGAGAGTCGCCATACGGCGTACTCACCGGCTTAATGCGTTCGCCACGTACATCGCCGAGTTCGAGTAGCCGGTGCGATTGGCTGCCGCCGATGATTGCAATCATTGATCTGCCTGCGCCTTTGCCAGTTGAAACTGTTCTCTGCAAAACGCGCAGAACTCGTCCCAGTCAGTGTCTGTCGACATATACCTTCTGGGGAAGATGTATGCCTGAGTCCGTGTGGCGTACAGGAAACAGTGTTTGCGAGTTGAGCGAACAGCTACGAAATAGTCCCATGCGATGTCGCTTTGGGTGTCTCCTTGTTTAAGGTAGACGCACTTGGGCGATATCTCGAAAATGGTCGGCCGGTAAAGTCGTTTGTCCGCGAACACGAAGAGCTGGGCGAAGAGTGCAATCGCCATGACTACAAATATTAATGAAATCACTAGGAACGTCACGCACCATATAAGAAATTCGAATACTACAGAATGTGGGATATCCGTGCCGTAGGCGGCCCATCGGCAGAATAGATGCGCGAACGTCATCATCATCATCATGCGGACCAATCCTCCCTTCGTCCTGAACCAAGTATGAATCGTCATTCGAGCATGGTCTGATTTCGTCAATTCGAGTTCGAAACTGTAATTTTCTACCGAAGTCATGATGCGAAGTGCCTGAAGCCTTGCGAAGTAAACTCCTCGCCGTCCACGGTTACGATGCCGGGCTGACCTGTGCAGATCCCGACCGGGTAAAGTGTTGTTTCGAATGTGCTTTTGTGTCGTTGGAGAAGCGCTTCGATTTCGCTCGAATCGACGGTGAATGCCAATTGGTATTCTTCGCCGCCGGTGAGCGCGAGCGTTTGTGCATCGAGATTGTGCGTTTCACAATATGCGGCCAAGCCGGACTGCATGGGTACATCGTTCGAAACAATGTCGATGCCGACGTTACTGGCCTTCGCAATGTGTCCTACGTCTTGTACGAGGCCGTCGCTGATGTCGATCATGGCGTGTACGCCTGGTTGTCTGGCGAGCCAGAGGCCTTTGGATCCTTGTGCGCTGGGTTGTTTGTGGCGGTGGGTTAGCCCCGGCGCGTCGATGCTGTTTTCGAGGGCGTGCAGTCCAGCCGCCGAACCGCCGAGCGGGCCTGTGCAGACGAGTACGTCGCCGGGCTGCGCGCCGGACCGTGTGATGTAGCGGCCATCGACCGCTTCGCCGAGGGCTACGATGTCGATGACGACGCCGGTGGGGTGGCGGGTGGTGTCGCCGCCTACGACCGCGGCTTCGTGTTGTCCGGCTGCTGCTGCGATTCCCCGTGCAATGGCTTCGAGTGTGTCTGCGTCAGTATCTGAGGGGCATGCGAGTGAAACGAGTAGGCAGATTGGGCGACCGCCCATCGCGGCGATGTCGCTGAGGCCGGCTTGCGCCGCTTTCCAACCCACGTCTTCACCCGTCATGTACGCCCAGCGAAAGTGAACATCTTGTACGAAGAGATCCGTCGAGGCCAATAGCACGCGGTCGCCCAGTCGAATCACGGCGCAGTCGTCGCCGATGCCCTCGATCACATCGGGTGAGCCAGGCATGATCTTCGCGATACGATCGATGAGTCCGAATTCACCGGTGTCGCTTGCGCTGGTCACTCGGCTGCTTCCGCTTCCAACATGGCCCACGCGTCGGGGATGCAATCGCACACGTCGCTCGCGATCATGCCGCGTTGGGTCATGGCATCGGCCGCGATGTCGCCGGCCAACCCGTGGACGAAGACGCCGAGCGTTGCGGCGTCGAGTGGACGACAACCTTGCGCGAGCAACCCAGCGATGAGACCGGTCAACACATCGCCGGTGCCGCCGGTGGCGAGTCCTGCGTTGCCGGTTGTGTTGATGCGTTTTTCGTCATCCGGTCCTGTGACGACCGTGCGATGTCCTTTGAGCGCGACGACGCACCGATGCGTCTCTGCGAATGCGGTTGCTGCCGCAAGGCGGTCGGATTGGACTTCGGCGGTTGACTTGCCGGATAGCCGCGCCATCTCGCCGGGGTGTGGTGTAACGACGACATGCTCGTTCGTAATTTGCAGCAACTCCGTGTGGCCCGCGAGTGCGTTGAGTCCATCGGCGTCGATGACCATTGGCTTTGGACATGCGGCGACGAACTCGCGAACAAAGTCGACCGTAGCGGGGTCTTGAGACAATCCTGGGCCGATGGCGACCGCGTCGCGCTGGGCAGCGGCCTCCAGCGCGGCTTCGAGGGCCTCGCTTGCGATGGTGTCGTCCGGCGTTGCGGGCAACCCGATGGTCATTGCTTCCAGCAATCCAGCAGCAACAACGTCTTGTTGCGATTTGGGCGTGGCCACGGTGACGAGTCCGACGCCCGAACGGCATGCGGCTTCGGCGGCGAGTTTGGCTGCGCCGGTGTAGCCGCGAGAACCCGCGATGATGAGCGCATGGCCGAATGTCCCCTTATGACCGTCGTCCGGACGAGGGGGCAACAAGCTTGCTGCATATGCTAGATCGATATTGGTTGTCATAATAAATCCGATCGCATCGTAATGCGTGCTGTATGATGCGTCAAGCGCTATCTTTATTAAGCCATCAACCTTACGTTGCGGAGTCCATGAGCGAATCGATTAGCACACCATCAACCACTGTATGCAAACACTTCGGTGAATGCGGCGGATGTCAGCATCAAGACGCGGCGTACGCTGCGCAACTTACGGAAAAAGTTCGCGTATTGGAGGAGGGTTTCGCTCCGTTTTGGAGTGAGCCGATTCCGATAGAGCCATCGCCGGAGATTTGGCATTACCGGAATAAGATTGATCCGTCGTTTGCGGGTAGGTACTACGAAGAGCCGCCGCCGAAGGGATTCGATCGCGAGCTTGTGATCGGATTCAAGAAACGTTGGTATTGGACCATCGATTTGGAAGAGTGTCTCATTGCTCCAGAGGGGGCGGGGGCGCTGTTAGCGGCGGTGCGTGGATGGGGCCGCGCTGAGCAATTGAAACCTTTTGATACGCGTGGCGGTAACGCGGATGGTTTCGTTCGACTGTTACTGGTGCGTGAGGGCAAACGCACTGGTGAGCGCATGGTCGTGCTGTTCACCAACGAAGGCGCGTTCGCCGCCGATGGTTTTCTCGACGCGGTTCGATCCGCGTTTCCGGCCCAGAGTGTGCAGCGTGCGGTGTTCACGGGTAAAGGCGAGGTGATGGGCGCGGACCGGATCGATGTATTGGAGGGCGCGCCGCACATTTACGAGGAATTGCACATTGGCGAAGGCGACATGCAACGACGCATTCGGTTTCGTATTTCACCGCTGAGTTTTTTTCAGACGAATACGTTGGCTGCGGAACGGTTATATGCGCAGGTTCGCGATTGCGTTTCTGAGATAGCGCCGGGGCACCTCTACGACTTGTATGGCGGGTCCGGTGCGTTTGCGTTTGTGTGTTCGGACCTTGCCGAATCAATAGATTCCGTTGAGGAAGTCGCTCCGGCTACTGAGGATGGCGAATACAACGCCGTCCTAAACGGCATCGATAACGTGACGTTCACCAACGCGAAGGTCGAACATTATCTGCGGGATGCCGTGGCGGGCGAGATTCCATTCGATCGCGAAGCGACCGTCATTGCCGATCCGCCACGGCCGGGGTTTCATCCGAAGGCGTTGCGGCGCTTGTTGGAGTTGGGGCCGCGCAATCTAATCTATGTCTCGTGCAAGCACACCGAATTGTTGCGGGAGATGCCTGCCATTTTGGAACAGTATCGGCTGACAGACTTGAAGGCAGTCGACATGTTTCCGCATACCAATCACGTCGAAGTGCTGGCCCGGTTCGAGCGGGTATAGCATAAGGATGAACACGCCTCCGCGTGCCTTCGACCCAATGCGGACGCGAAGATACGCATCTCTCCCGAGGGATGGACGGTTGGTTGTCGTTGGTGTACAGTAACGTTATCTAGGGAGCCGGGGGGCTCAACAGGGGGAATTCATGGCTAAAGTTCAGGAGCTATCCTTTCTTCAGAGCGTCGATGCGATGTACGACAAGGCCGCTGCGACGGTAGATTTACCGCCGGGGCTGGCCGTTCAGATGAAAGTCTGTAACAACATCTACGAAGTGCGGTTCCCCGTCGGATTTCGCGGAGGCTACCGCGTTTTCACCGGTTGGCGCGCTGTTCATTCCGAGCATCGGCTGCCCGCCAAAGGCGGAATTCGGTTTGCGCCGGAAGTCAATCAAGACGAAGTTGAAGCGTTGGCGTCATTGATGACGTTTAAGTGCGCGTTGGTCGATGTCCCGTTTGGGGGATCGAAAGGTGGACTGCGCATCGACATCCACAAGTACAGGTCGGATGAGATCGAACGAATCACACGCCGTTTCGCACGTGAACTCATTAAGAAAGATTACATCCACCCTTCGCTCAATGTGCCCGCGCCCGACATGGGGACTGGCGCACGGGAGATGGCCTGGATTGCGGATACGTACCGCATGCTCAAGCCGGAAGATATCAACGGCATCGCTTGCGTTACGGGCAAGCCGGTTACGCAGGGTGGTATCCCTGGTCGCGAAGAGGCTACCGGACGCGGTGTGCAATACGGTTTGCGTGAAATGTTCCGGCACCCGAGAGATGTGAAACGTACGGGGTTGACGCCTGGGCTCGGGGGGAAAACTGCGGTAATTCAAGGTCTCGGCAACGTTGGATATCACGCTGCTCGGAATTTGAGTGCTGAAGATGACGTCAAGATCATCGGCGTGATCGAGCGAGATGGTGCGATCGTCAATGACAAGGGAATCGATATTGAAAAGCTGAAGGCCCACATCATTGCGAAAGGCGGGGTCAAAGGGTTTCGTGGGGGTAAACACGTGCCGAATGGGAACAGAGTGCTCGAGATGAAATGCGACATCCTCATCCCAGCTGCAATGGAAAATCAGATCACCATGGCCAACGTGAAGCGCATCAAGACCTCGCTCATCGCCGAGGCTGCAAATGGTCCAATAACGTTTCATGCTGCTGAATACCTGGCGAAAAACGGCGTGGTTATTATCCCGGATATGTATCTCAACGCGGGCGGTGTTACGGTTTCGTACTTCGAATGGATCAAGAATCTCGCGCACATCCGGTTTGGAAGACTCGAGAATCGGCGCGATGAATTCCGGGGCCAACGTATCACGGAAATGGTCGAGAGTATGACCGGGAAGAAAGCGCCCGAACATTTGGTGGAACATCTGACAGCAGGTACCGAGGAGATCGATCTCGTCCGTTCAGGACTTGACGATTCTATGCGGCGAGCGTATCAACAAATTCGTGAAGCGCATCTGTCGCGACGGAAAGTCAAAGACTTGCGAACTGCGGCGTTTGTCGTGGCGATTGAAAAAATTGCTCAAGCCTACCACTGGATGGGGGCTTAGATTCTTGGGCGGGAGAGACACGCTCCCATATTGGCTTTACGCTTCCGCTGATCGGCGTGCGGATTTGATGTGGGCGTATGCTTCGTTAAGCGCGCGCATTGCATCGTCATCACCGCCGCGATCCGGGTGATGAACTTTTGCTTTCGTACGGTAGGCGCGCTCGACGTCTTCCCATTTGGACGAGGGTGAAATGCCCAGCATTTTGTAGCAAAGGTCCAAATCGTCGGGGTATTGAATGTCTTCCATGACATGTTCGCCGCGTAATTCGCGCAGGCCTTGCGCGATGCGCGGCCACAGTCCTGTGGCGCTCAACACCGCAATGAGCAGGACGATTATCATGAACTCTTGTAAACTACTACCCAAAATCAAATCCTTGCAAATGGCATGGTGCCAGACTACTTACGGCGTTTCTTCTCTTCGTCGAACCGGAATATATTGTCTACGGCTTCACCCAGTTTGTCCAATGGTTCCTTGGGCGGCTTCGCGCCCTGTTGCCGTTGGTCGAACCAGTTCCGAATCTGGGGTACAAACTTGATGTATAGGTACCCGACGCCCATGCCGCCGAAATGCGTCGCCCACGATATGTTCGATGCCGAGAGTGCGGACAAGAGGTTGAGCACGACGAATATGATGACCACGGCGCGCGCGGTCAGCCGAATCGGAATCGGAAATAAATACATTTCGCGATTCGGATAGAGCGTCGCAAATGCCACGAGGACGCCCATCGTCGCTCCGCTCGCACCGACAACGGCAGGCGCGATTACGTTTACGTCGTTCGCTAGCGCCGATCGCAGTCCCCACAAAATAAATTCTGCACCAACGCCGAGCGCGCCACACAAGATAAAGAATCGGTAAAACTGCCGCGTGCTCAATACACGTTCGACATCCGGTCCGAAAAAGAACAATCCGATCATATTCATGAATAAATGCGAGAGGCCCGCGTGCAGGAACATGTATGTGAACGGTTGCCATATATAACCGAGCAAGAGCTGATCCGGCGTGAAGGCGAGCCAGTCGATGGCGATTCCACCGGGGACGTCCCCGAATACGTACAGCGCACGGCCGCCCAGCGGGATATTGACAAGTAATTGTACGACGAATATTGCGGCGTTGATCAAAATGAGCCGCTGAACTGCGTGCGTCATACGGAAGCCCGGCGTTGCGCCGTCATCGTATTGTTCAAAGTTAGAAGAGCCGTACGTCATTGCTTCGGAACGCCATTGGGTAGAAGAAGATTAGGTGTTTTGACTCGAATAGGGTTACAGATTCGTTCGCGCGCTGCAACTTGGCCCGCCTTGACGTGCGTTTACTCCGGCAATGCGTAGTTGGTCAGCGCAAATGGTTTGACCGGTCCTGACCGATTTAGCGGCAAGTAAATACGGCGAACTACGCCGATAATGCTGTCGGTGCTGATGCCGGGGTGGCAGTTCCATTCGCCCGCATTCCACGTTTCGCTGCTGCTATCCTCGCTAAACTTCCGATTATCACCCAAGACAAAACAGCATCCACTCGATACGACATAGGGAGGATAGTTAAAGAAGAGCGGTTCCTTTACGTAAGGTTCTGATACGTACTGGCCGTTGATGTGCAAGGCTCCACCGATCAGTTCAACGGTATCACCGGCAATAGCGACGATGCGTTTCACCAAGAATTCGCCCTTAACCTCTGGATCTTTGAACACCACGATATCGCCCGGTTCGTATGTCGAGGCTTTTAAGGTGAGAATGTAATCACCCTCCTGCAGCAGAGGCTCCATCGATCCGGACGGTACGAGGAAAAAATTCATGCCGCGCACCAAGAAAAAATAGAGCAGTATGAGACAACAGACGATGATTACACTGTAAAAGGTATATCGGGCTCTAGACATATTGGGCTACGCGCGGATTTTGGTCCAGCACACGCGCTAGTCTCCTTGCTTCTGGACTTGTTCAAGTAGGCGCGTCGCAACACCACTGTCAGGCGCCAACGACAACGCTTTCATCAAACACGGTTCCGCTTGCGCTGGGTCTTCGTGTTCGATCCACACCCGTGCTTCGTTTAACCATGTGTAGAATTCTTCTACGCTGTCCCGCGCATTCGCACGTGCTGCGGCCCAGGCTTCCGCCGCCTTATTCCAATCCGCATCCACACCGAAGTTTTTCGCGGCGAAGAAATTTACGGCATAATCCTGCTGCAAATGATAATCATCCGGCGCCAATTCCGCCGCTAACTTCGAATGCTTCATCGCTTCGCGATAGATCTTTTTCTTGTCCCAACGGCGGATCTTCTCCACCTGTGGCCCGTTTATCAAATAAATCTGCGCGATGTTGAAATGGTAATCCGCGTGATCTTCATCCAGCTCCAGTGCCCGATCAAGTTCGCGTAATCCCATTTGATAATTGCCCGTGTGGTTATAGTGCAGGCCAAGATTGTTATGCGGCGTGCTCAGCGTTTCATCGAATGAAGACGCCATACGCCAATTCTTGATTGCTGTGGCCTGATCGCCTAAGTAGTCGTATAGCAACTCGCCGTGGTAGGTCAATGCCCGGGCATTCTCGGGATACCGATCTAGAATCTCGCGGTACGCGAGGTCAATCAATTCTATCCGCCTGCGCGACGATCCAACGCGCGCATCCGCATCGTCCACCTCACCCTTGGTGCCGAGCTCCTGCGCCGTTTCCATATCCCAGTCAGAAAGCGCGATTTGCGCGGCGTCAAAACGGCGCACGGCCTCCACCGCCTCCTCTTCATCGCTAATGACGTCCGCAATGAACGCAAGTTCCGGGGGAAGTGTCTCCTCGGCTGATAGAGCCGTGTGTGGGAGCAACACAATCGCTACGAGACTCAACGTTGCGGAAATGATTCGTAATTGGATTTGCTTGACCCCGGCCATTGAATCCCCCTTGGTCGATTGAATTCTCGAATCGGATTCTACCATGTCAGACGAAAAGGGCGACTTGAGATGGATGGGCTAATCTTGTTTGGCCCACCAAGCATACGTTTCAACCGGGATGAGGTGTTCGAAACCCAGCCGTTCGTAGAGCCGTTCGGCGGGGTTACCACAGGTAACGCCCAGCGCGATGCGGCGGTATCCCGCATCACGAAAGGCTGCCGCCACGTCCCGGATTAATAGAGTTCCGACGCCCTTGCCATGGAGCGATCGCATGGTTGCCACATGCAATATGAATCCGACGTCAGGTGCCGCCTCCGCTCCCGTGACCATCCCCTGACATTTATCATCGGCCACATGCAGACGGTACAACGAAAGTGACATTGCGCCGAATCCGCCCGCACGAAATACCTCTAGAAACGCCAACGCGCTCTCCTCATCCTGGGCCTCTGGGTGAAGCGAGCGGCTCGGATGCCCGTCGTAGGCGTCCACGAGTACACCTGCGGCCAACTGGTCACGATTCCCACAAGGGGAGGTTTCCTCAGGGGCGCCCAACATCAAACGTTGATCCTCCAAGTCGGCGATCATCAATTGACGGTCAAACTTCGAAAAGCCCAAACGCGTCATGGGTTGTTCAAGGTCCATCGGGCAATACCGCACGAATTCACCGATAACTGCACGCATGCCCCGATCGCGCAAATCTTTTATGGCTGCTTCTAGGAGAGCGCCCTCAATGCCCTTGCCGTGATCGCCTTCCAATACGTGAAGCATCGTAATGTGGGCGATGTCGCGCCGAACGAAACTGATGAGTAATCCTGACGTCTCGTCGGAATCGCACGCAAACACGCGCACATCAGGATGGCGAATCAGCCGGTTGTACGATGCTTTCGCGGCTTGCCGATAGGCTATTTCGGCAGCCGGGCCGTACATCCCTGCAAGTGCGACGCCGATTTCCTGGATGAATGCGCCGATGTTGCTGGGAAGATTATTGATTTTCCGGATGTTAATCATGATTGGAATCACGATAAGCTATTAGGCGGCGGCGATATCGCCATCTATTCAACTCTAATTGATTCAACAGGTTAACCCAAATCTTTCGAGTGCTTGCTTTTTAGCGAAGGGTTCCATATAGTTAGGTTTGTGAAGTAATCGGATTAGGCAGGCCACCTGGTCCAATTTTGGCTCCTACCACTATTGAACGGTACTCCATGACGAAAACCCTCCAAGAGCAAGCACGTCTGTTGCACGGAACGATTCGCTTGATGAAGCGGCATTTTCCTCAACCCCAACTCTTGATGCGTGACCATATGGGAGACGGTGAGCATGATCTTCCGGACCTCACAATGCCCCAACTGAACATGTTGATGACCTGTCACGATATCGGACCGGCGACGATTAAGGAAATTGCGGCTGATCTGGATGTGTCGGCGCCATCGGTTTCGGCAATGGTTGATCGGCTGGTAGAACTTGGCGTTCTGACGCGCGAACAGAGTTTAAATGATCGCCGACAGGTGGTCGTTCGCTTGACGGAGTCGGGCGTTAACACGGTGCTGCGCATGGAAGAGTATATGGTTGGAGCGTTAGGCGAAGTGTTGGAACGCGTGGGCCCGCACTACGCAGAGATGTGGTGTGAGGTGTATCAAGAGATCAATCGGGTGTACGGCAAGGGTTCGACCAAACCGACGCCACAGCCCGAGGGAGTTGTGTAGTGGAGTCCGTTCGCAAGAATTACGTTGCCAAAACTGTTGTTAGGACCATCGTTTTTGGTCTTGCGGTATTGGCCATCGGTTTCGTTATTCAAAAAGCGCTGGCGGGTATGAAACGAGATCCAGATCTGGCCGACCTGCCGGAAGAAGTGCTCCGCGTAAATGCCACAAAGATAGAATCCGAATCGGTCGAAATCATTATCCCTGGGTTTGGTCTTGCGAAGGCGCTTGACGTGGTCGCTATCGCACCTGAAATTGCGGGCACGGTCGTCGAGGTGCACCCCAATTTGGACGTCGGCGGCATCATTGCCGAGGGCGAATCAATTTTTGTAATCGATCCCAGCACCTATGCGGCGCGGCGTAATGAGGCTTCGGCCCAGGTGGATCAACTTGACAGCCAACTCGCAAGATTGACGACTCAATTTTCGATTGATGAAAAACGCCTTGAAACATTGCAGCGATCGCGTGCATTGGCCAAGGCGGAATTCGATCGACGCAAGAATTTGCTCGAAGGTGACGACGTCGGCAGCCAATCGAGCGTTGATGTGCAAGAACAGGCCTACAACGCAGCGATTGATATCGCGGACCAATTGGCCCAAGCGGTCGAAGTCTACCCAATGCGAATATCTGAGGCGGAAGCGATGCTCGCATCAGCACGGGCGCGGCTGGACTTGGCGGAAATCGACCTGAAACGCACTAAACTTATCGCTCCGTTTACTGGCCGCGTTACCGCCAACAGCGTCGAGATTGGCCAATACATTTCACCGGGCCGCGAATTGGTGACATTGGCGAACGACGAAATACTTGAAATCTCCATACCGATAAACGCCAGGGAAGCACGTGATTGGATTCGCTATACCGGAAGTACGGATTATCCGGGCCGCGCGTGGTTTCTTGATGCTGAGCCGGTGGCATGCGAAGTGCGCTGGACTGATCAAGTATCCCATGACCAGTGTTGGACCGGCACGCTGCACCGTGTCGGCATGTACGACCAGGAATCACGCCAAATAGAGGTCGTTGTTCGAGTGGACGGCCAAGACGCCGCGCCGACGGAAACCAATGGACTGCCTCTCGTAAACGGAATGTTTTGCACGGTGAAAATTCCGGGCCGCACGGCGGAGGACGTTTATCGTGTGTCCGATGGACTTGTGAGCCATGAAAATGTCATTTATATGGCTATCAATGGACGGCTGCGATCGGTCCCGGTAGAAGTCGTTCATCGCGAAGGGGATGAGATCCTTATCCGCGGCGATTTCGATCCGGACGCTTTGTTAATTACTACGCGTCTCACCAACCCGTTGGAAAACATTCTTCTCGACGTGATCCGTGATGACGAGGGTCAGTCTGAATGAAGACGCTCGTCGCCGCATTTTCGCGAAACGTCGTCTTCGCCAATATTCTAATGGCCCTCATTCTCTTCGGCGGATTTCTCGGCGCGACCAATATGCTTCGCGAAATCTTTCCCGAGTTTTCTGTTGATGTTATTACGGTCGCGGTGGCGTACCCTGGCTTCGATCCAGAAGAGGTCGAAGAAGGCATTTCGCGCAAACTTGAGGAAGCCGTAGAAGGGCTGGAAGGCATTAAGCGGTACAGTTCGACATCGGTGGAGAACCAGTCGGCGCTGATGATCGAAGTGTTCGAGGGCTATGACCTGAAAGCCGTCAAAGATCGTATTGAGACTGCGATCAACGGTGTTCCTAACCTTCCCGCTGACGCTGAAAAACCGATTGTTGACGAAATCACGATTCGTGGTGAAGTCGTCGTACTTTCCATATTGGGCCCGCCCACCGAACGTGGGCGGAAAGAGTGGGCGGAAGACCTCAAAGACGAAATTCTTGAACTCCCGGGTATTTCGCAGGTCGATGTACAAGGGACGCGGCCCTACGAGATCGCCGTTGAAGTGTCCGAGGATCGGTTGCGCGAGTATGGCATGACGTTGGACGATGTTGCGTCGGCCGTTCAACGCAGTAACATAAATCTTCCTGCGGGTACGTTGCGCACGAAAGGTGAAGAAGTTCGACTACGCACGATGGGCCGGAAATACACGGGCAAGGAATTTTCCGACATTGTGTTGATGGCGGGGATGGACGGTGAATTTGTAACACTGGATCAGGTGGCGGAAATCAGCGATGGGTTTTCTGAGGACGAAGTGATCTCGAAGCTCAACGGCGAATCCGCACTCAACATCCTGGTCTTCAAGACGCAAGAAGAGGACATGGTAGCCATCGCCAAGACCATGAACGATTGGGTGGCGAAGAAGAATCCGACGTTACCTGAAGGCTACAACATTCTTATGTGGAGCGATAATTCAATCGATCTGCAAAAGAGAATTCGATTGTTGTTGCGAAACGGCGCTATCGGGCTGACGCTTGTCTTTTGTTTGCTCTGGCTGTTCTTGGATTTACGTCTGAGTTTTTGGGCGGCGATGGG